>Ga0308157_10000299_pt1 | contig 181343 bp, 153 predicted proteins | sample PhyBR1_FD_201035 | JGI IMG/M metagenome (GOLD analysis project Ga0308157, IMG submission 201035) | Phyllosphere microbial communities from UC Gill Tract Community Farm, Albany, California, United States - DLSLB.R1 | ecosystem: Host-associated > Plants > Phyllosphere > Unclassified | place... | reverse complement strand
TGAGGCGGATCACGACGTCGTCGAAGACGCCCTCGAGCGTGCGTTCGCGCAGGGTCGAGGTGGCCGCATCGATGAGCGTGCCGTCGAGAAGATCCGCCGGGCCGGACAGCACGACCTCCGAGAGGTCGAGCGCCGTCACGATCGGCGCGATGGCGATGGCCATCCGATTGCCGGCATCACGCAGGATCTCGTCCCTCGCGGCGGGCTGCGCTTCCACAGCATCCCGAAGACGCGTCACGCTCAACCAGGCTTCAAGACAGCCGTCCCGGCCGCAGACGCAGCGAGGACCTCCGTCGGTTCCGACGACGACGTGACCGATCTCTCCCGCCGCGAACCGGCTGCCGAGCAACGGCTGGCTTCCGGCGATGAGTCCCGCACCGACGCCGACGCCGATCTTTATGAGCATGAAGTCGGCTCTGGCGTCGCCGAAGGTGTACTCGGCGAGCACCGCCGCGTTCGCGTCGTTTCGGGCGAGCACCGGCAGATCGAGGTCTCGACCGAGCTGCGCCTCGAGTCGGAAGTCCGTCCATCCGAGGTTCGGCGAGCTCAGCACGACCCCGTCGGGGCGCACGACACCCGGAGTTCCGACGCCCACCCCCAGCAGCGGCGCGGTCGCGGCCGCGATCAGAGCGTTCGCGAGTTCGAGCAGCGCGGCATAGGCGAGGTCGCTGTCCGGCAGTTCGGGGCGCGCCACCTCGCGCCGCTCGATCACGTCGCCGTCGAGGCTCAGCACGGCGCCTCGGAACCCTTCGGCATCCGAGAGATCGATGCCGATGATCTGGTGACCTAGTCGATCGATGTCGATCAGGATCGGCGGCTTGCCAGGACCGGCCGTCTCTCGCACACCGAGCTCCACGACGATGCCGTCGGCGATGAACTCCGCCACGAGGTCGGAGATCGTCACCCGCGTGAGGCCCGTCTCGCGCGACAGGTCGGCGCGGCTCATGGCACCCGAGTGATAGAGCGTCTGCAGCACCAGGGCGCGATTGTGTCCGCGCGCGTGCTCGGGCAGGACCTTCGTGCGCGATCGCAGGTGACGGGACGGTCCGAAGGCATGCGAACTGGCACCGGCGTAGTCGGTCGGTGCCGGTTGACTCAGATCCGATTCGGACATATTTGTTAGTAGACCTTACGAACAAAAATTTCGCAACCTGCGACCCGCCGGAGCGACGGGAGGGTTACCGAAACGTTATTTTGAATTCTCGCCGTGCGTCGACGATTCCGCGGACTCGGCTCGCAGTCCCGCGACGAGCTCTGACACGATCTGCTCGCGTGCGGCGACGGTCATCGGTTTCCCGGGAACGCCCGGTCGCCGCTGATCGAGTGTCGGCCCGTCGAGTGGACGATATCGTACCCCTGCCCCGGCCAATCGTCGCAGATGCACGCGGAGGCGGCGCACGAATGCCTCGCCGTCCCCCGGCTCGCCTCCGAGCCAGAGGCGCTCGGCGATCGCACTGAGGCGCGGGAACATGGCGAAGTCGACGCGCTCCCGACTCGGAAGATGCTCGGTCCAGACGTTGGTCTGGCCGCCGACGACCCCCTCGGGCAGTCGAAGGGTGTAGGCGTGCTCCAGCGTCAGCGGCGGCCCCACAGGCACCGGTTCGTCGGCCGATTCGGACTGACGGTAGTCGAGATAGGTTTCCAGGTCAGGGCATCCGACCACCGGGATGCCGCGGCGGATGGCCGTCTCGAGTGCGACAGGACCGCGCCATGCGAGTATGCGCACGCCATCCGGGACGTCGCCCTCCAGCACCTCGTCCCAGGCCAGTGCCGTCCGTCCGTGCGTGCGCACGTGCTCGACGAACTGCGCAGTGAACCACGGCTGCACCTCTCGCGGAGATGCGAGCCCGAGCTGCTTCATCCGCTCTGCGGCCGCGGGGCTCTCCGCCCACTCCGTGACCGGCACCTCGTCCCCGCCGATACCGATCCACGGCGAGTCGAAGATCGCGCACAGCGCGTCGATCGCCGCCCTGCCGAAGGCCAGCGACTCGTCGGTCGGCGCGAGCGTGCGCGGGTTGACGCCGAAGCGCTCCCACGGCCCTGTGATCGGTCCGTCGGCGCTGTGCACGTCTGTGTTGCCGAGCGCAGGATACGCGGCGAGCGCAGCCTGCACATGCCCGGGCAGCTCGACCTCGGGCACGATCGTGATGAAGCGCGCAGCGGCGTACTCGACCAGTTCGCGCAGCTCCGCCGAGGTGTAGAAGCCCTCGTGCACGCCGGGCTCGACCGTCGCGAGCGGCCCGTGACCGCGCTGGGTCGCCTCCCGACGCGCGCCGACCTCGGTGAGCCGCGGGAAGCCGGGCACTTCGAAACGCCAGCCCTGATCGTCCGTCAGATGCAGGTGCAGGATGTTCAGCTGGTGCAGCGCCAGCAGATCGATGAGGCGGCGGATGTCTTCGGCCGGGCGGAAGTGCCGCGCCACGTCGAGCATCGCGCCGCGCCAGCCGTAGGCGGGCGCACCCTCCCAGCCGCCGGCGGGGATGCGGGAGGACTCTTCGTCGGGATCGCGCAGCTGGCGCAGCGCCGTCGTGCCGCGGAACACGCCTTCCGCGGAAGCGCCCCTCACCTCGATGCCGTCCGATGCGACGGTGATGCGGAACGCCTCAGCGCCGACATGGCCGGCGCGCTCCGCGTCATCCCCCACGGCGGCGTCCAGGGTCAGCGTGATGGCCGGGGCATCGCTCGCGTCGCCCTCAGGCGCACCCTGCCGCAGGAGCTCGGCGACGGCCACGAGCGCCGGTGGCGCATGCACCGGAGTGTGCGGCGTCCAGACGAAAGGCGCCGCCGCCGCGTCGATGTGCCCCTCGATCAGCGGCACGGTGGCGCGGTGCGGCGGTGGCGGCATTCTCAGCGCATGCCCTGGCGATTCGCCCGTGACGACGCCGCCCGCGACGACAGGGACTCCACCGATCAGCACATCGATCACGCCCACCGGATCCGTCCGCGGCGCCTCGAACGTCGCGCCGGCTGCGATCGTGTCGGGATCGAACAGCACGAGATCAGCCGCCGCCCCCTCGCGGATCACGCCGCGCGGCGCATCGCCGCGATGCAGCCCGAGGCGGACCGCCGGCGTACCGGAGAGATGCCTGATCGCCTCCTCCAGCGTCAGCACGCCCTCCTCGCGCACGTAATGGCCGAGGTAGCGTGCGAACGCGCCGAACCCGCGCGGATGCGGCTTCGCACCGATCAGGATGCCGTCGCTGCCGCCCGTGTGCCGCTCGTGCTGCATGATGGCGCGAACGTTCTCCTCGTCGCCGATGTGCATCAGGATGCCGGTGGCACCGGCATCCGCCACGATCGTGTCGAGGACGACGTCGACGGCTCGCCGCCCGTCGTCCTCGGCGATCTGGGCGACCGTCCTGCCGACGAGCGGAGCGAGGTCCGCGTTCGCGGTGCCGACGATCTCGATGCTCGTCCAATCCGCGCGTTCGCCGTGGAACCCGTCGCACCCGATGTCCTCGAGCTCCACCCGCACCTGCTCGCGGCCTTCGGCGTCCAACCTCCTGATCGCGGCGATGAGGTCGCCGCCCTCGGCGAGCCGGCTCGGCAGCAGCGCCGTCAAGGTGGTCGCACCGGGCAGGTACGGGTAGGTGTCGAGTGTGACGTCCACGCCGTCCGCGATGGCGTCGTCGATCAGCGCGAGCAACTCGGCGGCGCGGCCCCGGTTGGGGACGAAGTTCATCGTGGCGTGCGTCAGATGGATGGCGCATCCAGTGCGGCGACCGATGTCGAGGGCCTCGCGATAGGCGTCGAGCGCGGCGGCGCCGTAGCTGCGGGTGTGCGGCGCCCAGTAACCGCCGTGCTCCGCGACGACGCGGCACAGCGCTTCGAGCTCCGCCGTCGAGGCGTACATCCCGGGCGTGTAGGTGAGCCCGCTCGACATCCCGAAGGCCCCGGCGACGAGCGCCGCGTCGAGCATCTCGGTCATCTGGCGCAGTTCGCTTCTGGTCGCCGGCCGGTTCTCGTGCCCGACCGCGATCATGCGCAGATTGCCCTGCGGCACGAGGACGGCGACGTTCGCGGCTGTCGCAGCGTCGATCGAGACGAGCAGATCGTCCATCGTGCGCCATGGGACGTCGGCGGGCAGACCGTTCCAGCCGGCGATCTGCGCGGGGATCGCGGATGCCGTGGCGTCGTCGAGCGGTGCGTATCCGAGCCCGTCCTGCCCGATCACCTCGGTCGTGACGCCCTGCAGGATCTTGGCCCGATGCGCTGCACCCTCCAGCACGGCCAGATCGCTGTGGGCGTGCATGTCGATGAACCCCGGCGCCAGAACGAGCCCACGAGCGTCGATCTCGACATCCTCGAGGTCGGTGCCGCCCTGCTCGATCTCGATCTTGCGCGCGTCTTCCGGGGTCACGATCGCGACGACCCGTGCACCTTCGACCACCACGTCGGCGACGTACCGTGCAGCGCCGGTGCCGTCGACCACGGTCGCGGCCCGGTAGACGCGCACCTGTCCAGCAGCGGCACGCTCCGCGCTGAGGAGCACGCGCGACGGCGACTGATCCGTGATTTGTTGAGGCATCTAACAAGGCTACTAGGCTGGTCGGATGAGCACGAAGACGCGAATCACGACCACCTCCGCCCCCGCACCTGCGCACACCTTCTCGCAGGGCGTCCGCAAGGGCCCGTTCGTCCAGGTGTCCGGTCAGGGACCGGTCGACGCCGCCACCAACGAGTATCTCTTCCCCGGCGACGTCGCCGCACAGACCACCCGCACGCTCGAGAACGTCAAGGCCATCGTCGAGGCATCCGGTGCGACGTTCGACGACGTCGTGATGCTGCGCGTCTACCTCACCAAGCGCGAGGACTTCGCGATCATGAACGACGCCTATGGCGAGTTCGTCAGCGCGCACACGCCCAGCGGTATCCTGCCGTCCCGGACCACGGTCTTCACCGGCCTTCCCCGTGAGGAGATGCTCGTCGAGATCGACGGCATCGCCATCGTCTCCGAGTGACCGCAGGCGCGCCGGCGAGCCCATGGGTCCTTCTCCCCATCGTCGTACGGACGCGACTTGTGTTTGACTGGTCACACGACCGGAGAATCGCACCGCAGTCCGTGGTGCCGTCATTGAGGGGAAACCTATGAACCGCCGTATCGCCGCTTGGACCATCGCTGCCGTCGCAGTGCTCGGCCTGACCGCATGCTCTGGCACGCCCGCTGCTGAGGGCGACAAGTCCGACGAGGCAGGCGACTCCGCCCCCGTCGAGGAGACGAACACCGACCAGTCCGTCGAGGAGGCCTGTGGCATCGTCCTTCCGAAGCTGCAGGAGGCCAGCAGCGCAGCGGGCGAGATCGACACGACCGGCGCCACCGACCCGCAGACCACCGTCGACCAGTTCAGCACGGTCGTCGACGCGTTCGGCGAGGCTGCGGACAGCGTCTCGAACACCGAGGTCAAGGAAGCGACGACCGCGGTGCACGAGAACTTCGTCGCCCTCGGCGACGTGCTCTCCGCAGTCCTCATCGATCAGGACCTCGAGGCCGCATCCGACATCACCACCATCACGAGTGATGTGACCACGTCCGCGACGGCGCTGCAGGAACTCTGCAGCTGACATCCGCGTGATGAGAGCCCCGCGACCTCGACAGGTCGCGGGGCTTTCATCGTTCATGGCACCACAACCGTTGCCTTGTCGTTATCTGGCGGCCGGTATGATAAAGAAACATGTCACGCTGAATCACGGGGGGTGAGTTGGTGACCGGTCTTATCGAAGCACCTGACGCGAACACCGCGCAGACCGCTGTCGTCGCGTCTGTCGACGGCGAGCGTTCGGTGGAGTGGGCTCCGCGCGAGCCGGCTCCCAAGAAGCGCAGGGTCGGGCTCTGGGTAGGAATCACGGTCGGCGCACTCGCTCTCGGCGCGGCGGCCGCATCGACGATCCTCATCGCCCCCGGCACGACGATCGCCGGAGTGCCCGTTGGCGGGCTGACGCCGGGCGCCGCTGCAGACGTCGTCACCGCCCATCTCGCGAACACCGAGATCACACTGACCGGCGCCGGCGACGATCAGATCGTCACAGGCGCAGACCTCGGCGCGTCGATCGATGCCCGTGCGCTGGCTGATGAGGCGTTCGCCTCGCACCCGATGTGGAACGTCGGCGCGTGGATGCCTGAGCCCATCGCCGGCGACATCACCCTGGACACCGACCTCGCGCACGACACGCTGCGCGAGATGATCCCCGCCAGCTACACGGATGCCGTCAACGCCGCCGTGTCCTTCGACGCTGCCGCCGCGAAGTACGTCACGACCCCGGCCGTGCCGGGCACCGGCGTGGATCTGGACGGACTCACGACGGCGCTGACCGCTGCGATGGCCGACGGGGACACCGCACTCGCGTATTCCGGCGACCCGACGGAGGCACCGGCCCCCGTGACCGATGCGGACGCCACCGGCCTCACCGAGCAGCTGAACACGATGCTCGCCACGATCGGCTTCTACGTCGGTGAGGAGCGCACGGTCCCGATCGCCCCCGCCACCGCTGCGACATGGATCGAGATCGTCGAACAGAACGGCGAGCTGAGCGTCGTGGCCGACGAGGCCGCGATCCAGTCCGCAGTCGACACGCTTCCCGCTGCCGTCAACCGCGCCCCGGTCGACGCCGAGTCGATCGTCAACGCCGGCGGCGACGTGCTCGAGGAGCTGACCGTCGGTGTCACCGGCCGCACGCTCGGAGACACGGGTGCACTCGCGTCCGACTTCGCCGAGAAACTGGAGGGCGGCGAGGCCATCCAGCCCATCGAGGTCACAGAGGTTCCGTTCGCGAGCACGACCCTCGTGCGCGAGATCGACGTCAACCTCTCCAACCAGACCGTCTCCGCGATCGAGAACGGCGTCGTCGTCGACTCTTGGAGCGTCTCCTCGGGTGCCGGCGAGTTCGCCACGCACACCGGCTCGTTCCAGATCGGTTGGAAGACCAGCAGCCAGAACATGGGCAACCGCGACCTCACGCAGGCGCCGAACTACTTCCAGCCCGATGTGCCGTGGGTCATGTACTTCAACGGCGACGAGGCGCTGCACGGTGTCTACTGGCACAGCAACTGGGGCACGCCGATGAGCCACGGCTGCGTCGGCATGCCCGTCTCCGCCGCACAGTGGCTGTACAACTGGTCGCCCGAGGGCGTCAACGTCTACGTCCACTACTGAACGACTGAGCCCGCCGCCGACGAGCGCGGAGCCGCACGACATATGAGGAAGGGCCGGATGCTGTCAGCATCCGGCCCTTCCTCATGTCGACGTCAGATCGAGTCGATGACGCCGTTCAGGGTCTGCGACGGGCGCATCACCTTCGTGACCTTCTCGACATCGGGGCGGTAGTAGCCGCCGATGTCGGCCGCCCCGCCCTGAGCGCCGTTGAGCTCTGCGACGATCTCCTGCTCCTTGGCAGCGAGGTCCGCGGCGATCGGCGCGAACGCCGCAGCGAGCTCAGCGTCCGCGGTCTGCGCTGCGAGCTCCTGAGCCCAGTACAGGCCGAGGTAGAAGTGGCTGCCACGGTTGTCGATCGTGCCCAGCTTGCGTCCGGGCGAACGATCCTCTTCCAGGAAGGTCCCGGTGGCAGCATCCAATGTCTCAGCGAGCACGCGCGCCTTGTCGTTGCCGTTGCGCTGCGCGAAGTGCTCGAACGACGCCGCGAGCGCGAAGAACTCGCCCAGCGAATCCCATCGCAGGTAGTTCTCCTCGACGAGCTGCTGCACGTGCTTCGGCGCGGATCCGCCTGCACCCGTCTCGAACAGTCCGCCTCCGGCGAGCAGCGGGACGATCGAGAGCATCTTCGCGCTGGTTCCGACCTCGAGGATCGGGAACAGATCCGTCAGGTAGTCGCGCAGCACGTTGCCGGACACCGAGATGGTGTCGAGGCCGTGGCGCATGCGTGCGAGCGTGTAGCGGGTCGCCTCCTCCGGCGCGAGGATCGAGATCTGCGCGCCCTTGGTGTCGAGCGTCGCCAGCGCCTGGTGCACCTTGGCGATCAGTTGCGCGTCGTGCGCCCGGTTCACGTCCAGCCAGAAGACGGCGGGGTCGCCGGTCGCCTGGGCACGCGAGACCGCCAGGCGCACCCAGTCGATCACGGGGATGTGCTTGGTCTGGGTCGCCCGCCAGATGTCGCCGGCGCCGACGGTGTGCTCGATGAGGACCGTGCCTTCGCTGTCGACGACCTCGACCAGGCCAGGGGCCGCGATCTCGAACGTCTTGTCGTGGCTGCCGTACTCCTCCGCGGCCTGCGCCATGAGGCCGACGTTCGGCACCGTGCCGATGGTGGCCGGGTTGAGCGGTCCGTTGGCGACCACGTCATCGATCACGGCCTGGTAGACGCCGGCGTACGAGGAGTCGGGAATGACGGCGAGAGTGTCGGCCTCGCCGCCGTCGACGCCCCACAGCTTGCCGCCGTTGCGGACGAGTGCCGGCATCGAGGCATCGACGATGACGTCCGAAGGGACGTGCAGGTTGGTGATCCCCTTGTCGGAGTTGACGTACGACAGCCGCGGGCCGCCCTCGAGCGCACGGGCGAACTCGTCGGCGATCTCCTGACCGCCTTCGATCCCGGAGAGTCCGGACAGGATCGAGCCGAGCCCGTCGTTGGCGCTGAGGCCGGCGGCGGCGAGCTTGTCGCCGAAGCGGTCGAAGACGTCCGCGAAGAACGTCTTCACGACGTGGCCGAAGATGATCGGGTCGGAGACCTTCATCATCGTGGCCTTCAGGTGCACGGAGTAGAGCACGTCATCGGCCTTGGCCGCCGCGAACGTCTCCGCGAGGAAGGCGTCGAGAGCGGATGCCGACAGGAACGTCGCATCGATGATCTCGCGCGGCAGCACCTTGAGGTCGTCCTTGAGCACGGTGACCGTGCCGTCCTCAGCGGTGTGGCGGATGCTGAGCACATCGTCGTGAGCAGCGACCCAGGACTTCTCGTTGTGCTTGAAGTCGTTGTCGGTCATCGTCGCGACGCGGGTCTTCGACCCCTCAGCGAAGGGCTTGTTCGTGTGGGGGTGCTTCTTCGCGTAGTTCTTCACCGCGAGGGGTGCACGGCGGTCGCTGTTGCCCTCGCGCAGCACGGGGTTCACTGCGGATCCCTTGATACGGTCGTAGCGGGCGCGGACGTCCTTCTCCTCGAGCGAGGACGGCTCGTCGGGGAAGCTCGGGATGTCGTAGCCCTGAGCCTGGAGTTCTGCGATCGCGGCCTTGAGCTGCGGGATGGATGCCGAGATGTTCGGCAGCTTGATGATGTTCGCCTCGGGCAGCGTCGCGAGTCCGCCGAGTTCGGCGAGCGCGTCGGACACCTCCTGATCAGCGCTGAGCCTCTGCGGGAACGCTGCGAGGATGCGTCCTGCCAGCGAGATGTCGCGGGTCTCGATCTCGATCCCCGCCTTGCCTGCGAAGGCCTGGACAATCGGGAGGAGCGACGCGGTGGCCAGAGCCGGTGCCTCGTCCGTGTACGTGTAGATGATGGCGTCGTCGGTCACCGGGAGTTTCTCCGTTCACGAGTCAAAACTGTCTCGATACCAAGATACCGGAGTGGCCGAGCGGCTTTCGCAGTGATCTTTCGGGCGCACACCGCGCCCGGAGAGGTTACCCTGGGCGTATGACGGAACTGCGCGTTGTCGAACTCTCCGCTGCGACGATCGTCGCCGTGAACAATCTGTCTCTCAAGCCAGGGCAGGAGCAGTACCTCGCCCCGGTCTCGTACGGCATCGCGGCGACCGTGATCAATCCGCAGACCTCGTGGCAGCGTGTGATCCTCGATCGCAACGAGGTCGTCGGGTTCGTGAGCGCCAGCTTCGATCCCGAAGCCGAGGAGGAGCACTTCCGCTCCGTGCTCTGGCGGATCAACGTCGACGCCGACGACCAGGGCCGCGGTGTGGGACGGTTCGCCGTGGAGAGCCTCCTCGATGAGGCACGCGCGCGAGGAATGGATCACGTCAACGTGATCTACGAGTCCGGCGACAACGGCCCTGAGGCGTTCTTCCAGCGCGTCGGCTTCACGCCAGTGGGCGAGACCGAGTACGCCGAGGTCATCGCGGAGATCCGACTCGCCCCTTGAGACCGGCGGCGGGGCCTCGGATCCCCTCCCCCACCGAGGCCTCGTCGCCTTGGAACCCGGGCGTGAAGGAATTCGTCGCATGGCGCAACAAAACCTGCATTCGACGATAAGCTCACCGCATGCAGGTTTCTTCGAGTTGGTCGTGGCCGCCTTTACACGACGCGCAACGAGGCGTGCTGCTCGAGGTTCTTCTTCACGGTTCGCGCTCCCGCGCCGAGTTGACGCGGCGGAGCGGCATGTCTCGTGCATCGCTGTCCAGACTCTCCCGCGACCTCGTCGAACTCGGCATGGTCGTAGAAGGGGCCGTGGAGGCCCGACCCGGTCGCGGACGTCCGTCTGAGACGCTGCATGTGAGGCGTGACGCCGCCCAGTTTGCCGGGTTCAAACTCACCGGTGACGCGTTGTACGCCGCAGTCGCAGACTTGTCGGCCCAGGTGATCGACACCGTCGAATACTCATTGCCCTCGCGCGAAGTGGATGATGTCGTAGAACTCATCGGCACGGTGATCGAGGGTCTGCGGCAGACGCACACCCGGATATCCGCCGTGGGAGTATGCCTGGCGGGCGACGTCATCGGTACTGATGGGCAGCGGCGAATTGTCGGCTCGCACTTCCTCGGCTGGGAGGACGTCCCACTAGCTGACCTGGTGAGCCGTCGCACAGGCCTACCCACGGAGATCGGCAACGACGTCCAATCACTGACCGCCGCGCATCACTGGTTCGGCGCGGGCAGAGGAGCACAATCATTGGCACTGATCGGCCTCGGCGCCGGCGTCGGCGCCGGCGTGGTCATCGGACATGAGATGATCCGTGGCGCACACGGCCACCCGGGGAAAGTCGGCCACATGCGAGTGAGCGACGCGGGCCCGCAGTGCGATCGCGGGCACACTGGTTGCGTATCCGCTTTCGTGACGATTCCCGCCGTGGAACGCCACGCAGGCGGCCTCGCATTCGAGGACGTCCTCACACAGGCCCGTCTCGGCGAGGATGTCCCGCTGCGCGCCGTCAAAGATGCGATACTCGGGCTCGGCGTCGTGATCGCGAACCTGAGCTGCATCGCCGATGTCGAGAAGGTCATCGTCACCGGCGAAGGGCTGCCGCTCGCGCTGTTCGACGAAGCCCTCCTCCAGGAGTCCGTGGCGAACGCGCTCGACCCGGTGGCTGAAGCGCCATTGATCGAACTCCACCCGTTCGAGTTCTCCGACTACGCCTGGGCGGCCGCTGTCAGTGCCATCCGCCTCGTGCTCTCAACCTGAGGAACCCGTGCCTGCACAACGCCCGATCCGCTTCCCCGCCCCCCGACTGCTGTTCGGGGGCGACTACAACCCGGAACAATGGCCGGAGGACGTCTGGCCCGACGACGTCGCGCTGATGCGCGAAGCCGGAGTGAACACCGTCACGCTCGGTGTCTTCTCCTGGGGGATGTTCGAGATCGACGACGACCAGTGGAACTGGGACTGGTTCGACCGGGTGATCTCTCTGCTCGCCGACGCGAAGATCTCGATCGACCTCGCCACGCCCACCGCCTCGCCACCCATCTGGTTGCATCGCGAGCATCCGGAGATCCTGCCGGTCGATCGTCGTGGCATCCGCTATCACCAGGGTGGCAGGCTCCAGTGGTGCCCGAGCCATCCGGTCTGGCAGGAGTACGCCGCCCGCGTGGTGACCAAACTCGGCGAAAGGTACGGCCGGCATCCTGCCGTCAGCATGTGGCACGTCAGCAACGAGCTCGGCGGCGGCAACCGCCGTTGTTACTGCGAACGGTCCACGATCGAATTCCGAGCCTGGCTCGAAGAGCGCTACGGCTCGGTCGACACCCTCAACAGCTCCTGGGGGACGGCGTTCTGGGGCCAGCGCTATCGCCGTTTCGACGATGTCATCGCACCACTGGACAGCGAGTCCGCGCAGAATCCATCGCTGGTGCTCGATTTCGATCGGTTCAGCTCTGACGCGCTGCTCGATCACTACCGGCTCGAACGTGACAGTCTTCGTTCGGCCGGTGTGACGACGCCGATCACGACCAATCTCATGGTCTCACCGCAGGGCAGCGTCGCGGACTACGCATCGTGGGCCGACGATCTCGACGTCATCGCGATCGATCACTACACGATCGTGGATGACCCGCATCGCGAACGCGAACTGTCGTTCGTGGCTTCGCGGACGAGAGGTCTCGACCCGACCCGCCCCTGGCTCGTGATGGAGCACTCCACCTCCGCGGTGAACTGGCAGGTGCGCAACTCGCCCAAGGCGCCAGGGGAGATGATCCGCAACAGCGTGCAGCACATCGCGAACGGGTCGGACGGTGCACTGTTCTTCCAGTGGCGCGCGTCGGCGTCCGGAGCGGAGCAGTTCCACTCGGCCATGCTTCCCCACGCCGGCCCCGAAACCAGGCAGTGGAGGGAGCTCGTCGAGCTGGGCAGCATCATCGCCCGCATCGACGAGGTGGCGGGCAGTCTCGTCGAGCGTTCCGACGTCGCGATCATCACGGACGATGTGTCGGCGTGGGCATGGCAGGCGGGGCAGAAGCCGGTGAACGACCTTGCGCTGCACCTCGATGCTCGGCGCTGGTTCGACGCGCTCAGCGCACAAGGCTTCGGTCCCGACATCCGCCCGCCCCACGCGGACCTCGACGGCTATCGGCTCATCGTGCTCCCGTCGCTCTACCTCGTCGATGATGCCGTCGCCGACCGTCTGGCGCGCGCCGTGCACGACGGTGCCACGGTCGTCGTCGGCGCCCTCTCCGGCATTGCGGATGCCGACAACCGCGTCCGCGTCGGCGGCTACCCCGGCGCGTTCCGCGAGCTTCTCGGTGCCGTCGGCGAAGAACTGCACCCGCTGCTGCGCGGGAGCAGCGTTCGTCTCACCTCAGGGGCAGCGGTCGCCGATCTCGCGACCCGTGTGCGCTCGATATCCGCTGAGATCATCGACACTTACGCCGAAGGGCCGCTCGCAGGGCTGCCCGCGGTCACACGACGGGCCGCAGGAGCGGGCAACGCCTGGTATGTCACCGGACTGGTGGAGTGTGAACTGGAGGCACTCGCCGCGCGGATCGCGGATGACACGGGCATCGTGCGCAGACTCCCGGCGGGAGACACGTTGGAGGCTGTCCGCCGCGTGGCCGAGGACGCCTCGTGGCTGTTCCTGCTGAACCACGGCCAGGAAGACGAGAGCGTCGCCGTGCACGGCACCGACCTCATATCCGGCGGGGAGGCCGACGGCACGTTCCTCGTACCCGCCGGCTCCGTGGCCGTGATCAGAGAGAGACGCGAGTAGCCAGCCACTCCGCCTGGCGGACCCATTGGTGCGTCTGCCCCCCCTCGTGGCCGTTGTAGGTGTAGACCTCGATCTCGCGGTCATCGCCGCCGAGATGGTTGTACGCCGCGAACACGCTGGACGGCAGGACGATCGCGTCCATGAGGGCCACCGAGAACAACGCTGGCGCGCGAACCCGACGCGCGAAGTTCACCCCATCGAAGTAGGCCAGTGTGCGGAACACGCGTTCGTCCTGGTCGCGATGCACCGCGAGGTACCGGGTGATCTCGGTGAAGGGCTGATCGGGCGTCGCCTGGACGGAGCGGCCGAAATGCGACAGGAACGGCACGTCGGGCATGACACCCACGAGGTCCGGAACGAGTCCGGCAACAGCGAGCGCGATGCCACCGCCCTGACTGGCACCGGTGACCGCGATGCGAGCGGCATCCACGAATCCGAACTCTCGCACGGCGTCGACGAGCCGCACCGCATCCGTGAAGACACGACGGTAGTAGTAGGTCTCGGGGCTGCTGATCCCTCTCGTCATGAACCCGGGTACGGATCCTTCCGAGCCATGAGGATCGGCCGTGTCCCCACCTGTCCCCCAACCGCTGCCCTGACCCCGGGTATCCATCAGCACGTGCACGTAGCCCGCCGCTGCCCATTGCAGCTTCTCCCCCGCGACCCCGCGGCCGCCGTTGTACCCGATGTACTCGATCACGGCCGGCAGACGCTCGTCGCTGCGAGGCCGGGTGATCCACGCACGGACGGGTTCACCGCCATACCCTGGAAACGTGAGGTCTTCGACGATGAGTTCACGGATGGGCGTCGATGCATCGTCGATCGTGAGTGTTCCGCCCGCGACGCGTGACTCGTCCAGTGTTCGGCGCCAGAAATCGTCGAAATCCGCCGGGTCGACGACCGTCGGACGGTAGTCACGCAGTTGTTCGATCGGCAGGTCTGTCAGTGGCATGTTTCCTCCGCGTACATCATGACTGCTCCGCATACATCGGATCAATTCTCGTGCTTGGCTTGACTTTATGTTTCAGCACAACACAAAATAGCATCCGGAAGCATCCCGACTGTGCTTCCTCGGCATCGCCGCCCCATCCGGGTCACGACACTGTCGTCTGAAAGGAACACGTCACATGAAATCCACACGCCATCGCACGCGGGCCGCACTCCGCGTGGTCGCTGCCCTCGCCGTGCCGGTGCTCGCCGTCGCGGGGCTCGCGGCATGCTCCTCCGGAGCGGAACAGCCGAGCGCCGACGATCCCGTCACCATCGATTTCTGGGGGTGGGTGCCCGGACTGGAAGACCTCGTCGCTCAGTGGAACGACGAGAATGAAGACATCCAGGTCACCTTTCATCGGATGACCGGCGATGACGGGCAGAAGGTCGAGGCGGCAGTCGACGCGGGCAAGGGCCCCGACCTCGTGCAGCTCTCCACGCACAACCTTCCCGAGTACGTGATCAGCGAGCGGGTCGTCGACATCACCGAGTACGTCTCGGAATACGAATCGAACTACACCCCGGCATCGTGGTCGGCCGTCTCGTTCGACGGTCACGTCTTCGGCGTCCCTCAGGGAATCGGCCCCGCGGGCACCATGTACCGCACCGACATCTTCGCCGAGTACGGCCTCGAGTTCCCCGAGACGTGGGACGAGTACATCGAGACCGCTCGCGCGCTGAAGGCGGCGAACCCCGACGTGTACATCGCGAACCTCTCCCCGAGTGAACTCGGACAGTGGGCGCAGGAGATCCAGCAGGCCGAGAGCAGCTGGTACGGCGTCGACGGCGATTCCTGGACCGTGGGCGTGAACGACGAGGGCAGCAAGCTCGTCGCAGAACGCTGGCAGACCCTTCTCGATGAGGGTCTCGTGACGACCGAGCAGATGTGGACGCCCGAGTACTGGGCGCTCGTCAACTCCGGCAAGATCGCCACGATCACCTACGCCGCCTGGTTCCCGAGCCTGATCGCCGAGAACGCCGCGGGTACCGCGGGCAACTGGGCCGTGGCCGCGATGCCGAAGAACGCCGGGTCGGAGAACTCGGGTGACTCCGGCGGAGCCGCTGTCATCGTGCTGAAGAACACGAAGAACGCCGAAGCCGCAGCGAAGTTCGCCTCGTGGCTGAACGGATCAGACGACACGCAGGACGCGCTGATCACGGTGGGCGGGCTGTTCCCGTCGACCGAGAACGGCTTGTCGTCCGAAGCACTGCTGCAGGAGTCCGAGTTCTACGGAGGCCAGGTGATCAACGAGGTCTTCATCGACTCAGCCAAGAACACCCCGAACACCTGGGTCGAGGGTCCGAACTACGGTTCGATCCAGACCGCACTCCTCGACGAGTTCGCCAAGGTCGTCAACGGTCAGCAGACCTTCCTCGAGGCGCTCGACGTCGCACAGGCTGCGGCGATCGAAGACCTCAAATCGCGCGGCCTCAGCGTCTCGGAGTGACCCTGTCGTGACCAGCATCCGCTCCACCGCCTCCCGGCGCCGGTTCTCCGGCGCCGGGAGGCCATGGGTCCCCTACGCGTTCGTCGCCCCGTTCGTCATCGTGTTCGTCGTCTTCCTCGTCGCACCGATCGTCGTGGGCGTCGTCAACAGCCTGTACTCGCGTCAGTCGAGCGGATTGGGCTTCGGCGGCTCCAGCATCGACTTCGTCGGCTTCGACAACTTCATCCGTGCGTTCGCCGACACGGACTTCCTCCTCGGATTCCCGAAGGTGCTGCTGTACGGCGCGATCCAGGTGCCGGTGATGATGATCATCGCTGCAGGGCTCGCGCTTCTCTTCGATTCCGCTCTGGTGAAGGCGAAACGCTTCTTCCAGTTCGCGGTGTTCCTCCCCTACGCGGTGCCCAGCGTCATCGCCGCACTCCTGTGGGGCTTCCTCTACCAGCCCTCGGTGAGCCCGATCCTGCAGTTCTTCTCATCCATCGGCATCGACCTCGACCTGCTCGGTCCCGGCGTCATCTGGTGGTCGATCGGAAACATCAACCTGTGGTCGCTGATCGGCATCAACATGATCATCCTGTTCTCGGCGCTTCAATCAGTACCGCGTGAGATGTATGAAGCGGCCCGGATCGACGGCGCCGGAGAAGTTCGAACGGCGCTGCAGATCAAGCTCCCGATGATCACGCCGGCGCTCTTGCTGACCACCCTGTCCAGCGTCATCGGCACGCTCCAGCTGTTCAATGAGCCGCAGGTGCTGCAGTCGATCACGTCGAACATCCCGAGCGATTTCACTCCGAACATGGCGATCTATGCGGCTTCCACGCTCGGCAAGGACGCGAACCTGTCTTCTGCGATGGCAGTGATCCTCGGCGTCGCCACGCTGATCGTCTCACTGCTGCTGCTCGCCGTGAACAAGCGCAACGCCAAGGGGGCCACCGATGGCATCTGACCTGCTCGCCGCCTCCGGCGGCCTCGACACACGCACCATGACCGCTCCCGACGCGAAGCCCCGCAGGCGCACCACCTTCGTGAACGGCGACCGGGTGAGCCGCGGATGGATGATCGTCGTCACGATCGTCATGGTCATCGTGGCCGCATACTTCCTCGTCCCCGTGCTGTGGCTCGTGATCGCTTCGACCAAGTCCACCGGAGATCTGTTCTCCACTCCGGGATTCGCCTTCGCGGATTGGTATCTGTGGGACAACCTCGCCGCTCTCAACAGCTACGAGGGCGGCATCTTCTGGCGCTGGGGGCTGAACTCGATCATCTACTCGGTGATCGGCTCCGCTTTCACCACCCTGGTGTGCGCGCTCACCGGCTACGCTCTCGCCGTCTACCGGTTCCGCGGCAGGGCCGCTCTCATCACCGTCGTCCTCGCCAGTCTTCTCGTGCCTGGATCCGTCATCGCGCAGCCGACGTACGTGCTGCTGGTGCAGCTCGGCCTGGACAACACCTACCTCGGGTTGCTGCTTCCCGCGCTCTGCTATCCGTTCGGCGTTCTCCTGTGCTTCATCTATGCGCAGGGCGCAGTGCCGATCGAACTGGTCGAGGCAGCTCGGCTCGACGGGGCCGGAGAGCTCCGGATCTTCGTGACGATCGGACTGCGTCTCATGTCCACCGGATTGGTGACAGTGCTGCTGTTCGCCTTCCTCGGCAGCTGGAACAGTTATATTCTTCCGCTGCTCGTGCTGACGGACTCCTCTCTCATGCCACTCACGGTCGGGCTGACCGGATGGAGCCAGGCATCGATCACGATCCCCGGCCTGCAGATCCTCACCGTCGTCGGCTCGCTGGTCTCCATCATCCCGATCGCCATCGTGTTCCTGTCATTGCAGCGATTCTGGCGAGCCGGTCTCACTGCGGGCAGCGTGCGCGGCTGATATGAGCACGCTCCGATACACGGGTGCCGCGCGCTCCTGGCTGGAGTGCCTGCCGCTGGGCGACGGGCGCTTGGGCGCCATGACGGACGGCGGGGTGGCGTCCACGACGATCCACCTCAATGACGCGACCGCCTGGTCGGGCTCACCGGACGCGGAGTCTTCAGGAGTGATGCCGGATGCGGCGGCGAGCGCAGACCTGCTCTCGTCCGCCCGCTCCGCGCTCGCCGCAGGTGATCCCCGCGCGGCGGAGGCTCCGCTGCAGGCGATGCAGACTCACTATGCGCAGTCGTTCGTCCCGATGGGCGACGTCGCGATCACCGTCGAGACGGATGACCGCGATGCCGTCCCCGTACGTGAACTCGATCTGAAGAGCGGCATCCACCGTTCTGGCGTCGATGCGATCACGACGATCACCTTCATCGCGCCCGAGCAGAGCGTGCTGGTGCACATCATCGAGCCCGCTCTGCCGGTGCGGGTGGCCCTGTCATCGCCTCTGCAAGGACCGGGCTCGCACGCGCCGGTGCAGGTGTCGCCGGATGCCGAGACGAGTGCTCTCCTGGTGCGCCTGCCCAGCGATGTGGCTCCGGGCCACGAACCGGATCTTCCCGGTGCAACGTGGTCACAGGCACCGGGCGCGGCTCTGGAAGGGGCGATCGCGACGCGCGTGATCACGGACACCGCCCGCACTGTCGTGCTGATGACGACAGCCACCACATACTCCGGCGCTGGGAAGGCTCCGATCGGATCTGCCTCGGACGCGCTGGAGAATGCGATCACCCGATTGGACGCGGCGATGACCTCCGGTTCGGAGCGCCTTCTGACCGCCAGCGAGACGAACATGCGCACTCTGCTGGGTTCCGTCGAGGTGTCCTTCGGTGACGGCTCCACCGAGCCCGACACATCCGCCCGATTCGCCACCGCGCGCGCAGACGCCCGCGGTGTGCTCGCGGGCGACCCCGACCTCGCCGCACTGCTGTTCGACTACGGGCGCTACCTGCTCGTCTCGTCCTCACGTCCGGACGGGCTGCCCGCGAACCTCCAGGGGCTGTGGAATGCGGAACTCCGCCCACCGTGGGGCAGCGCGTATACGGTCAACATCAACACCGAGATGAACTACTGGGGTGCGCACGTCACAGGCCTCAGCGATCGTGCAGAAGCGCTCACGACGTTCACGCGTGCGTTGGCCGACGCCGCAGCCGCCCACACATCGCGCCTCTATGGCACGGGCGGCTGGACCGTGCACCACAACACCGATGCCTGGCTCTACTCGACGGCGCCGGGTCGCGGATCGGGCGATCCGCGCTGGGCGTTCTGGCCGATGGGTGGCCCCTGGCTCGCGAGTCTTCTCACCGAGGCGTGGGAGTTCGGGGGTGCACGCGCAGATCATCTCACTGAGGTGTGGCCCACCCTGCGCGGTGCTGCCGAGTTCGCGCTCGCGTGGCACCACGACGGCACGACTTCACCCGCGACGTCACCCGAGAACGCTTTCCTGATCGAGGAGGGCATCACCGCGTCGCTCGCGACGACCTCGACGATGGACGTCGCCCTGCTGCGGATGCTGTTCTCCAAGACGGTCATGGCCGCCGCCGCGCTGGGTCTGTCCGACGACGACGTGGTCCGGCGCGCCGCGATGCGTCTAGACGAGCTCCCGTCGATGCCGGCGATCACCCCTGACGGGCGGATCGTCGAGTGGGACACCCCACGCGCGGAAGAGGATCCGCACCACCGCCACATCAGTCACCTGTTCGGGCTGTACCCCGGCACCGAACTTTGGGACGACGACCACCGATCGGCGGCGGCGGCCGCACTGGAGACCCGCGGTGATGATTCCAGCGGTTGGTCGCTCGTGTGGAAACTGGCCCTCTGGTCGAGGCTCGGCCGACCCGACAAGGTCGCCGATCTACTGGAGTTGTTCCTGCGCGACGCGGACGAGGTCTCCGGTCAATGGGCGGGAGGACTCTACGCGAATCTCTTCGCGGCGCACCCTCCGTTCCAGATCGACGCGAACCTGGGGTTCGTGGGCGCACTCGCAGAATCCCTCCTGCAGTCGCACGACGACATCCATCTCCTCCCCGCAGTTCCGACTGTTCTGTCCACGGGTCGAGTCCGCGGGCTCATCGCTCGACCGGGGATCATCGTCGGCATCGAGTGGCGCGACGCCGAACTCATCGCGGCCACGTTGCGTGCGCGCCATCCTTCCTTCGACGGCGAGTATCGCGTGCGCTGGCGCGGCCGAACCGTCACCGCTCACATCGATTCGGCGCACTCCACTCGACTCGATGCGTGTTCATTCCCCACTCAGGAGGTACATCCGTGAAGTTCACCGACGGGTTCTGGCAGTTGCGCCCGGGCGTCACCGCCATGTATGCCCAGGAGGCGTACGACATCTTCGAGACCGATGCGACCCCGGACGGTCGCGGGCTCGTGGTGACCGCGCCGACCAAGCGGATCGAGCACCGCGGCGACACCCTCAACCGGCCGGTCCTCACCACCACGCTGTCGAGCCCCGTGGAGGGCGTGATCCGCGTGCGGATCGAGCATCACAGCGGGCGCGGGTGGCACGGCGGATTCCACCTCCCCGGCGCGGAAGCCGACGCTGGCGCGACTCTGCTCAGCGACGAGGAGGGCGTGGTCCGCTCGGGGGCGCTGACCGCACGTGTCCGTTCGGGCGCTCCCTGGGATCTGTCGTTCGAATGGGATGGACGGCGGCTGACGGGCAGCGGAGCACGATCCCAGGGGCTGGTGACGCTCAGCCCCGACGCGCTCGTCGACTCCGGCATCGTCGAGATCCGTGAGAGTGCGGCGCCCGTGGTTTCCGCGCAGGCCTTCGTCCACGAACAGCTCGAGCTCGGAGTCGGCGAATTGATCTTCGGCCTCGGCGAGCGGTTCGGTCCGCTCGTGAAGAACGGCCAGTCCGTCGAGATCTGGAACGCGGACGGCGGTACGTCCAGCGAGCAGGCCTACAAGAACGTGCCGTTCTACCTCTCGAACCGTGGCTACGGCGTACTCGTCAACGACCCTGGCCATGTGTCGTTCGAAGTCGGCAGCGAAGCAGTGGAACGGGTGAAGTTCTCGGTCTCCGGCGAAGCGCTGGAGTACTTCGTGATCGCCGGTCCGACCCCGGCTGCTGTATTGGAGCGGTACACGGCGCTCACCGGACGCCCTCCGGTTGTTCCGGCATGGTCGTACGGACTGTGGCTGTCGACCAGCTTCACCACGGACTACGACGAGCAGACGGTCTCTGCGTTCGTGGATGAGATGGCCAGACGCGAACTGCCCGTGTCCGTGTTCCACTTCGACTGCTTCTGGATGCGCGAGTTCAACTGGTGCGACTTCGAGTGGGACCCGCGCACTTTCCCCGACCCGGAGGGGATGCTGAGCCGTCTGCATGACAAGGATCTGCGCATCAGCGTGTGGATCAACCCGTACATCGGGCAGCGTTCGCCGCTGTTCGCAGAGGCGGTCGAGGCCGGGTATCTGGTCAAGCGACCTGATGGCTCGGTATGGCAGTGGGATCTCTGGCAGGCCGGGATGGGCCTCGTCGACTTCACCGACCCTGAGGCGACTCGCTGGTATCAGTCGAAGCTGCGCGCGCTGATCGCTCAGGGAGTGGACTGCTTCAAGACCGACTTCGGTGAACGCATCCCCGTCGATGTGGTCTGGGCGGACGGTTCCCACCCGGCTCAGATGCACAACCTCTACACCCACCTGTTCAACCGCGCCGTGCACGAAGTGCTGGTCGACGCTCGCGGCGAAGGCGATGCTGTGCTCTTCGCGCGCTCCGCGACGGCAGGAGGGCAGACCATGCCAGTGCACTGGGGCGGCGACTCGACCTCGACGTTCGTCTCGATGGCCGAAACCCTGAGGGGCGGTCTCTCTCTCGCGCTCAGCGGGTTCGCCCACTGGAGCCACGACATCGGCGGCTTCGAGGGCACGCCTGATCCGGCCGTCTACAAGCGGTGGACCGCCTTCGGGTTGCTCTCCAGCCACAGTCGATTCCACGGTTCGCGCAGCTACCGCGTGCCGTGGACGTTCGACGAGGAGGCCGTCGAGGTGACTCGGCGCTTCACCCATCTGAAGATGCAGCTGATGCCGTACCTCTTCCAGGCCGGGCATGAGGCCGCGGCATCCGGCATCCCGCTGATGCGTCCCATGTTGCTGGAATTCCCCGACGATCCCGGCGCCGCGCAGCTGGACCGTCAGTACATGCTCGGGCCTGACATTCTCGTAGCCCCGGTGTTCAACGCCGAGGGGGACGTGGAGTTCTACCTCCCTGACGGCGAATGGACGCACCTGCTCACAGGAGAACGCGTCACGGGCGGGGGCTGGCGACGCGAGCAGCACGGCTTCGACAGTCTGCCGCTCTATGTCCGCCCAGGAGCAGTGATCGCGTGGGGAGCGCGAACAGATCGGCCCGACTACGATTACCACGACGGACTCCGTCTGCGCGTGTTCCGCGGCGGGACGGGCACGCGCTCGATCACCGTCACCGCACCCGACGGTGTCAGCCGCGAGTACACCGCAGATCTTGAGGAGATCACCGAATGACCGCCATCGGTTCACCCGACTACCGCGACTCAGGACTCGTCTTCCCCGAAGGGTTCACGTTCGGCTCGGCGACCGCGTCCTACCAGATCGAGGGTGCCGCGGCAGAGGACGGCCGCACCCCGTCGATCTGGGACAAGTTCAGCAAGACGCCGGGGAAGGTCTGGAACGGCGACACCGGCGATGTCGCGTGCGACCACTATCACCGCGTCGACGAAGACCTCGATCTGATGAAGGGGCTCGGGCTCGAGGCATACCGGTTCTCGATCGCCTGGCCACGGATCCAGCCGACCGCAGACGGCGGTGTGAACCAGTCCGGCGTCGACTTCTACTCTCGTCTGGTCGACGGGCTGCTCGAACGCGGCATCCGCCCCGTCGCGACCCTGTACCACTGGGATCTCCCGCAGTATCTGGAAGACGCGGGCGGCTGGACCTCGCGCGGCACCACCGATGCCTTCGAGCGGTACGCCGAGATCATGGGCGCGGCACTCGGTGACCGCGTGCACACCTGGACGACGCTGAACGAGCCGTGGTGCTCGGCCTACCTCGGCTACGGGCAGGGCGGGCATGCACCAGGGCGCACCGAACCCGCTTCGGCGCTCTCGGCGGTGCATCACCTGAACCTCGCTCACGGGCGCGCCGTGCAGGCGCTGCGCGCGACCTCGACCGGCGACCCCGACTACTCCGTCACGTTGAACTTCCACGTGCTGCGTGGACAGGGCGACGGTGCGGCAGAGGCGATGCGCCGCATCGACGGCCTGGCGAACCGTGCATTCACACATCCGATGCTGCGCGGCGAGTACCCGTCCGATCTGCTGGCGGACACCGCCGAGGTGACGGACTGGTCGTTCGCGCAGGACGGCGATCTCGCCACGATCAATCAGCCGATCGACGTGCTGGGCGTGAACTACTACTCGACGGCGACCGTGCGGCTGTGGGACGGCGTGTCCGAGAAGCAGCAGAACGACGGCCACAAGGGCACGTCTGCCGGTACGGCTTGGCCGGGCAGCGACCAGGCCGTCGAGTTCGTGCAGCAGCCCGGACCGTACACGGCCATGGGCTGGAACATCGCACCGGAGGGCCTCGAGGAGCTCCTCGTCTCCCTGTCGGAGCAGTTCCCCGAGCAGCCGCTGATGGTCACCGAGAACGGGGCCGCATTCGAGGACGAGGTCGCCGAAGACGGCTCTGTGCCTGACCCCGAGCGCACCGACTACCTGCGTCGCCACTTCACGGCAGCGCACCGCGCGATCGAGCGAGGCGTCGATCTGCGCGGCTACTTCGTGTGGTCGCTGCTGGACAACTTCGAGTGGGGCTACGGCTACGCCAAGCGATTCGGGATCGTCCGTGTCGACTTCGACTCGCTGGAGCGCACGGTCAAGGATTCGGGCCACTGGTACGAAGAACTGGTGCGCACCCGCGCGATACCGGCGTAGCCGTCAGGAGTCGCGCCGCGGCACCGGCCAGATCTTCGGCGGCTTCGGCCCCGGCTGGTCGCCTGCCGCGGCGTCGGGCTCTCCGTCCGCGTTCGGCCTGTTGCGCGCGTTCCAGGCGGCGAACGCGGATGCCGCGGCACCTGCCGCCTTGTCGAGCACATCGGCCGACCGTGTGAACACCTGCTGAGCGGTGTCCTGCCAGGCGGGGGTCGCGTTGGGATCCCTGCCGGCAGCGCGCGCCTTCGCCGTGTGCTCGGCGACGTCGAACGTCCGCTCGAGCTGGGCCACGGCATCTCGGTACGCCGCGAATTCCGCCGTCGTGGTGCGCGCCCCCACCGCCGGTCGCAGTTCTTGCGCGGTCCGCGAGGCGCTGAGGAACGCGGCCGTCGCAGGATCCTTGGCGTCGCTCATCGTGGGATACGCGATGAGCTTCGCGGGGTCGGTCTCGTAGTCCATCCACCGCGCGGTGATCGCATCGTGCGCGCGGTGCAGGCGCGCCACCGGATAGCGTTCGGGCTTGGAGGCCAGCGGGATCTCCGCCCGTGCGACGTTCAGGTGCACCCGGCGTGCCCGCACATCGGCCGCCGCCGCTCGCGCATCCTGTTCCGCGGTCTTGAGCACGCGTCTGGCGCTGGCGACATCGGCGGCCGAGGCGCGCGAGGCGGTGCGTTCCGCCACGAGTCGAGCGTGCTCCGCCCTCGCGAGCTTGACGGCCCGCCGAGTCTCGGCCGCCCGGAACTGAGCTTCCTTCAGGTCTTCTCTCGCTGCATCGAACGCCAGGCGCCGACCGCTCGCGCTTCCGCGTCGATGCATCCCCGCAGCCGTCACGGCGCCCGCTCCGACCACAGCGGGCGCGACCCACCACCACTCGGCTGCCAGTAAGACGGGATCCACTCCTTCATGCTAGTCAGCTTGCCACCCGTGCCGACCCCCGCGCATCAACTTCCGCGGCCGCGCACGACTCCGGCGGCCCTGATCCGAGGATCCGGCCGCCGGAGTCGCGCAAGGCCGCCACGGCCCGCGGCGTGCGAACTAGACCAGCGTCTGCTGCCACGCCGCGTGCAGCTGCGCGAACTTGCCCGTGCCGCTGATCAGCATCTCAGGAGTGTCGTCCTCGATGATCCGGCCGTGCTCCATGACCAGCACCCGGTCGGCGATCGCGACCGTCGACAGCCGGTGCGCGATGATGATGGCCGTCCGATCGGCGAGCAGCGTCTGCAGCGCATCCTGGATGAGCCGCTCCGACGGGATGTCGAGCGACGCGGTGGCCTCGTCGAGGATCAGCACTGCGGGGTCGGCGAGGAAGGCCCGCGCGAACGAGATCAGCTGCCGCTGTCCGGCCGACACTCGTCCACCGCGCTTGTTCACGTCACTGGCGTATCCGTCCGGAAGGGCCTCGATGAACTCATCGGCACCCACGGCCTTCGCCGCTGCGCGGATCTCGTCCATCGTGGCATCCGGCTTCCCGAGTGCGATGTTGTCCGCGACCGTTCCGCTGAACAGGTATGCCTCCTGAGTGACCATGACGATCGCCCGGCGCAGGTCCTTCGGATGCAGCGAACGCAGGTCCACTCCATCGAGCGTGACGCGTCCGAGCGAGGGGTCGTAGAACCGCGAGATGAGCTTCGCGAGCGTCGACTTGCCCGCTCCCGTCGTGCCCACGAGCGCGATGGTCTGCCCCGCGGGGATGTCGAGGCTGAAGTTCGGCAGGATCGTCTTCTCGCCCGAGTACCCGAAGGTGACCTCGTCGAAGTTCACGTGGCCACGGGACTCCCACAGGTCGACCGGCTTCTCGGGGTCCGGTACCGTCGGCACCTCGTCCAGCACGCCGGAGACCTTCTCCAGTGCCGCCGTGGCGGACTGGTAGGAGTTCAGGAACATCGCGATCTCCTGCATCGGCGCGAAGAAGTTCCGCACGTACAGGACCGCCGACAGCAGCACGCCCACGGTCAGCGCGCCGGTCGAGACGCGGATGCCGCCCCAGAGCACGACGAGGCCCAGCGTGAAGGCGGCCACTGTCATCAGCCCGGGCTCGAAGGTGCCGAAGAGCAGCATCGAACGGCGGTTCACGTCGCGGTAGTCACCGGCGACCTTCTGGAAGCTCGCGTCGTTGCGCGGCTCCTTGCGGAACGCCTTGACGGCGCGGATGCCGGTCATGGTCTCCACGAACTGCACGATGACCTTGGCACTGATGACGCGCGACTCGCGGAAGATGACCTGCGAGCGCGAGTAGAACCAGCGCATGAGCAGGTACAGCGGGATCAGGGCGATCAGCAGGATCACTCCGGACTGCCAGTCCCACACGAGCAGCGTGATGAACGTGAACGCGCCGAACAGCACGCCCGATACGAGGTTGTTGAGACCGCCGTCGAGCAGCTCACGGATCGAGTCGAGGTCGCTCGTCTGCCGCGAGATGATCCGCCCGGAGGTGTAGGTCTCATGGAACTCGAGGCTCAGACGCTGAGTGTGCAGGAAGATCCGCTTGCGCAGATCGATCAGCACCGCCTGCGTGATGCGTGCGGCGATCACGACGTACCAGCCGATCAGCGCTGCCGCGGCACCGCCGGCGACCAGGTAGATGATTCCGATGCCGAACGTCGGCATCCAGTCGGCGTTGTCGATCACGGCCGGGAGCGCCCAGTCGAGTCCGACGCCGATCAGGATGGGGCCGGCGACCTGGAGGGCCGTCGACAGCACGAGCACGATCGCCGCGAGCACGATCTGCGCGCGCAGGGGGCTCACGAGAGAGCCGAGCAGCCGCAGCGAACGCTGACGGATCGCCTTGCTCTCCTCGCGGGTGTAGTTGGAGCGGTCCTCGCCCTCGGTCCCTGTCAGTGTCGCGCTCATGCCTGCACCTCCTCTTCCTCGGTGGCGGATGCTTCGACGGCGGTGCCCCGCGCTTCGAGGTCTTCATCCGTGATGATCGGGATGGCACCGGTGCGCGCGGCCTCCTCCGCCTCAAGGCTGGAGATCACGTGCCGGTAGTGCGAGCTCGTGCGCAGCAGCTCGGAGTGCGTGCCGACCGCCGTGATCCTGCCGCGCTCGAGCAGCGCGACCCGGTCGGCGAGCGCGACGGTGGACGGACGGTGGGCGACGATCATCGCCGTGGTGTCGGCGAGCACACGCCGCAGGGCCTCTTCCACGAGCGCCTCTGTATCGACGTCCAGCGCCGAGAGCGGGTCGTCGAGCACCAGCACCCTGGGGTTCGCCGCGACGGCGCGTGCGAGCGCCAGGCGCTGGCGCTGCCCACCGGACAGGCTGAGCCCCTCCTCGCCGATCACGGTCTCCACGCCATCCGGGAGCGCATCCACGAACGTCGCCTGCGCGACCTCCAGTGCTTCGCGCAGTACGCGCTCGCCCTCCTCACTGTGGATGTCGAGCTCGGCACGGCCGAGCAGCACGTTCTCGCGGACGGACGCCGAGAACAATGTCGCGTCCTCGAATGCCATCGCGATGTGACGGCGCAGCTCCACGAGGGTCAGGTCGCGTACGTCGACGCCGTCGAGCAGGACTCGTCCTCCCGTCACGTCGTACAGACGGGTCGGCAGCGTGGTGAGGGTCGTCTTGCCGCTGCCGGTGAGGCCGACCAGCGCCATGGTCTCTCCCGGTCGCAGCACCAGGTCGATGCCGTCGAGAAGATCGCGCCCGGCGTCGCCGGCATCCTGATAGCGGAAGTGCGCGTTCTCGAAGACGAGCTCGCCGCGGGGCTCCTCGATGTGCACCGGGTGCTCGGGGTCGGTGATGCTGTTCGTCTCGGAGAAGATGTCGAACACGCGGTCGGATGCCGTGCGCGCGTCGAGCATGAACGAGAACAGGAACCCGATCGACTCGATCGGCCAACGCAGCACCGTCGCCATCGCGAAGAACGCGAACAGCTCCGGCAGCTCGATAGCGTCCTGCGAGATCAGCCAGATGCCCGACATCAGGCTGAGCCCGAAGGCGATCTGCGGCATCAGGTCGAGCCAGAACCAGATGGATCCGACCGCGCGCGCCTTGCTGAGCTCCGTCGCGCGCAGCGACTCGGCCTGAGTGCTGAAACGGCTGAGCGCGTGCTTTCCGCGACCGAACGCCTTCAGCACGCGGATGCCGTGCACGCTCTCCTCCACGCTGGTGGCGAGGTCGCCGGCCTGATCCTGGCTCTGACGTGCGAGGCGCCCGTAGCGCTTCTCGAAGCGGTAGCCCGTGATCCACAGCGGGATCGCGGTGAGGATGAAGATCGTGCCCAGCAGCCAATGCCAGCGGAACAGCAGCACCGCTCCGATGATGATGGTGAGCAGGTTGACGACGAGCAGGATGAGGCCGAACGCCAACCACCGGCGGATGAGGCCGATGTCCTGCATCATGCGGCTGAGCAGCTGACCGGACTGCCAGCGATCGTGGAAGGCGACCGGCAGCGTCTGCAGACGCGAGTACAGCAGCGTGCGCATGCGGTACTCGACCTCGGTCGAGGGCTTCAGGATGAACCAGCGGCGCAGCCACACCATGAGCGCTTCGCCGAAGCCCAGCACGAGCACGACGACGGCACCGAGGACGATGAGCCCGATCGACCCGGTGCGGATGGGGCCCTGCACGATCTGCTCGAGCACGAGCGGGATCATCAGAGCGATGACGGCGGCGCCGAGAGCGCTCGCGGCGCCCCCCACGAACCGCCAGATCACGGGACGGACGAACGGTGCGAGGCGCCAGAGTGCGGCTGGAGTGGACAGCGAAGGGGACTGTTTCTGCGATGACGAGGAAGACATGACTCTCAGACGAGTTTCGATGCGGAAGAGAAGAGAGATGGGCTCGGCCGTGAGGCCAGGAGCCGGGAAATCGAAGTGCGGAGTGAAGCGCTATCCGCGGTACACCGGGTTCGAGCCAAGAACGGTGATCTGCGCAGCGGCGATCGAAATCATGGTGTCCTCCTCAGGCTCGGCATCGTCGCCCGGTCGGTGCGACAGCCCTCCAGCCTATTGCTGTGAACCAGCTGGACGCAAGAGACATTCCTTGTTCGCGTCGCTTCCGCTCGACGCGAGCTGATGCGTGCGCCTCGCGCTCAGGCCGCGGCTTCCCTTTCGAGCAGCGACTGCTTCACCGGCAGTCCCCAGGCGAAGCCGCCCAGCGAGCCGTCTGTGCGCAGCACCCGGTGGCAGGGGACGAAGAGCGCTGGCGCGTTGCGCGCGCAGATGGATGCCGCGGCCCGCACCGCCTGCGGATTGCCGAGTCCCGCGGCGAAGGACGTGTAGGTCAGCGGCTCCCCCGGTGCGATCCGGCGCAGCGCATCCCAGCCGGCCTGCTGCATCTCGGTGCCGAGCTGGCGCACCGGCACGGAGTCGATCGCAGCGAAGTCGCCGTCGTAGTACGCGATGACGGCGGCCGCGGCATCCGTCTCGCCCTCTCGGACATCGACCGGGCGCATGCGCGCTGCGAGCCGGGTGATGATGGCCTCGTGGTCCGACGTCCACCCGGAGGCGAGCACGCGCTGATCGCCGTCGACGAGGATGGTGAAGGCACCGTCCGCGGTGTCGATGGTCTGGATGAGAGCAGTCATGAGAGCTCCTTGATGGTCGTCTTCATTTTCTTGGGAGTGCGCACGGGAGCCGCGCGCCACAGGTGCGCGGCCAGGTAACTGCGCCAGGGCGCGATGCGCTCGGCCCAGGCGGTGAGAGGTCTCGGTTCGGCGGGGATGCCGGAGGCTGCAGCGCCGGCGCGTATGGCGACGTCGCCGGGGAGGAACACGTCGGGATCGCCGATCACTCGCATCCGTACGTAGTCGGCCGTCCACGGGCCGATCCCGGGCATCGCGAGCAGCGCTGCACGCTGGGTGACACCGTCATCGCCGACAGTCAGGGTCAGCGATCCGTCGGCCAGAGCGGCAGCGGCGCCGGTGATGGCGCGGATCCGCGCAGTTGGTCCTCGCAGCACGTCGGCGCCGTGCTCGGCGATCGCCGACATGGACGGGAACAGATGCCCGTCCTCGACTCGCTCCCCCAGTCGCTCGGCGAGCGCCGTCAGCGCGGTGCGCGCGGCGACGACGGTGATCTGCTGGCCGACCATCGCGCGGATGAGCATCTCATGCGGATCGGCGGACCCCGGAACGCGGATGCCAGGCGTCTGCGCCACGAGCGGGGCGATTTTCGGGTGCGCGCTGAGCGCCTCGTCGACGGCGAGCGGGTCGGCGTCGAGGTCGAAGATCCTCCGCGCCGTCGCGACGAGGGGCGCCAGATCACCGAGCCGCGTGACGCGCGCGCGCAGATGCAGACGCTCGTCCTTCTCCTGGCGAACCTCGAACCACACCGGCCCTCCCGCCATGCGCAGATGACGGGAGAACGATGTCGGCGTCGCGACCTCGACGCCGGGGAGAGCACGAGCGGCCATCCAGGCGAAGATGCCGGAGGCATCGAGAGGGCCGCGATACGGGAGGACGAGATCGATGGCGCCTGGCGCGTCTTCTCCGGCGGCGCCAGGCACCTTCTGCGCCGACGACGAGCGGCGCCGCGCCCTGAGTTCGCCGGGTGTGAGTCCGAAGACCTCCCGGATGGTCTCGTTGCACTGGCGGATGCTGGCGAAGCCCGCCGAGAACGTGACGTCCGAGATGGGCATATCGGTGCCGACGAGCAGCATCCGCGCATTGTGTGCGCGATGCGCCCTGGCGAGAGCGAGCGGTCCGGCGCCGAGCTCGACGTTGAGGAGCCGCGTCAGATGCCTGCTGGAGTATCCGAGTCGGGACGCGAGACCAGGCACGCCCTCGCGTTCGATGACACCGGAGGCGATGAGGCGCATCGCCCTCGCCGCGGTGTCACCGCGCAGGTTCCACGCCGGTGAGCCCGGCGCCGCTTCAGGGAGGCAGCGTTTGCAGGCCCGGTACCCCGCCTCGTGCGCGGCGGCACTGGTCGGATAGAACGTGACGTTCTGCGGCTTCGGTGTGCGGGCGGGGCAGCTCGGACGGCAGTAGATGCCCGTCGAGCGCACCGCCGTCACGAACTGCCCGTCGAAGCGGATGTCGCGCGCACTGATCGCGCGGTACCGCTCGTCGAAGTCGGTGATGGGGAAGCTCATGCCTCTACTCTGGCACGCGCCCCGGACATCCACTGGCGGAAATCGGACACGGCAGTGCGCCGCCGGCGGGAACCGACCTCAGTGGAAGAAGTGGCGCTCCCCCGTGAAGAACATCGTCACCCCGGCGGCCTCCGCCGCAGCGATGACCTCGTTGTCGCGCACGGATCCACCGGGCTGGATGATCGTCTTGACGCCCGCGTCGATCAGGATCTGAGGTCCGTCGGCGAACGGGAAGAACGCGTCGGATGCGGCGACCGATCCCTTGACCCGGTCGCCTGCGCGCTCGACCGCGAGGCGGCACGAGTCGACACGGTTGACCTGGCCCATGCCGATGCCGACCGTGGCCTTGCCCTGCGCGAGCACGATCGCGTTGGACTTCACTGCGCGGCAGGCCTTCCAGGCGAAGATGAGGTCCGACATCTCGTCGTCCGCGGGGCGCTCGCCCGTGATGAGCTGCCAGTTGTCCGCCACGGCGCCGATCTCGTCGGGGAAGCGGTCGGCGTCCTGCAGCAGCAGCCCACCGGAGACCAGGCGCACATCCATCTGCTCCTGCTGCCAGTCGTCAGGCAACTGCAGCACGCGCAGATTCTTCTTCGCCTTGAACACCGCCAGAGCCTCCGGCTCGAACGACGGGGCCACGATGACCTCGGTGAAGATGTCCTTGAGATTCTCGGCCATCTTCAGCGTGACGGTGCCGTTCGTGGCGATCACGCCGCCGTACGCCGACACCGGGTCGCACTCGTGCGCGCGCAGGTGCGCGCTGGCGATGGGGTCGAGGGCGTTCGGCGCCGTCGTCGCGATGCCGCACGGGTTCGCGTGCTTCACGATCGCGACGGCAGGCAGCACCATGTCGAATGCGGCGCGCAGCGCGGCATCCGCGTCGACGTAGTTGTTGTACGACATCTCCTTGCCCTGCAGCTGCACGGCCTGTGCGATGCCGTGACCGCCGACGCGGGTGTAGATCGCGCCGCGCTGGTGGGCGTTCTCGCCATAGCGCAGGGTCGACAGCCGCTCGGCCTTGATCGTCAGGTGCTCGGGCAGTTCGCCGCCGTCGTTGAGCGTCCCCTCGGCGAACCAGGCGGCGACGGCCGTGTCGTAGGTGGAGGTGTGCGCGAAGGCACGGGCGGCGAGTTCACGGCGCTGCGAGAGCGTGGTGCCCCCGGCGGCGACAGCCTCGATGATCGCCGGATACGACTCGGGCGAGACGACGATCGCAACGTTGGCGTGGTTCTTCGCAGCGGCGCGCACCATGGCAGGGCCGCCGATGTCGATCTGCTCGACGGCGTCGTCACCGGTCGCTCCGGACGCGACGGCTTCGACGAACGGGTACAGGTTCACGACGACGAGCTCGAACGGCTCGATCTCGAGTTCGGCGAGCTGGCGTTCGTGGTCTTCCAGGCGCAGATCCGCCAGCAGACCGCCGTGGATGCTTGGGTGCAGGGTCTTCACGCGACCGTCGAGCATCTCGGCGACGCCGGTGACGGCGGCGACATCGGTGACCTCGTGTCCGGCCTCACGAATGGTCGCAGCCGTCGATCCCGTCGACACGATCTCGACGCCGGCGCCCGCCAGCGCGGCCGCCAGCTCGAGCAGATCGGTCTTGTCGCTCACCGAGACGAGTGCGCGCCGGATCGGCACGGTGTCGCGTTCGCGGTACAGGGACGAGTCGTGGCGCGGACCGGCCATGGAGGGCTCCTTCGTGCGATTTTCGGATGCGGTACAGGGGACGGAAATCAGTGTGTCAGCGCGAGATCGCCCGTGGCGATGCGTCGCACGACGTCGATGAGCAGCCGCCGTTCGACGGGCTTGATGCGCTCGTGCAGAGTCTGTTCGGTGTCGTCCTCGAGCACGGGGATGCGCTCCTGCGCGAGGATCGGCCCGCTGTCGATGCCGTCGTCGACGACGATGACGCTGGCACCGGTCTGCCGCGCACCGGCGGCGAGAGCGTCGCGGACGCCGTGAGCGCCGGGGAACTCGGGCAGGTATGCGGGATGAGTGTTGACGATCCGCGGGCTGTAGCGCGCCACCAGCGATGCCGGCAGCAGACGCATGAGCCCGCTGAGCACGATGAGGTCGGGGTTCCAGACGTCGAGCTGGCGTCCGAGTTCCTGCCCCCATGCTTCGCGATCGTCGAAGGCGCGGAACGGGGCGGTGAAGGAGGGAACGCCGAACTCCTCAGCATGGGCGAGACCTTCGGCGTCGCGATCGGCGCCGACCACGACTATCCGCGCGGGGAAGTCGGGGTGGCGTGCGGCCTCGAGCAGAGCGCGGAGATTCGAGCCGGTGCCCGAGATGAGAACGGCGACCGTGAGCACCCGGCCAGTCTAGCGGTGCGTGGGAGTGCTGCCGTCCCCGAAGAATCCGTGCTCGTCCAGCGGTGCCGTGTCATTCGCGTCGGGATCGTCAGCGGCAGGCGTGTCCCCCGCCGCAGCACTCGATGGTGCACCGGCATCCGCAGTCGGCGACGCGCCCATCTCGGCGACCCAGCGATCGGTGCGCTCCTCCGCGAGCTCGTCGCGGTGCCGCGGTGCGAGCAGCAGGATCGCCGCGCCCACCAGTACCTCTGCACCGATCGCGAGCGAGGTCCACCCGACGTGCGGGCCGGTCTCAGCCAGTCGTGCGGGCCCGATGGAGCCGGATGCCAGCGCAGCGGCGATAGCGACGACGCCCGCGCTGCCCAGCGCGATGCCGACCGTGATCGCGAGCCGCGGACCCAGCGGGCGGGCGACGTTCTCCCACACGAGCCTCGAGCGCACGATCCAGCCGGCGAACGCGCCGGCGCCGACCGGCAGCAGCACGACGATGAGCATCCAGATGGAGCTGTTCTCCGGCAGCAGGCCGAACATGGGGATGCCTGGGACGACACCGAGCTGAGTACCTGCCGGAGAGACGGCGGTGCCTGCGCCCACCGCGACTCCGGGACCCGCCAGCCACGCGACGGCCCACACGAGCAGAGTCGGCAGGTAGGCGAGGTGACCGAGCGTGAGGATGGTGACCCCCGTCGCATCGACGCGCGCGGCCTCGAAGAGGGCGACCACCTCGCCGCCGCGCAGGGCCACGGCCACGGCGACCGCCACGCCCGCGATCCCCGCCAGGCTCACGATCACCACGGTGGTGCCGCGCACGATCTCGGTGGGCAGGACACCCCAGTCGCCCCAGCCGTCCGCGATGTCGTGCAGGCGGTCGACGATGCCGCCGTCGCCCTCTCGCCAGGCGTAGCGGAGGGCACCGCAGAGCGCGCCCACGAGATAGACGAACGACGGCAGAACGATGGCGAGCGCGAACGATGCCTCGGCGCCGGCGATGTGCGACGTCGACGCCACCCCTGTCGCGATCAGCGCGAAGGTGACGGATCCGGCGATGACGCCGAGCAGCCACGTGCCCGAGCGCGCAGCTCTCGTGCCGGAGCGTGCCGCGAACAGCAGAGTGAAGATCAGGAACGCCAGCGGCGTGAGCGAGAGCGTGAAGCGCGCGGCATCCGGTGAGATGCCGACCGCTGTCACGACCTCATCGGGGATGACGATCTCCAGCGGCACCCCGTGACCGAACTGCCAGAGCGTCGCGGAAGCCGGCCAGAGCGCTCCCCAATCGGCGGTCGCCCCGAAAGCGAGCGTCCACAGCAGTGTGAGGGGCGCGAGCAGCACGGCGAGGCCGACGGCGGCCGCGATGGCGGCATCGACCGCGGCGAGGATCGCGACGAGGAGGCGTTGCATGTCTCAACGAGACTACGACGAGAACCTGACTGGCCCACGGTGGCGCGCGCGACGCCGCGGACACGATATCGTCTCCACGGAGGTTCCCGATGACAACTGCCCCCTCGCCCGCCCCGGAGCACACCGCTGAGCCGAAGAACGCGCTGGATCGCTTCTTCGAGATCAGCAGACGAGGCTCCACCATCGGCACCGAGGTGCGCGGCGGCGTCGTGACCTTCGTCACGATGGCCTACATCGTGATCCTCAACCCGATCATCCTCTCCACGCCGGATGTCGAGGGCACGGTGCTCGACGGCGGCGCGGTCGCGGCGGCCACGGCACTGACCGCCGGAGTCATGACGCTGCTGTTCGGCATCATCACCAGACTGCCGTTCGCGTTCGCCGCAGGACTGGGCATCAACGCCTTCCTCGCGTTCTCCGTGGTCGGATCGGTGACATGGCCCGAGGCCATGGCGCTCGTCATGATCAACGGCGCGATCATCGTGCTGCTCGCGGCCACCGGGCTTCGGAAGATGATCTTCGACGCGGTGCCCGTGCAGCTCAAGCTCGCCATCACCGTCGGCATCGGCCTGTTCATCGCCTTCATCGGCTTTGTGAACGCGGGCTTCGTCACCGCGACGGGTAACGCCTCTCCCCCGGTCGATCTGGGTGTGGGCGGTTCTGTGGCGACCGTGCCGACCCTGCTGTTCGTGATCACGCTCCTGCTCGGCGGAGTGCTGATCGCCGTACGCCTCAAGGGCGCCATCCTGATCGCTCTCGTCGGCGGCACCGTGCTCGCCGCGATCGTGAACATGATCTGGCCGTTCGGCCTCGATTTCGGCTTCGCCGGCGGCATCATGAGCCTGCCCGATCTCAGCCTGATCGGCGCGGTCGATTTCAGCTTCGATTTCACGAAGGTCAGCTTCGTCGCACTCGTCATGTTCGTCTTCACTCTCGTGTTCTCGAACTTCTTCGACGCCATGGGCACCATGACCGGCCTCGCCAAGGAAGCCGATCTCGCCGATGCGAAGGGCGACTTCCCGCGCATCAAGTCGGCACTGGTCGTCGAGGGCGTCGGCGCGATCGTCGGTGGCGCGACATCATCGTCGTCGGCGACGGTGTTCGTCGAATCCGGCTCCGGGATCGGCGAGGGTGCACGCACTGGTCTCGCGACGTCCGTGACCGGTGCGCTGTTCCTGCTCGCGATGTTCTTCACCCCGCTCACGTCCCTGGTTCCCGGGGCTGTCGCTGCGGCCGCGCTCGTGCTGGTCGGTGCGATGATGCTCTCGCAGATCAGGCACATCGACTTCGGCGACTTCCGCGTGCTGCTGCCGGTGTTCCTCACCGCCACGGTGATGCCGATGACGTACTCGATCGCCAACGGCATCGGGGCGGGCTTCGTCAGCTGGGTCGTCGTGAACGCGCTCTCGGGCAAGGCGAAGACCATCCACCCGCTGCTGTGGATCGTCGCCGCCGGTTTCGTGCTCTTCTTCGCCCGCGGACCGATCGAAGCGCTCTTCGGCGTCGGCATCTGACACATTGATGTTCGAAGGGCGGATGCTGCAGCATCCGCCCTTCAGATCAGCGAGCCGTCGAAGCGCTCGCGCGCCCGTTCCACCTCGGGAAGGTGCGCTGTCGTCCAGAGCAGCAACGCGTCGATGAGGTCCTGCAGTCCCTGACCGACGGGCGCGATGCGGTACTCGACCGCGACAGGCCGATCGCTCACGACGACGCGCTCGACCATGCCGTTGCGCTCGAGACGCCGCAAGGTCGCCGTGAGCGACTTCTGCGTGATCGCCGGGATCATCCGACGCAAGGCGTTGAACCGCAGTGCGCCGTGCTCGCACAACTGGTCGAGCACATGCAGCGACCACTTGTCGAGCAGTTGGTCGAGCAGTTCGCGGTGGGCGCCGGTGATGATCGGTCGGTCGTCGGTTTCCTGCATGAAACCTAGTCTCGTTGAAGTAGCCGCTGCATACCAAGTAGACATGGGATACCGCCCACGAGAGGACACCTCCCATGCCCGTCAAGACGTTCAGCCCCGACGGCCTCCTGCAGCCCGTTCCCTACCACCACGTGTCCGTCGCGACCGGCACACGGCACGTCCACGTCGCCGGGCAGATCGCACGCGATGCCGACGGCGCGCATGTGGCCACCGGCGATCTGACCGGTCAGGTCGAGCAGTCGCTGCGCAACGCCGCCCGCGCTCTGGCCGGCGCCGGTGCGACCTTCGCCGACGTCGTGCGGCTGCGCTTCTTCGTCACGCAATGGCGCCCCGAGCACATGGGTGCGTTCACGCAGGGGGTCGAGAACGTCGCCGAGGAGATCGGACTCGAGCTGCCTCTGCCCCCGGCATCCCTCATCGGTGTCGACATCCTGTTCGAGCCGGACGTGCTCGTCGAGGTCGAGGCATACGCGATTCTCGAGTGAGCAGCCGGAGATCCCGGGGCGGATGCATGCAGCATCCGCCCCGGGATCAGATACTGCTCACGCGCAGCTGAGCAGCTTCGGCGCCTGGACGAGCATGTCCGCGTTCTGACGCTGCCCCGCGATCACGTGCGACAGCGTGAACGTGTAAGTGAACATCACGGTGCCGTCACTGGTCGGCGTGAACGAGGCTCCCGGCTGCTGGGATGCGGAGAAGGCAGGATAGGCGCTCAACTCGGCTGGCACATCCGACGTCGTCCTGTCGCCGACGTAGCCCTGCACGATGTTCGGCAGCGAGACACCGGCGCCCGCGATCGACACATCAAGATGCTGCGTGCCCAGATAGGCAGCGGAAGTGTAGATCGGAAGCGCGAACTGGTAGGTGACGCCCGCGGCGACGCCCGCCGCGAACCGCAGTGTAACGGTGACAGGATCGGATGCGGCACCCGCGGTGTTGTTGTGATCATCCAGCGACAAGAAGCCGGGTTCGTCGATCTCACCACCGCCCTGCCACCAGCTGGCAGGCGCAGGAGCGACGGCCGCATCGGTCTGCGTGTAGCCGCTGGCCGCATCACCAGAAGGCGCCTTCGCTGGGGTCCAACCCGTGCCGAAGTATCCGTTCTGTGTCGGGACGGTCCCTTGAGCGCCGTTGTCGCTGAGTACGCCGCCGGACACGACGAACTCCCCCACCGGCACGACGGTGCACACGACGGGCGTCGCGACCGATGCGGCTGCCAGCGGCGTGGCGACGGCGACGGCGATGACGGGAACCGACCATGCGGTGGCCTTGAGCACCGCGCGACGATCGATTCCTGAATCGGATGCAGAGTGCGCGGATGCGCTGAAATGAGACAAGTTTCCCCTCCCCAGAGAACACATGAAAATGCCCCCACGACGGCCGAACGGCCACAGCGCGGGGGCAACGAATCACCCAGCCTATCGGGTTCTGGGAGCGCTCCCAAATGCGATCACTGGCCCGCGTACGCCGCGCTGTACTCGTCCGACGGCTCGATCGGCTCGATCACGTCGATGAGCAGCCCGCCCGGCGCTTCCACGATGAAGTGCCGTTGTCCGAATACCTCATCGCGCAACGCGAGCCGTTCCGGTAGGTGCAGGTCATCGACCATCCGCGCATGCTCGGCGACGGCATCCGGCACTTCCACATTGAGCAGCAGACCGGCGGCCGATACTCGAAAGCCGTTCGGAATCGTCTCATGCGTCCGGTCGAGGATCGCCAACTCACCTGCATCGTGCTTCAGACTCACGTACCAGTCAGCCTCGAAGGTCGTCTCGAAACCCAGCACCTCCCGATAGAACCGCGCGGATGCCGCGACGTCATCGACCATGAGTACCGGATAGAAGCTCGTGATGTTCATCCTGATCCTTTACGTACAGAGTGTTTGTATTTACGGACCTAGAATACATACACACCGCACGTAAGGAAACAGCATGGCGAGAACATCTGCCGCACACGCGGCCGAGACCGCAAGACGCATCCTCGAAGTTGCCACCTCCCACTTCGCCGAGAAGGGGTACGCGGCTGTCTCGGTCGACGAGGTGGCGCGCGCGGCTGACGTCACGCGAGGTGCGGTCTATCATCACTACCGCTCGAAACCGCAGCTGTTCACGGCCGTGGCGTCCGCGCAGCAGCAGCACATCGCGGAAGCGATCGCGGAAGCCACTGATGAGCGGGACGGCACTGACGGCCTCCGGATCGGCAGCCACGCATTTCTCGACGCGATAACCCGCGGCGCGGCGGCGCGCGTCCTGCTGATCGACGGGCCCGCGGTATTGAGCTGGGAAGACTGGCGTCACCTCGATTCCGACGGACCAGCGGTTCTGCTGAGTGAAGGACTGGCCGAGGCTGGAGTCGATGCGGCACTTCTCGACGCACTCACCGCCACGCTTTCGGGGGCGATGAACGAACTCGCCCTATGGCTGTCGGAGCACCCTGGAGACTCCGTGGCGCGGTCCCGCGCGCACGAGTCGCTCGACGTCCTGCTCGATGCGGTGTCGCGTCCCTCGCAGCTCGCCCAGGAATGAACAACGGCCCCGGGGATATCCCCGAGGCCGTCGTTCAGAACAGCTCTTACAGCGCTTCGACGATCGCGCGCATCAGGTCAGCCGTCTCGGACGGCGTCTTTCCGACCTTGACTCCGGCGGCCTCAAGGGCCTCCTTCTTCGCCTGGGCGGTGCCTGCGGAGCCGGAGACGATGGCGCCGGCGTGGCCCATGGTCTTTCCCTCAGGAGCCGTGAAGCCCGCGACGTAGCCGACGACCGGCTTGGTGACGTGCGCCTTGATGTAGTCGGCGGCACGCTCTTCAGCGTCACCACCGATCTCGCCGATCATGACGATGGCCTTGGTCTCGGGGTCGGCCTCGAACGCTGCGAGCGCGTCGATGTGCGTGGTGCCGATGACCGGGTCGCCGCCGATGCCGATGGCGGTCGAGAAGCCGAGGTCGCGCAGCTCGAACATCATCTGGTACGTCAGGGTGCCCGACTTCGAGACGAGACCGATCGGGCCCTTGCCGGTAATGTTCGCCGGGGTGATGCCGACGAGCGCCTCACCGGGCGTGATGATGCCGGGGCAGTTCGGGCCGATGATGCGGGTCTTGTTGCCCTTGCTCTGTGCGTAAGCCCATGCCTCTGCCGAGTCACCGACGGGGACGCCCTCGGTGATGACGACGAGCAGCGGGATCTCGGCGTCGATGGCCTCGATCATCGCGTCCTTCGTGAAGGCGCCGGGGACGAAGGCGATCGACACGTCGGCGCCGGTCTCCTTCATGGCTTCTGCGACGGATGCGAAGACGGGGAGCTCGACCGCGCCGCCGTCCTTGTCCGTGTGCGAGACGGTCGTTCCGGCCTTGCGCGCGTTGACGCCGCCGACGACCTGGGTGCCTGCCTTCAGCATGAGTGCAGTGTGCTTCGTGCCCTCGCCACCGGTGATGCCCTGGACGATGACCTTGGAGTCCTTGTTGAGGTAGATCGACATTTCTTCAGTCCTTGTGTCTCAGCGGCGGATCAGGCGTTCGCCAGCTCGGCGGCCTTGTCAGCGCCCTCGTCCATGGTGGCGGCGAGGGTGACGAGCGGGTGGGCGTACTCGGCGAGGATCGCGCGACCCTCGTCGACGCGGTTGCCGTCGAGGCGCACCACGAGCGGCTTGGAAGCGGTGTCGCCGAGCGTCTCCAGCGCACCCTTGATGCCGTTCGCGACGGCGTCGCACGCGGTGATGCCGCCGAAGACGTTCACGAACACGCTCTTGACCTGCGGGTCACCGAGGATGACGTCGAGACCGGCCGCCATGACGGCAGCGGATGCTCCACCGCCGATGTCGAGGAAGTTCGCCGGCTTCACGCCGTTGTGGTTCTCACCGGCGTAGGCGACGACGTCGAGCGTCGACATGACGAGTCCTGCGCCGTTGCCGATGATGCCGACCTGGCCGTCGAGCTTGACGTAGTTGAGCCCGGACTCCTTGGCCTTCGCCTCGAGCGGGTCGGCGGCGTCCTTGTCCTCGAGCGCCTCGTGCTCGGGGTGGCGGATCTCCGATGCGTTCTCATCGAGGGTCACCTTGCCGTCGAGGGCGATGATGTCGCCGTCTTCGGTGCGGACGAGCGGGTTGACCTCGACGAGCGTGGCGTCCTCGCCCTTGTAGACCTCGTACAGCTTCACGAAGACGTCCGAGACCTTCTCGATGAGGTCTTCGGGGAAGTTCGCGGCGCGAGCGATCTCGACGGCCTTGTCCTTGTCGATACCGGTCAGCGGGTTGACCTCGATGCGAGCGAGCGCTTCGGGCTTCTCGACCGCGAGCTGCTCGATCTCCATGCCACCCTCGACGCTGCAGAGCGACAGGTACGAGCGGTTCGCGCGGTCGAGCAGCACGGAGAAATAGAACTCCTCGGCGATGCGGGCGCCGGCTGCGACCATGACGCGCTTGACGATGTGGCCCTTGATGTCGAGGCCGAGGATCGACTTCGCGGCCTCGTACGCCTCATCGGGGGTCTTGGCGACCTTCACGCCGCCGGCCTTGCCGCGGCCACCGGTCTTGACCTGCGCCTTGACGACGACCACTCCACCGAGCTTCTCTGCTGCCGCTTTCACCTCCTCGGGGGTGTCCGCGACGATACCGGCGAGGACCGGCACTCCGTACTTCTCGAAAACGTCTCGTGCCTGGTACTCGTACAGATCCACTGTGCTTCCTTCACTGGGTCTCGGTCCGGAAAGTCTCTCGATGTCGAGACATCGACCAGTCCTCAAGCCTACTACCTCCGTCTGAGCACTCCGCGTCGCCCGCCCGTCGTTCAGAGGCGTAGATATGTTCCTTTTTCCGATTCATACCCATTGTGATGTTCGTACATTTCGACTAGTCTGGATTCATGGAACCTTGGTTCGATGATGTGGATGATCGGCCGCGTGATGCGGCGTTCTTCGTCGAGTCTGCGTTGGATGATCTGCAGTGTGCGGATGTCGATCTGAATCGGTATGAGGCGAGGCGGTCGTCTCGGATTGCGGATGCTGTCACGTTGGCGCGTCGTAATCCTGAGGTGTACGTGCACCACACGGCGGATAAGGATGCCGTGGATCAGGCCGTGCGTGCGGCGATCTTCGATATCGCGCTGCGGCTTCGGTGTTCGGAGGAGTACGTGCGTGGGGTGCTGTTCACGGCAGAGCAGGCGATGGCGCATCTGCCGTTGCTGTGGGCGCAGGCCAGGGATGGGTTCGTGTCGATGTATCTCGTCGGCCGCACGGTGGGCGCGTTGGCGCGGGTGCGTGCCGATGTCGGCGCGTCGGAGGAAGAGCACGACCTCGAACGTGAGGCGATGTGTCTGATCGATGAGGCGGCGGCAGAGTGGGCGCTGTCGTGCCCGCCGGCGACGTTCCTGCGCCGGCTGCGCACCCTGGTGGACCGGCTGGATCCGGTCGGGGTGGACACGCGCCACGGCCGGAAGCTGCGGGAGCGTCGGGTGGTGGTGCAGCGATCGCCGCGAAGCGCCGGTTGACGTCCACCGCGAAGCACCTGCAGAAGCATCCGGACGAGTGCCGTACCCGGGATCAGATCCGCGCGGACTTGTCCTCGGCGTGGTTGCGCGGGGTCGGCACCGACACGGCGGTGAAGACGAAGATCTTCGTCACCATCCCTGTCGAGCTCCTCCAGGCCGAACATGCGGCTGGTGCTGCCCGCCCTGAGGATTCGGCACAGCGGCAGGCGGAGCTTGTCGGGCATGGTCCGATCGACCCGCTCACCGCGAAGCAACTGTTCCTCGACGCGAACGCGTTCCGCCGGGTGATCATCGACCCGGTCCGCAGCGTCGTCATCGACATGGACCGCCGCTCCCGCCGCGCCACCCGGGCACAACGCGAATGGCTCGCCCTGCAGCACGGCACCTGCGCCAGAGACGGCTGCAACCGCCTCGCCCAAGACGCCGACATCGACCACAAAACCCCCTGGGCCCACGGCGGCAAGACCGACCTCGGCGAACTCCGGCCCCTCTGCCCCCGCGACCACCGACACCGACACCTCACCCGAGCGATCTATCGCAGCCGCCCAGACAACTCAGTCCAAGTCACCACACCCACCGGACATCAGAGCAAGCCACCACCGACCTCTTCCACGATCGCCCCACCGTTCTGAGCATCACCGCGCCCGCATCCGTGTGCACACGCATCCTGCGCGCACACGTCTAGGCTTCTCGCTATGCAGCAGAACGCAGAACCGCGCACCGGCGTCGTGGCCGCAGCGCTCGACCTGTTCCGTGCCCAGGGCTTCGACCAGACCTCGGTGGAGCAGATCGCCAAAGCCGCCGGCGTCTCACGCTCCACCTTCTTCCGCCAGTTCGGAGGCAAAGAGGACGTCGTCTTCACCGACCACGAAGTACTCCTCGAGGAGGTGCGGGCCTTTCTCGCCGAAGGCCACCGCGACCCGTGGGAGGCCGTCTGCCAGGCATCCCAGCACGTCTTCTCCCACTTCGCCCGCGACCCGGAGATCGCCCGCCTGCGCTATCAGGTCGTACGGCAGGTGCCGGCGCTGCGCGAGCGCGAGATCGTGACGGTGTTCCGTTACGAGCGGCTGTTCGACGAGCACCTTCGGGGCGCGCTGCCCGGCATCGATCCGCTCGACGCCGTCGGCTTCGCCGCCCTCGTCACCGCGGTGCACAATCACGTGCTTCGTCAGTTGCTCCGCGGGACGAAGCGCGTCGCCCCTTCGGTGCTGCAGAGCGCCCTGGACGATGTCCGTCGCAGGTACGGCGTTCTTCCGGACAGCGCGGACGAAGCGCCTGACGACATGGTGGTCGCGGTCTTCCCGCGGGCGATGCCGATCGCCGAGGTCACCCGCCGCCTGCAGTCGGACCTCAACTGACGCGGGTATCCCTCAGCTTTCTCCCGCCATCACGTAGGCCCCGCCCTCGAGCCGACCGATGAGGGCTCGCGTCCATTCGAGTGCGCTGTCCGCGGTGTGAGCCCAGAGCCGAATCGCCTCCACGTGATGCTGCCAATCGGCGTCGGGTTCCTGTTCATATGGATCGACGACGCGGGCTCGCCACTCCGTGTACGAGCGCACGCGCATGCGCAGCAGGTCCAGCACCCGTTCCCGGGTCAGCTCGGTCATGAAGCCGATTCCAGCGATCGTCATGGCGAGGTCTGCGCGATCGGAGCTGAGTGCCTTCTCGAGCAGTCCGTGGAAGGCAGCTTCGCCCTTTGCTGTGAGGGTGTAGGTAGTGCGTACCGGCCCCGCCCCACCATGCTCCGTCGCCGCCTGCGCGAGTAGGCCGTCATCATGCAACTTCCGGAGCCCGTGGTAGATGGACCCCTGCTGGACGTTGCCCCAGAACAGCACGCCCCATGACTCCAGATCACAGCGCAAGCCAAGGCGTCTCTGGTTCAGGGCCGGTGTGGCTCGTCTACCAGGTCGTCGGATCAGCCGCACTCGCCGTGCTCTTCAGCATCCACCGTTCCCGACCACTACCTCCCCGCGCGCAACTACACTGAAAGTGAGATCTGTCATGGACATCGGCCTTTGGATCTCGCTGGCCAGCGGGCTCGCACTCGCCAACGCCGCGATCTGGTGAGGCCGTGGCGGATTGCAGGAACTCAGTCGCAGCTGCACCCGCCTGATGCGTTGCGCACCATGAAGCAGACGTCGCATGTGCCGTAGTCGCGTTCGATCGTCTTCGTCGGGCGCGGTGCACTGACTGCGGATGCCGCCTTGCGCGGCGCGCGCGCAGAAGCGGTCTTCTCCGCGATCGGGCGGAACTCGCTGGGATGGGTCACGTAGAAGTACGGCTCACGACCCTCGCTCGGGCGCAGCCGGAGGACGGTCCCGCCGACGACGATCTGCTCGCCCTCGGTGAATCCATTCGTGTACGTCTTGCCGATGTGCAACGGCGCACCGTCGTCGGTGCGGATCGCTTCGATGTAGCGACCGCGATCGATGAACGAGGAGATGCCGACGGCATCCGTGATCGCGGTGATGTATTCGTGGTTCTGCGCGTCGATGCGGTGCGCGCGAAGCGCCTCGGTGAGGTTGCGGTATGGACGGGACGTGCCTGCGGGGGTCGGCCCCTGTGTTTCATTCATCGTTCTCAGGATGACACGTCTGGCTGTGAGCGCCAGACCATTCTGCGCACCGAAGAGCGCCCTTCCGCGGCGACGCGGGTACCGAGATGATGGTCGTATGCCGTACGAGATCCCCGCGCCCATGCTCGCCAAGGCCGCAGCCGCCGTCCCCGACCCTGCCAAGACGGGCGGCGGGATGCTGTTCGAACCGAAGTGGGACGGCTTCCGCGGTCTGATCGCGTGGGACGGGGACGCGCTCGAGATCGGCTCGCGCGGGGCGAAGCCCCTCACGCGGTACTTCCCGGAACTCGTCGAGGCGCTGTCCGAGATCCTCCCCGGCCCGTGCTTGCTCGACGGCGAGATCGTCGTCGCCACCGGCGAGCCGGGCGCGCAGCGACTCGATTGGGAAGCACTCAGCCAGCGCATCCATCCCGCAGCATCCCGCGTCGCTCGGCTCGCCGCCGAGACCCCGGCGATGTTCATCGCATTCGATCTGCTCGCCGAGGGCGATGAAGATCTCCAGCAGCGGCCGTTCCGTGAGCGCCGGGCGCGACTTGAGGCGCTGCTCGGTGAGGCGCAGCATCCGCTCCATCTCACCCGCACCACCGAAGATCCCGACACCGCTCGGCAGTGGCTCGAAGAGTTCGAAGGCGCCGGCCTCGACGGCGTTGTCGCGAAACCCCTGGATCAGCCCTACGCGCCGGGCAAGCGCACGCTGATCAAGGTCAAGCACGCCCGTACGGCCGACGTCGTGGCCCTCGGCTACCGCGTCCACAAGTCGGGCTCTGGCGTCGGATCGCTGCTCGTCGGCCTCTACGACGCGGACGGCGTCCTCCGTCAGGTCGGCGGCGTCGCCGCGTGGAGCGACAGGCGGCGCCAGGAACTGGTCGACGAACTCGCGCCGCTCGTGGAGCGCGATGAGGACGGCGCCGCGGTGACGGGCGAGGGCGAGCGCAGCAGGTTCTCGGGCTCGAAGGATGTCTCGTTCGTGCGGCTGCGCCCCGAGAAGGTGCTCGAGGTCCGCTACGACCAGTTGGAGGGTGCCAGATTCCGGCACACCGTGCAGTTCGAGCGCTGGCGACCCGACCGCGATGCGCGCTCGTGCACCTATGACCAGCTCGAAACCGTGGCCGGCTACGACCTCGCCGAGGTGCTGGTGTGATCGCGGACCTGTGATCGGGAGCGACGCCCCCGCTTGATAACCTCCTTTCCACAAGGAGGCGACCATGCGCGGTTGGAAGGCACTCATCGTGCTGCTCGGGATCACCGGCGCCCTCACTGCCGTCGGCGCATGGGCGTTGGCCGCGTACCTGGTACCGACCATCATTCCGATCGGGCCGCTCTGGCCCGCTCGGCCGAGCGATCCCTGGCTCGCCGCCTGCTGCCTGATCGGCGGGTCGCTCGCCGCATTCGCCGTCGACTACTCGCCGACCTGGACGACCAGACTGCCGCTCATGTCCGATGCGGGCACCGCCGCCTCCCTGTCTGGCGCGGCGATCGGCGCACTCGTCGCCACGGCCTCGATCGCATCAGCCGATCCGACCGATCCCCTGGCCATCCTCATCATCGCAGCCGTCTCGATCAGCTTCGCGGCTCTCGCCTGGCGACGGATCCGCAGCGCGAAGCGCGAGACGCGCACCCACGGCGACAACATCGTGCGCAGGAATGCCCTTCACGAGACCGGCACGCGTGTGCAGGGCGTCGTCGAACATGTCCACTTCCACAACACATGGCTCGGCGATCACCCGCTGTTCTCGGTCACCGTGAGCTACCCGACGCCCTCCGGGCAGCAGCAGGCGACGGGCCAGTTGTACACGCCCATCCCGGACGCACCGATCGCCGGCGGCACCGTCTTCGTCTGGTTCACCGCTGACGGTGGCGACACCGACGACATCGACATCGACACCGATCCGGACAGCATCCGTCACCCGGATGCCGCCAAGACCTACGAGGCGCCGTCGTACTGAGCGAGCGAGTCGATTCGCGCTGGTCGCTCAGTCCTCGACGCGGTTGCCCTCGGCATCCCAGTTCTCCGCGACCTTCTTGCTGGGCTGCACACGGGGCGGCTCACCTGGCATCTTCGGGAAGTCCGGAGGGAACGACAGTTCGCCGAGGCCGTTCTCGAGATCGCGTTCCCACCACTTGAGCAGCGTGTCGATCCGACCGGGCTCGTCCTGAATACCCGCCCACGGGTCACCGATCTCTGCCAGACGGGAGGGGACGCTGCGGATGGTGAACGCTGTCGGATCCAGACCGTCGAGTTCGTCCCATCCCACCGGCGTCGACACGGTGGCCGCCGGCAACGCGCGCGGACTGTACGCACCGGCCATCGTGCGGTCGCGGTTGGCCTGGTTGAAGTCGACGAAGATGCGTTCACCGCGCTCTTCCTTCCACCAGTTCGTGGTGACCTGCTTCGGCATCCGCCGCTCCAGTTCTCGCCCGGCGGCGATCACCGCGTGACGCACGTCGAGGAACTCGTGCGTGGGCTGGATCGGGCAGAACACGTGCAGGCCGCGGTTACCGCTCGTCTTGATGAAGGGCTCCAACTCGGCCTCGCGCAGCACTTCACGCAGGCCGTGTGCGGCGATCACGGCATCCGCGAAGTCGGTTCCCGGCTGCGGGTCGAGATCGATGCGCAGCTCGACGGGATTGTCGGTGTCTGTCGCGAGTGACGCCCACGGGTGGAAGACGATCGTGTTCATCTGCGCGGCCCACACGATCGCACTGGGTCGATTGAGGACGATCTGCGGATGCTGACGCCCGCTGTTGTACGTCACCATCACGGAATCCACGTAGTCGGGGGTGCCCTTGGGCGGATTCTTGGAGAAGAAGCTCTCTCCCCCGATGCCCGCGCGGAAGCGCTCCAGAGAAACCGGCCGGTTGCCGTTCGCGTTGAGGAAGGGCTCTGCGACAGCCTGGAAGTAGTCCGCCAACTCGCCCTTGGTGATACCGCCGTCTGCGGCGTCGGGCCAGATCACCTTGTTCGGGCTGGAGAGGTCGATCTCCTGCTCCCCATCCGGGTCGGAGATCGTCAACGTCACGCGCTCAGAAGCCATGCTCCGAGACTAGGGCGGGCGATCCGAACGCGGTAGTCTCAGTCGCCGAGATCGACCGCGAGGACGAGCACCGCGCCGAGCGCATCGCGTTCGACGATGAGCGACGGCCCTGCCGAATCGACCAGCACCCCGGCGATCCCCGCGTGGCTGGTGAGCACCTTCGCGAGCTGTTCGGGGCTGAACGGCAGCGGCTTGTCGCCGCGTCCGAGGGCGACGACCTCGAGCGGGTGCGAGAACACCTGCAGGAAGCGGCGACCGTCGGTGGTCTGCGCCTCGGCGATGCCGACCTGCGCACCGCTCGTGCCGTCGCTGACAGCGACCCAGACCTTCGTCTTGGCGAGAGCGTCGCCGACCTTCTGCGTCGTGTCCTGCTCGCGCGGAGCGGCGAGGAGAGACTTGATCGTCATCTCGGCGTCGGCCTGCTCGAGCGCCTTCTTCAGGATCTCGACCGGGAACACCGCGCGGTGCACCCCGGAGGCGTTGTCGACGATGAGCCCCGTGAAACCACCGGAGACGACCTGCTGCAGCACAGCGGTCACCGGCTGCGCGACGGCCGAGGTCGCAGTGGGATCCGTCTCGCGCTGCACGGAATCGCGCACGGCGACCGCCGAGCTGAACGCGAGCATGAACGCCCGATCGCCGTCGCGCACCACGGCCACCGACAGCGGCTTGCCCTCACTGATCTGCGCGCGTGCATCGCCGCTCACGCGCAGGAAGAGGTGGCCCTGGAGCATCTGCCTCAGAACGCCGATCAACTGCTCGTTCGTCGCGCCCTCTTCGATCTCGGCGAGCGCGGTGCGCAGCAGCACGTTGTCCTTCATGCCGGGAACCGATTCGGTCTGTGCCGGCGGCAGCGCAGGAGCGAGCGGAAGAGAGCGCTTCTCAGGTACGGGCGCAGGCGTCGGCACCGTGGGGCGCGCCACCGCGACAGGACTGCTCGGTTTCGACTCATCGGGATCCGGGAGCTTCACCTCGGGTCCGGCCGTCGCGCCGACTCCACGGAACGCCTGAATCGAGATCCCGATCTCGGGTACCGGTTCGCTGGGTGCCTGCTCCTGTTCGACGGCTTCGTCGAGAGCATCCGCCTCGATCGGCGTCTGCGACTCGGACGGCGCGTCGTCGGTCTTCTTGCGGCGGGAGAACAATGCCATATCGATCAGCCTAACCCGGTTGCTCCGTGGCAGAACCCCGTTCCGCGCTGGAGTCGGACGTGCTGCGGGAACCCGTGACTACGGCGTCAGCACCACGCGGCGTCACTCGCTCGAGACGAGAGCGACGACTGCATCGATCTCGACGAGGAAGCCGTTCAGGTCGGCCTGAATTGACGTGCGCGCCGGATACGGTGTCGCCAGGAACTCTTTGGAGACCTCGTTGAACTCGGCCCAGTCGGCGAGATCGTTGAGGTACACGCCGATGCGGACAGCGTTGCTCATCGAGGTGCCCGCCGCCGCGGCGACAGCCTCGAGATTCGCGAATGTCTGCCGGACCTGATCCGCGAAGGTCTCGCCGATGATCTCGCTCTCGGTGTTGAACGGCCCTTGTCCGGCCAGGAACAGGAAGCCACCGCTGACGATGCCGGATGAGTAGGTGCCCGCAGGCTCGGGAGCCGCGGGCGATGAGATCTGCTGCATGACATTTCCTTTCTAGTGACGGCCCAGGACGGGCCAGATCTCGACGACGACACCGTTCTCGACGGCGAAGACGTGCGAGTGCATGTTGGTGAGACCGCAGGCATGATTGGGGCGGATGCGGATCAACTCGCCGACCCGCTTCGGTGACGACCCGCGAAGGAAGCCATGTTCCTCATGCCCGCTCGCGAGTACGCCCCCGCCGTCCGACACGACGGTGCCGATCCGGCCGTCGCCGTGCATGGAACCGTCGGAGCTCATTCCCTTGATCCCGGCGTCGACCAGTACGGTCTCGCCGCGCTCTGTGCTGATCACGCGGCTGAGCACGGTCATCGCGGTGTCAGCCGAGTCGATCGTGCCGATCGCGACCTGGTTCTCGTCGCCGTAGACGTAGGTGCCGGGGCGCGCCTCGGTCACTCCCTGGATGCTCGGGGCGGAACGCGCACCGGCGGTCGAGCCGACTGAAACGCTCGGGATCTCGAGCCCGTCCGTCCGCAACCGCTCGGCAACCTCCGTGAGCAGCCGTCCCGCCGCTGTGCCGACCTCTATGCGACGTTCGGGATCGGCTCCGACGCCCTGAACGTGACCTTCGTGCGTGAAGACGCCGTCCAGCACGAGGCCCGGCGTGTGCGCCAGCCGCCGTGCGACGTCGAGCGCCTCCTCGGGGTCGACACCGGTCCGCCCCAGCCCAGTGTCGACCTCGATCCGGACCTCGATTTCGAGTCCCTCCGCTGCGGCGGCTTCGGCGAGCGGTTCCGCCGACGCGAGCGAGTCGACGCCGACGATCAGTCGCGCCCTTCGCGCCGCGCGCAGCGCAGTGCCGATGCGGTGCGGCCCCACGGGCGGATACGCCCAGAAGACATCCTCGAACCCGGCCTCGACGAGTGCCTCGATCTCGGCCGCCGTCGCTGCCGTCAGCCCTACTGCCCCCGCCTCGACCTGCAGCCGCCCGACTTCGGCGCTCTTGCTCGTCTTCCAGTGCGGGCGCAGAGCGACGCCGAAACCGTCCGTGAGCTTCGCCATCTGCGCGATGTTGCGACGAAGCGTCGGCAGGTCTATCAGCACTGCAGGAGTCGGCAACTCTTCGATCGATCGGTCGATGAGGTCGTTCAGGCCGGTCACATGCTCTCCTCGGAGTCGGGCGGACGGGTCGGGCAGGATGGGTCTGTGGAACGGGCTCGCTATTCGAGCGGGAACTCGCGCCGCACGTCGAACTGCGAGTACGAGATGTGACGAGTGAGCGGATCCGCCGCCTCGGCGTACTCGGTCACCGGCAGCAAAGACCTGGTCTCGCTGCGGAAACGGACATAAGGCTCGGCGAGTGCCACGCCGGCCCACCGTCCGAACTCGCCGTTGCTCGCTTCGATGAGCTTTCGAGCGAACGGGCCGCCGTAGCCCTGGCTGACGAAGCAGTCCATCGCCGCGATCTTGCGTCCGACGACGGATGTGATGTCGATGAGCAGGTCGTTGCGGACGCCGTACGTGGACAGGGCATCGTTCGTGAGCACCGGAAGCCCACCCAGGAAAACCTGTTTGACGTTGACTTCGTCCTTGCCGTCCAGGTTCTTCAGGAACTGAGCCGCACGATCGAGTGCGGCGATCAGTGTCATCGTCGCAATGGTGTGGGCGGAATTCGTCACCGCGGGGTTCTGCGGGTAGTCGGCGATTATGACATCGGGTCGGTGCTTGGCTATCAGCTCGGCGACCTGATCCACCATGTCCTCACGCACGACGCTGATGGCGTCGTCGTGGTCGAGGAACTCGATGGTACCGATCCCGATGATCTCGGCGGCACGTCGCAGTTCACCCTTCTTGTTCTCGATGATCTCTGCCCGATCCGCGGCGACGAGGCTCGGGTCCGCATCCTCTTTGCGCCCCTCCTCCGCGTAGACATTGGGGTGGATGCGACCACCGTGCGTGAGGATCACCGCGACGATCTCGTCGCCGGCGTCGGCGTGCAGCGCCAGCGTGCCGCCGCAGTTGGTGATCGTGTCGGCCGGATGTGCGTAGACGGTCATGATGCGCATTGCGTGTTTCTCCTTGTTGGGGCGTTCTGACTGATCGGGTGGTTCTAGACGGTGGTGGTGGTCACGAGATGGCGAGCGCGCTGAAGCGCGGGATCGGGAATCGGCGCGGCATCGACAAGCCGGCGGGCGTACTCGGTCTGCGGGTCGTTGAGCACCGACCACGCATCGCCCTGCTCGACGATCTCGCCGTGCTGCAGGACGACGACGCTCTCCGAAAGCAGCTCGACGACCGCGAGGTCGTGGCTGATGAAGAGGCACGAGAACCCGAGTCGCTGCTGCAGCTCTTGGAACACGTCGAGGACAGCGGCCTGGACCGAGACATCGAGCGCCGATGTCGGCTCGTCCGCGATGAGCAGCTCGGGCTCGAGAGCGAGGGCACGGGCGATACCGATGCGCTGTCGCTGGCCTCCGGACAACTCATGCGGGAACCGCATCATCCACGCGGAAGGCAGTTCGACCTGTTCAAGGAGTTCGACGACGCGGGCACGGCGTGCGGTGCGCGACATCGCCCGGCGATGGGCGATGAGAGGCTCGGCGATGCACTCTCCGACCGTCATCCTCGGGTTCAGCGACGATGCCGGGTCCTGGAACACCATTCCGTACGTCTCCCGCGCCGTGCGGGCGGCGCGGCCGCGAAGCTCCTTCAGCTCGACTCCGTCGAGACGGATGCTGCCGGATGTGACGGGTGCGAGCCCCACGATGGCCTTGCCGATCGTGGACTTGCCCGATCCGGATTCGCCGACCAGCCCGACCACCTTGCCCGCCGGTACCGAGAAGGTGACGCCGTCCACGGCGCGGAAGCCCTGGCGGCGCCACGAGCGGCCGTACTGCACGACGAGATCGTCGACCTGGAGTGCGATGGGCGCTGCCGAGGCATCGGACTCGCCACGGGCTGGCTTCTCCCGCGAGGGCCGGGGAACGGCGTCGAGCAGCTTGCGGGTGTAGGGGTGCTCGGGCGACGCGAACAGCGCATGCGCCTCGGCCGTCTCGACGACCTTCCCTTCCTTCATCACGACGATGCGGTCGGCCATGTCGGCGATGACACCCATGTCGTGAGTGATCAGCATGATCGACAGACCACGGCTGACACGCAGTCCGCGCAGGAGGGCGAGGATCTCGGCCTGGATCGTGACGTCGAGCGCGGTGGTCGGCTCGTCGGCGATGATGAGGTCGGGATCGTTCACGAGAGCCATCGCGATCACGGCGCGTTGGCGCATGCCACCGGACCACTGATGCGGGTACTGCGTCGAGCGCTCCTCCGCGTCGAGCACGCCGACCTGAGACAACGTCTCGACCATCCTCGCGTGCGCCTGCGCCCGGGATGTGCGCGGATGGTGGATGCGGTAGGCCTCCTCGATCTGCGCACCGATGGTGGCGACGGGGTCGAGCGTGGTCATGTGATCCTGGAAGACCATCGCGATCCGACGGCCCCGGGTGTTGCGCATCCGAGGTGAGCTGAGCGTGGAGAGGTCGACGCCTTCGAAGTCGATGCCGCCACTGACGACCCGTGCACCGGGCGGCAGGATGCGCAGCACGGTGAGCGCGGTCATACTCTTGCCGGAACCGGACTCGCCGACGACGCCGACGATCTCACCCGGCCGGATCTCGAACGCCACCTTCTCGAGGATCCGCACCGTGCCGTTCGGGGTGGAGATGTCGAGCGTGAGGTCACGCACGGCGAGCAGAGGTGTGTTCGATGTCTCGTTCGTCATATCAGTTGTTCTTCCGAGGGTCGATGGCGTCACGGATGCCGTCGCCGATCGCCATCGCCGACAGGACGGTGATGGCGATCATGAGTCCTGGTGGTACCCACAGCCACGGCATGGATGAGAGGACGGTGAGGGACTGCGCCTCGTTGAGCATGTTCCCCCAGCTGGATTGCGGCGGCTGGACCCCGGCGCCGAGGAACGACAGCGACGATTCGAGGAGGACGGCTTCTGCCACGAGCAGCGTCGCCGAGACCACGATCGGAGGAAGCACGCCGGGCACGAGGTGTCGGAAGATGATGAACCGCGTTCGCGAACCGAACGCCCGGGCGGCTTGGACGAACTCCTCCTCCCGCAGGCTGAGAACCACGCTGCGTGCGATGCGCGCCGGCGACGGCCATGCCAGCCCTGCGATTACTACGATGAGCATCGGCACGCTCGGACCGATCACGCCGGCCAGCACGATGATGACGAGCACTGCGGGCACCGACAGCATGATGTCGACGACACGACTGATGATGCCATCCACTACTCCGCCGAACCACCCGGCCGCGACTCCGGCCAGTGTGCCGATCACAACCGCCATCAGGGCTGCCAGGAAACCGACCATGAGCGAGATCTGCCCGCCGGCGAGCAGGCGGCTGAGAACATCGCGCCCCGTCGAGTCGGTTCCGAGCAGGTGTTCGGCAGACGGAGACTGACGCACGTTCTCCAGGTCGATCGCGGTCGGCGCATACGGGCTGATGACCGGGGCCAGCACGCTCGCGATCACCGTGACCAGCAGGGCGACCACACCGATCACCGCAATCGGGTTGCGCAGGAATCGGCGCAGCGCGAGCTTGTCGGGCGATGTCGCCTGCCCGACCGAGGCGAGATTGACGGCCGACGTGGGAAGGAGGCTGGGTCGCTTCATCATCGAGCTGTCCTCACTCTCGGGTCGATGATCGTGTAGGAGAGGTCGGCGATCAGGTTGCAGATGAGCACGAGCAGCGCCGTGTAGAGGCCGAAGCCGATGAGGATCGGATAGTCGCGGTTGGTGAGCGCGTAGATCGCGAGCTGGCCCATGCCGGGCCAGGCGAAGATCTGCTCGAGCACGACCGCGCCGGAGAAGGCGGCCGGGACCGTCATGGCGACCACCGTGATCAGCGACATGAGGCTGTTGCGCAGCGCATGTCGCAGCGCCCTCGACGGGGTTCCCCCCTTGGCGACGATCGTGCGGACGTAGTCCTTGCCGAGCTCCTCGAGCACCCCGCTGCGGACGTAGCGGATGAACGTCGCCGCATTGGCGAGGGCGAGCAATCCCACCGGCATGATCATGTGCAGCAACAGGTCGCCGAGATCATCGCGGCCGGTGCTGTGCATTCCGGCCGAAGGGAGTACGCGCAGCTTCACCGCGAAGGTGTAGATGGCGAGCATGCCCAGGAAGAAGCTCGGAACGGCGATTGCCACGACGCTGACGGTGCTGATCGTGTAATCGGCCACGGTGTTGCGCCGAACTGCGGCGATCACTCCGGCCGGCACAGCGATGAGCAGGCCGATGAAGAGCGCGCTGCCCATCAGCAGTGCCGTCGGGCCCAGCCGGTCGGCGAGAAGCTCACCGACCGGCTGTCCGTTCGTGTAGGAGTATCCGAGGTCTCCCGTCACCAGCCCCCCGAGCCATCGCCAGAACTGCACGGCGATCGGCTGGTCGAGCCCGAACCGTTCCCGGACCGCGGCGGTGAACGCTTCTCGATCGGCGCCCGATACCTCCGGCGGCACCATCATCTCGATGGGGTCGCCGGGGGCGAGGCGGACGAGGGCGAACAGTCCTACGGCGATGAGCAGGAAGACGGCCACGCTCGAAGCGAGACGTGCGACGAGAACTCTCAGCATGCGATCAGTCCGTCACCGTCCAGTCGGCGGCGTTCCAGAAGCCGTTGGCGAAGTCGCCGTGCGGCTCGAAACCCTGCAGACGGTCGCTCGACGCCCAGAGGGTGTCCGGAACGTACAGCCACAGGTAGGGCACCAACTTGTTGTCCAGACGGACGGCATCCTGGTAGGTCGCCGTGCGCTCGTCCTCGTCGGCCGTCACCGCGCCCTTGTTCAGCAGCGCGTCGAGCTCTGGGTTGCAGAACAGGGAGGTGTTGCCACCGGCTGGGAACACGCGGTCGCAGAGAAGCGCATTGGCCGAAACCGTCGGATCGGGAGTGTAAGTTCCACCACCCGAGACCATCAGGTCGTACTCCGCGTTCTCGATCATGCCGAGCTGGTTCGCGCTCTCAATCTGGTTCGCGACGGCGTTGATGCCGATCGCCTTCAGGTTCTCGAGTGCGACCTCGACGGCTGCGTCACGGTCCGCCGTCCCGGGGATCCAGCTCAGTTTGAGCTCCTGGGAGAAGTCGAATCCGGCCTCTTCGAGGAGGGACTTCGCCTTCTCGGGGTCGTACTCATAGGCCTCCAGGTCGTCGGGGAGCGCCCACGGGGTCATGATCGTGCTGTTGATGACCTCGCCGTGGCCCCCGAGGACGCCGTCGATGATGCCTTGACGATCGATCGCGTAGAGGAAGGCCTGACGGACCCGCTCGTCATCGAACTTCGTGAAGTTCACGAGCAGACGCAGGAAGCCGGGCGACGGCGCCGAACTGACGGCGACGCCGTCCAGCCCTTCGACGGTCGTGAGATCCTGCGGCGAGATCTGCACGAGGTCGGTCTCACCGGTGGCGAGCTGGGCGGTGGCCACGTCGCTGGTGAGCATCTGAAGGTAGAGCGTGTCGATGCCGACCTCGGACCAGTAGTTCGGGTTTGCCTCGAGAACGACGTTCTCGTCGACGTTGAATTCCTTCATGACGTACGGGCCCGAACTCACGGTGGGGAGCTTGAAGAAGTCATCCTCCATGATCGCTCCGGGCTCGACCTCGCCGAGGATGTGCTCGGGGAGGATCCCGTAGCCGCTGCCGAAAAGCGCGAGGAATCCGGGGGTCGACTCCGTGAGTGTGATCGTCACGGTCTGATCGTCCTCGGCCACGATGCCCTCGAGGCTGTCGGCGGTGCCGTCCTGGACTGCCGGATATCCCACGACCCCCGCGAACGGCGCGGCGTTGGGACTGGCGACCTCGGGGTCAGCGAAAAGGTTGTATGTGAAGAGGACGTCATCGGCCGTGATCGGCTCGCCATCGCTCCACTCGAGCCCGTCCCGCAGATGGAATGTGTAGGTCGTGGCGTCCTCGGAAACATCCCACGACTCCGCGAGGCGAGGGACCGGCTCGAAGTCGGGACCCACGTTGAACAGGCCGTTGTATACGAGTGACATCGTGAGCTGCTCGGCCCCCTGCCCGGGTGCCAGCGGATTGAACTGCACCGGTTTCTGGTACAGGTACAGATTGGCCGAACTCGGGTTGCCGCCGTTCGCCCCGTCGTCGTCCGCACCGCCGCCGGTACAGCCCGCCAGCAGGACGGTGGTGACGCCGAGCGCGATTGCGCCGACGATGATACGTGATCGCATGATTGCTCCTCGTGATCTGGTGGATGGGTGATGCGCGTGTGATCGGGTACTGCTATCTCGGACGGCGCTGGGCCGCCACGATCGGGGTGGTCAGGGAACCGAGTCCCTTGACCTCGGCGACCACGCTGTCGCCGGGCTTGAGGAAGACGCCTGTGGTGGCGCCGACGCCGGATGGCGTGCCGGTGAGGATCACATCACCGGGGTTGAGGGTCATCAGCCGCGAGCTGAAGGAGACGAGCTCGGCGACGGTGTGCACCATGTCGGTGGAGCTGCCGCTCTGCATGACCTGGCCGTTGAGCTCGAGCGTGAGCTCGAGGTTCTGCGGATCCGGTACCTCGTCGGCGGTGACCAGGTACGGGCCCATGGGCGCCGAACCATCGAGCCATTTGCCCTCGAGCCAGTCGAAGAAGCCGGTCCACGCCTCGCCGTCGCGCTCGACACCCAGATCGAGACTGCGCGCGGAGATGTCGTTGCTCGTGGCGTAGCCGAACACGTGCGACAAGGCATCCTCGACAGACACGTCCTGCGCGGGGCTCCCGATCACCACGGCGATCTCGACCTCCCAGTCCAGCTGGGTCGTGATCGGATTGAGCACCACGGGCGCATCGGGGCCTGTGATCGAGGTGTCGGGCTTGAGGAAGAGTCGTGGTGTCGCGGTCTTCTGGTCGCGGGCCTCGGCACCGGCCTCCTTGACGTGCTCCTGGTAGTTCGCGGCGGCCGCGATCACCTTGCCTGGGGCGAGCAGCGGCGCGAGGATGCGCGCATCGTCGATCGGGCGACGCCCGGCTTCGGTGGTGCCGGCGTCGCCTCTGACCACCGCCGCCAGGTCGCCGTCGCCGGTCACGACGATCTCATCGCCCTCGACAAACCCGTGTCGGATCGTGCCCGCGTCATCGAATGTCAGCCATTTCATGTTCTGTCCTCCATCACCAGGTGATCGTCGTCGTTCGGCCGGATCGCGCGGATTCGGCGATCGCGGAAAGGGAATCGGACGCCTCGTGCGCCGGTGTTCCCTCGCCGACGGGTCCGAAAGGGACCTCGGTCCTCCCGGCGACGGTGCGCACGTCGAGCAGTGGGCGGAGCAGATCGACGAGCACCGACCCGTGCGTGCCGACGAGTCGGATCGTCGCTCGCAGCGGCTCCTGGCGCTCCCCTGCGACGACCGACAGGTGCGCGCTCACCGCAACTCCCCGACCTGCACGGCCGAGGAATGTCGTGGCACCGCCGTCTGCCGTCGAATGCGCTTGCAGCTCGACGGTGGTCGGCCCTGTTGCGCCCCGCATGAGATCGATCACTTCAGGGCCGAGCATGCGCAGGGCGTCCGTTTCGCCGACGGCGACGATGTCGAGCGCGACGGCGCGCAGCAAGCCGATCTCAGCGCCGCGGACCGCGGCGAGCGCGCGGCCGAGGCCAGGTCGGGTGGTCAGCGAGGCGGTCATGCCGAAGCTCCGATCTCGATCGTGTGTCCCGAGCGGAGCGATTCCTCCGAGGCCACGGCGACGTCGACGGCGTGGATCGCCGCCGACACGGGCGGGACGACCTCGGCTTCTCCCCGTGCCGCCGCGACGAAGGCTTCGAGCTCGTGGACGAAGGTGCGACTTCCAGAGCTGTCGACACTCCACGCGGTCAAGCCCGTGTCAGTCCAGGCGAGGATGCCTTCCGCATCCCACGTGCGCGAGATCACACCTTCGGTGCCCACGATGGTGAACTCCAGGTAGCTGGCACCACGGGGTCGTTCACCCCGACTGATCTCGCACACGGCCGAAGCACCGCTCGCGAACCCGAGCTCGATGACGAGATAGTCGTGGATCTCCAGCGCCTCGCTCGTGGCATGCTGCCCGACGGAGAAGACGCTCGTCGCCTGCTCGCCGATCCACCAGCTCGCGAGGTCCACGAGATGGGTACCGTTATGAAGCGAGTGCCCGCCGGACAGGGCGGGGTTCAGCACCCATGACTGCCAGCCGGGCCAGATCCATCCGCCGTTCATTACGATGCGCACGAAGCGCGGCGTGCCGATGTCGCCCGCGTCGAGGATCTCGCGGATCGCCAGGCTCTGGTCGGTGAAGCGATGGCTGTGGCCGACGGCGAGCGCGAGACCGCGCGCGGCGGCTTCGTCCGCCACGACCCGTGCCCCTTCGGGGGTCAGCGCGAGCGGCTTCTCCATCAACAGGTGCTTTCCGGCCTCGAGAACCTGAACGCCCAGCTCTTCGTGGGTGATGTTCGGGGTGCACACGATGACGGCCTCGACGGCCTCGTCCGCGAGGAGTTCCCGGACGGAGCCGTATCCGGCGCATCGCTCGGTATACGCGACCTCGTCGGCGCGTGCGGCATCCACATCGCACACCGCGACGAGTCGCGCACTCGTCGACGCGCGCAACGCGGCCATGTGGGAAAGCGCGATGCCGCCGACTCCCACGATTCCGACGCCGAGTGGCGTTCCGTTCTCTTTCACTGCTGACCCTTCCTGATGAGAATTCCCGGGCGTGTCCCGGTGGCGCGGGTGAATGCGATGACGGCAGAGCCGTTGACGTAGACGTGATCGAGCCCGACCGAGGGCCGTGCCGGCTGCCCGAACGTCGCCGTGGAATCGAAGGTCATGTCGTCGAAGACGACGAGGTCCGCGCGGCGGCCCTCGACTATTCCGCTGACGAGACCGGCGCGCGCGGCCGGGCCGGTGGACAGGCGACGGACGGCTTCGCCGATGGCCGTGCCGTGCTGCCGCATTCGCCGGTATCCGGCGGAGAAGGCGCCCCACGAGCGGGGGTGCGCGGCAGAGGATCGATGCGTCCGATTCAGCGCTGTGCCGTCGGAGGCAATACTGACCCATGGCGTGGCGAGGGCCAGATCGACATCACTCCACTGCCCACTTTCGACCGCGACATCCACGAGCCCCCGGTTGACGACCAGCAGCTCGACCAATCCACGCCACGGGTCTCCATCGAAAGCGGCCAGATTCCGACCGACCGCGTCGGGAGTGTTCGCGGCCTTCATGACGATGATCTGATCGAGCCCGTAACCGGCCGTCGCGAAATGCCGTGCGATCGCCGCGGGGTCGGTCAGGCAGGCCTCGATCACGGCATCCGTGCCCGCGGCGCGCAGCTGCGATGGCAACAGTTGCGTCAGCGTGGTGTGCCCGTGCACGTACGGGTACGCATCGGCCGCGATGTCCTTCGACTTCCTCAGGTTCTCGACGTGGACAAGTGCCTCCTCGAAGCCCTCGCCGCCGCCCACGCCGCGCAGGTGCGAAATCTGCAGCCGTGGAGCGTCGTCTCGGACGGCGTCGGCCAGCTCGTCGATCGATCGGCAGAGCGCACCGGTGCGGTAGTCGCGAAGGTGCGCGGACAGCATCCCGTCATGCGCGGCGACGATGCGTGCGACCGATGCGAGCTCCACTGCGTCTGCCGACTCACCAGGGGCGTACATCAACCCGACGCTGGCGCCGACGACGCCTGCCGAGAACGCTTCCTCCAGCTCGCGCTCGACCGCCGCCAGGTCGCTGTCGTCCAGACTCGCCGAACTTGTGCCGCTCACGGCGAATCGTGCCGAGCTGTGCCCGACCTGAGCGGCGACGTTGGTCGCCGTTTCGCAGTCGTCGAGCGCCTGCAGCCATCCAGCGACGTCGTCCCAGGTCCACTCCAACTCGGGCGTGACATCGATCGTGCCGATCACCCGAGCAAGTCCAGCGGGGTCGGACCCCATCGGAGCCGGCGTCATCCCGCAGTTGCCGACCACTTCGGTCGTGATTCCCTGCGTGATCCGGCTCTCATTGTCCGGGTAGGCGAGCAGGGTCAGGTCCGAGTGGCAGTGGATGTCGACGAATCCGGGGGCGATCACCCGTCCTGTGCAGTCGATGATCTCCGCGTCGTACCCGCCGAGGGGTCGCGCGCTCGCCGGGATGACGGCGGCGATCCGTTCCTCGGCGATGACGACGTCGCCGACGAAGGGCTCACCGCCGAGCCCGTCGGCGACGAGACCTCCGCGCAGCACGGTTCGGGAGATCGAGGACATGTCAGACCGTGGCCCGGTTCCCCTGGAACAGACCTTCGTGCGCCATCGCGCTGAGGACCTCCTCGGCCTGGGTGAGCGTCCGGTCGATGTCGGCCTCGGTGTGCGCGAGCGAGATGTGGTTCCGCTTCAGCGACATCGGATACATGAACGATCCCTTGTCGATCATGCGGCGGTGGAACGTGGCGTAGGCATCGTCGTCGTTGCGCAGCAGGTCACGGTATCCGCGTACCTCGCCCTCCAGGAAATACGGGATGAACACCGATCCGATACCGGTGATGCGCGCGGCGATGCCGTTGTCGTCGGCGATGGACTGAAGCCCCGTGCGCATGCGATCGCCGAGCCGGTACACGTGCCCGTAGAAGTCGATCTCCGGATCCTTCAGCACCGTGATGGTGGCGATGGCCGCTGCCATCGAGGAGGCGTTACCGTTGAACGTGCCCGCCAGCATCACCGTGCCGCCGGCGGGGGTGAAGTTCGACATGAGCTCGGTGCTGCCTGCGAGGCCCGCGACAGGGAAGCCATTGCCCATCGCCTTGCCGAATGTGGTCAGGTCGGGCGTGACGCCGCAGATCTCCTGGTAGCCGCCGAGCGCATGGCGGAAGCCGGTGATCACCTCGTCGAAGATGAGGACGCTCCCTTGCTGCCGGGTGATCTCGCGCAGCCCCTCGAGGAACGCCTGCTCCGGGAGAAGCGCTCCGACGTTGTGAGGCACGGGCTCGAGGATCACGGCCGCGATCTCGTTCGGGTACTGCGCGAAGAGCTCCTCCACCGAGGCGAGGTCGTTGAACTCGGCGATCAGGGTGTGGTCGACGGCGTCGTCGAGGATGCCGGACGAGTTGGGGTCGCGCTTCCATGCGAGATCGGGCGTCGAGATGACGTTGCGGGCCAGAGCGTCGTAGGAGCCGTGGAAGCAGCCCTGAAACTTCAGGATGTACGGGCGCCCCGTCGCTCCGCGGGCAAGGCGAACCGCCTGGAATGTCGCCTCCGAGCCGCTCATGGTGGAGACAACCATCTCGGCGCTGGGTATGGCGTCCACGATCAACTGCGCCGCCTCGACTTCGAGCTCCGTCGTGCCGAGGCCCACGAGGTCGATGTCGGCGATGGCCCGCGTGACGGCGTCGTTGACGCGCTCGTCGCCGTGCCCGAGCAGGATCGCACCGAATGCGGCGTGGTAGTCGGTGTAAACGCCACCGTCCATGTCGGTGATGGTCGCGCCGTGCGCGGACTTCCACGCCATCGGGGTGCCGATGCGTCGGGTGGCGGAGTTCACTCCGCCGGGGATGATGCGCTCTGCCGACTCGATGAGGCGGCGGGAGACGGATGTCACGTGGTACTCCTTGCGTTGATCGGTGTGCATCGACCGAGGGTCGGTTCAGCGTCGGGGGTCGGAGAGTTCGAGCACGGTCAGGGCGTCGCAGTGGATGATCTGCTCGATCGTGTCGTCGAGCACGTACGGCAGGTTCCCGGCGCGGAACTGAGCGATGGAGCGTAGATTCTCGATGGCCTGCGCAGGAGTCCAGAGTGGATAGTCGGAGCCGAAGACCAGCTTGTCGACCGTGCGCCACTCCTGTGCGCCGACGAGGGCGAAGAACGCGTCCATCGGTCGTGAGGGGACCCCAGAGACGTCGGCGAACACGCGCCTGTTCTTGCGCAGCACGACGTTCGTGTCGCGCTGCCAGGGGTGTCCCATGTGCGCCATCACCTGGGTCAGCTCCGGATGCCGTCGGGCGACCTCGTCGATCACCATCGGCTGACTCACGGCGAGCCGGCCGATCGGGCTGGGGGTCGCCCCCATGTGCCAAAGCGCGACCATGCCGTTCGAGGTCAGCTTCGTGTAGAAGTCGTCGAACTCGGGATCCAGCGGGTCGAACAACGAGAGAACGGGGTATAGCTTCACACCCTGGAAGCCGAGCGCGATGGCCTCATCGAGTTGGTCGCGCCAGTCGGTGTCGAGCGGGTCGATCGAGCAGAATGGGATGGCGGGTGTGCGCATCTTCGATACGAAGTCGGCCACGAATGCATTCGGAGTGCGGACTCCGGCCTGCGAAGCGGCGAGTCCGAACACGACGGCGACGTCGACTTCCGCCTCCTGCATCACGCGATCGTACAAATCTGGTGTGACGACGGGATACGGCTCTCCGCCGTATGCACCCTGCCAGTGGTCTTCGTGCTCGTGACCCCAGTGCTCCGGCTGCAGGCAGTGACTGTGGACATCGATGATCATGAGAGGGCCATCCTGGCGCGCAGAGGAGCGAGGGCGGCGTCGAACCCTGGTAGCGCAACGAGCTCGGCCGCCGCCGCGTTCAACACCGGCAGGAGGCTCTCCCTGGCGGACCCGTCGAGCTCACCGCTCGGCGCGGAAACCGACAGCGCGAGCGTCGGTGCGTCATCCGTCGGCAACAGCACCGCCATGCACGTCACGCCTTTGTTGCGCTCTTCATCGTCGACGCTGTATCCGGCCCGTCGGATCCGGTCGAGTTCAGCGACGACACCCGCTCGCGTGGTTATCGTGCGCGGGGTCCAACTCGTGTACGGCTCGGTCTCCGGGAGGTGAGCGTCGATCCCGTCCTCCGGGAGGACGGACATGAGCAGTTTGCCGAGGCCGGTGCAGTAGGCGAAGTCCAGCATGCCACCGGTCGCGAACCGCAGCGCGCGCTGCGGCTCGGCCACGTGCAGATGGAGGACTGAGGGGCCTTCGAGTAAACCGAGATTCGCCGTGAACCCCACCTCGTCGGCGAGTCGCGTAAGCAAGGGAGCCGTGATCTCCGCCATACTCGGCGGTCGATAGCCCTCAGCGATCTCGTGGATCGCGTGACCGATCGAATACGCGGGGGGCTCGCCGAACCGGCGCACGAATCCCTGCTCCCCCATGACCAGGAGGAGGCGCACGACGGTCGACTTCGGCAGGTCCAGCTGAGAGGCGATCGAGGCCAACGTCAGCGGGGTCGTCGCATTGCCGAGCAGTCTCAGAATCTCCAGAGCACGGTTGAGGCCCTGAGAGTGATACGACGTGGCACGCTGTTCCATGTCGGCCACCGTAGCGGAGAAATCTCAACATGGAAAGGGGTTCCACGTTACCGATTGATTACGCGACATGGAACGCGGCTGCGGCCCGGACACGAGGTAACGATCCGATTAAGCGACGTGAAACCCTCGACATGGAACGGCGATCCATGCTGATACTTTCGGCCAACCCACGACGTGAAGGAGCCGAACATGAACGCTCGCCTTCCTGTCAGAACTGCCCGGCGCCGCTGGCAGATCATCGCTGTTGCCGTCGCAGCGGCTCTTGTCGTCGCGGTCGTGCCGGGCCAGGTGGCCGTGGCGGCACCCGCCGACGGGACGGTGCGGACCTTCGATGACGAGACGGTCGGTGCAGCGCCGGCCGATTGCGACGTCATCGGTGACGCCACGGTCGCCGATGCAGGCTTCGGCGATGCACCCCCGACGAACAGGGCGATGCACCTGGTCGACCAGAGCAACACCGTTTACACGCGTACCTGGTGCCACTACCCCCAAACCACGGAGCGGTCGCTCTCGTACCGGTTCTCCCCCGCACAGATCAACGCCGGTCCCTACGTCGCCATCCAAGGCGCAACGGGCACCAGTTCCAACGGGGTGTGGCGCTTCACCTTCAATCGCGACGGTGACGACATCCGCATCGCCGCCTACAACGGCTCCAGCTTCGCCGACGTCGCCCGCGTCGCCGGCGGCGCATCCGTGAATCAGTGGGTGGAGGTGAAGATCAACGCCACCCTCGACCGCGCAGAACTCATCGTCAACGGCGTCCGATTCGAGACCGACCGACGCAACGCGGCATCCCCCACCATGGGCGACGTCTTCTTCGGATCAGCCGGGGCCAGTGCAGTCGGAGTCGATTACTACATCGACGACCTCGCCGTCACCGGACAACTCCCGGGCGACGCCTTCGCCGGCATCCCCATCGAATCCCTTTTCAATGGTGTTGTCGAGAGCCTCGAGGTCACAGATGCACCAGCGGCACGATTCCAGCTCCCCGAGGGAACCAACGTGGCGGGCTTCTCGGCGGCTGCCACCTGGAACGGAGACCCGATCCCGGTGACGGTGTCCGCCCCGGATGCCGAAGGGTGGGCGACCGTGTCCATATCCCACGTCTTCCACGACGTGGAGAGCGGCATCCTGCGCACATCCGTCACTGACCCCAGCGGTGTCCAGTCGGCGACGGCGCAGTCCGTCACGGTCACCACTCGCACTCGACCCCACCTTGTCATTGCGACGGCCGAACGCGATCAGAAGCCGTTCTTCCCCGAGATCGCACGCCTCGATGACGGGCGTCTTGTCATGGTCTCCTACTGGTCCAACGAGCATTCGCCGGGCATCCCCGGCGGCCAGCACGGGCAAATCCGGTGGACCGAGAGCGCCGATGGAGGGACGACGTGGTCACAGCCGCGGGTAGTGATCGACACGGCCGCCGACGACCGCGACCCCCAGATCACGCAACTGCGCGATGGAACGGTGGTGCTCAACTGGTTTCAAGCTGAATGGGCCGGGTACCCCGCCGTCGCCGCGACGATCACCGGCACGTACGTGGCCCGCTCCGAGGACGGCGGTCAGACGTGGTCGGAACCGACGCTCGTGGAGTCGTCGATGAGCTGCGGGTGCGGCCAGCGCAGCGGTGCGTACAACCTGGGGTGGTCTGCCGAATCTGGTGAAGTGGTGGAGCTGGATAACGGCGATCTGCTCGTGCCCCTGTATGGAACGCGACCTGACGCCGCGCTCGGCCGAGCAAGCATCGTCCGTAGCACCGACGGCGGAAGAACGTGGCCACAGGAGAACGAGGTGATGCTCCCCGCTGCGCCAGGGGTCGGACTCTCCGAGACTGAAGTGGCGGTCCTGCCCGGCGGGCACGTGACCGCGGTCATCCGTCCCGGTCTGATCAGCGACTCGTTCGACGGCGGCGTCACATGGACCGTCGCGGCGCCCGTCCCGTGGAGCATGCAGGCTCCCGACCTCCTGACGTTGCCCGGCGGAAAGGTCCTGCTCACCTACGGAGGAAACGATTACGGCTCGAATGAGCCGGTCATCGGCCGTCTCCTGCGCCCGACCCAGACGTGGACCGATACAAGTCCCGTCCTGCTCTACATGTCGAAGCAGAACGTCGACCAGGGCGATCCGAGCACTGCTGTTGCGCAAGGCAACAAGTATCTGACCGTGAGCTATGACACCAACATCCACGCGATCGTCGGCACCTTCAGCTCAATCCGCGACTACGTCAACGTCCCCGACTGACCCACCGCGCCGACAGTCCCCGTCGGCCGAACCCCGAGGAGAAGCAAGAGATGAAACTCCGGATGCCGCGTCCGCGGCGCGCTGTCATCGCTGTTGCCGTCGCAGCGGCTCTTGTCGTCGCGGTCGTGCCGGGCCAGGTGGCCGTGGCGGCACCCGCCGACGGCACCGTGCGTACCTTCGACGACGAAACGCTCGGCGCAGCCCCCTCCGACTGCGACGTCATCGGCGACGTCGCAGTCACCGATGCGGGCTTCGGCGGCGCACCCGCCACCAACCGCGCCATGCGTTTGGTCGATCAGAGCAACACCGTCTACACCCGCACCTGGTGCCACTACCCCCAGACCACAGAACGATCCGTCTCCTACCGGTTCTCCCCCGCACAGATCAACGCCGGACCCTACGTCGCCATCCAAGGCGCACCCGGCACCAGCGCAAACGGGGTCTGGCGCTTCACCTTCAACCGCGACGGCGACGACATCCGCATCGCCGCCTACAACGGCTCCAGCTTCGCCGACGTCGCCCGCGTCGCCGGCGGCGCGGCACCCGGCGAATGGGTCGACGTGGCCATCAACGCCACCCTCGACCGCGCAGAACTCATCGTCAACGGCGTCCGATTCCAAACAGACCGACGCAACGCCGTCTCCCCCACCATGGGCGACATCTACTTCGGATCCGCCGGAGCCAGCCCCACCGGAGTCGACTACTACATCGACGACCTCGCCGTCACCGGACAACTCCCCGACGACGCCTTCGCCGGCGTGACCATCGAACCGGTCTTCGACGACACCGGCGTCGTCATGGGATCAGAGATCGTCGACGCACCGATCGCGCGCTTTCACCTCCCCGATGGCGCGAAGATCGCCGACTACTCGGCGACCGCCCAGTGGCACGGCCAGTCGATCCCCGCGGAACTGAGCGGGCCCGATGCGGACGGTCGGGTGACGGCGTCCATCACCTACGCCTTCTCGCAGGCGGGTGCGAGCACTCTGCGAACGGTCGTCACCGATGCAGACGGCATCCAGTCCGTGAGCGCTCAGCAGATCACCGTCGCCGGAGCATTCTCGGAGCTCACCTTCGAATCCGACCCCGTCGGCTCCATACCGCCTGACTGCTCCACCCTGGAGACGTACATTCCGGCCGCCGTCAGCGATGAAGTCTCGTACGAGGGCGGACACTCCCTGCGCGTGCACGACACGAGTGCGACGGCATCCGCAGGCATGACCTGCACCGTGCTCCCGCAGCAGGGCGCTTACCTCTCCTTCCAGGTCAACCCTCGATCACTGCAGGGTTTCACCGTCGACCTGATCGGCAAGTCGCTGATCCCGACCGGCCAGCCCGCCAACTCCTTGTTCCGCCTGGCGCTGCGTGCCGACGGCGCAGTCCAGTGGTACGAACAGTGGACGGCGACCTGGCGCGAACTCAGTCCCGCCGGCAGCGTTCCACTGGGCGAATGGACCCGGATGGAACTTGCAGTACCGACCGACAACGCGGCCGTACGGCTGAGTATCGATGGTGCGTACGTCGGATCCGCCGGCCCCACGATCGGCAACAACTCGTCGAAGCACAACGAGGTCACCGGTGTCACCGGTCTCGCTTTCACGACCACGGGCAGCGGTGCGGCGGCGGTCAAGGACGACGTGTTCGTGGACGACATCACATTCGGCTCACCGGAGTCCACTCCGCCAGCCGCTGTGGGCACAGCCCCGTTCCACATCGGCGACACCGTCACGATCGATGGCAGCGGCGAGCAGGTCGGCTTCCCCAACCCCGGTGTAGTGGTGCCGAACGGCGACGGCGGCAAGCGTGTGCTGATCCCGTACTCGGGTCATCCGGATGTCGACGATGCTGGAGGCATCTTCCTCGGCGCTTCGGATGACGGCGGCGGGAGCTGGTTCAACGGCCAAGACATGAACCCGATGCCGGACACCTCCGGCGTGACGATGACCAGACTGCGCAACGGCGACCTGCTGGCGGTCAACTTCCACGCCTACATGATGGCGGACACCGACGACCGTCAGGCTCTCGTGGAGACCGCGGTGTCGGGCGACAGCGGGGCGAGCTGGACGCATCGCGAAGGAGTCATGACGACGCCGGAACCGATGCGCCCGATCGGCGCCTCTGAACGACCGGGGATGACGCTGGGCGGGTTCGTGCTTCTCCACACAGTCGTCGAGGACCCGGACGGAACGCTCTACATGTCGGCCTATGGGTACTACGCGGCAGACGAGAACTTCCGCCAGATCGTGCTCGTCTCGCACAACGGCGGTGTCGACTGGTCCGTCGCGGGAACGGTGGCAGTGGCTGACCCGGCCCAGTCGGACGTCGTGGCATACGAGGGACCGTGCGAGGGCGCGATCGAGCGGCTCGCTGACGGGTCCTTGATCATGGTGATGCGCGTCGGATGGCGACTGCCGATGGTCTACTCGCGCTCCACCGACAACGGTGCGACCTGGAGTGAGCCCCAGCAGATCGAGGTCGGCCCCGCCGGCCAGGATCTGCTCAGCGTCCAGCCCACCCTTGAGCTGCTGCCCACCGGAGAGCTGCTGCTCATGGTCGGACGACCCGGCCTCGTCATGACCATCTCCGAGAGCGGACTCGGCGACGATTGGACCGTCCCGGTCGGAATCGACTACGTCAACACCGAGAACGGCAGCTTCACGGTCCTCGACCCGACCACCGTGATCGCCGCGGGAGACCGCGGGCGCGCAGCACCGTGGGAGGTCTGGTCGAGGCAGGTCACGATCGATCCACCGTGCGAGCAGACCATCACCGGCAGCCATGACGGTCCGATCGCGGCCGGTGCAGGCGGACTGTGCCTCATCGACGCGGATGTCCGCGGTCCGGTCTCCGTCGAGGACGGCGGCAGGCTCATCATCCAGGGTTCGAATGTCACCGGTCCGGTCACGTCCACTGCCGCATCCGTGGTTTCGATATGCGGATCTCAACTCAGGGGCCCAGTGACGCTGTCGGGCACCACCGGCGCCGTCGCGGTCGGAGACACGACGGCCGGATGCGACGCCTCGACTGTCATCGGGCCGCTGCGCATCTCCGACACGTCTGGTCCCGTCGTGGTGGACCGTTCGGAGGTCACTGGCAGTATGACGATCTCAGGCAGCGACAGTTCGCTGGCGACGGTGCTCTCCGGTCTCACCGTGAACGGGTCGCTCACGTGCTCGCAGAACGCGGTCAAGCCGACGCACGCGGGCGTGGAACTGACCGTCAATGGCACAAGGACGGGACAGTGCGCGGAATAACGCGCGCTTAGGCCGGTGGCGAGCAATCGTCGACATTCGTGCTGAGCTGGACGACATCGGTCAGTGGCACCTGCCCGGCCCGTAGCATGGGCCCATGGCAGCCCCCGAGAAGCTCTCCGACATCGTCACGTCATTTCTCGACGTCGTGCACGATCGACTCGTCGGCGACACTCGAGGTTCGGTCGCCGACTACATCCCGGAACTGGCGGGCGCCGATCCGGAGCGTTTCGGGATCGCCCTGTGCGGGCTCAACGGTCGCGTCTACGAGAGCGGCGACACGGGCGTGGAGTTCACGATCCAGTCCGCCTCGAAGCCGTTCGTGTATTCGTTGGCGCTCGACGATCAGGGGCTGGACGCAGTGCACGACAGGGTCGGAGCGGAGCCCAGCGGTGAGGCGTTCAACTCCGTCAAGCTCGAGGCAGGCACCGGAAGACCGCCGAACCCGATGGTCAACGCGGGCGCGATCGTGACGACGTCGCTCGTCACGGGGCAATCTTCCGAAGAGCGCTTCGAGCGGATCCTCGCCCGCCTCAGCGCCTTCGCCGGCCGCGAGCTGAGCGTGGACGATGCCGTGCTGGCCTCCGAACAGGAATCCGGCGACCGCAACCGCGCGCTCGCCTACCTGATGCGCGGCGCTGGCTCGCTCACCGCGCCTGTGACCGAGACGCTCGACACGTACTTCCGGCAATGCTCCGTGCTCGTCACCGCGCGCGACATCGCCGTGATGGGGGCGACTCTCGCGAACGGCGGCGTGAACCCGCTTACGGGACTGCGGGTGACCAGTGCGGAGACCTGCCAGCACGTCATGACCATCATGGCCACATGCGGCATGTACGACTACGCAGGCGAATGGCTGCTTCGCGCCGGCCTTCCGGCGAAGTCGGGCGTCGCGGGTGGACTCGTCGCGAGCTCGCCCGGTGAGTTCGGTCTGGGCCTGTTCAGCCCGCGACTGGATGCGAGCGGTGCGAGCGTACGCGGCGTCGTGGCGGCTCAGCAGCTCGCGACACGGTTCGGACTTCACGTGCTGCATCGTCCGTTGACGCTGTCGGCGGCCGAGGTGACCTCCGCCAATGACGAGCTGGCCGCCGGGCTCGGCGCGGAACAGGACGACGTCGCCTCGCAGATCCTGCAGGAGAACGCCGACGACCTGGCGGTGTGGCGTCTGCGCGGCTACATCGACTTCGACGGCGCCGAGCGTCTGCTGCTCGATCTCGACACCTGGCTCGAGGCGCGCCCGGCCGATCGCGATTCACCGGCGGTCATCGTTCTGGATCTCACCGAGGTGACGCAGTTGCAATCCGTCGCGGTATGGATGCTCGCCGCGCTGGCCACATGGTGCCGTGCGCGCGGCATGCGGGTCATCGCGAGCGACCCGCAGGGCCGCAGTCTCGGTGTCGCCGGCCTGTCGCAATCGGCCGGCTTCGATGACGCCGTACGGGATGCCGCAGCCATGGCCGGCGCGAACCCGAACGGCTGAGCCCGCTACAACTTCTCGATCGGTGCGATCTTGATGAGGAGCTTCTTCAGCCCGGCGGACTCGAATCGCACGTGAGCGATGCGCTTCGCGCCCTCGCCGGTGACGGCATCCACTCGTCCCTCCCCGAAATCGGAATGACGGATGCGGTCGCCGGCGGCGAGTTCGAGGTCGCCGTTGTCGCGCACCTTGCCGGTGACCTTGTTGGGGAACTTGTCCATCGAGGTCGACAGCGGCCTGAGGGTGTCGCGCGGTGCCAGCGGCTTCACGCCGAAGCGGTCACCACCTGAGCCGAAGCCGCCGGATCCGCCGCCGCGACGTGCGTTGAGCGCACGCGACTGCATGCCGCCGCGGGAGTTCACGTCTCCCGGAGACTGGCGCCAGTCGACCAGGTCGCCGGGGATCTCCTGAAGGAACCGGCTCGGCATCGCCACCGACACCTCGCCGAACTGCGCGCGGGTCATCGCGAGGGAAAGATGCAGTCGCTTGCGCGCACGCGTGATGCCCACGTAGAACAGGCGGCGCTCCTCCTGCGGGCCGCCCGGTTCCCCTGCCGAGATGCGGTGCGGGATGAGGTCTTCTTCGACGCCGGTCACGAACACCGCGTCGTACTCCAGTCCCTTGGCCGTGTGCATCGTCATCATCGACACCGACCCGGACTCGTCGTCCAGGTCGTCGGCGTCGGCGACCAGCGCCACCTCGGTGAGGAAGTCGACGATCGTGCCGTCCGGGTTGTTGCGCGCGAAATCACGTGTGACGGCGACCAGTTCGTCGAGGTTCTCGACGCGGGCCTCGTCCTGAGGGTCGCGGCTGGCACGCAGCGCGTCGAGGTACCCGCTCTTCGCGAGCAGCAGCGTGAGCCCCTCGGCCACGGAGGTCGACGGCGGCATCTCGCCGGACGACGGCAGCAGGATCTCGGTCGCCTCTTTCAGCACGGCGTCCAGCTGGCCGATGCCCGCCTGGATCTTCGGGCCGACACCGAGTTCGGCCGGCACAGACAGGGCATCACGGAACGAGATGCCGCGGTCTTCGGCGAAACGTGCGATCGCGGTCTCGGTGACGTCGCCGATGCCCCGCCGCGGCTTGTTGAGGATGCGGCGAACGGACATCTCGTCTGCGGGATTCGCGACCGCGATGAGGTAGGCCATGGCGTCTTTGATCTCGGCGCGCTCGTAGAACTTCGTGCCGCCCATGATCTTGTACGGCACTGCCGAGCGGATGAAGATCTCCTCCAGCGCGCGCGACTGTGAGTTCGTGCGGTAGAACACCGCCATCTCGGAGTAGGGCATGCCCGAACGGTGCAGCGCCTCGACCTCGTCGGCGACGAACTGCGCCTCGTCGTGCTGCGAATAGCCGGTGAAGCCGACGATCTTGTCGCCCGCTCCCCTGTCGCTCCAGAGCTTCTTGTCCTTGCGGTCGAAGTTGTTGCCGATGACGGCGTTCGCGGCGGAGAGGATGTTCTGCGTCGAGCGGTAGTTCTGCTCGAGCAGCACCACACGGGCCCCGGGGAAGTCGCGTTCGAACTCGCTGATGTTGCGGATGTCGGCCCCGCGGAACGCGTAGATCGACTGATCGGAGTCGCCGACGACGGTCAGAGAAGCGCCAGGGAGTTCTGGCGTGGTCTCCGGTTCGAAGATCATCATGCCGTTCGCGGCATATGGATCTGGAGAATCGCTCGACACGGGTCGCGTGAGCTCGTGGATGAGCGCGTACTGGGCGTGGTTGGTGTCCTGGTACTCGTCGACCAGGATGTGCCGGAACCGGCGGCGATACGTGTCGGCCACCTTCGGGAACGCCCGGAAGAGGAACACGGTCTGGCCGATGAGATCGTCGAAGTCGAAGGCGTTGGCCTTGCGCAGCTGACGCTGGTAATCGGAGAAGATCTCGACGAACTTGCGCTCCGCGGGGTCGGACATGTTGGCCTGGCGAGCGAACGACTCGGCGTCGGCGAGCTCGTTCTTGAGCTTCGAGATGCGCGATTGCGTGGATGCCGGCGTCAGTCCGTACGCGTCGGCCTCGTGCTCCTTCACCAGCCGCTTGATGAGCGCGCGCGAGTCGCCGGAGTCGTAGATCGTGAACGACTTGGTGAAGCCGAATTGGTCGGCCTCGCGGCGCAGGATCCGCACGCACGCGGAGTGGAACGTCGAGATCCACATGCCGCGCGCAGCATCACCGACGAGATCGACCACGCGCTCGCGCATCTCACCCGCAGCCTTGTTGGTGAAGGTGATCGCGAGGATCTGGCTCGGCCATGCCTCCCGGCTGCGCAGCAGCGAGGCGATTCGTCGCGTGAGCACGCTGGTCTTGCCCGAGCCCGCACCGGCGACGATGAGCAGGGCGGGGCCGCGATACGTGACCGCCTCGAGCTGCTGGGGGTTGAGGCCGGCGAGGAGGTCGTCCTGGCCCGGCTGGCCCGGAACGGCGGGAACGATGAGAGGAGCTTCGGTCATGACCTTACGAGTCTAGGCCGGGGCACGGACGTCGGTCGCCGCCTCTAGCCGAAGCATCCGCCCTGCCGATAAGCTGACCGAGGTTGCGCGATCCGCGCACGATCGGGGGGTCGCGTTGGGACAGTGGCGGGTCGATCCGGATGGCGTGCTCGGCGTTCTCGCCGGCATAGACGACCTGGGTCCGCAGTTCGAGAGCGCGTACACCGGCATCGACGATGCGGCGACGAACGGCAGGGCGGCTCTGACCGCGGACGGGCGCACCGTGCTCTCCTCCGCCTGGGAATCGTTCATGTCGCAGCGCCGGCTCGTTCCCGGCAAGCTCATGCATTCGGTCAGCGGTTCGGCGGCGGCGGTGGGCGAGGCGACGGTCGCGATCGTCGCCGGAGACGAGCAGATGGCGGACAACGTCTCGACGGCGGAGAAGCACGCCGAGGATGCGTGGGGAATCGCGCCCTACGCGGCCTACGTGACCGACGGGTCATACCGATGAGGGCGGCGGTCTCGTCATCGCTTCCGCACGTGGTCGACGCCGGCGCTGTCGAGGCACTCGTGGAGCAGATCACCACTGCCGCGACGACGCTGCAGTCGGCGATGCTCGACGCCCAGGAACGTTGGAAGCGCATCCCGGAGGTGTTCGACGTGACCGGTGCCGAAGGCGCGGCGATCATGCTGGACCCGCCGACCGCGTCCATGCAGGATTTCGTCACGGCCATGTTCGAAGGGCGCCGCGTGCTGTCGGATGCCGCGACCTACATCCTTCCGTCGCTGAAGGCGCGCCGTGAGGAGCTCGCCGCGCGGATCGTCACGGTGAATCAGGACCACGCCGACGCGCACGCGGAGGCTCAGACGGCGGAGACCGCCTACTGGGCGGCATTCGATGCCGATCAGGATTCTTCGACGACGACGAGTGCGCGCGCGGATCGCATGGATGCCCTGCACGCGGCGGACGCCGCCGATCGCGCGGTCGGCGATCTGCAGTCCGACATCGAGCGATTCCGCCGCGACATCGATGATGCCGAGGAGTCGATCGCCGGCGAACTGAAGAGGATCAGTGGCGGAGACGAGGTGCGCGGGGCTTGGGGCGAGGAGTTGCGCATATCGCAGACGTACTGGGGCGTCGTGGAGTCTTCGTATCCGATGGGACCCATCACGCACCTCGGTCTGGCGGAGCGGCTGGAGATCTCCCTCTCCGACGCCTCTGCGGCTCGACTCGAATGGCTGAGTACTGCCGACAGCTCGAAGGTCGAGGCGTGGATCGCGTCACACCCCGACTTCGCGAGCGCGGTCGGCTTCGTCGATCCTGACCGTGCCATCCGACTGTGGGAGGGACTCGAGGCTCAATCGTCTCGCGGATCCGACGGCGAAGGCGTGTGGCAGACGGGACCGCTCGCCCAGCTCTTCGCACTCGCCCCGTTCGCCATCGGCAACCTCAACGGGCTGCGCGCAGCCGACAAGACGGAGTTCAATCGCGAGACGTTGAGGCAGCTGCTCGCGGGGGATCTGAACGAGACGCAGCGGAGTCAACTTGAGGAGCTTGATTCCCTGCTGAAGAGCGCCGTTGAGAATCCAGAACCACCAATGTCCTTGCTATCTCTATTCCTGGAGACAGACGACGGCAGTCCGCGGGTGAGCGTTGGGTTCGGTGACGTGGACGCGGCGAATCAGATCACGACGCTGACACACGGTATCGCCACAGACACGGGTCAGCTCGGCGAATGGTCAGACAGCGCCATCGAGTTGAAAGCTGAACTCGATCGCGAACTCGGAAAGCGCGACTCGTCTACGACGACCGCGACAGTCCTGTTCATGGAGTGGGACTCCGGCGACACAGGCAATGTGTGGAACATCGAGCGTCCGGATGCCGGCGCGGAGCGGATGGAGCAGCTGCTCCGCGGCTTCGAAGTGAACAACCCGGACGCGCAGCTCAATCTCGGTCTTCACTCGCTCGGCACAACCGCAGGAACCCAGATGATCGCCGACAACCGTGGTCTCGTCGACAACGCCTGGCTCTACGGCTCGGCCGGAGTCACACAGGACACCGTCAGAGAACTGGAGGAGCAGATCCGCGACCAAGTGCTGACCCTGCACGCCACCCACGCCGATGACGACATCATCGCCCCGATCGGCCGTTGGCCGGTATCCGAGCACCAGCGTGATCCCCGCGAGATCGGCGGGGTCCACGAGTTCAGCGCCGACGGAGGCTGGGTGCCCGGCTACGGTGAGGGGACGGGCGAGCACGGAGAGCGCACCGAGGGACACAACTCGCAGCGCAGCACGGAGTGGATCTACCGGGTCGACGGCTGGCAAAGCCAACCGAGCGGATTCGGTTCTCCGACGTTGACCCCGGTGATGGACGACGAGGCGGTGGGATATCTTGATCCGGTGTCACAGTCCTTCAAACAGACAGTCATCGATCTCGTCGACGCCGCGATGGCAGGGGAATCGACACGATGACACGTCGTCGGTCGCTGCTGGGACTGGTCGCGGTCTCAGCGACAGCGTTGTTGGTGTTGAGTGGATGTGGGGAATCTGTGAGTGATGAGGGTCTGTTCGAGCAGGCCAGGACGCTGAACTTCGAGTACAAGGCCGCGGTCGGCGAGGTGCAGTTGCAGATCTTCGATGGAGATTGGCGCGTCGAGGGATATGGCGATACCCCGCGATCGTGCGGGAATGACGGCTACGACTTCCGCTTCGGCCGCACCACACCTGAGGGGTGGCGGATCGACGGCACACCCGCCGAGGCCGCTCACCGCATCGGGGAATGGCTGGACGAGAACGGGTGGACAGACATCAAGACCCGCACCTACACCGGCGACATCGCCGACGTCGTCATCGAGGCCGAAAAACCCGACGCCCACGTCCAGCGCATCACCATCGACTTCAGCCCCGGCGAACACTACGACTCCGCCACCATCTACGCCGACAGCACCTGCGAACCCGGCGATTGGAAAGCAATTTCCGATTTGCGACGCCCCGGATATCCGAACGACGAGAAGAACCTCGAACTTCAGCCCACCACGGAGCACCCCACCGCTGACCCGAGCTTCGGGTACACCGTGGACGGCGAACGCCGATTCTGGAGCGACGAATCCGAGTGATGCGTGCGCTGACCCGGCACGTTGCAGCAATGCCCGTCCTCGTGGGTGCCTTGTTGGTGTTGAGTGGATGTGGGGAATCTGTGAGTGATGAGGATCTGTTCGAGCGGGCCAGGACGGTGAACTTCGAGTACAAGGCCGCGGTCGCCGACGTGCAGATGCAGATCCTCGATGGGGAATGGCGCCTCGAACGATACGGCGACACTCCACGATCCTGCGGGAATGACGGTTACGACTTCCGCTTCGGCCGCACCACTCCCGAGGGATGGAGAATCGACGGCACACCCGCCGAGGCCGCGCACCGCATCGGAGAATGGCTGGATGAGAACGGGTGGACCGACATCAAGACCCGCACCTACACCGGTGAGGTCCGCAATGTTGCCATCCAAGCCGCGAAGCCCGACGCCCACGTGGAGCGCATCACCATCGACTTCAGCCCGGGTGAGCACTTCGACTCCGCCACCATCTACGCGGACAGCACCTGTGAACCCGGCGACTGGGCCACGATCGCGGAGATCCAGCTCCCCGGCGCCACCACGGCCACGAATGTCGAGGTCGAAGACCGACCTGCAACAGAGCATCCGACGGCCCGCCTGAGCTTCGGCTATAACGAGGACGGCACGCCCAGGTACTGGCCAGACGAATCCGAGTGACCGACACCCCCAGCCCCTTCCCGGCCGCGGGTGTCAGAATCTGTGCATGCGCACGATCCTCAACGTCATCTGGCTGGTCCTGTCCGGATTCTGGCTGTTCCTGGGCTACACGCTCGCGGGCATCATCCTGTGCATCCTGATCGTCACGATCCCCTGGGGGATCGCCTCGTTCCGCATCGCGGGCTACGCCCTCTGGCCGTTCGGGCGGCAGATCATCGAGAAGCCCAGAGGCGGAGTCGGAGCCTTCCTCGGCAACGTCGTGTGGGTCGTCCTGGCCGGCTGGTGGCTCGCGATCGGGCACATCGTCTCCGGCATCGCCCTGTGCGTGACGATCATCGGCATCCCGATGGGCATCGCCGACTTCAAGATGGTGCCGATTTCGCTCATGCCGCTCGGTAAGGACATCGTCTCGACGCGGAGAGGCCCGTTCGATTCGAAGCGCTGACCGCGCGCGCGAAAGCGCTGAGGGCGCGTGGAGCGATCGGCTCCACGCGCCCTCAGCGCTCTTCGGCTAGGCCGTCTGCCGCCGGCGGCGCAGGGTCACTGCGATCGCACCGGCGAACAGGAGTCCCAGTGCGAGCACGAGTGCGCCCGCCGGGAGTTCGGATCCCGTGGCCGCGAGACCGCCGCCGGCGGCCGTGACCTGGATGTTCACCCAGCCCAGCAGCTCGCCGTCCGCGGAGTAGACCGCGAGACGGTGGGCGCCTGCTGCAGCGTCTTTCGGGATCGTGACCGTGATCGCGCCTGCGACGCTCAGCGTCCCGTCGGCGAGGAACGTCGGCTCCGAGTACATCCAGACCTCGACGTCGGCGCCGGCGTGCTGCGCGACCGTGATCGTCACCTGCTCACCGGGTGCGACCGACGTCTTGTCGACCGTCGCTCCCCCACGGTTGCCCTCCACGATCGCATCGCCCGGCAGCGGCTCGATCGAAGGACCGGGCTGGTTTCCGCCCTCGCCCGGACCCTCGCCAGGACCTTCACCGGGGCCCTCGCCGCTGCCGCCGGCCGGCAGCGTGCCCGTGCGCAGCGCCTCCGAGGCGAAGCCGTCGGCGAACCACCACACCGGACGCTGACCGTTCGACGCGAGCGAGGCCGGCGCCGTGGCGAAGCCCTCGTTGTTGATGTCAGGCAGGCCTGCCGCGCGTGCGAAGTGCGCGATGCCCGGCTCCGCCGTGCCGTTGAGGGTGATCTGCGCCGACGCTCCGTGGCATCCGTCGTCGCATACGGCCCACAGCGCTCCGAGCACCGTGTCGTAGTCCAGCGCCATGATGCCCGCAAGGCCGGGATCGATCGTCGAGACGAGCTGTGCCGAGCCGTCGGCGGTCAGCGCGAACGCGTACACCCCGCCGTTGTCCTCGACGGCGACGAAGAAGAGTCCGTCGTTCTTGCCGGCGTACGCCGCGGGGTCGTAGGCGGCCTGCGCCTTGTCATCGAAGAGCGTGCCGGTGAGCGCAGCGTCCGGCACCCACTCGACCGCCTCGATGCCGAGGTTCGCACCGACGGCCGGGAGCAGCGCGGTGAGGTCCCACTCGGTGAGTGCGACGAGGTCAGCGCCCGAACCCTCCGGGTCGACCTGCAGGATCGTGTTCTGGTTGACGCCCTTGGCGCTGTTGTCGCGTTCGGATGCCACGTACACCAGGCCGTCGGCATCGGTGGTGATGCCTTCGGTGTCCGGGCCGGCAGCACTGGGATCGGCAGCGTCCTTCTGGAAGCGCACGCGCTTGCCATCGGCCCAGCCGTCGACCATCGACACCGAACCGTCAGCGGCGGCCTTCAGCTTCCAGATGCGGCCTTCGCCGTTGTCTACTGCCCAGAGGAACGTTCCGTCTGCGGTCTCCTGCACGTCGAGTCCCGAACTGTCCTCGAGGAACATCGGCGCGGAGTCGAGAACCCGCACATCAGCGGATCCGGGCCACGGAGCGAGCTCCGGCTGCGGCTCGGGCTCAGCGCCGCCTTCGCAGTCGTTGACCGCGCCCTTGGTCGAGACGGCGACATCGACGAACTCGTCGCCGCAACGCGCCCAGACGCCCTTCGCGTGGTCGGCGTAGATGTGCTCGGCGACCGTCTTGCCGTTCGCGTCGCGCAGCGTGACGGTGTCGCCGCCGCCGAGGCCGAACACGAAGTCGGCCGGCTGATCGAACACGAAGTATCCGCCGGCGTCGAGCACCGTGCCCGCGGGAAGCGGCGTGGTCTCGGCCGCGTGGTCGACGGGCTTGTCGTCCATCACGCTCCAGCCGGAGATGTCCACGGCGGATGCTCCGGTGTTGTGCACCTCGACCCAGTCGGTGGCGTCGCCGTTCGACTCGATCTCATTGATGACGACGGCAGGGGTGACGCATGTGTTCGGCGCGCCCGGTGTCGGCGTCGCGAGCGCAAAGGCTCCTTCACCGTCGATGCAGCGGGCGAGCGTCGCAGCGGCGAAGTCGCCGTCGATCGCGGCGTGCCCTTCCCACGCAAGGGTGTCGTCGATCAACGCACCCGAGGTGTCGAAGAGACGGATGCGGTCGGCCGAGCCGATGCCGATCGGGTCGCGGAACGCCGTCTCGACGCCGTCGACGATGCCGACCGTTCCCTCATCCACGAGCAGGAATCCGCCCGCGGGGATCGAGGTGCCAGGCGCGAACTGCCAGCGGTGGTCGTCGGAGTTGTCCCGCACCTCGTACCCGGAGACGTCGAACGCCGCATCACCGGGGTTGTAGAACTCCACCCAGTCGGCGGGCTGCGAATCGACCTCGTTGATGAAGACCGAACCGGCCACCGGCTCCACGGGCTCCTCCGGCTCCTCCGGGAACACCTCGAACGTGTTCTCCGCGCCCTTGGTCGAGGCACCCGTGATGCTCCAGACCAGTTCGCCATCCACGTCCTGCGCGCCCCAGCTCGGCACGGCGTGCGTGCCGTCGGGCCAGGTCGTCTGCAGCAGCGGCTCAGCACCGTTGGCATCTCCGGGCGCGAACAGGCGCACGCTGTCGCCCTTGCCGAGCCCGAAGTCGAAGTCGCCTTCGCCCGCGTCGGACAGCGTGTCGAGCACGAGGTACGCGCTCGGCGCGACGATCGTGCCCTCGGGGAACGTGTACGGGTTCTTGTCGCTGTTGTCCTGGACGATGTAGCCGCTCAGGTCGACGTCGGCGTCGGAGTGGTTGTAGAACTCGATCCAATCGTCGGGGCTGCCGCCGTTGGACACGACTTCGTTGATCCGGACGCCGAGCGGCGCCTCGGCGCCGAGGGCGGAGGTGGGGACTGCGAGCAGCAGAGTGGCGCTCATCGCGCACACCGCCGTCGTCGCGAGCCCGCGTTGCAGGCGAGACATGTGACTCCAGGGTCAGAAGAGGAACGGGATGGGATCAGACCATCGAGTCGCGCTTAAATTTCTGAGTCGGGAACGTGTACACCGAGTGAACGGGCCATGTCCGGCGGACGCTCCGATGCGCGCGCCCGGACAACGTCAGCCGCGGAAGAACGCGATGCCGAGGTCGGGGTGGTCGACGAAGACCCCGTCGATCCCGGAGTCGGCGAGCACAGCCCACTCCGACTCGTAGTCGCCGAATGCCGCCTTGCCTCCCTCGCCGCGGAACTCCGCCGCGAGGAACGCGTTCTCCGGCCGCGCCGTCCAGGTGTAGACCTTCAGGCCCCTGGCGTGCGCGTCGGCGACGATCGTGCTGCCCTTGGCGAGCAGCATCCGCTTGTTCACGCTGATGCCGTCGACCTCGCCGACCAGGGCGTCCAGCCCGTGCGGTGTGACCGTGGCCTTGTACGTCGCAGCGGCTTTGCCGTGTGCGACGAGCTGGTCGTACGGGCGACCGGATGCCTCGATGAGGTACACGTACGAGGCGGGGATGCCGTGCGCGCGCAGACGGGCGAGCACCGTCGATTCGAAAGCCTCGATGATCAGGGGAAGTTCTCCATCGGCCCACCCCGCCTCTCGGAGGTCGTGGATGATCATGGGAACCAGATCCAGACCGATGCTCTCGAAGTAGGTGGCGTGCTTGATCTCGAGCACAACGCCGATCTCGCGGCCGTGCTCGGCGGAACCCTCACGCACGATGTCGAGCAGGTCGATGAGCCGCAGCACGCCCTGTCCGCCGTCGAAGGTCGCACTCGCCGCACGCACCGCAGGAATCCGCTCGGTGGTGCGCAAGGTGGCGATCTCGTCCCAGGTGAAGTCCTCGGTGAACCAGCCCGTCAGCGCCTGCCCGTCGACGCGCTTGGTCGTCTTGCGGTCGGCGAACTCCGGATGCTCGGCCACATCGGTCGTGCCGGAGATCTCGTTCTCGTGGCGCACGACCAGCACGCCGTCCTTGGTCGCGACGATGTCGGGTTCGACCGCGTCGACGCCCATGGCGAGCGCGAGCTCGTACGAGGACCTGCTGTGCTCAGGGCGATAGCCAGGGGCACCACGATGACCGATGACGAGCGGAGACCTCCTGGGCATGCTCTCAGCGTAGAACACCCCATACATCACAAAGCCCGGGTATCGTTGAGGAAAGCGACCTTAAGACCCACTCGGAGTGAGGCCCACCATGAGCAATTTCGCATTCAACAACCCGGCATTCCAGAAGCAGGATCCTCGGAACGTCGCCACGTACCCCGGTGTTGCCGGCCAGTCCGCGCAGACCGCATCGCTCGCGCACGCGGGCATGGATGCCGCAGCCAACGCGCAGCTCGAGGGCATGTACGCAGCCCCGCCGGCAGGCGCCATCGAGACCGACCGCATGAGCGTCGAGGACACGGTCTGGAAGACCGCCGGACTGTTCGCGATCCTGCTCGTCACCGCCGTCGTCGGCTGGGTGTGGACGCTGGGCGGCGTGAGTGTCGACCCGCGGGCCGGCGTGTCGATGCTCCCGATGATCGTCGGCGCACTCGGCGGCTTCGTCCTCGCGATGATCATCACCTTCACGTCCCGCAAGAAGGTGCGCCCCGCGCTGATCTTCGCCTACGCCGCGTTCGAGGGTGTGTTCGTGGGAGGCATCTCGGCGTTCTTCGAGCTCCTCTACCCCGGCATCGTCGTGCAGGCGACGCTGGCGACGGTCGCCGTGGTCGGCGTGACCCTGGCGCTCTTCGCCAGCGGCAAGATCCGCGCGTCCGCCAAGATGACGAAGGTCTTCATGATCGCCATGGTCGGCTACCTGGTCTTCTCGCTGCTGAACCTCGTGCTCATGTGGACCGGCATCAACGACAACGCATTCGGTCTTCGCAGCGTCGAGATCATGGGCATCCCGCTCGGCGTCATCATCGGCGTGCTGGTCGTCTTCATGGCGGCGTACTCGCTGGTGCTCGACTTCGACCAGATCCAGCAGGGCGTGCGCAACGGCGCACCCCGCGTCTACGGCTGGGTCGGCGGGTTCGGCATCATGGTCACCGTCGTGTGGCTCTACATCGAGATCCTGCGCATCATCGCGATCGCCCGCGGCAGCAACTGACACTCCGTTCGCAAAGGGGCCCTCTTCTTCGGAAGGGGGTCCCTTTGCCGTATCCGAGGCGTCCCGTCAAGGGGTTGTCTGAGAGTTACCGGGGAGAGGATGATTGGTTCACCGTCACCAACGACGTAAGGAGCACAACATGGGATTTCTCGGATTTCTTCTCCTCGGCCTCATCGCCGGGGCGATCGCGAAGCTGATCCTGCCAGGTAAGCAGGGCGGCGGATGGATCGTGACACTGATCCTCGGTGTCGTCGGTGCGTTCCTGGGTGGCTGGATCGGCAGTCTGCTGTTCGGCCGCGGTATTGAGGAGTTCTTCGACCTCGGTACCTGGGCTCTCGCCATCGGTGGTGCGATCATCGTGCTGTTGATCTATGGTCTGATCGTCGGCCGCGGCAGCAACCGCGTCCGCGACTAGATCGGACTACTCGGAGGCTTTCGCCTCCAGGAGGGCCCGTTCCCTTTCGTTCCCCGCGAGTCTCGCGGCGGTGGCGAATTCGGAACGGGCCTCTTCTCTGCGCCCGAGACGCAGCAGCATCTCCCCCCGGGTCGCCGGAAGCAGATGGTAGCCCTTCAGAGCATCGGATGCCGCGAGCTGGTCGATGATGCGAAGAGCGGATGCTGGACCGGTGGCCATCGCTACGGCCGCAGCCCTGTTCAGCTCGATGACCGGCGACGGCGCGATGCGCCCCAGCGCCTCGTAGAGCACCACGATGCGCTCCCAGTCGGTGTCTTCGACGGATGCCGCGACCGCATGGCATTCCGCGATCGCCGCCTGCAACCCGTAGGCCGTGCGTCCCCCGCCCAGGCGATCGGCCGCGGCGAGCGCGGCACGACCGCGGGTGATGCGGCTCCTGTCCCACCGCGACCGGTCCTGATCCGCCAGCAGCACCGGTTCCCCGTTGGCATCCACCCGTGCGGGGAAGCGTGCAGCCGTGAGCTCCATCAGCGCGAGCAGGCTGTGGGCGTCGCGCTGCTCGGGCACGAGCGCGGTGAGCACGCGTGTCAGACGGATGGCCTCTTCGCCGAGCTCGGGGCGCATCCAGTCGGACCCGCTGCTCGCGGCATGGGCTTCGTTGAAGATCAGGTAGAGCACGCCGAAGATCGCACTCAGTCGCTCCGCGTACTCGTCGCGCGGCGGCACCTCGAAGGGCACGTTCGCCGCCGCCAGCGTCTTCTTCGCGCGCACGATGCGCTGCTGGATCGTGGCGACCGGCACCAGGAACGCCCGAGCGATCTGCTCGGTCGACAGCCCCGCGACCACCCGCAGCGTCAGCGCGACCCGCGCCTCTCGCGAGAGCACGGGGTGGCATGAGACGAAGACGAGGCGCAGCACGTCGTCATCGATCTCATCCGGGTCCCAGGGGTCGGCATCAGCGGCGTCAGCCTGTTCCCGTTCGAGATCATGGGCGATCACAGCGATCCTGTCGTCGAGCCGCTCCTGGCGGCGCCAGCCGTCGATCGCCTTGCGCTTCGCCACGGCTGTGAGCCATGCGGCGGGGTTTCGCGGTACGCCCTCGGACGGCCACTGCGTCAACGCGTCGAGGAGCGCCTCCTGGGCGAGGTCTTCGGCATGACCGAAATCGCCGACCATCCGTGTGAGCGTGGCGACGATCTTCGCGGATTCGATGCGCCACACCGCGGCGACGGAGCGCTCCACGCTGCTGGTGGAGCGCTCCGTCGCGCCGTGCGGATCGAGGTCGGTCATCTCGTCTGGCTGCGGGCTCACTGCTGGGCGCGCTGCGCCTGCTCGTCGCGCCAGCCCTCTTCCTTCTGGATCCACTCGTTGTCGGCGGGGAAGTCCTCCATCTCGGTGACACGACGCACCTCGAGGAACGCGCCGGGGCCGAGGGGCGCGCGCTTCGCCCACTCCACTGCCTCCTCGCGCGTGGAGACCTCGATGATCCAGAAGCCGTTGAACAGCTCCTTGGTCTCACCGTAAGGGCCGTCTGTGACCAGCGGCGCCTCCGCCGAGAAGTCGACGACGAAGCCCTCTGCGGCGTCTGTCAGGCCCTCTCCCGCGAGCAGCACCCCCGCCTTCATCATGGACTCGTTGTACTTGCCCATCGCCTCGATGATCTGCTCGAACGGGATGTCCTTGTATGCATCGACACCCGAGTCGTCCGCGCGCATGATCAGCATGAACTTCATGATTTTCTCCTTGGTCCGGGGGATCGTTCTCGACCCTCTCACTAAGACGTCGAACGGGAAAGACCCGGATCGACATCGTGAAGAAAAAAACTGGATCAGCGGCGGGACGGCGCCGTCAGCACCTCGCGCACCGTCGCCGCGAGCGCCTCGATCGCGCGCTCGGCGCTCCACGCGGATGCCGCGACCGATGCTTCCGCGACCAGGCGCGCATGCAGCTCAGGATCGGTGAGAACTCGGCGCAGCGCGTCGGCGAGCGCCGCCTCGTCACCGTCGGGTACGAGGATCCCACCGCCGCCGGCGAGCAGGTCACCGGGCCCGTAGCGCACGTCGTACGAGACGACAGGCACGTCGTGCAGCAGCGCCTCGAGGATCGACAGCCCTTGGCCCTCGAACGCCGTGGACGTCACCACGACCGATGCCCGCTCGAGCACCCGCCCCGGGGAGTCCGTATGTCCGGCGAGCATCACCCGCGAACCGACGCCGAGGTCGTCGATCAGCGTCTGCAGCGCGTCGTGCTCCGCTCCCCCGCCCCAGATCTCCATCCGGGATCCGGCGACGTCCGCGGCGACGAACGCGCGGATCGAATGGTCGATGCGCTTGCCTGGCGCGAGGCGGCCGAGCACGACGACGAGACCGGGTTCGCGCTCGAGCGCGGTTGCCGCGCGCGTTTCGGAGTCGGGGGCCCCGTTCGGGATCACGACATGGCGAGTGGCACCGCCGAACCGGGCGACGACATCGTCACGCTGCGTCCTGGTCGGCCATGCCACGGCATCGAAGTGATCCGCCAGCGCGAACCAGCGCGCCCACAGGGCGTTGAGCGCGGCATCCGGTGTGTACGGCGCCTCAAGGTGCATGGTGTGGATCGTGTGGATGATGCGCACGCGCGGGTGATCCCAGTCGGCGATGAGCTCGCCCAGCTGGCGTGACTCGCAGATCACGACGATCTGCTTGTCGGTGATGGCGGCCGTGATGTGCTGGAGCCATGCGGCGTACAGACCCCGGAACCCTGCCACCCCGCCGATCACCTGCGCTGTCGCGTCGTACACGAGCACCGGCTCCTCCGTGAGGTGCCAATCGGGGTTGCCCGGGATCACGGGCAGCGCCGCGAACGGGCGGTCCTCCTCGTCGCGCAGCACACGGTACTCGCGATCGGGCCCTGGCGTCGACAGGTCTGCGGATGCCGCGTCACGCAGCCACGCGGCCGCACCACCGCCAGGGGATGCAGCCTCGTCGAACAGGTTGCGCATGCGTGCAGGATCCGCGATCGCACCGCGCCGTGCGAACGTCGCCCGATGCGCGGCGTGGGCCGTTGCATCCGCCGGATCGAAAGTCAGCAGCAGGGGTCCTCGACCGTCGGCGACGCCGGCCGCGGCGAGCTGCTTCGCGCGCGACAGCGTCGCGATCGTGTAGCCCCCGTCGAGATCGGGGACGAGCCGGCTGGAGAGCACGAGGTACTCAGCATCCGGCAGTGCGGAATCTAGCGAGATCCCGCCCACGTCACTCCCACTCGATGGTTCCCGGGGGCTTGGACGTGACATCCAGCACCACTCGGTTCACGTCGCGCACGCTGTTGGTGATCCGGTTCGAGATCTTCGACAGCACGTCGTACGGAAGACGGGTCCAGTCGGCGGTCATCGCGTCTTCGCTCGAGACGGGGCGCAGCACGATCGGGTGCCCGTAGGTGCGGCCGTCTCCCTGCACGCCGACCGAGCGCACGTCGGCGAGCAGCACGACGGGGCACTGCCAGATCTCACCGTCGAGGCCGGCCCTGGTCAGCTCTTCGCGGGCGATGGCGTCGGCCTCACGCAGAATCTCGAGACGGTCAGCGGTGACCTCACCCACGATGCGGATTCCGAGGCCCGGCCCCGGAAAGGGCTGGCGGCCGACGATCGCCTCTGGGAGACCGAGGTCGCGCCCGATCTGACGCACCTCGTCCTTGAACAGGGTGCGCAGCGGCTCGATCAGCTCGAAGTCGAGGTCTTCCGGCAGCCCGCCGACGTTGTGGTGCGACTTGATGTTCGCGGCGCCGGTGCCGCCGCCGGATTCGACGACGTCGGGGTACAGCGTGCCCTGCACGAGGAACTTGATCGGCTCGCCCTCCGCCTTGGCCTCGGCGACCAGGTCGAGCTGCACCTTCTCGAATGCGCGGATGAACTCGCGACCGATGATCTTGCGCTTCTGCTCCGGATCGCTGACGCCCTTGAGGTGCCCGAGGAACGTGTCGGCGGCATCCACCGTGATCAGTCGCACACCGGTCGAGGCGACGTAGTCCTGCTCGACCTGCTCGCGCTCTCCCTTGCGGAGAAGGCCGTGGTCGACGAAGACCGCGGTGAGCTGGTCGCCGATGGCCTTGTGGACGAGCGCCGTGGACACGGCCGAATCGACGCCGCCGGAAAGGGCGGAGATGACGCGGGCGGAGCCGACCTGCTCGCGGATGCGGGCGACCTGCTCTTCGATGACGTTGCCGCTGTTCCAGTCGGATGCGAGTCCCGCTGCCTTGTGGAGGAAGTTCTCGATGACCTCCTGGCCGTGGTCGGAGTGCTTGACCTCTGGATGCCACTGCACGCCGTAGAAGCGCTTCTCGGCGCTGCCGAAGGCGGCGACGGGGGTGTCGGCGGTGGATGCGAGGACATCGAAGCCCTCGGGTGCGCGGGCGACCTGATCGCCGTGGCTCATCCACACGTTCTGGGTGTCCGGCTGTCCGCCGAGCAGCACGCCGCCGTCGCCGGTGAGCGCGGCATCCGTCGCCCCGTACTCACGGAGTCCTGTGTTCGCGACCTCGCCGCCGAGGGCGCGGGCCATCACCTGGAAGCCGTAGCAGATACCGAGCGTCGGGACGCCGAGATCGAAGATGTCGCCGTCGAGCGCCGGGGCGCCCTCCTCGTAGACCGACGATGGGCCGCCGGAGAGGATGAGCGCCACGGGGTTCTTCTCGGCGATGTCTGCGGCACTGACCGTGTGCGGCACGATCTCGCTGTACACGCCGGCCTCGCGCACTCGACGCGCGATGAGCTGTGCGTATTGCGCGCCGAAGTCGACGACGAGGACGGGACGCTGTGCGGTGTCGGCGCTCATCGCGCTGCCTCCTGGTTTTCTGATGCTTCGGCGGCGACGGCCGCCTCACGTGATGCGAGGTACGCCTTGACCTCACGAGAGACCTTGGCCTCCATGATGAAGGAGAGCGCGGGGATGACGCCGCCGAGGGCGAGCGTGATGAAGCGGCTGAACGGCCAGCGCATCAGGCTCCACAGGCGGAAGACCGAGAAGAGGTACACGACGTAGAACCAGCCGTGCGCCACGAGGATGAACAGCGACAGGTTCGTGCCGTCGCCCGCGGAGACGAGGTCGCACCCCATGCCGCCCGGCACGAAGAGCGAGAACCACTGGCAACCGTCGCCGACGATGACCGGCGCGAACCAGAGCAGTCCGCCCGAACCGCCGGCGAACAGCTCGACGTGCGTCGGGCTGTACTTCAGGATCATCTCCGCCAGCAGCAGAAGCAGCATGACACCCGTGATGATCGACGCGATCTGGTAGAACTTCAGCGCCCCACGGATCTTCGGGAAGGAGGCGGCTTTCGGTTCGGGCATGCCGTCAAGTCTACCCGGGGTCGTCGCGGCTCCCGCCGCCACGATCGGACGCCGCCGCGCACGCGGAAGCGCCTGGCGCACCCGCGAGGGGCACCAGGCGCTTCCGTTCTCACTGCGCTGCGCGCGGGGTCACTGCTCGATGCGGCGACGGCGGACGAACACGAACGCTGCACCCAGCAGCAGCAGGATCGCTGCCACCAACAGGTACGGCGTCGGGTCGGCACCCGTGACGCCCAGCTCACCGCCACCGTCACCGGAACCACCGCTTCCGGCCGCGGCCGTCACGGTGAGTGCCGCAGTGGCCTCGGCACCGTCGGGCTGGATCACCGCGAGCGTGTGCGCACCGGCCGCTGTGTCCTTCGGGATCGTGACGCTGACCGAGAACGTGCCGTCATCGGCCACCGTCACGGTGCCGACCTGGACCGGCGTCGAACGCAGCTCGATCACCAGATCCAGTGCGGCGTCGAACCCGGTTCCGTCGATCGTGACCGAACCGCCGGCCGCGACCGAGGTCGCGCTCAGCGTGATCTCTCCCTCTGCCACCGGCGCGACGGCGAAGGTGACGGGAACCTCGACGCTCGTGCCGTCCGAGGTGGCGACGGTGAGCCGCTGCTCGCCGAACACGCCCTCCGGGACGGTGAAGGTCAGGCTCGCGCGCCCTGCTTCATCTGTGGTGTCGACCACGGTCGGGTCGACAGTGCCCGCGGCGAGTTCGCTGTCCCCGAGCGAGACCGTGGCCTCCGTCGGTGCCGCATCTCCGCCGGTGAAGGCCAGAGAGGAGAGCGCGATGGTGAGCTCGTCGCCGGCGCTGTAACCGTCGGCATCTGCAGGGCTGAGCGCCACACCGACCGCGCGCTGCGCGAGATCAGGCGAAGCAGTGCCGTTGGCATCGAACCACTCGACCGTGGACTGCAGGTCGACCTTGCCGGTGTCCGCCTTGCCGGTGCCCTCAGCGAAGGTGAAGAAGTTGTCTCCACCCGCGGCGAGGAACGAGTTGGCCGCCACGAGGTACGACGCCGCCGGATCGATCGGCTCGCCGTTCAGGGTGACGGACGTGATCCGCTCCCCCGCCGACGCCGTCGGGTCGTAGGTGTACTGCAGTCCCTCGGAGAGGCCGAGCTTCAGGAACGGACGGCTCGCACCCTCCGGCTGCCACTGCTCCTCCAGTACGCCCTTGAGCTGCGCACCCGTGAGGTTCAGCGTGACGAGCGTGTTGGCGAACGGCTGCACGGTCGCCGCCTCACGGAATGTGACGTTGCCGTCGACATCCTGACCGCCGGTACCCGCGTACGTCAGGTTCGCCCTGATGCCGCCCGGGTTCATGATCGCGATGTCCGCGCCGGTCGCCCACTTGTGCACGTCCGCGACGAAGTTGCCGATGGTCGACTCGCCACCACGGTTCTCCGCACCGTCGCTCTGACGTGCGCGGTTGAAGTCACCGGTGATCACGCCGACCGACTCCGCACCGAGGATGTCTGCCTCGGCCTTGGCCGCGTCGACGATCGCTTGCACTTCGCCGTCGGCGTCGTACAGCGGTGTGATGACGTCCTTGCCGGTGACCGGATCCTTCTCGGTCTTCGTGAGCGGCTTGATCTCGTTCGAGATCGAGAGCAGCTCCTTCGTCTCCGGGTCGATCTGCAGGTTCATCAGGCCGAAGTTCTCGCCGTACTGCCCCGCCGAGATGACCGGACGGCCGTCGATGACGTGGTTGTACGCGAGATGGGTGTGCGCCGAGACGATCGCGCTGACGCTGTCATCGACACCGGCGACGATCTCACCCAGTGCTGATTCCGGCGTGATGGTCGCGACGTCCGTGGACGTGGCGCCCTCGTGCACGAGGAGGACCAGCACATCGGCCTCGCCGTTGGCGCTGTCGCCGTCGGTGAGGTCGTCGGCGACGGCGTTGACCGAGTCGACGATGCCACGCACCTCGAGATCGGCGATGCCCTCGGGCGAGACGAGCGAGTCGAGCTCTTCGGTCACGGCGCCGATGAAGCCAACCCGCACACCGTCGAGCTCCTTGACCCATGCGGGTGCGAGTGCTGTCTCACCGGTCTCGGTGAGGAACACGTTCGAGGAGATGTACTCCCACTCCGCACGGTCCTGCACGCGGTCGCGCAGGTCTTCCCAGCCCTGATCGAACTCGTGGTTGCCGGCCGCGCTCACATCGAGACCAGCGGCGTTGAGCGCGTCGATCGTCGGGTTGTCGTCGTTGATGAACGACGTGAACGTGGATGCGCCGATGAGGTCACCGGCGGCAGCGAACACCGTGTTCGGGTTCGCGTCGCGCACCGACTTCACCGCACCCGCGAGAACAGCGGCACCGGCTGCGACGCCGTCGGCCTCGATCCGGCCGTGGAAGTCGTTGATCGTGACGATGTCGATGCTGACCGGCGGGATCTCGCTGGAGATGCCGACGATCACCGGGTCGTGGTCGCTGGATCGGAACGGCGTGCCGGACTCGGCCGCGCCGAACGAATAGCCGCGGTCGCTCCACTCAGCGGAGTTGATCCCCCACACGCCGGTGCCGGTGACCGACTCGGTGAGCGAAGGCGATGCGATCGCGTGGTCGAGCGAGCCGAGCTCGCCGTCGAACGTGTAGGTGTACTGCCCTGCGGCCTGAGCGGGCACGAGGTCGGTCCAGCCCGCCTGCGCGAACACGTCGATCGGGTCCTCCTGGCCGTAGGCGTTGAAGTCGCCCAGCAGCAGGATGTCGTCACTTCCGCTCGTCTGACCCAGCGTCTCAGTGAAGCCGAGCAGCGACTGCGCCTGAGCGGTGCGGTCGGCGTTGAAGTGGCCCTGACCGTCGGCCGGCTCGTCGCCGTCGCCGGACTTCGACTTGAAGTGGTTCGCGACGACCGAGACGATCTTGCCGTCGAGGTCGAAGGTCTGCGCGATCGGCTCGCGGGCGTTGCCCCACACGGTCTCGTCGACCACTGTCGCGCTGTCGCCGACGGGCGTCGCGGCATCCTTCTTGTAGATGATCGCGTTCGTGATCACATCGGTGTCGGTCGACAGCAGCGCCTCGGGCGTAGGGACGTACTCCCAGACGTCGGAGCCGGCGTCAGCGTTGAGACCGTCGACCAGATCGGCGAGGGCCGTGTCGACCGGCTTGCCGAAGTGGATCGAGTTCTCGATCTCCATGAGCGCGACCACATCCGCATCGAGGTCGTTGATCGCCGTGACGATCTTCGACTTCTGCGCCGCGAACAGCTCCGCCGTCTTGGCGCCGCGCGCCTCCGGGTTCTCGCTCTGCAGAGTCGTGAAGTAGTTGAAGACGTTGAACGCGCCGACCTGCACGTCGCCGCCCACCTCGGGGGCCACGTCAGTGCGGGGGTTCTCGGTCGTGAACGTCGCCTTGAAGGCCGCGTCGCTCGCGTCGTCGATCGCGACGACGGGCTGCAGACGCCAGTCCTCGAAACCGTACTGCAGCACGTACCCGGCGTCGGCGAAGTCGACGACGTCGCCGTTGCGGACGACCGTGCCAGTGGTGAAGTACGGCTGCTCACCCGTGTGGGCACCGCTGGTGACCTGCGAGTTCCAGCCGTCGTCGAGCAGGATGCGCTCACCGCGGTTCGCGGCCGCGATGGCATCGGCGTCGGCACCGGGACGCGTCGTCTCGGTGCTCTTGACGTTGAGCTCGCCCGGGTTGAGCCAGAGCGTGCCGAAGTTGTACAGCTGGTGGCTCGACGCCAGGCGGTAAGTGCCGGCGGGTGCCACGAACATGTTCTCGTAGGCTTCGCGATCGGCGCCGCTCACCGTCTCGGGCAGCGGCGTCGCCTCGGGAACACCGACGCCTGCCGTGACCACCGAGACGTCCTCGACTGCCGCCGGCGAGACCTGGGTCTGACCGAAGTACTCCGAGACCGTACCGGTGACCGAGACCAGGTCGCCGATCGCCAGGGTCGGGGCGAGCGCGTTAAGGAAGACGAAGACGCCGTCGGATGCGCCGGGTGTGGCGTCGGCCTCGCCACCGCTGCCGGCGGTCTGGATCGAGATGCCCTTGTAGCCGCCCACGCGGTAGTCGCCGGTGACGATGCCGGAGGTCGTGACGGTCTGGCCGTCGAGCGGCGAGACATCGCTCGTGCCCTGCACCTCGGCGATCGACACGGTGGTCGGCTCGACCGGATCGACCGGATCCGTCGGGTCGGTCGGCTCGGTGACACCGGAGCCCTGAGGGGTGATGGTGGCCGAGAGCGTGAAGTCGACGCTGTTGTCGTCGGTGTCCGCGCCGTTCGTGCGGTTGAGCGACTTCACGTCGGTGTTGCCTGCCGGCGGGGTCGCCGCCGCGGTCTCGAACGTGTTCGACGTTCCGTAGCCGAGCACGTCGACGACGCCGTCGACACCCGCGACCGAGCCGGGCGCGAGGTTCACGGCGTCCGTGCCCTCGACGAGGGCGAGCGTGCCGTTGGTGCCGCTCGGCGTCAGGGTGCTGACGGCATCCGGGGTCGGCAGCGCAGCGCCGTTGGTGCCGTTGCTGTTTCCCTGCACGAGGAAGTAGCCACCCGCCGGAATGGTGCCGGTCAGCGGCGCCACCCCGTTGAAGGCGGCCGTCCCCGCAGCGGAGCGGTACTGCAGCGACATCCCATCGAGGGTGATGTCGGCGGCGGTCGGGTTGTACAGCTCGACGAACTTGTTGGTGAAGGCCGCGCCGGCGCTTCCGCCGGACAGATACGCCTCGTTGATGACCACCCCCGTGCCGGTCGTGTCGGCGAATGCGGGGGTTGCGACCAGGGCGCCTGCGCCGAGCGCGAAGACACAGGTCGCGGCAAGGGTGCCGATGCGGCCCCTGCCTGTACGGTGCGACACGGAGACCTTGAGGTTCCGGTCGTCAGGGGCGGACATCATCGGTGCTGTCTCCTCGATCGACTCGAACGACAGCTCGGGTAAGACTGTCGTCGTGCGCGCTCACAGCGCGCACACATGTTGGTGAGCATACGGAGCGGCGCCGACATCCTCAATCGAATTCGCCAATCGGTAACCAGAGCGTCATTCGATCGGCGCGGCAGCGGTCAGTGCGAGGTGGGGTCCTCGAACTCCTCGACCTCGAGTTCCCAGCGATCCTTCGCCAGGCGGTACCAGATGTAGAACGCGAATCCGGCGAACACGGCCCACTCGATCGCGTAGAAGATGTTCAGCCAATTGACGCTGGAGAGTTCGTCCGGCGCTGGCGAGTCGATGTCGACGAGGCCGCCGGGCGCCTCGGCCGACGCGAGGTACGGGCGATAGACCGACAGCTGCTCCGTGTCATGCCACTGGCTCAGCAGCATCGCCGGAGACATCCGGTTCATCGCGAAGGGATCGTCCGAAGGCGGCAGAGCGGTGCCCTCGTCGGAGATCACGCGGCCGGTGATCGTCGCCTCGGTGCCTGCGACGTTCTCCTCGAGGCCGGATGCTGCGGCATCCGCGGATTCCCGATCCGGTGCCCACCCGACCGCGACGGCGATCGAGGTGCGCTCGTCGACGCGCAGCTGCCCGGTGACCCAATACCCCTCGGCGCCGTCGTTGAAACGGGACGACACGACGAGGAAGTCGCCGGCGACCCAGGTGCCCGCTGTCTCGACGCGCTGACCGACATACGGCTCCGGCAGGTACTGTCCCGGTTCGACGACGTCGGTGAGCGGGCGCACGTCCTCCGTGATCCCTGCGGGCGGAGGCTCGGTGTCGATCGCGCGTTCGAACTGCCACTGCCCGAGGAACGCGAAGACGCCGGCCACGACGAGCGCGAGCAGCAGCACGCCGATCCATCGCGGGCGCAGCATGACCTCGCGAAGAGTCGGCGGGAACTCCTGCGGGGTCGTCACGATCTGCGTGCCGGTCAAGAGTGGTACGGCGCGAGCACGACCTCGACGCGCTGGAACTCCTTGAGGTCGGAGTATCCGGTGGTCGCCATCGACTTGCGCAGCGCCCCGATGAGGTTCGCCGTGCCGTCGGCGACCGGCGCCGGTCCGTACAGGATCTCCTCGAGCGTGGCGATGCCCTCGACGGCGACACGGCGGCCGCGGGGAAGCTGCGGGTGGTGCGCCTCCGGCCCCCAGTGGAAGCCGTGTCCTGGAGCATCCGTCGCCCTGGCGAGCGCGACGCCGAGCATGACGGCATCCGCGCCCATCGCGAGCGCCTTCACGATGTCGCCGGACGTGCCGACACCGCCGTCGGCGATCACGTGCACGTAGCGTCCGCCCGACTCGTCGAGGTAGTCGCGGCGCGCGGCGGCGACATCGGAGACGGCAGTGGCCATCGGGGCATGGATGCCGAGGGTCGCGCGCGTCGTGGACGCCGCTCCCCCGCCGAATCCGACGAGCACTCCGGCGGCGCCCGTGCGCATGAGGTGCAGGGCCGCGGTGTAGGTCGCGGCGCCGCCGACGATGACGGGGACGTCGAGGTCGTAGATGAACTTCTTGAGGTTCAGCGGCTCGGCGACGCTGGACACGTGCTCGGCCGACACCGTCGTGCCGCGGATGACGAACAGGTCGACGCCGGCGGCGACCACGGTCTCGTAGAGCTCCTGCGTGCGCTGCGGCGTGAGCGAGCCCGCGACCGTGACACCCGCATCGCGGATCTCTGCGAGTCGCGCCTTGATGAGTTCGGGCTTGATGGGCTCGGAGTACAGCTGCTGCATGCGCACGGTGGCCTCGTCGGCCGGAAGGCCGGCGATCTCGGCCAGCAGCGGCTCCGGATCCTCGTAGCGCGTCCAGACGCCCTCGAGGTCGAGCACGCCGAGGCCGCCGAGCTGGCCCAGCATGATCGCCGTCCTGGGGCTGACGACCGAGTCCATCGGCGCGCCGATGATCGGTGTGTCGAACTGGAACGCGTCGATCGACCAGCCGGTCGAGACGTCTTCAGGGTTGCGGGTGCGCCGCGACGGCACCACCGCGATGTCGTCGAACGTGTACGCGCGACGTGCGCGCTTGCCTCGGCCGAGTTCGATGTCCATGCTCACCCGTCCAGCCTACCCGGCCTGCAGCGCCGTGCCGGAGTCGATGAGGCATCCGCCACGGCGACCCGGCACGGCGAACGTCTCAGCGCGCCCGCGCGACCCGCTGCTCGTCCCACACCGGCGCATCCGATTCGTACACGTCGCCGTCGCTGCCGAACACCAGGAAGCGGTCGAACGAGCGCGCGAACCAGCGGTCATGCGTCACGGCGAGCACGGTTCCCTCGAACCGCGTGAGCGCCTCCTCGAGTGCCTCGGCCGACTCGAGATCGAGGTTGTCGGTCGGCTCGTCGAGCAACAGCAGCGTCGCGCCGGAGAGCTCGAGCAGCAGCACCTGGAATCGGGCCTGCTGACCGCCCGACAGCGAATCGAACGTCTGCTGCGCCTGCCGCACCAGCCCGTAGCGGTCGAGCGCGGAGCTGGCCGCCTCGCGCGGCATCCCCGCCCTGCGCTCATCGCCACGGTGCAGCACCTCCAGCAGCGTGCGTCCGACGAACTCGGGATGCGCGTGCGTCTGCGCGAACAGACCGGGCACCACGCGGGCGCCGAGCGTCGCGCGGCCCGTATGAGCGACGGCATCCACCTGCTCTCCTGTCGACGTCACGTGGCCGAGGGTCGGATCGGGATCCGTGCCGCCTCTGGCGAGAAGCCGCAGGAAATGCGACTTGCCCGAGCCGTTCGATCCGAGCACGCCGATCCGGTCGCCGTACCAGATCTCCGCGTCGAAGGGCCGCATGAGGCCGGTGAGCTCGAGGCGTTCAGCGACGACCGCACGCTTGCCGGTGCGCGATCCGCGCAGGCGCATGTCGAACTCCTGCGACGGCGGGCGCTCCTCCGGCGGACCGGCCTCCTCGAACTTGCGCAACCGGGTCTGAGCAGCGCGGTACCGCGAAGCGAAACCGTCGTTCGCCTCGGCCTTGACCTTGAGGTTCGCCACCAGGGTGCGCAGTTTCTCGTGCTGCTCGTCCCATCGGCGGCGCAGTTCGTCGAGGCGATCCATCCGGTCTGACCTGGCCTGGTGATAGCTGCCGAAGCCGCCGCCGTGCACCCATGCCGATGCACCGGCGCCGCCCGGTTCGAGCGTGACGATGCGATCGGCGGCGCGAGCCAGCAGCTCGCGGTCGTGCGAGACCAGCAGCACGGTCTTCGGTGTCTCGCGCAGCTGCTGCTCTAGCCAGCGCTTCGCCGGGACGTCGAGGTAGTTGTCCGGCTCGTCGAGCAGCAGCACGTCATCCGGTCCGCGCAGGAGGGCCTCGAGAGCGAGCCGTTTCTGCTCTCCGCCGGAGAGTGTGACGAGCTCTCGATAGCGTGCGCGTTCGAACGGCACACCGAGGGCCGCGATCGTGCACTGGTCCCATACGGTCTCGTGCTCGTAGCCGCCCGCATCCGCGTACTCGGCGATCGCCGTGGCGTACCGCATCTGCGTGTCGTGCTCATCACGCTCGATCAGGGCGTTCTCGGCCGCTTCCAGCGACTCAGCCGCGGCGCGGATGCGGCGAGGGGCCACCCGCACCAGCAGCTCCTGCACCGTCTGCCCCGCCTCGCCGTGCCCGACGAACTGATCCATGACGCCGAGGCCGCCGTCGATCGTGACGACACCGGCATCCGGTGCCTGGTCGTCGCGGACGATGCGCAGCAGCGTGGTCTTGCCGGCGCCGTTCGGTCCGATGAGCGCGCTCGTCGAGCCCGCTCCTACACGGAACGTCACTTCGTCGAGCAGCGGTCTGCCGTCGGGCAGGGTCAGTGAGATGGCCGAGATGTCGATGTAGCCCACGGGTGAAGCCGTCCTTCCGCCCGCATGGCGAGCCGATCAGGCTATCAGTTCCGTGGGACGAATGCTCAGACCAGTGCGCTGGAGGTCGGCACCGGGTTCGCGAAGAGGTCGAGCACAGGGCAGTGCTCGTCGACGACCTTGCGGAGGTTCGCGTACTCGTCGGCGCTGTTCGGACCCGAGATGTCGATCTTCAGGCGCACATCGTGGAATCCGGCGCGGCCGGACTCGTCGATCCCGAAGAGCTTCTGCACGTTCAGGTCGCCCTCGGCGGTGATCTCGATCTCGTCGATCGTGAGTCCCAGCGCCTGCGCGTAGAGACGGAACACGACGACCTGGCACGAGACGAGCGCGCCGAGGGCGTACTCGACGGGACTCGCCGCCGCATCGTCACCGGCGAGCGCGCCCGGCTCGTCGACGAGGAAGCGGTGCTTGCCCGCGCGCACCTCCGTGGCCACCGATCCGATGCCGCGGCCGACGACCTTGTAGGTCAGTTCGGCGTTTCCGGCATCAGCAGCGATGCGCTCGTTCCACGCGGTGCCCGCATCGGTGAGGCGCTGTGCACGCTCCTCGGGGGTGACATCGGCGACGGGTGCGATCTGGTCCTGGAGAAGAGTCATGACGCGACCATAACGACGCACCGGCGGCTGCGGGGCGGATGCCGTCATCCGGCGTCACATCACGGATCTACGTCGCCGCACGCGCGGCGCGCTTCTCCTGCTGGTAGACGCGGATCGCCTCGTAGCGGTCGGCCGACCGGGCCTGACGCTTCGCAGCCTCCTGCTCGCGGTTCTTCGGCGGCGCCGAGGTGACGAGACCGTCGAGGAGGGCACGGGTCGCCTGCGCGATCTCTTCGACGGCCCGATCGAAGACCGCCTGGTTCGCGCGCGAGGGCGCATTCGATCCGGAGATCTTACGCACGAACTGCACGGCCGCGTCGCGGCATTCGTCGTCGGTCGCGGCGGGTTCCAGGTTGTTCAGCGGGACGATGTTGCGGCACATGCCAGCACGCTACGCCTGACGGCGGACAGACGAAAGGGCGGATGCCGCAGCATCCGCCCCACGTCGAACGACGGCCTATTTCTTGTAGTTGGGCGCCTCGACGACGATCTGCACGTCGTGCGGGTGCGACTCCTTCAGCCCTGCCGAGGTGATGCGCACGAACTTGCCGCGCGTCTTGAGCTCTTCGATCGTGCGGGCGCCGACGTAGAACATCGACTGACGCAGGCCGCCGACCAGCTGATAGGCCACGGCAGACACAGGTCCGCGGTACGGAACCTGACCCTCGATGCCCTCGGGGATGAGCTTGTCGTCGCTGGGCACGTCGGCCTGGAAGTAGCGGTCCTTCGAGTACGAGGTCTGCTTGCCGCGCGTCTGCATCGCACCGAGCGAACCCATGCCGCGGTACTGCTTGAACTGCTTGCCGGACTGGAAGACGATCTCGCCCGGGGACTCGTCGGTTCCGGCGAGCAGCGAACCGAGCATCACGGCATCCGCACCGGCGACGAGCGCCTTCGCGATGTCACCCGAGTACTGCAGGCCGCCGTCGGCGATCACCGGCACGCCCGCGGGGCGGGCGGCGAGAGACGCCTCGTACACGGCCGTGACCTGCGGCACGCCGACGCCGGCGACGACGCGGGTGGTGCAGATCGATCCGGGTCCGACACCGACCTTGACGGCGTCCACGCCGGCGTCGATGAGCGCCTGCGCGCCCTCCCGGGTGGCGACGTTGCCGCCGATGATGTCGATGTGCGCGAACGACTCGTCGGCCTTGAGCCGCTGCACGAGATCGATGACGCCCTGCGACTGCCCGTTGGCCGTGTCGACGACGAGCACGTCCACGCCGGCGTCGCGCAGCGCCTCTGCGCGCTCCCACGCGTCGCCGAAGAAGCCGATCGCGGCGCCGACGCGCAGTCGGCCCTGGTCGTCCTTCGTGGCCAGCGGGTACTTCTCGCTCTTGTCGAAGTCCTTGATCGTGATGAGACCGGCGAGCTTGCCGTCCTCATCGAGCAGCGGCAGCTTCTCGACGCGGTGCTTGGCGAACAGCGCGATGACCTCACCGGCCGGCACACCCACCTTGGCGGTGACGAGATCGGTCGACGTCATGACGTCCTTGACGAAGGTGGTCTGACGCTCGAAGCCGGAGACGAAGCGCATGTCGCGGTTCGTGATGATGCCGACGAGGTGCCCGTCGGGGTCGACGACCGGCAGGCCGGAGATGCGGTACTTCGCGCACAGGTTGTCGACCTCTTCGACGGTCGCGTCCGGCGTCGTCGTGATCGGGTCGGTGATCATGCCCGACTCGCTGCGCTTGACGCGATCGACGTGCGCGGCCTGGTCGGCGATCGAGAGGTTGCGGTGGAGGATGCCGATGCCGCCCTCGCGCGCCATCGCGATGGCCATGCGGGACTCGGTGACGGTGTCCATCGCGCTGGACAGCAGCGGCGTGGCGACCGAGATGCGGCGGGTGATCCGCGATGACGTGTCGGCCTCGCTGGGGATCACATCGGTATGACCTGGCAGGAGCAGCACATCGTCATAGGTGAGTCCGACGAAGCCGAAGGGGTCGTGCTGTTCCATGGATGAGCCTCCTGCGCGCGCGTATGACTGGTCTGCCGTCTGTACAGATTCTAAACGCCGCAGGCTGAAGAACATTCCCGAAGTCGCCTCTCATGTGTCCGCCACGTCACGCCTGGATCACCAATCGGCCGCGTGGCTAGTGAATCGGTCGATCCCGCACTACGCTCAAACCCAGCCCGCAGTCGACCCGAACCCGCGGCGAGCACTCACAGTGGAGGTTGCGTGAGACCCACGTCTACAGCCGTCCGTCGCGTCCGGCCATGGTTGGTCGCGTTCCTCGGCGTGCTGATCGCTCTGTCAGCTCTGGTGCTCCAACCACCCGCATCCGCTCTCGCCGACGAGACGGATGACGGCCAGGAGATCACCGATTTCTACTTCGCCGGGGTGATCACGTTCGATGACGAACCGATCCCCGACGTCACCGTCAAGATCGAGGGCAACGGCTTCGATGCCGAGACCGAGACGGGTGCCGAGGGCAAGTGGCGACTCTACGTTCCTGAGAAGGACGCCTACACCCTGACGGTGGATGAGGACACCCTCCCCGAGGGTGTGATCGTCGAAGGCGACTCCGCATCGCAGGAGGTGGAGTTCGCCCTCACCAACACGAAGATCGTGAACCTCTTCCTCGGCGAAGGCGTGCGCGAGACGACCTCGTTCGTCGACCAACTGCTCTCGCGCATCGTCGGCGGCCTGAACTTCGGCCTGCTGCTGGGGCTCGCGTCCATGGGCGCGGCACTCATCTACGGCACGACCCGCCTGTCGAACTTCGCCCACGGCGAGATGGTCACCTGGGGCGCAGTGATCGCACTGCTGTTCACGACGTTCTGGCATCTGCCGCTCTGGCTCGGCATCATCGCCGCGGTCACCGGCGGTGGTCTGCTTGGCCTGGCGATGGATGCCGGCCTCTGGCGTCCGCTGCGACGGCGCGGCCTCGGCATCGTGCAACTGATGATCGTCAGCATCGGGCTCTCGCTCGCGCTGCGCTACTTCATGCAGTACATGATCGGCGGCAGCACCTACCAGCTGCAGGGCGCGAGCCCCACGCCGATCAAGTTCGGCCCGGTCTCGCTCTCCTACATCGACCTGATCGGAATGGGGACGAGCCTCGTCGTCATCCTCGGCATGGCCTACTTCCTCACCCGCACCCGCGTGGGCAAGGCGACCAGGGCCATCTCCGACAATCCGCAGCTGGCCGCGGCATCCGGAATCGACGTCGACAGGGTCGTGCGGATCGTATGGATCGTCGCGGGCATGCTCGCCGCGATATCCGGCGTCCTGTGGGCGTACTTCCGGCCCGGGGTGAAGTGGGACATGGGCATGCAGATGCTGCTGCTCATCTTCTGCGCCATCACTCTCGGCGGCCTCGGTTCGGCGATCGGCGCACTGATCGGCTCGATCATCGTCGGGCTCGCCGTCGAGGTCTCGACGCTGCTGGGTGTGCCGTCCGACCTCAAGTACGCCACCGCACTGGTCGCACTGATCGTGATCCTTCTCGTGAGGCCCCAGGGCCTCCTCGGGCGCAGGGAAAGGCTGGGCTGACGCATGGACTTCGGAAACATCTTCGGCAACACCGCCTCGTACCTGTTCAGTCCCACCACGATCGCGTACGCGCTCGCGGCGACCGGTCTCGCCGTGCACTTCGGGTACGGCGGCCTGCTCAACTTCGGCATGGCGGCGTTCATGGCGGTCGGCGGCTACGGGTACGCGATCTCGATCCTCAGTTTCGGCTTCCCCTGGTGGGCCGGCGTGCTCGTCGGCGTCCTCGCCGGTGCGCTGTTCGCCCTGGTGCTCGGCATCCCGACGCTGCGACTGCGCGCGGACTACCTCGCCATCGCGACGATCGCGACGGCAGAGGTGGTCAGACTGCTCTTCCTCACCGAGCTGTTCCGCGAGTGGACGAACTCGGCCGGTGGTCTCTCGGGCTATCACCAGAGCTTCCGCGACATGAACCCGTTCCCTCCCGGCATCTACGGCTTCGGCCCGTGGACGTACAACGAGAACGACCTCTGGGTGCGCGTGTTCGGTCTGCTCGTGCTCGCCGTGTCGGTGCTACTGGTGTGGGCGCTCATGCGCAGCCCGTGGGGGCGAGTGCTCAAGGGCATCCGCGAGGACGAGGACGCCGTGCGCTCGCTCGGCAAGAACGTCTTCGCATACAAGATGCAGGCGCTCGTGGTCGGTGGCGTGATCGGCGCCCTCGGCGGCGTCGTGTTCGTGCTCCCGTCCGCGGTGATCCCCGGCAGTTACTCGACATCGCTGACGTTCTTCCTGTGGACGATCCTGCTCCTGGGAGGAGCAGCGACCGTTCTCGGTCCGACACTGGGCGCCGTGCTGTTCTGGGTCGTGTTCGCGTTCCTCGGCGGCCTGCTGCCGGAGCTGGCGCGCATCGGCGCTCTGCCGATGACGACGAACCAGGCCGACGTGGTGCGATACATCGTGATCGGGATCGTGCTGATGCTGATCGTGATCTTCCGACCGCAGGGCATCCTCGGAAACAAGAGGGAGATGACCTTTGTCAAGTGAAATCACCCCCGGCGCTCCGGCGACCGGCAACGTCACGCGTCCCAAGACGACGGGTCTCGCGAAGGGGCCGGCCGAGCCAGGCGTCGCCAAGGTCGACCCGATCCTCGTCGCCGACAACGTCAAGCGGCACTTCGGCGGCCTCACCGCCGTCGACGTCGATCACCTCGAGATCCCCCGCGGCGCGATCACGGCGCTGATCGGACCGAACGGTGCGGGCAAGACGACCCTGTTCAACCTGCTCTGCGGCTTCGACAAGCCCAACGCGGGAACCTGGTCGTTCGACGGCAGGAACCTGTCCGGCGTGCCCTCCTTCAAGGTCGCCCGCATGGGGCAGGTGCGCACGTTCCAGCTGACCAAGTCGCTCTCGCTGCTCACCGTGCTCGAGAACATGAAGCTCGGGGCGCCCGGGCAGCGCGGCGAGGGCTTCTGGGCCGGGCTCTTCCCGTTCCTGTGGCGCGCGCAGGAGGCGGAGATCGAGGAACGCGCCCGTGACCTGCTGGCGCGTTTCAAGCTCGACGCCAAGGAGAAGGATTTCGCGGCCTCGCTGTCCGGCGGGCAGCGCAAGCTGCTCGAGATGGCGCGGGCGCTGATGAGCGACCCTCAGCTGGTCATGCTCGATGAGCCGATGGCAGGGGTCAACCCGGCGCTGACGCAGTCGCTGCTCGAGCACATCCTCGATCTGAAGGACCTCGGGATGACCGTGCTCTTCGTCGAGCACGACATGCACATGGTGCGTCACATCGCCGACTGGGTTGTCGTGATGGCTGAGGGTCGTGTCGTGGCCGAGGGTCCGCCGAGCACCGTCATGGACGACCCGGCCGTCGTCGATGCCTACCTCGGTGCGCATCAGGACGTCGATCTCGGCGCCGTCACCGGGCGGATGCCGGTGATCTCGGATGCTGCGGCCGCCGAGCTGCGTGAGCAGATAGAAGCCGAGGCGGAAGCCGAGATAGGGAACCCCGAGGAGGGGAAGGCATGACTGCGGACACCGTCGACTCACGAGACGTCGTCGTCGAGATGACCGACGTTCACGCCGGCTATCTGCCGGGCGTGAACATCCTCAACGGCGCCAACCTCATCGCCCGCAAGGGCGAGCTGATCGGCATCATCGGCCCGAACGGGGCCGGCAAGTCGACGCTGCTGAAGGCCATCTTCGGGATGGTGCAGGTGCGCGGCGGCGAGATCACGGTCAACGGCGAGAGCATCGTGGGCCTGAAGGCCGACAAGCTCGTCCGACGCGGTGTGGCGTTCGTGCCGCAGACGAACAACGTGTTCCCGTCGCTGACGATCGAGGAGAACCTGCAGATGGGGCTCTACCAGAACCCCAAGATCTACGCCGAGCGGCTGGAGTTCGTCAGCAGCATCTTCGCCGAGCTCGGCACCAGGCTCAAGCAGCGTGCCGGTTCCCTCTCGGGTGGCGAGCGTCAGATGGTGGCGATGTCGCGTGCGCTGATGATGGATCCGTCGGTGCTGCTGCTCGACGAGCCCTCAGCGGGTCTCTCCCCCGTGCGGCAGGATGACGCGTTCATCCGCGTCTCGGACATCAACAAGGCCGGCGTCACCACGATCATGGTCGAGCAGAACGCGCGACGCTGCCTGCAGATCTGCGACCGCGGCTACGTGCTCGATCAGGGCCGCGACGCGCACGAGGGCAGCGGACGCGAGCTGCTGAACGATCCGAAGGTGATCGGCCTGTACCTCGGCACGCTGGGGGACGCGGCGTAGTCCGTGTCCCTCTAGGCTCGTCCTCATGACGAGCATTCTGTATCTGGGTGGCACGGGAACCATCAGCGCGGCATGCGTGCGCCGTTCGATCGAGCGCGGGCACGATGTGACGGTCGTGAACCGTGGCAGTGGGCGACGCGGGCTGCCGGATGACGTCACGGTCGTGTCCGCCGACATCCACGACGCTGCCGCGCTGCAGACCGCCCTCGGGGGTCGCGAGTTCGATGCGGTCGCCGACTTCCTCTCCTTCTCCCCCGCCGACATCGAACGCAACCTCGGCGTCTTCGAGGGCCGCACAGGGCAGTACGTGTTCATCAGCTCGGCGTCCGCGTATCAGAAGCCGCCGGCGCAGCTGCCGATCACCGAGCAGACGCCGCTGGAGAACCCGTTCTGGAAGTACTCGCGCGACAAGATCGCATGCGAGGATCTGCTGTTCGGCGCGCACAGAGACCGGGGTCTGCCCGTCACCGTGGTGCGCCCGTCGCACACCTACGACGCGCAGTCCATCCCGACGATGGGCGGCTGGACCGACGTCGCCCGTATGCGCGCTGGCCGTCCGGTCATCGTGCACGGCGACGGGACGACGCAGTGGACCATCACGCACTCCGACGATTTCGCCGTCGCGTTCGCCGGGCTGATCGGCCGCTCGGAGGCGATCGGCGAGTCGTACACGATCACGGGTTCGCATGCGCCGACCTGGAACCAGATCTACGGGTGGCTCGCGGATGCGGCCGGCGTGCCCTCGCCGCAGCTCGTGCACGTCGCCTCCGACACGATCGCGGCGTTCGCGGCGGAGCTCGGCCCGACGCTGCTCGGCGACAAGGCGCACTCGATCGTGTTCGACACCTCGAAGGTGCAGGCACTGGTGCCGGAGTTCCGCACGACCATCACGTTCGATGAGGGGGCGCGCCGCATCCTGTCGTACTTCGACGGCCATCCCGATGCTCAGCGTGTCGACGCCGAACGCGACGCGCAGTTCGACCGGATCGCGGCGCACGCCCTGTCCGCCGGGTAGCGCATGTGCTGCCGGCCCGGCGCACAGTTGTCAGTCTCATTCACAGATGTCAGCGAATAACCGGTGATCTGGACTGACAAGCGTCCTTTCGACTGACAGGTGTCGCCCGATTCGGCCGTCTTGAACGCACGAAGAAGGGGCTTCGGATGCTGCATCCGGAGCCCCTTCTCAATGCGTGTTACTTGATGCGCGCGTGGACGTTGTCGGCGTCGAACTCGTAGACGCCGATGGCGGCGCCCTCGGGGTCGTTGTCGTCGTTGAACGTGACCTCGCCGGAGTAGCCGTCGTAGTCGATCGTGCCACCACCGTTGATGATCTCGGCGCAGTCGGCGAAGCTGGTGCACTTCTCACCCTCACCGGAACCGCCGGAGACCTCCTGCATGGCGCCGGCGATGTCCTCGCCCTCGACCGACACGGCCTGCAGCGCCGCGAGGGCGATGAGGATCGTGGCGTCGTACGCCTCTGCCGAGTAGGTCAGCGCGTCGATCGGCTCGTTGCCCTCAGCCGTCCAGACCTCGTTCAGCTGGTCGATGAAGTCGTCGGGCAGCTCAGCGCCTGCGCGCGTACCCTTCGAGCCCTCGAGGCTCACACCGAGGTCCGGCCAGTCCTTCAGGTTTCCGTCGACGAGGTACAGCGCACCCGTGTCGACGCCCGCGTTGCCGAGCAGCGGCGCGATCGTGGCGAACTGGTCGTACGACACGATGGCGACGGCATCCGGGTTCGCCGCGGCGATCGTCTGCACCTGGGCGTTGAACTGTCCGTCGCCCTGGTTGTACGACGCCTCGGCGACGACCTCGCCGCCGGTGCCCTCGAACGTCGCCTTGATGGCTTCGAAGAGGCCGGTGCCGTACGGGTCGTTCTGGTAGATGATGCCGAGCGTCTTGTGCCCGTCCTCTGCGACCTGGTTGCCCAGCACCTCGCCCTGGAGGTTGTCGCTCGGTGCGGTGCGGAAGTACAGCGGGTTGATGCCCGTGAAGTCCGCCGACGTGTTCGACGGCGAGACCGTGAGGATGCCGGATCCCGCGTTGCCGTCGAGGATGAGCTTGGTCACACTCGAGGACGCTGCGCCGACCATCGCGGTGACGCCTGCGCTCTGCAGGTTGGTGATCGAGGTCTCGTACGCCTTGTTGTCGAGGTCGCCCTCGTCCTCGGACGTGAGCTCGACCGTGATGCCGGCGCCCGCCTCGTTGATCTCGGACACGGCGAGCTGCACACCGGCCTCCATCGGCGCACCGAGGAAGGACAGCGAGCCTGTGGAGGGAAGCAGCGAGCCCAGCTGGAGCGTCAGATCGACGTCGGCCGGACGATCGCCGCCGCCCGTGTCTTCTGTGGACTCCGGGGCCGGCGTGCTGCAGCCCGTGATCACGAGCGCCGATGCGCCCACCAGCGCGATGCCGGCAAGCCACTTCGTACGCGTCTGCGTGCGGTTCATAATGCTCCTTTGCGACGACGGGCATGGCGATACATGCCCGGATGATCCCACCTTATGGCGAGCGCGCTTTTGCTGGGTATCGGTGCGCTAACGATCTTGTTTCGCGTTGAATACGCCGCTCAGGCGCGCGCTCACGCTACCGGTGCGACGCGGGCTCGCCTGCCTCGCCGACCCGCCCGCAGCAGGTCGATGACGAACACCGCGACCGCGATCCACACGATGATGAAACCGATCCATCGCTCAGGGGGCATGGGTTCGTGCAGCAGCAGCACACCGGTGAGGAACTGCATGATCGGGGTGATGAACTGGATCATCCCGATCACCGTGAGATCGATGCGACGGGCGCCGGAGGCGAACAGCAGCAGCGGCACCGCCGTGGCGACCCCGGCGAGGAGCATGAGCACGGTGTGCCAGGTGCTCACGGTGCCGAAGGTGATGCCAGTGGTCTGCGCGACGATGATCAGCTGCACGATCGCGATCGGCATCAGCCAGAACGACTCGAGGGTGAGTCCGCTCACGGCATCCACCGCGGGTCCGATCTTCTTCTTGATCAGCCCGTAGGTACCGAAGGACGCCGTCAGCAGCAGCGCGATCCATGGGAACGCGCGGTACGCCACGATGATGACGACCACCGCGACGAGCGCGATACCGATGGCCACCCACTGCAGTGTGCGGATGCGCTCGCGCAGCACGAAGACGCCGAGCAGCACCGTGGTGATGGGGTTGATGAAGTAGCCCAGGGCTGTCTCCACGACGTGCCCACTGAGGGTGCCGATCAGGAACACCTGCCAGTTGACGTAGATCAGCAGACCGGCGAGCGCGGTCCACGCCAGCAGCCGCGGCTGCCGGATGATGGCGATGATGCGGCGCCATCCGCGCGCGATCGTGAGCAGCAGCAGGCAGAACACAAGCGAGAAGACCACGCGCGCCGCGACGACCTCCCACGGCCCGGTCGGCACGAGCAGCAGGAAGTACAGCGGCAGCAGCCCCCAGATCAGGTAGGCGGCCACCGAGTACGCGGCTCCTGCTGCGCGGGTGCGGGGCGATGCTTCGAGGCTCACTGCTCCACCCTAGGACCGCGAGGGATGCGAAAAGGCCCGGATGCCGAAGCATCCGAGCCTTTTACGCTGTCGTCGAGTCGCTCAGCGAACGACGACGGCGAGAACGTCGCGAGCCGAGAGCACCAGGTACTCGTCGGCGCCGAACTTGATCTCGGTTCCGCCGTACTTGCTGTACAGGACGCGGTCGCCGACGGAGACGTCGAGCGGGACGCGGTTGCCGTTGTCGTCGATGCGGCCGGGGCCGACAGCCACGACCTCGCCCTCCTGGGGCTTCTCCTTGGCGGTGTCGGGGATGACCAGTCCACTCGCGGTGGTCTGCTCTGCCTCGACCTGCTGGATGACGATGCGGTCTTCGAGCGGCTTGATGGAAACCGACACGGTCTACCTCTTCTTTCTTGACGCTGACACGAAAGACTTGTTCGCACTCTCAACCCGAGAGTGCTAATCACAAGTGTAGGGCGTCGGCTGGCACTCATGCAATGCGAGTGCCAGTTTCGGCCGCGTAGGCTGAACCGGTGGAGATGTCCGAGTTGACCGCGCTGCTCACCCCCGAGGGCCTTCGGCTGCTCGACGAGGTGGGCGCGATCTCATCGACCGCCGAGGTCGCGCAGACCGTGTCACGCCTTCGCGGAGCCGGGCACTCCCCCGATCTCGTGTCGGCGGTGGTCGGCCAGGCGCATCTGCGGTCCAAGGGTGCGGCGAAGTTCGGTGGCTTCGCCCAGCGGATGCTGTTCACCAGAGCAGGCCTCGAACAAGCCACGCGTCTGGGAGTCGCCGCACGGCACGCCGGCCGCATGCGCCGGGCAGGGATCTCACGCGTGGCCGATCTGGGATGCGGCATCGGCGGCGACTCCCTCGCCTTCGCGGGAGCCGGGCTCGACGTCGTGGCTGTGGACGCCGATGAGGTGACCGCCGCAATCGCCGCCTACAACCTGGCACCGTTCGGGGAGGATGCCGCGGTGCAGCACGGCATAGCCGAGGAGTTCGTGAGCGCGAACTTCGCAGATGTGCACGTCACTCGCACGAATCCGGCCGATTCACACGAAGATGCTGCACTTCTCCGAGATACGCGTACAGCGGTGTGGCTCGATCCTGCCCGCCGCACCACAGGTCACAGCGAGACGCGTCGGGTCACGGCATCCGACTACTCCCCCTCCCTCGACTGGGCGTTCGACCTCGCCTCGCGGATGCCGACCGGCATCAAGCTCGGCCCCGGCCACGATCGCGACGCCCTTCCCGCCGATGCCGAGGCGCAGTGGGTCAGCGCCGACGGCAGCGTGGTCGAACTGGTGCTGTGGTCCGGCGCCCTGGCGCGCGAAGGCGTGCGGCGTGCGGCGCTCGTGATGCGCGGCGACGAGTCGCACGAGCTCACGGCGGGGGCGGATGCCGAGGATGCCGGAGTCCGCGAGCTCGGTGCGTTCGTGCATGAGCCAGACGGCGCCGTCATCCGTGCCCGCCTGATCGGGGACGTCGCGCGGAGCATCGACGCGGGGATGCTGGACGAGAAGATCGCGTACCTCACCGGAGACGCGGCGCTGACGAGCCCGTTCGTGCAGTCGTTCCGGGTGCGCGAGGTGATGGCCGCGAACCCCAAGGCCATCAGCCAGGTGCTGCGCAGCAACGAAATCGGCACGATCGAGATCAAGAAGCGCGGGATGGACGTCGATCCGGCGGCGTTCCGCAAGAAGCTCACGCTGAAGGGCTCGCAGAGCGCGACGCTGATCCTCACTCGTGCGGGCGACAGGCGGATGGCGATCCTGGCGGATCGCGTCTGAGTCTCAGCGAGGAGTCTCGCCGGTCTCGCCCTCGCTCACGAGGTCGTCGTGCGTCGGATCCTCGAACGTGAACTCGATCGGGTCGCCGGACCCTGGTCCGACCGGGGCGCCGGATGCATCGGCGTCGCGCGTGATCACGACCGACGCGATCATCTGGTCGGTGTAGCGCAGCGTCACGGACACCGAGCTCGGAGTCTCACCCACCCGGTACGGCACCATCATCGTCATCCCGTCCGTCTGCGCCTCTCCGATGGGTCCGCAGACGGAGGATGCGTCCGGACCTTCCCCGTAAAAGATGCATGCCTGCTGACCGGAGTCGCGCGTGCCGATCCAGATCTGCGTGCCGCCGTCGTACGCCGCGAGCATCGGCGACCATTCGTCGAGGCCGTCGTCGAGCAATCTCTCGGCCGTCGCGCGCTGCTCAGGGTCGGTGAACTGGTCGAGGTAGTCCGTGCCGGAGGTCGACCATCCCCGCTGGATCATCACGACCGGTTCGCCCTCGCGGACGAAGCCCATCGATGCACTGATCATCTCGGTGGCGTTCTCGGGCGCGTCTTCGAGGGAACCGGCCGGTGCGTCGCGGGACAGCATCCCGTACAGGCCGGTCTCGGCGATGGACTCCGTCGGCGCGCACGACGGCGCATCGTGCTCGCCGTCCTCGATGATCATGCACGTGATCTCGCCCGAGTCGCGCGTGCCCACCCACACGAGCACGTCGTCGTCCTCCGCCATCGGGAGGATCGAACCGGCGTCGAGACTCGACTCCTCGGTGAGCTGCTCGCCGCGCACCTGCTGCTCGGCCGTGATCGGGATGCCCGGCCCGGTGTCGCGGCCGAACACGAGCCAGCCGATCCCGACTCCGAGGACGAGCGCGATGGATGCCGCGACGGCGAAGGCGAGCGGATGCCTGCGCCAAGGCTGTCCCTCGGTCGAAGCGGACGCTGCCGGAGGGTCAGTGTTCGGCTCGTCCGACGAGGTTGTCGAGGTCGACAAGGTCGACGTACGGGGCTCAGGGTCTGGATCCGTCCGCGGAGCCGTCTCGGGACCTGCGCCCGTTTCGAGCCCACTCGCCTCAGGCACTGCGCCCGTTGCGAGCCCGGCGTCCGACCTGCGATCCGGCGCTCCCGCTGGGGTCGCAGCACCCTCCGCCACCGCGGCGCTGCGCAGTCGGACGGGGTTCAACTCCCGCAGTCGATCGAGTTCCGCAGCGGTGATGCCGCCGTCAGGGCCGTAGGCCTTGGCCTGCAGCATCCGCAGCTCTGCGGTCTCGTCGGCGGACAGCATCCGTCAGCCCAGATTCTCGAACTGCATGCCGGCCCAGATGAGCCAGCCCAGGCTGTAGATCGTCGCGGTGATGCCGAGGATCAGTGCCCAGAGCGCGATCGCGCGGCTCTCGACCGGTCGCCTGAGTGACATGATCGCCGCCACCACGGCGACGATCGCGAGCGGGATGCCCCAGCCGACGAACCACGATGCGCACAGCGCCACGATCGCCGCCAGCAGGGCCCACGGCGCCAGGCGGGTGTTGTCCTCCGCAACGGCTTCGTCATTCGGTGCCCACTGCACCGCCGGCATCCCCGCCGTGTCTGCAGGGCCGCTGGCGACGACGGGCTCTACCCCGACCGGCCCGGTGGGCAGCTTCGTGTAGCCGTCGCGAGGGGCGCCGGGCATCCGGGTCGCGCCGGCGGGGCGCTCGACCTCCGCGGAAGGACGCTCGAGCGTCGGCTGATCCGACGCCGCGGCCTGCGGGCCGGGGTCGCTCATGTCGCTCTTGTCACTCATGCGGCATCCTCCACCGGTGACTCGGCGATCTGGATCTCGGTGACCGGCAGCGTGGAGTCGGCCCCGAACGCGAGCGTCGACGGGCGGCGGCCCGAGCTGATGAGATCAGCGGCGAGCGCGGCGATCATCGCGCCGTTGTCGGTGCACAGCGAAAGCGGCGGGATCCGCACGGTCACACCGGCAGCCGCGGCCCGCTCGATCGCGACGTCGCGCAGCCGCTTGTTGGCGATCACGCCGCCGCCGAGCAGCAGTCGCGGCACGCCCAGATCCGCGCACGCGGCGAGCGCCTTCGTGACGAGCACATCGACGACGGCCTCGCGGAAGCTCGCGGCGACATCGGCCACCGGCACGTCCTCGCCCGCGGCCTCGCATCGCTCCACCCACCGGGCGACGGCGGTCTTGAGACCCGAGAACGAGAAGTCGTAGCGGTGCTTCTCCATGTCGGAGGCACGCGACAGGCCCCGCGGGAAGCGGATCGCCTTCGGATCGCCCTCTGCAGCCGCACGGTCGATCTCCGGTCCGCCGGGATACGGCAGCGAGAGCAGCCGGGCGACCTTGTCGAAGGCCTCGCCAGCCGCATCGTCCATGGTCTCGCCGAGCAGTTCGACGTCGGTCGTGAGATCGCGCACGTGCAGCAGCGAGGTGTGGCCGCCGGAGACGAGCAGCGCGATGGTCGGATACTCGAGCGGGTCGGAATCCGGCGTCACGATGTCGGCGGCGATGTGACCGACGAGATGGTTCACGGCGTACAGCGGCTTGCCGAGCGAGACGGCGAGCCCCTTGGCCGCTCCGACACCGACCATGAGCGCACCGGCCAGCCCTGGTCCGCTGGTGACGGCGACGGCGTCGAGGTCTTCCAACCGCACCTGCGCCTCGGCGAGCGCGGCCTCGATCGACGGCTGCAGCGCTTCGAGGTGCGCGCGGGCGGCGACCTCGGGGATGACGCCGCCGTAGCGGGCGTGCTCGTCCATGCTCGAGGCGATCGTGTTCGACAGGAGCGTGCGGCCGCGGACGATGCCGATGCCCGTCTCGTCGCAGCTCGTCTCGATGCCCAGGACCAGGGGTTCGCTCATGACGTGGTCTCCTTCGAGGCGGCGGCCTGGGTTGCGGCATCCGGGGTCGCGGCCCCACCCTCATGGGCGGAGTTCACGCCGTCGGGCGGAGGAATGCGCGGGATTTCCCCTCCCGAGGCGGAGTTCTCCTCCCGAGGCTGTGGTGTCGCGGCTCCCGCAGCCCACCCACGCAGGTCGAGTTTCATCACGATCGCGTCGACGCCGTCCGGCTGGTAGTAGCGCGGGCGTCGGGCGATCTCCTCGAACCCCTCCGAGATGTAGAGGCCCTCCGCGCCGGGATTGTCGGCGCGAACCTCGAGGAACACCTCACGGGCACCACGGGCGGATGCTTCGTCGAGCAGAGTCCGCAGCATCCTGCGACCTCTTCCCTCCCCGCGCCGCGCCTCGATCAGCGCGATCGTCTGGATGTCGGCATCCGCATTCCCACGGATCGAGCGGAGTCCGGCGTAGCCGATCACCTCGCCGCCGTCCTCGTCGACGAGGTAGTGGCTGTACTCGGTCACGAGTTCGGCCGCCATCGACTCCGCGCTCCACGCGTCGGTCGGGAAAGAGGAGTTCTCGATCGCCATGATCGCGTCGAGGTCGGCGGGGGTCGCGGTGCGGATGGTCACAGTCCCACCCGCTTCGGTGCGCCGGGCATCGTGACATCGGGCTGACGCAGGTAGAGGGGTTCGGCGCCGACGAGCTCGCGTCCGGCGTGCGCCGCGCGGATGCCGACGCGAGCCAGGGCCGCCCCGTCCAGCGTCGTGACTTCGCGCCCGTCGAGTCCGTCGAGGTAGGCCTCGGCACCGGTGCGCGGCACGAGCACGGTCTCTGATGTGAGGTGCGGGATGCCGTCGTCGTCGAGCCCGCGGAACAGGCTGATCGCGACCTCGCGGCGGCGAGCATCCGTCACGATCGCGAACGTGCCGATCTGCGGGTTCTCCTCGAGCACGGCGAGGGCGGCGCCGAAGTGGCTGGGCACGGCGATCACGTCGATGCCGCGGCCGAGCGCGAACGCGCGTGCGGTGGCGATGCCGATGCGCAGGCCTGTGAACGGGCCGGGGCCCATGCCCGCGACGACGTGAGTGATCTCGTCGCCCGCTTCGGCGAGAGCCCGCTGCAGCAGCGTGCCGACGACTTCGGCGTGCCCGAGCGGGTCGGGGCTGGACGCGTCGGCGCGGCGACGACCATCGGCGTCGACGATCGCGACGGCCGTGCCCAAGGAGGTGTCGACTGCGAGAATCACCTCTCCAGGGTAGTCGGCCGCGAGCCGTGGTCGCTGAGGGGCGTCCTGGTCCGGTTCGCGGCCCTCCACTGCCGGGACTGGACGCCGCCGCCCGCACACTTGTCAGTGGATCGGCACACCTGTCAGCGTGAACCGCCCTGTTTCCGCTGACAACTGTGATCCGGACTGACACCTGTATCGGCATCCGCCGTGCGTGAGGCGCCCGCGGCGTCCAGCGCGGCGCGCACCTCCTAGCGGGCGACGCGCTCGATCGTCACGACGCGCGGTGCGTCAGCATCCAGATCCTCGTCCGCCATGTCGTCACCGGCGGCGCCGACCGGGCGCTCGAGCTCGATGTCCCACCAGGCATCCGCGATCGACGGGGCCATCTCACGCCCCCACTCGATCACGACGACGGAGCGCACGAAGTCGATGTCGAGATCGTCGAGCTCTGCGGCGGATCCCAGCCGGTACGCGTCCACGTGCACGAGCGGCGCGCGGCCGACGAGCGAAGGATGCGTGCGCGCGATCACGAACGTCGGGCTCTGCACCGGTCCACGCACGCCCAACCCCTCCGCGAGGCCGCGGGTGAACGTGGTCTTGCCGGCCCCGAGCGGTCCGGTGAGCACGAGCAGGTCCCCCGGCTCCAGCTGCTCGCCGATGACGAGGCCGAGGTGCTCCATGTCATCCGACGTCGCGATCTCGCGGCGTCCGAGGAAGGCGGGATCGATCATGCGTTCCGCCGCGGCACTCGATTTCCGATGCGGGTGACGACCTCGTAGTTGATCGTGCTCGCGGCGTTCGCCCACTCGGTCGCCGACGGCGCACCGAGCGTCGGATCCCCGAACACGACGGCCTCGTCGCCCACAGCGACATGCGTGTCGCCGACGTCGACGACGAACTGATCCATCGCGATGCGGCCGGCGACCGTGAACCGGCGACCGTTGATGAGGACAGGGCCGCGTCCGGACGCCTGGCGCGGGATGCCGTCGGCATAGCCGAGCGGGATCAGGGCGAGCGTGGTGTCGTGGTTCGCCCTGTGGTCGTAGCCGTACGAGACGCCGGCGCCGGCGGGCACGCGGCGGACGGCCGCGACGGATGCGCGCAAGGTCATGGCCGGACGCAGTCCCAGGTCGGCAGACGAGCGCTCATCGAACGGCGAGAGCCCGTAGATGCCGATTCCGATGCGCACGGCATCCAGTCTCGTCTCGGGGATGTCGAACGCGGCGGCCGTGGCGGCGAGGTGCCTGATCTCGGGGCGGATGCCGGCGGATGCTGCGGCAGCGGTCCCCTCCTCGAATCGCGCGAGCGCTTCGAGGTCGTCGGCGCGCGATGCGTTGGAGACGTGGCTGAAGAGGCCGACGACGCGGATGCGTCCGATTCGCTCGAGCCGCGCGGCTTCGGCGAAGACCCGACCCCAGTCGCCCGGGGCGACGCCGTTGCGCGAGAGCCCTGTCTCGAGCTTCAGGTGCACGTCGACGGGGCCGTTGGTCCCGGCGGCTGCGCCGGCCGCCTCCAGCTGATCGAACGATGAGATGCCGAGCTCGATGCGGTTCGCTGCCGCCTCGGTGAAACGCTGACCGGGCTCGTGCAGCCACGCCATGATCGGCGCGTTGATGCCCTGCCGGCGCAGGTCGATGCCCTCGGCGATCTCGGCGACGCCGAGCCTGGTGGCACCGCCGGAAAGCGCGGCGACAGCGGCCGAGGCCGCGCCGTGACCGTACGCGTTGGCCTTGACGACGGCGATGACGTCGACTCCGGTGAGACGGCGGATGTGCCGGGTGTTGTCGGCGATCGCGTCCATCTCGATCGTGGCCTCACGAAACGGGACGGTGTGCGCGCTCACAGCGGCTCTCCCTCGGCGACGACGAACGCGGTGGCGAGGCCGGCGTCGTGCGACATCGTCAGGTGGAGGTTGAGGATGCCCTTGTCCTTCACGGCCGCGGCCGTGGTGCCCGTGAGCAGGAAGTGCGGCCGGCCGGAGGGCTCCGACGCGATCTCGATCTCGGTCCAGTGCACGCCGTCCGACCCGCCGAGCGCCTTGATCAGGGCCTCCTTCGCGGCGTAGCGCGCGGCGAGCGACGGCAGCCGGAGAGTGCGCTCGGACGGGGCGAAGAGTCGCTCCATGAGCCGCGGTGTCCGGGACATGGTGCGCTCGAACCGCGGGATGTCGACGAGGTCGATGCCGGTCCCGATGATCACCGCTCCAGCCTACCGGCCCTCTGTCACAGCGCCCCGAACCGCGCTTCGTAGTCCGGCGAGAGTTCGGCGAAGCGGGACTGCCACGCGTCACCGTCGGCCTTCGTCCTTGTTGCACTTGTCGGTGCGGATCACACTTGTCAGGAGAAAACGAGCGGTTCGGGCTGACGACTGTGATCCGGGCTGACAAGTGAGCGGATGCCGAGTCGATGAGCGGATGCCGAGTCGAGGAGCGGATGCCGCTGGCTCGACTCGTTCTGCACATACAGAGCTACGGCGAAATCGTCCACATTTCAGTCATCGACCGCCGTTCGCGCCGGCCGTTGAGGCATCCGCTGTGGGATGTTCCAGCCCGACCAGCTCCTTCCCCACTTCGACGGCATCGCACGCGGTGTGCAGCTGCAGCGGTTCGGATGCACGCGTACTCAGCTCGCCGCCGCTGCGAAGACCGGCACCATCGTCCGAGTCCGCACTGGCGTGTACGCACTGCCGGGAACCGATCCGTACGTGGTTGCTGCCGCTCTGCACGGAGGCGCGCTCACCTGCGCGGCTGCTCTGCGACGCCACGGGGTCTGGCTCCTGTCCGATGTGACAGACGTGATCCATGTCTGGATGGGCGCCGCCGGTCGGAAGCATCATGGGAAGTGCGGATGCACGACCCACTACACGCCCGGAACCTCTGGACTCGGCCTGGCTCCGGTCGCGGCGGCGCTCGTCCACCTCTACCGCTGCAGCGATCAGGAGACGTTCTTCGCCGCATACGAATCCGCATGGAACCAGCGACTGATCTCGGCAAGCGACCGTGACCGCATCAGACGTGAACTGCCGCGCACCGCGGGGTGGCTCCTCGACCTCGCGCGAGGTGATGCGGAAAGCGGTCTGGAGTCGCTGCTTCGATTGCGGCTGCATCTGCTCGGAATACGGCTCGACTGTCAGGTCAGGATCGACGGCGTCGGTCGGGTGGATTTCGTGATCGACGGACGGGTCATCCTCGAGACTGACGGCAAGCAGAATCACGAGAAGAGCAATCGGCACAAGGACCTGATCCGGGATGCCGCGGCCTCAGCCCGAGGCTTTGAGACTCTGCGCTTCGACTACGCGATGATCGTGCACGACTGGGACCGGGTCGTCGCTGCGATCCTGCCCGCGCTCGCTCGCGCGCGGGCCTGACGCCGCGGCATCCGCTCGTCGGCGTTGAAATACGCGTCGAACCGCCGCTCCGCAGCGGATCCCGATCACAGGTGTCAGTCCCGAACACAGATGTCAGCCGAAACACCGAGGTTTCGACTGACATCTGTGATCTGGACTGACAAGTGTGCCGAGCGGTGCGGGTAGTGCGGGGGCGGTGCTGGCACTGCGGGGGGGCACGACGGGGTCTCGGCACGAGACGGGTCTCGCCGAACCAGGGCCTACTCGACCGTGACGGACTTCGCGAGGTTGCGGGGCTGGTCGACGTCGAGGCCCTTGGCTGTGGCGAGGGCCATGGCGAAGATCTGCAGCGGCACGACCGCGAGCACAGGCTCGAACATGGGCCCCGCGAGCGGGATGTGGATGACCTCGTCCGCGAAGGGCAGCACTGCGGCGTCGCCCTCTTCGGCGATCACGATGACGCGGGCGCCGCGGGCGCGGATCTCCTGGATGTTCGAGACCACCTTGGAGTGGATCAGCGCGGAGTGGCGCGGCGACGGCACGATGACGAACACCGGCTGGCCGGGCTCGATCAGGGCGATCGGGCCGTGCTTGAGCTCACCGGCGGCGAAGCCCTCGGCGTGGATGTACGAGATCTCCTTGAGCTTGAGCGCGCCCTCGAGCGCGATCGGGTAGCCCACGTGACGCCCGAGGAACAGCACCGAACGGGTGTCGGCCATCCAGCCTGCGAGCTGCGAGACGTGGTCGTTCTCCTCCTCCAGCACGCTGGCGATCTTGGCGGGCAGGTCTGCGAGCTCCGCAACCGCCGAGTCGTCGGTCAGTGTCTGACGCACGCGGCCCATGTGCAGGCCGAGCAGCAGCAGAGCGGTGATCTGCGCCGAGAACGCCTTGGTCGATGCCACGGCGACCTCGGGCCCCGCGTGGGTGTAGACGACGGCATCCGACTCACGAGGGATCGTCGCGCCCTGCGTGTTGCAGATCGAGAGGGTGCGTGCACCGCGCTCGCGGGCGTACTTGACGGCCATGAGCGTGTCCATCGTCTCGCCGGACTGGCTGATCGAGATGACGAGTGTGTCGTCGCCGATCACCGGGTCGCGGTAGCGGAACTCGTGCGCGAGCTCGACGTCGGTCGCGACGCGGGCCCACTGCTCGATCGCGTACTTGCCGACGAGGGCTGCGTAGGATGCCGTGCCGCAGGCCGTGATGATCACACGGTTGATGCCGATGAAGAGCTCGTCGAGCCCGTCGAGCTCTGGGATGACGACCTCGCCGTCGTGCACGCGGCCGAGGATCGTGTTGGCGACGGCCTCTGGCTGCTCAGCGACCTCCTTGGCCATGAACGACGACCATCCGCCCTTCTCGGCGGCGGCGGCGTCCCACGACACGTCGAACGGCTCGGCCTCGACGGCGTTGCCCTCGAAGTCGGTGACGGAGACCTCGGACGGCGTGATCGAGACGATCTGGTCCTGGCCGATGGCGAGCGCCTTACGGGTGTACTCGACGAAGGCGGCGACGTCGGATCCGAGGAAGTTCTCGCCCTCGCCGAGGCCGATCACCAGCGGCGAGTTGCGGCGCGCGCCGACGACGAGGCCCGGGTGGTCCTCGTGCATCGCGAGCAGCGTGAAGGCGCCCTCGAGGCGGTTGACGACGTTCTGGAACGCCTCCTGCAGGTTGCCGCTCTTCGCGTACTCGCGTCCGAGGAACGCCGCGGCGACCTCGGTGTCGGTCTCGCTGCGGAAGCTGACGCCCTCGGCGAGCAGCTCTTCGCGGAGTACCGAGAAGTTCTCGATGATGCCGTTGTGGATGACGGCGAGCTTGTCGTCGTCCGCGAGGTGCGGGTGCGCGTTGACGTCGGTCGGACCGCCGTGGGTCGCCCACCGCGTGTGCCCGATACCGGTCGTGCCGTCGCCGAGCGGTGAGTCAGCGAGCGAGTCGCGCAGCATGCTGAGCTTGCCGGCCTTCTTGCGCATCCCCAGGTCGCCGTTGCCGTCGATCACGGCGACACCAGCAGAGTCATAGCCACGGTATTCCAGACGGGCGAGGCCGGCGAGAAGGATGTCCTGGCTGGGGCGAGGGCCCACGTATCCGACGATTCCACACATGGTGACAAGGATAAGCGCGGGTTTTTGCGAGGGTTCCGAACGAACTATGAACGGATGCTGCGCCCCTGTCAGAGCTTGCGCAGCAGCACGCTCTCGACGTTGTGATCGGCGCCCTTGTTCAGCACGAGGCTCGCCCGGTGCCTGGTGGGCATCACGTTCTCGACGAGGTTGGGCATGTTGATGTCGTTCCAATAGCCGAGGGCCGTGGTGACGGCTTCTTCGTCGGTCAGGTGCGCGAACACGTTGAAGTACGACGAAGGGTTGCTGAACGCGCCCTGGCGCAGCGCGAGGAACCGGTCGACGTACCACTTCTCGATGTGGGCGCTGTCGGCGTCGACGAACACCGAGAAGTCGAACAGGTCGCTCACGGCGACGTCGTTCGGCGCGGGCGGGGGCTGCAGCACGTTCAGCCCCTCGACGATCACGACGTCAGGGCGCCGGACGACGACGTGCGCATCGGGGACGATGTCGTAGCGCATGTGCGAGTAGAAGGGCGCGCGCACCTCGGGCGCTCCCGACTTCACCTCGGTGAGGAACGACAGCAGTGCTCGCCGGTCGTACGACTCGGGGAAGCCCTTGCGGTCCATGAGTCCGCGGCGCTCGAGTTCGGCGTTCGGGTAGAGGAATCCGTCGGTGGTGACCAGTTCCACCCGCGGCGTTCCCGGCCACCGGCTCATGAGCTCGCGCAGCAGACGGGCGATGGTCGACTTGCCGACGGCGACCGACCCGGCGACGCCGACGACGAACGGCGTGGTGGTGTCGTCCTCCTGGAGGAAGGAGCTGGTCGCCGCGCCGAGCTGCTTGGTCGAGGTGGCGTACAGGCTGAGGAGCCTGCTCAGCGGCATGTACACCTCGCGCACCTCGTCGAGGCTCAGCCGGTCTCCGATGCCGCGGATCTCTACGACCTCTGTCTCGCTCAGCGGCTGGTCCAGGCCTGCCGCCAATCGCGCCCATTCCGCGCGTCCGATCTCTCGATACGGCGACAGGGGCAGCGTGGGGTCGGCGGTGGTCACGCGTTACATCGTATCCGCGCGCACACGCGTAGTCTCATCCCGTGCGCCTCGGAATCCTCGACATCGGTTCGAACACCGTCCACCTCCTCGCTGCGGACGCCCGACCCGGTGGCCGCCCGCTGGCGACGACGAGCGACCGCACGGTGGTGCGCCTGATGCGCTACCTCACGCCAGAGGGTGCGATCACCGAAGAGGGCGTGCAGGCGCTCGAGACCGCCGTGAGCAGAGCGCGCGCGATCGCGGAGGCGGAGCGGGTCGAGACGCTGCTGGCGACCGCGACCAGTGCCGTGCGCGAGGCGCTCAACGGCGAAGAGGTCATCGCCCGCATCGAGGCCGCTCTCGGTCAGCCGCTGCAGGTGCTCACCGGCGTGGAGGAGGCCGAGCTCACCTTCCTCGCCGTGCGGCGCTGGTTCGGGTGGGATGCCGGACGCATTCTGCTGCTCGACATCGGCGGAGGCTCATTCGAGTTCGCGGCCGGTGGCGACGAGGTACCGGAGGTCGCGGCATCCGTCCCGCTCGGCGCCGGGCGGATGACCGTCCAGTTCCTGCCGGAGGACCCGCCGGGTGAGGATGCTGTCGAGCAGCTGCGTGCGCACGCCGCCGCGGTTCTCGCGCCCGTGGCCGAGAAGCTCAACGCCCTCCCCGGCCCCGACCACATGGTGGGTTCGTCGAAGGCGATCCGCTCACTGGCGAACCTCGCAGGGCGAGAGGTGTCAGGGCTCGGCTTCGACCGCACTGTTCTCTCGCGATCGTCGCTGAAGTCGTGGATCCCGCGCCTCGCCCGCATCCCGGCTGTCGCCCGTCAGGAGTTGCCGGGGATCACACCCGATCGCACGTTCCAGATCGTCGCCGCCGCTGTCGCGCTGCACACCGCGATGAAGATGCTCGACATCGACGAGCTCGAGGTGTCACCATGGGCGCTGCGCGAGGGCGTGCTGCTGCGCTACACCGAGTCGCTCAGCTGGGGCGGTGCCGGGATCTGACGTCCCGTCGTTTCCACGGGCCCCGCACCGAGCCCACGCACAGCCCGCCTCGCTACGCTCTCCTCATGCCCAAAGTGTCGATGCTCGCGCTGATCGCGCGCATCCTCCTCGTCCCCTACACAGTCGCGCTGGGGTTGGTCGTGTGGCTTCCCGGCGACCAGGCGAGCCAGGTGACCGGCATCGTCGCGCGACTCGCCCGCTCATTGGCGTACCGCCTCGACGTACCGTTCCTCTACACGTACACGGTGTTCGAGTTCCTGGCGAACATCGCCCTGTTCGTGCCGTTCGGGTTACTACTGGCCCTCGCCTGGTCGCGTCTGAAGACCTGGCATCTGGCCGTCCTGGGCCTGGTCACCAGCGGCCTGATCGAGTTCGTGCAGCTGTTCCTGTCGTCGCGGTTCTCCACCGTCTCGGATCTGGTCGCGAACACGGCGGGAGCGGTCGTGGGCTGCCTGTTCGTGCGCATCACCGCCCGCCTCGCGTCGACTCCGGCGTTCGACGAATCCCGCCGCGTAGCGGTGCGGTGACGAGCGGCGCAGGCGAACCCCGCCGCGCAGCCGTCAGATGACGGGCGCCGCGACGAGTCCGACGGCGGCGAGCTCGTCGATCACGTCGCGCACCATCGACGATGCCTCACCGTTCGGCGGTGCACCGTGGCTCTCGATCACCGCGCCGACGATCCGGTCGAGGTCGGTCGATTCGCGCGCCGCGCGCAGCACCGTCGGAGCGATTCCCTCGAGTACGCGCAACGTGCCATCCGAGAACGTCACGACCGCGTCGCCGAAGTCCACCGCATCCGCGGTCGACGCAGAACCCTCACCGCCCAGTTGCATCCGCTCCCAGGGCGCGGGGTCGGGATCCCGCTCGAGGAGCGCGTCGATCACGGCCGGCACATCGGCGGCTTCCGCGTAGCGCAGCAGGCGCACGCCGGCGACCCGGTCGCACAGTTCGGCGAGAGCGCAGACGGTGCCCTCGTACTCGATCAGGTAACTGGACTGCGCGGCGAGCAGAGGCGCCGCGTCTGCGAAGTGCAAATGCTCGATCTCGGGCACGGTCGCCGCCGGATCGCGTTCGAGGAGCACGATCGCCGCGAGAGTCAGATCGGCGTCGGGCAGCTCGCGCAGTCCTGCATCCGCCGGTGATACCTGGTCCTTCGGCGCGCCGGCGCGTACGACGGACAGTGGCTTGCGATATGGCAGGACGCGCAGTTCGTGATCGAAGGCGATCGTCTCATCCGAGACGTAGCCGTACTGCTTCGCCAGCGTGCGGCTGAGCGTCGTCTTCCCTCGTCCCGACGGGCCGACGAATGCGATCACGCGACCGTCGTCGAGCGCGATGCCGGCCGCGTGCAGCATCATGAGCCGCCCGCGGTTGTGCACCAGCGCGTCGAGAGTCACCGTCGTCGACAGCGTCTCCAGACGGCGTTCGACGTCTATCACGTCGTCGATCTCGATGCGCGCATCGGCAAGCGGATCCGCATCGGGACCCGGCTCGATCGCCGCACCCGACCACGCACGTCGAACACGTGCGATGACCTCTTCCGGCACGTTCTCGCCGAACGCCAGTTCGATCCGGGCGCCCAGCGCGGACACGGCGAGCGCAGAACTCGTCACCACAGTGTCCACCCCCGGATTCTCGCACTAACCGTACTACAGCGGCGGGGCGCGTATTGAGCACTCCCGCAGGTACGGCCCGCCCCGTGCTCGTACGATGAGTCCATGACGACCCGAGCAGCCGAGCGCGCCAGCCGCGCCGACCGACAGCGCCGCCCCCTGCTTCGCAGCTTCCGCCTGTGGGTTCCTGTCGGCATCGTGCTGCTGCTCATCGTGATCGCCGTCGTCGGTCTCATCGTCGGCACCCGGCTCTACGACCGGGCGATGGCCGCCAGGGATTCGCTCGAGCAGGCGCTGCCGCTCGCGACGACCGCCAAGGATCAGATCCTCGCCGGCGACTCCGAGGGTGCCGCGGCGACCGCCGCGACCCTGTCAGCGCTCACCGCGGATGCTCGTGAGCAGACCGACGACGCGATGTGGAAGAGCCTCGAGTGGGTGCCGTTCGTGGGCCCCAACCTCAACGCCGTGCGCACCGCAGCTGTCGTCACCGACGACCTCGTCAATGACGCCCTGACCCCCGCGACGACCCTGAGCCTCAAGGCGCTGACGCCGGTCGACGGCGCCATCAACCTCGCGGCGATCACCGACATGCAGGTGGCCGTGACGCAGGCGGCGGATGCCGTCGAGAAGGCCGCGGCGGATCTGGACGGCATCGACCGGGACTCCCTCATCCCGCAGGTCGAGGGCGCGCTCAGTCAGCTCACCGGAGCCGTCGACGAGATGCAGCCGCTGCTGGGTCCGGCCAAGGACATCATCGGCATCCTCCCGACTGCACTCGGCGCCGAGGCACCCCGCAACTACCTGATGGTGTTCCAGAACAACGCCGAGTCGCGCGGCACCGGAGGCAACCCGGCCGCGATCGTACTCCTCACCGCTGACCAGGGTCGGATCAGCATCACCCAGCAGGCGTCGAGCGCAGACTTCGATAACCGGCGTCCTGAACCGGTCATCCCGTTGAATCCCGAGCTGGAAGCCCTGTACGGCGACAAGGTCGGCCGGTACATCTCCGATACCACGATGAGCCCCGACTTCAGCGAGTCGGTCGAGATCATCCGCGCGTACTGGGCCGAGGAGTTCGATACTCCAGTGGATGCGGTCGTGTCGTTCGACCCTGTGGCGCTGAGCTACCTGCTGGCGGCCACTGGCCCCGCAGTGATCCCCGCCGAGCCGTTCGAGATAGACGGCGAGACCGTACAGATCCTCGACGAGCCGATCACCCTCACGACTGAGAACGCCGTGCCGTTCCTGCTGAACCAGGTGTACTCGTTGTTCCCAGACGGCCAATTGCAGGACGCCGTCTTCGCCGCTGCCGCGAAATCCATCTTCGATACGCTCACGTCTGGCAGCGCCGACCCGAAGGCGCTTCTCGACAGCCTCGCCCGCGCGGTCGACGAGAACCGACTGCTGTACTCCCCCGCTACCGAGGCCGAGGCCGCGCTCGTCGGGGAGTCGAAACTGTCCGGCCGTCTGCCCAGCACCAATGACGACCGCACGCTCGTCGGGGTGTACGTGAACGACTTCACGCAGAGCAAGCTCGACTATTACATGCAGCTCGACGTCGCGGCGTCGTCGACGCAGTGCACCGCACCCGACAGCCCGACGTTCACGACCACTGCGACCCTGACGAACACCGTGACGCCGGAACAGGCACCGGATCTACCACTCCATATCGCGCCCGCACAGTACTTCGAGAAGGGCACGGTCGCCACATATCTCGTGTTCTACGGCCCCGTGGGCTCGACGTTCACTGGTGCGACCGTCGACGGGCAGGCGGTGACGGCCAGCGGTGTGCAGCACCTCGGTCGCGGAGCAGTCAAGATCGCCGTCGAGAATCTGCCGGCGCAGACCCACACGGTCGAGGCGACCTTCACCGGTGCTGCCGGCGAGTACGGCCCGCTCGACATCCAGCACACGCCGATGGTGCGAGAGGTCAGCGAACAGCTCACCGCAGAGGGCTGCGGCTGATCCGTCACGGCTCGTCGGGGCGTTCTCCATGCAGACTCTCGTAGATGTCGCCGACGAAGACCGAGACGTCGTCGTAGCCTGAAACCGGCCCGCCGGCGAGGTAGCCGTCGGCGCCGATCAGAACCGCAGTAGGCGTCGCCCAGTCGGCGATCGAACCCTGCACGTAGAAGTACGGATCGTGCAGCGACTGCGGCTCGGAGTGCTCGGTGAGGGCGCTGTTCTCCGGTGTCGGCCACAGCAGGAATCGCACGGACACCTCCGGCAGCAGCTCGCGCCACCGCGGCATCGTCTCGATCACGGGAAGGCACGCACCGCAATCTTCTTTCACCGCGAGCAGCAGCAGCGGACCGCGTGCGGCGAGCTGTCGCAGGTTGACCGTGCTGCCGTCGGCGAGGATGACGGGCACGGCGGGAGTGCGGGTGCGAATGTACTCCGCCGGGTCGGCCGGAGCTGCGGCATCGCCCTCGCCTCCCCGCGTCTTCACGGTCGGCACACCGGCCGCGACGGGCCGCTCAGGGGAGGCTGGATGCCACAGCACGAGTGCGGAGGTGGTCGCTGCCGCAGCGGCGGCGACGAGCCAGGGCCACTGACCCCCGAGCGCGGCGAGCGGTCCGCCGAACAGCGGCGCGGACCACGACACGGCGGCGGTGAGGATCGCCAGCAGCAGGAACCAGGCGTTGCGTACGACGGTGACTGTCGTGATCGGTTCCGGCGCACCGAAGCAGGTGCACGACGCATCCGAACCCGACGCACGCCGGCGCACGATCAGCACGAGATACGCGCCGAACAATACGACCGCGCACGCAGCGGCGAGCGCGCCGAGCACACTTCCGAACACCAGCAGCGCACCCGCGAGCAGCAGCTCGCCCCACGGATGCAGCCTGATGAGCCAGTCGCGGCGCAGCGCGGCGGGCACTCCGAGCTCGGCCCACGCGCCTTCGCTCTCCGGATGCCGCAGCTTCGCCACGCCGCTGGCGACGAGTACGCCCGCCAATATCAGCGGCGCCACCATGAACACCGACGCCATCAATCCTCCACCTCGTGCAGCAGTTTCACATCGATCAGAGCGTGCGTGAACAGCCCGGCATCCGCCGACGCCGTCTCCTCTGTGCAGGCCCCGTCTGAGACTAACTGTGTCGCGAGCGAACACAGGTCTCGTCCCGGTGCTGCGCGCCAGACGGCCGCGATCTCGGCGAGCACGCGGATGCCGTCCTCGGCTTCCGCGCGTTTCCGACCTGCGGCGTGAACGCATCGCGAACAGACGCGTCACGTGGTCCGGCTGTTCGCGGGGATACGGGATGATGGGAGGCAGCATTCGTCTGCGAAGGGAACTACCAAAATGCGGCTTTCCGTCATTGGCTGCGGATACCTGGGAGCCGTGCACGCCGCGGCGATGGCGTCCATCGGACATGAGGTCGTCGGCATCGACGTCGACGCGCGCAAGATCGATGCCCTTTCGAAGGGCAAGGCCCCGTTCTTCGAACCGGGCTTGCAGGAGATCCTCGATGACGGCATCCAGTCCGGACGTCTGTCGTTCACCACCGACATGTCCACAGCTGCCGGCTCGGCCGTGCACTTCATCGGCGTCGGGACCCCGCAGCAGGCGGGAGGCTACGCCGCAGACCTCACTTATGTGAACGCCGCCGTGGATTCGCTGATCCCTCACCTGTCCGAGGGTGACATCGTCGCCGGCAAGTCGACGGTCCCGGTCGGTACAGCGGGAGAACTCGCGCCACGGATTACGAATGCGGGCGCCACGCTGGTGTGGAACCCGGAGTTCCTCCGCGAGGGCTGGGCGGTGCAGGACACGATCGATCCCGATCGCCTGGTCGCGGGAGTTCCCGCCGGCGCTGAGGGCGAGCGCGCGGCGAGCATTCTTCGTGAGATCTACCACCCTGCCATCGCCAAGGGCACCCCTTTCATCGTCACCGATTACGCGACAGCCGAGCTCGTGAAGGTCTCGGCGAACGCTTTTCTCGCCACGAAGATCTCTTTCATCAACGCGATGGCCGAGATCGCCGAGGTCACCGGCGCTGATGTCACCCAGCTGGCCGATGCGATCGGCCACGACGCGCGCATCGGCCGGCGTTTCCTCGGTGCCGGGATCGGGTTCGGCGGCGGATGCCTGCCGAAGGACATCCGAGCGTTCGCGGCGCGCGCCGAGGAGCTGGGCCGCGGCGAGTCGGTGAACTTCCTTCGCGAGGTCGACGCGATCAACCTTCGTCGCCGCGATCGTGCCGTGCAACTCGTCGTCGACGGGCTGGAAGGCAGCGTGTTCGGCAAGAAGATCGCCGTCCTCGGTGCCGCGTTCAAGCCGTTCAGCGACGACGTGCGCGACTCGCCTGCCCTTGATGTCGCTGTGCGGTTGAACGGTCTCGGCGCCCACGTGGTCGTCACCGACCCGCAGGCCATCGACAACGCCCGCCGCATTCATCCGCAGTTGACATTCGAAGCCGAACGCGACGAGGCGATCCGTGATGCGGACGCCGTCGTACTGGTGACTGAGTGGGACGAGTACCGCCGAGGCCTCGCCCCCGAGCATGCGTCGTCCTTGACCGGGGGACGCGTAGTGGTCGACGGCCGAAACGGGCTGGACGCGGCGGCGTGGCGAGCGGCAGGCTGGCAGTACTACGGCATGGGTCGGCCGTGACCCATGCCGTTAGGCTGGGATTGTGATTTCGCTTCCTCCGAGTGAGCCGCCCACCGGCATCAGCCGTCGTGAGTGGCGTCGACGCGTCGCGGGAGCGTCAACCCCCGAGAGCACGCAATCGTCCGGTCCTCTGCCCGGGCTCTTCGCCTCGACCGAGAGCTCGGCGGCGCGCCCGGAAGACGCGCGCCCGACCATCTTGACCGTGTGCACGGGCAACATCTGCCGGTCGCCCATGGCCGAGATCCTGCTGCGTCGTACCCTCGAGCCGCTCGGCGTTCACGTGCACAGCGCGGGGACTCAGGCTCTGGTGGATTACGGCATGCCGCAGCCCGCTCAGGAGATGGCGATCTCCCTCGGTGCGGATGCCGGCATCGTCGATGCTCACCGTGCGCGCTACTTGATCGAGCCGATGCTGCAGCAGGCCGATCTGATCCTGACGATGAGCCGCGAGCACCGCTCACGCGCCGTGCAGATGATGCCCCGCAGCCTGCGCCGTGTGTTCACGATCCGCGAGTTCGCTCGACTGGCGTCGACGCTCAGCACGGAAGACGCGCGTGCGGCCGCGGATGCTGCGGGATCAGACCCGCGTGAGCGCCTGCGGGCCGTGGCGCTCGCGGTCGCCGACCAGCGCGGGCTGTCCGAGCCGGTCGCCGACGAGGACGACGTGATCGACCCGTATCGTCGTTCGCAGGAGATCTACGAGCAGTCCGCAGCGGAGATGACCCCCGCGGTCGCCGAGGTGGACCGGATCGTCCGCGCAGCGCTCGGCTGAACCTGCGTTTGTCGGCGGTAGTACCGACAACGTCGTATGCTCTTTGGCAATGCACTCCCGCACGCGATCCCGCGGGAATCGTGAGGGGAATGACTGTTGGAACTGAGCGACTACATCCGGATTCTGCGCGCGCACTGGGTCGTGATCGTCATCGCAACCATCGTCGGCGCCGTCGCGGCGTTCGGCTGGAGCGCATTGCAGCCGCGAGTGTATTCCGCCGACACCACGGGCATCGTCACCTCGACGGCCGGCGATGGCTCGAGCGGTAGCGCGCTCGTGGGTAATCAGCTCGCGCAGAGCCGAGTGAAGTCGTATCTCAATCTCGGCTCGTGGCGCGCGGTCGCCGAGCATGCCATTGACGATCTGGGCCTGGACGCGTCTCCGGAATCCCTCGTCTCACGTGTAACCCTCACGAATCCCACCGACACGACGGCACTCAAGGTCACGGCTACAGGGCCTACCCCAGAATCAGCTCAGCAACTGGCCGAAGCGTGGATGCGCGGCATGGCGATCGAGATCGAGAAGCTCGAGGGCGGTACCGAGACCGTGCCCGCCGCTGTCACCCTGATTGTTGGTGACTCGGCACGGCTGCCCGTTTCCCCGTCGTCGCCCAACACACGCCTCAATCTCATCATCGGCGCCATCGCCGGGCTGGCATTGGGACTCGTTTATGCATTCATCCGCCACACCGTCGACCGCCGAGTGCGCCACCCGCGCGATATCGAGCGCGAGACGGGCGTAGCGGTGATCGGCACACTCCCTCTCGAGAAGACGATGTCTGAGGGACGGCAGGTGATCGATTTCTCGCTTGACGCGCAGCACGGTGTTTCCCACCACACAGTGGAATCGATGCGTGAATTGCGCACCAATCTTCAATTCATCGATGTCGACAACCCCCCGCGTGTCATCGTCGTGACCAGCTCCGTCCCCGGCGACGGAAAATCCACTGTCGCGGTCAACCTCGCCTCGAGCCTCGCGGCAGCCGGCCAATGGGCGATGCTCATCGATTGCGACCTTCGCCGCCCGGTCGTCGCCGACATCTTCGGCATGTCGAATGACGTCGGATTGACCGACATCCTTGCAGGGCGCGCCGAGCTGAACGACGTCGCACACAGGCCCGACAAGAACGTTCCCCTCGTCGTCATCGGTGCCGGTCGCATCCCTCCGAACCCCAGCGAGCTGTTGGGCTCGGCACGCATGCGAGAGTTCGTCACCGAGCTCAGCAAGACGGCCGTCGTCATCCTCGACTCGCCCCCTGTACTTCCCGTCACCGATGCGGCAGTACTCGCGGCGAGCGCGGACGGCGTGATCATCGTCGTTTCCTCCGGCAAGACGACATTCGACATGCTCCAGCGCGCGATCAGCAGCATCACCCGAACGACCGGTCGTGTTCTCGGCGTCGTGCTCAACAAGGTGCCACGCAAGGGCGCAGAATCGGCGTACTACGGCCGCGAATACTACGGCGCATACGAGCGCTACGGCCAGGACCAACCGAGTTCGGAGAAAGCCGAGCTTCCCGAACCGGGCGTTCGCCGCCGCAGCGCCGCGCAGCACTGATCTCGACCCCTCGAACACCGAGAAAGGGGCCCATCGTCATGGCAGGACGAGTACGGGAAATCGGCCACCTTGCCTTCGCCGCGCACGGTTTCCGCAGCCTTTCTGGGACGCTGAACGTAAACGCACGTGAACGCATCTGCGGTGGCGTATCGATCTGGTCGGTTTGGGGCGACGCCGCGGAGTTCACGGTTCAGCCCGAACCCGGCGAAGACCGCCTGTCGTTCATCTTCGTAGAAGCAGGAGTCTTCACGTCTCGAAACATCGACGAGCCCTGGTTGACTTTCGAGTCCGGCTTGATCGTCGCTCCTCACGGAATCGCCAGACAGGTGCGTTTCGACGGCGCATGGCGCCTCTTGATCGCTCAGATGCCACGCTCGGCTGTAGCCGCGTTCGTGCCGCAGTTGCCCGACGTTGTGAGTTCGTTTCCCGACCGCCGGCTGCTCGATCTGGCGATGCAGTCGTTCCTGGCGGAGGTGATCGCCCGCGACGAGCCAAGCTCAGCCATTGAGCAGTACGCGTTGGAGCAGCTCGTCATGGAGATGGGCGGTGCAGTACTCCTCGATCGGCTTGGGACGGGCGGGGCACAAGGCAGTCCCCGGTCAGTTCTTCGGGATCGCGCGCTTGCCGTGATCGCACAGCAGAGCGCTGACCTCACATTGACTCCAGCACGAGTCGCACACGACGTGGCGTCTTCCTTGCGGCACCTGCAATCGGTATTCGCGGAGTCCGGTACGACCGTCGCCGGCGAGATCCGCCGGCACCGCGCTCGCTTGGCGAAGGCGCTGCTCACCGACAGCCGCTTTGACGTCCTGACCGTCGAGCAGATAGCTCTGCGATCGGGCTTCGGCAATGCCATGACCCTGCGGCGCGCGCTACACGATGTGTACCGAGCGAATCCGCGGACTCTGCGCTCGGGGCGGGGAACGCCACACCGATAGAACATCTCGCGCAGCAATAGCGCACAGAACGCGGAGTTCTCGTCAGCGCTCGAATCAGGCGTGAAGGTACCCCTATGTTGATTGCTACGGGGAGGTTCCTGGGGGATGTAGCGCTATCGCGTCGCCTCACCGTTTACCCTGCGGCGACGCCGCGCATCCATCAGGAAACAGGAGTAGTCAACAATGACTGAAGAGAACAAGGGCCTTTCTCGCCGTACCGTCGTCAAGGGCGCTGCATGGTCGGTTCCCGTCATCGCCGCCGCTGTTGCGACGCCGCTGGCCGCCGCTTCAACCACACTCGATCTGACCATCACGGGAAACTGTGCCGGGCAGTTCCGCGCCGCTGGTCTCGCATCCGGCATCCTAAACACCCTGACCGGCGTGCTCGGTCTGGACCCGGCGACGCGTACGTTCACCGTGACGGCAGGCACCACGGCTGTCCCCGCAGGCACAACCTTCCTGCTGAACAACTCCGGGCTGCTGAATGTTGGCCTGATCACTGTGACGGGCGCACTTGACGTCTCCGCTCTGGACATTGTCAACGTCGGTGGCGGCGTAACTTCCATCACTCTGCAGCAGCCCCTCGCCGCCGGCCAGTCATTCGTGCTGGATCTGCTTCCTGCGGTCGTGGACGTAAAGGTCGCAGCAACTCAGACGCTCTCGCTGAGCACGGACGCGACCGTTGCTGGCACCGTCTCGGTTCTCGCTGGCTCGTCGGTCAACGTCGTTCTCACCAGCGTCGACCTGCAGCTCTGCGCATAATAACGTTGAACCTCGTCGTCAGCCCGGCCAGCATCGTCATCGACGTTGCGACCGGGCTGATTGCGTTGACGCTCATATGGTCCGGCGCTGCGAAGTTGAAGTCGTCGCAACTCACTCTCAAAGCGATGCGAGGGCTCGGCATACCTACTTTCCTGCGGCGTCAATGGGTCGCCAGGCTCGTACCCGTCGTCGAACTCGGCGTGGGCTTAGTGTTGCTCTGCGCACCGGCGCCAGCTCGGTTCATCGGTGCCTTAACAGCCACAGTGCTGTTCTCAGTATTCAGTTTCTACGTCACTAGAGCCGTAGCGCGGGGCGTGGAAGTGGCATGCGAATGCTTCGGGTCCGCTTCGCACGAACCTGTCGATCGCTACACGGTGGCGCGCAACTTCGCCCTCATGCTCGCTGGATTCATCGCGATCGGCGCTGGCCTCAACGCCCCCGCCCTCTTCACGTCGATCACGCCAATCACTCTCTCTGTGTTCGCCGTGACACTTCTAGTCGCAGCCTTGACTGTTTCGACGGTCTCACAGCGCAGACACATCGAGCGTCTCCGGGCCATCATCAACCAGAATGCCGATCACTACAAGCGCGATTCTGATGCTCCACTCACGGGCGCTCCCATTCCGGAAGCCGAGTTAGTAGCCCTCGGCGGAGTGACCAGCAACCTCGCCGAGATCGGAAAGGGGCGTCGCGCTGTGCTGCTCATCTTTTCCAAGGCCGGTTGCGGTGATTGCGCGAAGGTGGCCCGTTCTCTGCCCGGATGGGAGAGCCGCCTCGGCGACGTGGTCCGGCCGATAATCGCGACGTCGTCGAACCCAGAGAAGCTGTTTTCGGAGTATCCAGAATTCGCAGGGCGAACGTATTTCGGAGCGAAGGCTGCGCGCAAAGCGCTCGGCGTACGGACCCTACCGACTGCCGTTTTGCTCGCCTCGGATGGGAAGTCGGTCGCCACCGAAGTTGTAGAAGGTTCTTCTGCGATCGCTGACCTCGTCGATGCCTTGGAACAGCAGATCGTGGAGCCTCCGTCGCCCATGAACCTCTGACGGGCGCCCGCGCGCGATCTCATCTCAAGCCTGCGGGTATCTCGCATCCATGCAGAATGAGATCTCATGGCTGAACCGTGCCCAACATCTCTCGCGAAACAGTGGTCAGGCGCCGAACGGGGTTAGCGATCGAATTGCGCACGACTCCTTCGATCACCCTGGCCTTCACTCTCAGCTCCGCCGTGTCTACACCGGTCGGCTACGTCGCTGGAATCGGCGCGAAGCGGACCGCAGAGGCGTCATCTGCTGTGATCCTCCGCTCGGCAGCCTGATAGCGACACGAGCGAACTTCGCGCGTCTCTTCTCGCTCTCCGCACCTGACAGAATGGCAACTATGTCTTCCTGGGTCGCAGTTTCTTTCGGGGCGCTCGATGTTCGATCGCACGAGTTCGGCGCCGATCGCTACGAGTACGTCGTGACTCCGGTTCGACCAGGCGAGCCGGTGATGTTGCATGGCGTTGGCGCAGATATCTGGCGCAGATTAGTCGATGGCCCAGTGGCAGATGCCGAACTCAGCGCCGAGGAGCGTCATGTAATTGAAGACATGGACAGCATGGGAATAGCCTCCCGCGATGCTGAGCACATCGGCCGCATCAGGTCGGTCGACAAGCCCTGGCTTCTCTCACCGATTCACGAACTCGTCTATGCCCTTCTGCAAAAGTTAGCCGAAGAGTCAAGAATTCGACTCATCTTCATCAAGGGGCCAACATTGCACGCGCAGGGGTTGCGGACGCGGATTCATTCCGGAGATGTAGATTGCTGGGTCGAACCGGGAAGCGAAAGGCGATTCGCGCGGGCGATGCAGGCCTGGGGCTGGAAAGCAGCGACGTCTGCCTTCACCGGTACGCGTGTGCTCCATTCGCTGACGATGCGCGCAAATCAATGGAGCTGCGCAGTCGACGTGCACTCCTGGTTCCCTGGCATGAGCGTGTCACCGAGTGAGGCGTTCGACGCTGTCTATGGCGGTGCTGAGACGCGCACCTTCGCCAGTACCCAATCGCTCACGCCATCGACCGAGTTCCACGCCGTCATCGGCAGCCTGAACGTGATGCGTCCGATTCGAGGACAATTGCCCTCAGCCGAGGCGGTTGCGACTGCCGCAGAGGTATTGCGGCAGACGGGGGAGATTGTGATCGAGCCCGCTGCCACGGTCGGAGCGGAGTTTGCTCTCGCCGCCCCTCTGCAGGCAGCGTTTCCTGATCAGCGGCTGGATCTATCCAACGCCACCGTACCGCCAGATTGGGCGTGGCGCCTTGAGCGCTCAGCCGTTCGCGCCTACCTCGCAGCGCTGAGGATTGTCCCATGGCGGGACCGCCCGAGAGTCGTTTTCCGTATCATTTGGCCCACTGCAGAAAGCCTACGGGCTGGACCGTTCTCTGAACACGACGCGACAACTGACGCGCGTGAAATCCGCCTGAAACGAGCCGCACACGCGCTCCGTGAACTAGCGCGCACTCTCCGACGCAGGCAGTTGAGTTAAGTGCTCCGAGTCTCGTTCGGTTGGGATCAGCGAAACAGACCTTTGGATCGGAATGGTCTCGTACTAGGAACCACTGGGATCCTCAGCGGTCTAAAGCCAGATCTGATTGAGCTGTTGCTAATTGTGAGCGCTTTCAACCTGCAATCGAGATCCTTTGCCATCGCTCCTATCAGGTGGCAGTGCATCCAACACGGTATTAGTCGCATACAGAACGCCAAGCGTGAGCATGAACCAGAATGTTCGTCCATTTAGATCGCCTGAAACACTCACATGTACTGTCTCGACAGCTAGCAGGCCAAGCACGAGCAGTGTCGTTGGGCGCTTTCTCGAAGTCACCGCCAGTTTCAGCATTATTACAACTACGGCCAGGAGAAGAAACAGCCCAGCCGCGACACCCAGTTCCGCGAACACCTCAAGGAACAGGTTATGCGGCCAAAGATGGCGTGGATTCCCGGCGTAGAACGACCAGTTCCCGAACCCCACGCCGCTAGGGTACTCTGCGATGATCGGAATTGTAAGATTCCAATACACATCCCGTAGAGAAGCAGTCGCTTCAGTTTCCAACAGAGTAGCGAACCGAGATTCTTGGAAAATCGGGAGATTCTGCACTACCAAGATGGCGACGAATCCACCGCAGACAACCAGAATTGCCTTCCAAGCCCTGCCCGTCCCTGTTAGCAGCGTGAGCACGACGATTCCCACAATTGTCGCGAGCACAGGCCCACGAGAGCCGGACACGATCAAACCCACAGCAAGCACGGCCAGGGCTAAAAGTATAAGCCAGGGGCGCACCACACGTTGCCACCAAAGCCAAACCGCAATTACAGCCCCCACGGCGATCATACGGCCGAACCAAATGGGGTTGGAATCGAACAACGTCACGCGACCGCCGCCGTATCCTGCGGCAGCCAATAGCGCTAGGGCAACAGCCACCCAAAGCCACGTCACAGCAAACGTGTACAACGTGCGTCGATCACGCAGCAGGCACGCACATAACGCCGTCACAAGTGTAGATGTCAGCCACCGCTCGAGCTTGTCTTCGCCGTAGGCCGACGTCGGGGAAATGTATAGCACGTGCAATGCGAAAAGGCCGAAAATCGGAACTATGAGCAAAACCGGATGGACCCGAGGAAAAAACCGCAGAACCTCATATACGATCACCGGAGCGACAAGAATGATCGAGAGGAGCGACAGACTCACGCCTCCAATATCTGGAAGAAGGTTGCCTGCCAGCACGCCCAGGACTAGAACAGATCTGAGTACACGACTTCTCCGGCTCAACGGCCCGGGTTGTTTAAACTTCACTTTACGTTCCACCTGCACGCGCCGAGATTCGGCCCCAAGGGCAACTCCGAAGCGAGATGCAGCGATTTGCGAATATTTTCGGTTAATCGCATTAAACTAACCTTGCTCATTTCCTGGGTGTGCAGCCTATTGTCGCGGATGCGAGGATTGTCGCGAATATTGATCATCATGAAACGTCGACTACCCTTCTTCGGGACGTCGCTCAGCATTCAGCAATCGCCAGATCACGGCGAAGGTGACTGCGTACCCGATGCAGGTACCGATAGCGTAGCCTGTCACGCTCAGCAGCAACACTCCGGTCACAGCGTGAAGGACAGCCGCCAGCGCGAGACACAATACAAGCCTGATTAGTTGAACGATAAAGAGGATCCGTTCATGACCAAGCATGATAAACACAGGCATGACCGGCGCTACCAGGAGCTGGAGTCCGATGGGAAGCGCGAGGATCGCTATGATCACTCCGACTTCAGGCCATCCCGGGCCGAAGATGACCGGCGAAAGAAGCGGACCGAAGACTGCAAGAGCTGCGCTTCCGAAAGCGGCGAGCGGCAATGCAGCCTTAATCTGCAGCAACACGGCTCGATGCATGCCCTTGCTCCCCGCTCTGATCTCCGACGATATCTGAGCCTGCGCGAACTGAGTCAGTCCCTGACTCAGGAGCGCCACCGGCGCGCTCGCACTTCGTTGAGCAACGCCCACAACGCCCGCGGAAGAAGCGCCAAACCCCACGGATGTGTAAAGAGTCAATCCCTGCAATGACGCCGATGAGATCATCCCTGAGAGCACAGAGAACACGCCGCGCGTTATCGTCCATGGTCGCTCTTCGGCACCGCTCTCACCACCTCTCTTCTTACTGCCTCGCTCCATGGTGACCGAAATCGCCAATCCCCGTCCCAGCAGGACCGCTCCAGCAAGCAAGAGAATATTCGGGAAGAACAGCGCTGTGGCGATCTGCAATCCAGCGGTCAGGCTGCCTGAGAGCAGGTTACGAACCGCAAGTCGGCGGACTGCTCCACTTCGGATCAGAAGTGCGTTGTCGATCACGGTCCAGGTGTATGCGAGCATGATCATCGCCGACATGATCGCAATCTGCCCCGCATCCTGAGCTCCGAGCCAGGTCGTGATCACAAACACGCCGAGAAGCAGCGCACCGCAACCAACCTGCATCCATGTGGATATTCTCATGAGTCTCTTGAGCTCAGCTTCGGTCCTCACCGAGGGCAACATGAACTCCAGTCGGAGAGATGCGATCGGCTGAAGCACGATCCCGATAGAGAATGCAGTCTGGTAAAGGCCCATCGGGCCGGGATCGAGCACTCTTGTCAACAGGGGTAGCGCAATGATCGTCGCGAGCTGTCCGACGGCCTGTCCCCCGACCACTAACCACCGATCACTGCGCACGCGGTTCTTCTTTCACGCCTTTCGGCCTTCTCCCCGTATTCTCCAACGCGAGTAGCTCCTGCCTCACTTGATCGACCCGGTCACGGGCTAGGACCATCAACTGGGCAAGTTCGCGAGTCAGACGTTCCAACTCATCCGACATGAGTTCGTCTACGAGAGCAGTTGAGGAGTCACCAGGGCGCGGCGCTACCCAGGTCGCACCGACGACTTCGAAATGTTTCGCGATCTTATCGGTTGTCGCCTCACACCAGGCGAGTGGTACGGCGCCCTCGCTGGCTGCGATGATCAATCCGTGCAGACGATCCGAGAGCACTAGCCGTGATTGCGCATATGCCTCGCGAACGCGCAGTTCCTGCAACCAGTGATCTCCGTCGCCCCACCCGACGAGGGACGCGCCGAGCTCCGCAGCGAGCCTTGCGGCGAGCGGATGATCTTCTTGCACTTGGACCACACACACGATCTTGCTCCCAAGCCGCTCCGCCAATCTTCCCACCGCAGAGACCCATTCAGGCGAGGGCTCCCGCCTGTCGCCACGCAAGGAGATCGCTATGAAGTCGCGAGATCGACCGTCGACTTCGCCAGGTGTACGCGCACTCCCGCCGCCCGGACCAAGACCAAACCCCCAGTCGGGCATCGTCGTACCACGGCCCATTACTTTCGGCGCCTTGACGTCACGCCACTTCAGATAGTCCGCCGCCCGAGCGAGCATGTCGAATGGCAACATAAATACCCGCCTACGGCGGCGATTGACACCGGCGCCCGCCCACACGATGTGACCGCCTTTCAACGTCGTCAATGCGAGCGCAGGGGCAAGAAGAATCATGCCGACGAAGTAGGCCTTAGTCACCCCGAACTCGCCGGCATTGAAGACGAAAGTGGGACGTCCTCGGAGCGCGGCGGCGTAATAGGATCGGACCCAGGCGGCGAAGCTTCGGGCGCTCTCCTGTGGAGCAAGTTTCAGCCCTGCTTCGTATCCGGATCCCGGAGCACCGGTCCACACGGAGATTGGGCCGACCTCGCGATAGATCTCGGTCAGCGGCCTGCGAAGCATTGAGTCGCCGACATTCCGCACGTGCCCAGTTAGCCAAAGGAAAGACTGAACTCGGCCCGGGTTGTCTTGAGCTTTCGTTGCTTTCTGTATGGAGAGCGCAACTCCCGCTGGATCCCACTCATTCAATGCTGTCTGTCTCGCTGCGTTGAAGGCTCCCAAATCGATCTCCTGGACTAGATCGAGCCAGACGTTCGCCGCAACGACAATCGAATTGGAATCGCCCGGCGTGAAACGCACAGAATTTACGAGTGGCGTGAGGGCCTCTACTTCAGAGCCATTCATCGGGTTATCGGGCGCGAGCACAGGACTTCCTGCGCGCAGAGCATCGATCGCCAACAGGCCCATATGGTACGGCGAGCACACCAGCGTCGCGTTTCGGAAGTAGCGATCAAGTTCGTCGGGGTCGTATATCCAGCCATGAAAGTGAATCCAAGGCTGTGAGAATGCTTGGCTGAGCGTCGCCCGCGCGTCGCCGTCTCCGATGAGGTCTATCTCCAAGTCGCCGTACTGTTCACGCAGAGTGGCGGCTGCCCGAAGGAGAACGTCAAGTCGCTTGCTGCCGTTGATCCGCCCAACGAAAAGCAACCTCACCCGGCCAGTATCTTTCGCCTCACGCGCCGCATCTTGCGCACGGCGAAGTGCGGGTGAGCTTTCGTCGCTATTCAGTACATCAGCGTTGGAACGAGTCGCGTTGTGAACCACCGTGATCTTTCGAGGTGCGAGACCAAGCTGACCAGCAGCTTTGGCTTCGTTCTCGCCGTACACCAACACTCCCGTAGCCATGCGGTTCATGGCTTCTTGGACCCAACGCTTGAGCGAGCGATCGCCGTACCTACCGCACTGCCCCCAGAGAAATACCTTGCGGCGTGTCAGGCTGCGCGCAGCCAGCACCGCCCACGTAGTCAACGACAGCGTCGCGGGCCCCAGAATCACTGAGTCGTACTTCTTGCTTATTGCACGACGAAAGACACCCCGTTCCCAGCTGATGGGGCCCAACCGGAAGCTTCTGACGATCTCCAGCCCGTCAACATCATCTTCGGACAGAGCCGCGATGTTCTCCCTCGAGTTTCGCCCCGCGACGAACTCGAAGTGCGGTTCTTGAGACTTCGAGAGCGATTGGAGGATCTCACGTCGATAGTGCGGAAACGCAAAATAGTAGACGAGATTAGTAGTCATACTGCCGGCTCGAGCAACCCGAGACGACGGCGGTGAGAAGGTGCCGTCCCATGAAGGAAGGCCACCACACGCGATGATGTGTCAGCGATCTGGTAGTCGGCTGGTGTCTGCGCCCGTGAGCGTTCGCCGAGCACGATCCTGACTGCGGCGAGTACGCGCTCGGAGTCAATGCCGCTCGTGACGATCGTTCCGGTGTCCACCGCCTCGGGGCGCTCGATGAAGTCGCGCAGCGTGATGGCCCGGAATCCGAGCAGACTCGACTCCTCGCTGATCGTTCCGCTGTCGGACAACACGAGTTTCGAGTTGATCTGCAGCTTGCAGTAGTCGTGAAAGCCGAATGGCGAGTGAAACCGCACGCCCTCGCTCTCCGCAATACCAAGCGCTTCAAGCCGCTTGCGCGTCCGCGGATGCGTGGACACGAGCACCGGAAGCCCGTACGCGGCATTGAGCGCCCGCAGTGACTCCACTGCAGCCTTAAGACGTGCAGGATGATCGACGTTCTCCTCCCTGTGCAGGCTGACTAGGAAGTATCCGCCCGGCTCCAGGCCGGCACGTTCGACCGCATCACTGCTGTCAATCTGATCCTTGTTCTGCTCAAGCACTTCACGCATTGGTGAACCGGTAAGCATGATGCGCGATGGATGAAGTCCTTCTGCGAGAAGGTTGCGTCGAGCGTGCTCCGTGTAGACCAAGTTGTAGTCGGCGACGTGGTCGACGAGGCGGCGATTGGTCTCCTCAGGCACGTTCTCGTCGAAGGAACGGTTCCCTGCCTCCATGTGGAACACAGGGATCTTCATGCGCTTCGCGATGACCGCAGAAATACAGCTGTTGGTGTCGCCGAGAACGAGGAATGCGTCCGGACGCTCTTCGATCAGCACCTGCTCCGTCTTCGCGAGAATCGACCCCAACGCAGCGCCGAGCGATGACGTGTCTGCTTCCAGGAAATGATCGGGCTTACGCAATCCCAGATCCTCGAAGAAGACCTCGTTGAGTTCGTAGTCGTAGTTCTGACCGGTGTGTACCAGCACTTGATCGGTGTGCTCATCCAGCAACTTGATCGTTGCGGAAAGTCGAATGATCTCGGGTCGAGTTCCGACCACAGTCATTACTTTGAGCTTGTCAGCCATGTCACACTACCTCGGCAATCGTGTCGGGGTTCTCAGGGTCGAAAATGTCATTAGTCCAGAAAGACGTGTACAGAGAGTCGTCACCCACGTTCGTGATGTTGTGCGCCCACATCGTAGGCATATCGATCGCACCAGGAACATCACCGGAAACGTCGAACGACACGACCTCGTCCGTGAACAGGCGACGCAGTGAAATTCGCGCATTGCCCTGCAACACCGTGAAACGTTCGATCTTGCGGCGGTGGAAATGGTCCCCGCGGGTCACGCGGGGGACAGTCGTCGAGAACGACGACTGTCCTGGGCCGCCGTGTGAGCGGATGATCTCGAAGAATGATCCACGCGCGTCGGCATGCCTGGTCAATGAGATCGGAGCCTGCGCAGGGAAGGTGAAGGAACGATATGTATTGAAGAGGTCGCGATCGAAGACGCTGTCGACGTTGGGAATCTCTCCGTCGTTGTACAAAGCGGCGTAGCCTTGCAGCCGTCCGAGCAGGCCCGTCACTGTCTCGGCTTCCTCAAGATCGGATTGCTCTTCATGTCGAGCTGTCCCGGCGAGAAGATCAGCCGCGTTCTGCGCGTGCAGGAGAGTCAACTCCTTGTCGTTCTCTACTGTGGGACTCTCGCCGTTTGCGACGAGGTGGCAGAAGGTCGCCGTCACCGAGTTGTAGAACGGCCGGCCGTGCTCCCCGAAGAGATTCGGAAGCCGCACATCGAGGAACTCCGCGCCGATATCTGAGGCCGCTGAGGCGAGAATGTCGGCGGCGCGCGCCTTTGCCTCGCCGTAGACGGACCCGTTGCCGACCTGCGTCGAGTTCGCGTACGCCACGACCTGAGGTGGGTTCTCCGCAGCACGAAGGGCGGATGCGAACTGCTCGGCAAAAGCTAAGTTCCCTGCCAGCACGTCTTCATCGGTCGCGCGGTTGACACCTGCAATGTGAATCGCGCGCGCGCTCCCCTCAATCGCAGCAACGGCTTGTTGCAGGTCGAAAGCCTCGCCTAGCGCAAGCGCATCGGCCTTCACTTCAGATTCTTGAAGCGCAGCTCGGGTGTGCCATCCGAGAAACCCACCAGACCCGGAAACGGCGAACCGCGTCATCCCCGTGTCTCTTCCGTCGCGATTCCCGCGAGACTCAGCTCGTCGCGCACCTCAGGCAGGGTGAGAAGAAGCTGCTCGACCTCTTCGACCGACATCTGCGCAACGGTGTGAGAATCGTAATCCTCGAACTTCGCCTGCGTCGGGTCGCCCTCTTCGAAATACGCGCTGTAATTGAGGTCGCGCTTGTCAGCTTCGACCCGGAAATACTCGCCCATATCCCGCGCACGCGCCAACTCCTCACGTGTGGCGAGAGCTTCCGATAGTTTCTCCGCGTGCCGGGTACCGATCACCTCGAGTTTCGCGTCGGATCGGAACAGATTGAGGATCGCCTGAGCAAGCACGCCGATCGAGCATGCCTTTGCCTTACGCACGAAGAGGTCCCCCTGCTGGGCGTTCTGGAAGGCGAACTCAACGAGGTCGACCGAGTGTGCGAGCGACATCATGAAGCGGGTCATCTCAGGGTTGGTCACCGTGATGTTCTTCCCAGCCTTGAGTTGCCGGATGAACAGAGGAATCACGGAACCACGAGAGTACATCACGTTCCCATAGCGCACGCAGGAAACGGTCGTCACCGCGTTCGGGTTGTTAAGCCCGTGCGACTGAGCGACCTTCTCCATCAGGGCCTTCGACATCCCCATGGCATTCACGGGGTACACGGCCTTATCAGTGCTGAGGCAGACCACTGACTTCACACCACTTCGATCTGCTGCGCGGATCACGTTCTCGCTCCCCGTCACGTTCGTACGAACTGCCTCCATCGGGAAGAACTCGCAAGAGGGCACCTGCTTCAGAGCGGCCGCGTGAAACACGAAGTCCACGTCGCGGCTGGCTCGCTCAACGCTGTCATAGTCGCGGATGTCACCTACGTAGAACCGCAGCCGGCTGTCCTTGATCTCGTGGCGCATAAGATCCTGCTTGGCTTCATCGCGGCTGAACACTCGGATCTCAGCTACGTCTCGTTCGAGGAGCTTGCGCGCCACTGTGTGCCCGAATGAACCGGTTCCACCAGTGACCAGGATGTTCGCGCCAGCGTACGTGGTCATTCTTCTCTTCTCCCGTGGTCTTCTGAGGCGTCAGGATTCGCAATCGAAGCCAGGATGGTCTCGATTGAAGTCACCGCACGCTCCTTGGTCAGTTGAGCGTTGTAGAAATCTCGAGCGCGCGCTCGGAAAGCTTGTCGATCTTCAGGGGACGTCGCATGTGCCATACGGAACGCCTCCTCAAGTGATTCGACGTTCTCGGGCTCAGCGGCCATCCCGAGACCGTTCTCGATCACGAGCCGCGATACGTCTCCAGGCACCGTGGTGATGACCGGAACCTGATGTGCGAGCCCGGCCTGGAACTTCGAGGGGATCGTGCCCGCGAAGATATCAAGGTTCTTGAGCGGAACAATCTGAAAATCGGCCTGTTCATAGACATCGACAATGTCTTCCGGAGGCACTTTCCCGAGGAACTCCACCCTCTCCTGCAAGCTCAGTTCATTCGTGAGTTCCTTGAGGCGTGCATCGAGAACGCCCGTCCCCGCGATGAGGAGCCGGACGTCGTCGAGATCGTTCAGACGTGCCATCGCCTTCAGCACCGTTTCCAGGTCCTGCAGGGCGCCGAGGTTGCCCGCGTACAGGAGAACCAGACCTTCCCTGTTCGACTGCGGCGCGGTGACAGCGCGCTTCGAATCACGAGCCCAGTTGTACACCAGGTGCACGCGATCGGCGGATGCGCCCCGGTCCACGAAGAGCTTCTGTGCACTGGGAGCGATCGCGACCACTGCCGCAGCCGATGCATAGACCTTCCGCAGCCATCCGGTGATGGCACGGTCCGCCACACGACCGACCGGTCCGGGAAGGAAGCCCGACCCTGTGACCGACTCCGGCCAGATGTCCTGAACGTGGTACGCGTACGGGATGCCGAATTTCTTCGACCAGAGATACGCGACATGTGCTGACGTCGCCGGAGTGCCATGGACATAGATGACGTCGGCATCCTTCACGAACGACGAAGCAAAGCGCGCGGACAGCGGGAAGCTCAAGTAGTTCGCGATCCTGCCGATGGCATTGCGGGAATGGCTCGCGAAGATGGGTACTCGCCGGACTCGCACCGGGCCTCGCGACTCGACATGCCGAAGTCGCTGACGGTAACCGGGCGGAACTTTTCCGGTGTCATAGTGTGGAAATGCGGTCAGAACTCGAACAGAATGCCCCCGCCGAGCGAGTTCTTGCGAGAGTTCATCCGCGATTCGGCCGGGCTTGTCGGGCGGGAAGTACTGAGAGACGATAGCGATCTTCATTCGTCGTCTTTCTTCTCGCCTATGTGCCGTCGAAGGTCACCGTTGTGGGCGCTCAGTGCGTCGTGGTTCTCAAAGCGAATACCTGCGCCCGATACCACGACGTTGACAGTCTTCGCCATGATCTTCACATCGAGACCGAGGCTCACATTTCGAACGTACGCCAGATCCATCGCAATCTTCTGATCCCAGGTCAGGGAGTTCCTGCCTTTCACCTGCGCAAGTCCTGTCATGCCGGGCCTGACGTCCATTCGCTTGCGTTGATCCGCGTCGTACCGCTCGACCTGATACTGCAAGGCAGGCCTGGGACCGACGAGCGACATGTGTCCGAGGAAGACGTTGAACAATTGCGGAAGTTCGTCAATGCTGGTGCGCCTCAGAATTGCACCTACGCGTGTCACGCGCTGGTCGTTGGTGAGTTCGTTCCCCGCTGCGTCGTAGCTGTCCTCGAAGGTCAGCATGCTGCGGAACTTGATGATACGGAAGGTACGACCGTAGAGGCCAGGACGATCCTGGAAGAAGAAGACAGGCCCTCTCGATGTCGCCTTCACCAAGACTGCACTGAAGAGAATGACAGGCGACAGCAAGGTGATCGCCGTCGCACTCCCGAGAAGATCGAGAAGCCGCTTGCCGAAACGAGCATAGAACCGTGTCTCCGCAGTGCGCGACGAAGAGATAGCCATATCAGTTAGCCCCCTTGAGGTAATCCTCGCGAGCCGCGCGCAGTGTCCCCGCTGTGCGGGGGAACGCGGCGGAATGACTGTGTCGCTGTCGTCGCGTGATCCCGTCGAAGTCGTCCACGATCGCGTTCAGCCCTTCGACATAGTCCATGAAGAAGTAGTCACGCAGATCATGTCGCTCGCCTTCCAAGACTCCTTCAAGTGCGCCCACGTTCTTGCCGTAGTAGTACTGCTTATCGCCGAGCACGTCCTTGAGGACGCTCACGAAGGGGGTGCCGACCGAGAGCGCGAGGATCACGGCGTGGTAGCGGCTGGAGATGACGAGCTCCGCACCACGCACAAGCGCGACAGCGTCTTCGATGGGCAGGTATCCGCGTTCGGTGATGTCGAACATCTCGACTGAGCTGAGCCGTTCCGCGAGCAGTTGCCCCTGATCGACTCCACCGTGGCCGAGGTTGAACGGCACGAAGACGACCTTCAATCCGTGGTCGTCTGCCATCCGCTTCGTGAACCGCTCGAAATGGCTGAAGTTGTCAGCGATGAACTCCGTGGACAGATATGTCTCCATCACGACGTAACGATCGGCGCGTGGCTCGCGACCAGGTGTCAGGCGCTCGTCGATGAACAGGAGGTCGTCCGGCAGAGTCTGGACCCGTTCAGAAGCAACACCGGCTTGGTTCAACCAGTGAGGTGACAGGATTGCGTCCCTCGCCGCGAAACGCGCCCCCGGCAGTGAGCCGAAGATGCTCGCGAAGAACTCGGTGTCGCCGCGGAACGGCCCGAATCCGTTCGCCGTGAACACCACGGGGACATTCCGAGTCGCAGCGACGAGCGCCGGGGCGATGATCTGGACCAATCGCTGTAAACGGTGAGGTTGGCTCCACAACGAATTGAAGTAGCCGCCGCCGTTGATGTACAGCGTGTCCATTCCGTCCACCGCCGCAGTCACTTCGTCGATGTTCTCAATCGCACGCAAGATCTCCATCGGAGTCAGATACCGTGCATCGCGTCCCTCCGCGAAAGCACCGGTTCGCAATCTGACGTCAACGATCTGCACCTTGCGTCCGTCGAAGTAGTCATCTCGAATCGTCTCGACGAACGGCCTGTCGTATACGAAGATCGTCGTGTCCTGCGCGTCGAGAGTGTACACGTTGTTGACCAGCATCGCGTAGTCGCCGAAGTTGACGTCCGAGTATGGGCCTGTGAATCCGATCACTGGGGCAATCTTCCTGTCTCGCGGCCGGAACGGAGTTCCGCCGCGTTGGTGAGGGGAAACATCGAGATGGTCTCGTCGACGACGATCTGATCATCGACCGAGTAGTGGAGACCGAGCGGACGACGAACACGAACGGTTCGCCAACCCAGCTGTTTGGGCGCGTCGAAATCTTTCAGCGGGTTGTCACCGAAATACACGAACTCAACACCGGAGCCCGGAAAGCTGGATTCGATCAGACGGAATGCATTCTCACTGGGCTTCGTCCAACCCGCGCCGCGCTCCCCTGTCACAACGATGTTGTCGAGCACACCGTCGAGGTTCAGCGCGCGGAGCTTGCGACGCTGCCCTTCGGCATATCCATCTGTGACGACACCAGTTCCGATAGCGTCATCGGGAAGGTTCATCAGGTAAGACAGCGCGTCAGGCTCGAGCGTGATCCGCGGATCATGATTGCGGTACTCCTCGATGAAGGTGCGAACCGCCTCGGAAGGCAACGAAAACTGGGTTGCTATGAGGTCGAACGTATTCCCCCGCGTGCCCTGCTCGAACAAAGACCACGCGAACTCACCGACGCCGTCAACTCCATAGCGGGCTCGAGAAACGTCTCCGATGTGCATGAACCCGCTGCGTACATAGTCCCGCTCGAGGTAGAGCGTGTCATCGAGATCAAAAACATAGACCCGATCAGTCATCGATGCTCCGCACATCGAATCCCGGAACGATCACTTCGGCGTCGTATCGCAGGAGCAGTGTTCCGGCATCCCAGTTCAGCTCGTCTACGTGCTCGCCCCGCCCATCTCGCAGCAGCGCATCGAAGAAGTTCGCACCCGCAAGATGCGCCAGCGGGTAGCCGCCACCGAACCGTGGATTGATCTCAATGATGTTGATCTCGCCAGTCGCTGGTTCGTAGAACACTTGCACGTTGAGCGCGCCATAGGCTCCAGGCAATCGACTTGCAACGTCGCGTGCGACATCGATCACTGCGGGATACTCGACAGTGACTCCCTTGGAGACCTCACCTCCACGGACTTCGATGCGCCGGCGCGGAACGATGGCGAGGACCTTTCCGTCCAGCCCAACCGCGAAATCGACCGTCACTTCGAATCCCGGAGCTTTCGACTGCACGATGTAACTCTCATCGAGGCCGTCGATGTCCAACATGTCGGCTGAGTCTGCGATCACGACGCCGATACCGGAGGAGCCCGAGCGCGGCTTCGCGACCACGGGACCTTGAAGGCCACCATCCGGCAGGCCGACAACCTCGAACGTTTCGACTGTGGGGAGGCCCTGCTCCCTCAGCCATGTGTACAGAGTCCACTTGTCCCACCCCAGTCGAGCCACCTCGGGAGTCGACACCCAGACGTCAATGCCCTGGTCCGTAAAGGTGTCCCTGTGGTTGGCATACACCTCGATCTCGGGGTCAATCGTCGGGATGATCACGCCGACGTTGTGCCTTAGAGCGATCTCTAATGTGCGCGAGATGAACTCGGGATCTCTGACACGCGGAACCTGCTCGAACTCGTCTGCCAGTCGTCCTGCTGCGGAAAGCAATGACACGTCGGTTGCAACCACTCGGGACTTTTCGTCCTGCAGCGGTTGCTCCTGCAGCAGCCGCACCAAAGAACCTCGGCGCCCAGCACTCGACAGCAGCCAGGCCGACTTAGCGTTGTCCACTACCGTCACCGCGCCGTCAAGAAGCCGCGGATTGTTGCGAGCACACGCTCCCGCTGCTCACCGTTCAACGCCGAGCCACTCGGCAACGTCAGCCCACGCTCGAAAAGCGACTCCGACGTGCCATCGATCTCACCCCGGTGGTTCGTGAAGACAGGTTGCTTGTGCATCGGCTTCCACAGCGGTCGGCTCTCGATGTTCGAGTCAGAAAGCACCGCAGTCAGTTCGCGCGGCGCCCATCCGGCGACCGACTCATCGACCAGGATCGATGTCAACCACACGTTGTCGGCGTCATCCCCATCGGCGCCGAACACCTCAACGCCCTCGACGTCGGCGAAGAGCTGCTTGTAGAGCTCGCGCATCTCGCGGCGCTTCGCGATCATCTCATCCAACCGTGACAATTGCGCTCGACCGAGGGCCGCCAGCAGATTGCTCATGCGGTAGTTGTACCCGATATCGGTGTGCTCGTAATGAACGACAGGTTGCCGAGCCTGCGTCGCCAGGTAACGCACGTGCGTGGCGAACGCCTCGTCGTCGGTAAGGAGCATTCCTCCACCCGATGTCGTCATGATCTTGTTGCCGTTGAACGACACGATCGACGCTCGACCGAAACTGCCTGCGGCCTTTCCCGTGTGAGTGGCGCCCAGAGATTCGGCGGCGTCCGAGAGCACGGGTACGCCGAACTCCTCTGCGATCGCGAGAATCGCCGTGTAATCCACGGCCTTGCCCAGAAGGTCGACCGGAACGATCGCGGCGGCAGCCTCACCCGCGTCTCGCAGCGAATCGAGCGCCCCGCGCAACAGCGCCGGACTCATGTTCCCGGTCAGCGGGTCGGCATCGATGAAGTAAGGCTCTGCGCCCGTGTAAACGATCGCGTTGGTGGTCGCGGCGAACGTCATGGTCGAGGTCAGCACGATGTCGCCGGGCTTCACGCCCAACGTCAGCAGGCCGAGGTGCAGAGCGGCCGTGCCAGAGCTGAGCGCGACACCGTGCGCCACGCCCACACGCTGCGCGAGCTCACGTTCGAACGCGTCGACGTCTGGGCCCAGAGGGGCGATCCACCCCGAACGCATGGCTGCGACGACGGCGTCTTCCTCCAATTGCCCGACGTCCGGAGAAGACATGTAGATGCGTTCGCTCACTGGGTGCTCTCCGTGTTGGTCAAGCGCAGTGGCTCGATGACAGACGTGTCGTTGTTCCGCGGCTCCGAGACCATCCGCGCTTCCCAGCCCGCCTTGTCCAGACGTTCGGGTGAGATGGGGTCGGCGGTGGTGTGGGATACCTTCGGGTGGAACGGGCGCTCAAGGTCCTCACGGTTGCCGACGAGGACCTCGTGCAGTTTCTCTCCGTGACGCAGTCCGGTGAAGACGATCTCGATGTTCTTGCCCGACATCGCGATCATGCGTTTGGCGACCTCGAGGATCGAGACCGGCTCACCCATATCGAGGATGAGAACCTCACCTGTGCGGCCGATGCCACCGGCCTGGATCACGAGCTGGCAGGCCTCGGGAATCGTCATGAAGTAGCGGGTCACGTCGGGATGGGTGACCGTCAACGGACCACCGGCCTCGATCAGTGCCTTGAAGGTCGGGAGCATCGAGCCACGGCTGCCGATCACATTGCCGAAGCGCACTGAGAGGTAGCGCATTCCGGTCTGCTCGCCGGCCCAGGCGGTGAGCTTCTCGGCGACGCGCTTGGAGTGCCCCAGAACGCTGGTCGGGTTCGCGGCCTTGTCGGTCGAGATGTTGACGAAAGTGTCGACGCCCACCGAGCGAGCGGCCTGCAGCACGTTCAACGTGCCGAGCACATTGGTCTTCCACGCCTCGTCTGGGTACTGCTCGAGCATCGGCAAGTGCTTCAGGGCGGCGGCGTGGAAGACGACCTCGGGACGGCGGGCAGCGAAGATCTCGTTGAGAGTGTCGCTCTCACGGATGTCGGCGAGCACGACGTCTTTCGTGTCGAGAAGTCCGTGTCCGGATGTGCCCAGCTGGGCGAGCTGCAGTCCAGTCTCGTCGCGGTCGAGCATGATGAGTTCGCTCGGCCCGTACTTCGCCAGCTGCCGGCACAGCTCCGATCCGATCGAACCGCCGGCGCCGGTGACGAGCACCCGTCTGCCGGTGACATAGCCGGCGATGAGCTCGACGTTGGTGTCGACGGGGTGGCGACCGATGAGATCCTCGATGCTGATGTCGCGCACGTCGGTTGCCGACTCCTCGCCGCTCACCAAGTTGGAGAGGGTGGGAGTGACCGACACGGTCAGACCCGCGGATGCTGCGTCGTCAGTGAGACGGCGAAGCAAAGTGCTGTCTGCACGCCCGATCGCGATGACGGCGACCTTCGCGCCAGTCCGCTCGGCCGCCGCGGCTATCTGACTGGTGCGGCCGATCACCGGTACCCCGCGCAGCCTCAGGTTCTTCTTCGCCGGGTCGTCGTCGAGAATGCCGACGGCACGGATCGGAGACGTCGGGTCGGTCGTGATGTTGTGCAGAAGAGTGTCGCCGAGGTAGCCAGCGCCGATGATGAGCGCAGGTTCGGCCTCATCACCGGGCTTGCGATTGCGCTCGAGCAACAGACGAGCCAGGTAGCGCACGCCGAACATCATCAGCAGCACGAACGGGAACGCGAGGATCACGGTGCCACGCGGGATGTTGACGAGCGGGCCAACCGTCATCACGATGACGGCGAGAACGAAAGCCTGGGCAGTCACCGCCAAGCCGAGGGTGCGCACCTCTTCGAACGAACCGTAGGTGAATCGGCCACGGTAGAACGCGAGGAAGTAGCCCACGCCGACCTGAAGTCCGGCGGCGACGAGAGCCAGCACCAGCGTCGCGATCCAGCCCGTCGTCGACGGTTCGAACTCGAAGCGCAGCACGACTGCCGCCAGGATGCCGACGATCCAGGCCAGGCTGTCGACGATCGCGGCGGCCATGCGCCGCCGCCGCTGCGCCACAGACACGATCGCGATCGATCCGGTCTCCGTGCGCACGCCGCTGCTGTCTACTGAATTCACCTCTGCTGCCCCTCACCAAATGCAGCACCCCTGCTGCGCTCAGCTGGGCCCCATCGAGTCCATCCAGCTGATTGCTAATTTCTTACATCGTGGCATACAACCGGGCACCCAGCGTGCACGGCTTCTCTGTATTACCCGCACAAGATTTGTACGCGCGGGTCAGCCCTCGGGCACGCCGCCGATCGGGTCCGTTCCGGGATCGGTCCCAGGATCCGTGCCAGGATCGGTGCCGGGATCGGTCCCCGGATCCGTCGTGCCGGGATCCGTCGTACCCGGTTCAGTCGGCTCAGGATTCGGCGTGAACGGCTGCTGATTGTTCTGCGACTGTTCACGTTCTCGTTGCTCGACCTCACGCACTCGCAGATCGTCAGCTCGCAGGGCGATCACCGCGTCCCGGAAGGCTGTCAGCACAGCCGCGCCGGAGTCACCGTTCAGCGGTGTCGCGTTCACAGTCGCAGCTGCCGCGGTGACGGCATCCCGGAACTCCTGGCCGGCGACCGGGTACGCCTCGTTCTGCGCCGCCGCGTAGCCGGTGAGCGTCGCGGCGAATGTGCTGAGCTGATTCGCGTAGGTGGTGTTCAGAGCGTCGACGGCAGTGACCACGATACGCAGTTCGTCGGCGGCTTCGTCGACGACGGTGGAAGCCTCCTGCACCTCATTGATCGCATCTGCGACGCTCGCCAGTGATCGCTCATCGATCGTGCCGCGTTCGTACGGCGCCGGCGCGGTCGGAACCACGGTCTGCTCGAGAGCGGCGCGGTACCCATCGATGGCCTGGATCGCGGCCCCGAGCGCGGCGGGGTCGGCGGTCTCCAGACGATCGTCGGTCGCGGCGAGCTCGCTCAGCGCGGTGCGGATGCTGGCAGAGTCAGAGAGACCTGTCGCGATTCTCGCTTCGAGGCGCGTCGTCGAAGTCGCGAGCGAATTCTCTGCGGCCGTCAGCGCCTCCTCGTCAGCAGCGAGAATCTCGACTGCTTCGGCGGAGGGGTCGGCGCTCGCCACCTGCACTCCCGTGAACACAGCCGTTGCGGCGACCACCACGACCGCGACACTCGCGACGATCGCGTTGACCCAGTCGACACGCCGATGACCGCGCGGCTTCTTGAGCTTCGCATTCGGGGCATCGGCATACATCGCCGTAGGCGAGCTGTTCACGACTGCCGAGTCGACGAGATTCACGAGCTTTACGGCATCCCCACCCGCGCTGCGCGTACGCGTCTCTTCCCGAGGGCGACCGACCAACGCCTCCAGCAGCGGGTCAGCGCGCGCCGAACCATCCGCCGCGCGGACGGGCGGATCGAGATCGGGGATCTCGTTATTCGGAGACATGGACTCACCGTTCTGAATGCGTGTGCACGCCGAGGACAGCGGCGACGTGGACTAATCTCTGAAAGGATACCCGGCGTCCGCCGGAAGCACATGGAGAGTGGAGCGCGATGACCGTGCAGGACTACGTGCGCCTTCTGCAGCGCAATCTCGTCCTCATCATCTCGCTGACCCTCATCGGGCTCTGCGTCGGGGTGCTCGTCGCGCTCACGACACCGACCAGGTACAGCACATCCGCGCAGTTGCTCGTCTCGGCGCAGACCGCAGACGGCGCGACCCCGGCAGAGCTCAACCTCGCACGCGGATACGCGCAGCAGGCCGTCACGAGCTATGTCGACATCATTCCGAGCTCACTCGTGCTGCAACCGGTGATCGACGACCTCGGCCTCGCCACCACCGTCGAGCAGCTGTCGTCACGCGTGAGCGTCTCGGCCGCCGCGGCGAGCACGGCGATCACCGTCACCGTCACGCATCCGAACCCTGGTCAGGCAGCGCGTCTCGCCAACGCGATCGGCGAGAGCTTCGCCACGATCGTCGCAGAAGAACTCGAACGCCCGATCGACACCCGACCCAGCATCGTGCGCATCGACACGCTCGAAGCGGCGTCAGTCCCGGTGACTCCTTCTGCCCCGAACATCCCGCTCACGGTCGCTCTCGGCGCACTGCTCGGACTCGCCGTCGGCGTCGCGGTCGCCGTGCTGCGCTCTGTGCTCGACACCCGTGTGCGCACGATCGACGACGTCGAACGAGCCGTCACGGCTCCGACTCTCGGCGGCATCGCGCTCGACCCGCTGGCGAAGAAGCGCCCGCTGCTGGTCGCCGTCGCCGGGCGCGATCCTCGCGCCGAGGCCTTCCGGTCGCTGCGCACGAACGTCAAATTCCTGGCGCTCGACGGCGAACCGATGGCGCTGGTGGTCACGAGTTCGGGCCCTGGGGAGGGCAAGTCGACGACCGCGGCCAACCTGGCGATCGCCTTCGCCGAATCCGGCGCGCGGGTCGCGCTGATCGACGCGGACCTGCGACTGCCGCGTATCGCGGACTACTTCTCGATCGAGGGCGGCGTGGGCCTGACCGAGGTGCTCATCGGGCGTCTCGCTGCCAGCGACGCGCTGCAGCACTGGGGCCGCGGAGCGCTGTTCGTGCTGCCCGCGGGCACCATCCCGCCGAACCCGGCGGAGCTGCTCGGATCGTCGGCGATGACCTCGCTGCTCAACGACCTGAAGGCCGCGTTCGACATCATCATCATCGACTCGCCGCCGGTGGGCCTCGTGACGGATGCTGCAGTGCTCGCCCGTCTCACGCAAGGAGCCATCCTCGTAGCGGCGTCGGGAAAGACCCGCACCAACCGCCTGAGCGAGGCGGAGGCCACCATCGAGAAGGTGGGCGCCAAGGTCGTCGGCACGGTGGCGACGATGCTGCCCACCAGAGGCGCCGATCGGACGGCCTACGGAGTGTACGGCGCGTAGTGCGCGCCGTACAAGGGCAGCAGTGCCCATGTGGCGATCCCAAGGGGCGCAGAGCCCTGTGGAACAATGACTGAAGCTTTCGTACGAACCTGACAACAACGATCAAGGGGACCAGACCGCGTGGAACTTCGCGATTACATACGCATCCTGCACAAGAACTGGATCATCATTCTCGTGCTGCTGCTCGTCGGCCTCGCCGGCGGCGCCGCGTATGCGTTCACCCAGGCCCCGAAGTACGTCGCGTCTACCCAGCTCTACGTGTCCGTGCGCACCGAGGGTGCCGCCACCGGCGACCTGGTGCAGGGGACCACCTTCGCGCGGCAGATGGTCACCAGCTACGTCGACGTCATCGGTACGGCGCTCGTTCTCGAGCCGGTCATCGACGAGCTCGATCTCGACAAGTCGCCATCCGCCCTTTCGTCGCAGATCACCGCGACCACCGCCCTCAACACGGTGCTGATCGACATCACGGTCACCGACACCGACCCCGCACTCGCGGCGAAGATCGCCGATGCGACCGCGTCGAGCTTCGCGAACGTCGTGCAGACCGATCTCGAACGCCCCGACGCCGAGGGCGGCGCCAGCCCCGTGCAGATCACCATCACCGACCCGGCGGCCGAGCCGACCAAGCCGTCGAGCCCCAACATCCCACTGTTCATCGTGCTGGGCGGTCTGCTCGGCCTCGCGGCCGGCATCGCTTTCGCCGTACTGCGGACGGTGCTCGACACACGCATCCACACGCTGCACGACCTCGAGACCCTCACCGACAAGCCCATGCTCGGCGGAATCGCCTACGACCCGGAAGCGCAGAAGCGCCCACTGATCGTGCACGCCGACCCGCGCAGTCCGCGGGCGGAGTCGTTCCGCTCGCTGCGCACGAACTTGCAGTTTCTCGACATCGACAGTGACTCGCGCACCTTCGTCGTCTCGAGCGCCGGCCCCGGCGAGGGGAAGTCGACCACAACGGCGAACCTCGCGATCGCCCTGGCCGAGACCGGTGCGCGCGTGGCGCTGATCGACGGCGACCTCCGCCTACCCCGCGTTGCCGATTACATGGGCGTGGAGGGCGGCGTCGGTCTCACCAATGTGCTCATCGGTCAGATCGAGATCTCAGAGGCCCTGCAGAAGTGGGGCACGAACGAGCTCTACGTGCTCGCCAGCGGCCCGGTGCCGCCGAACCCGAGCGAGATGCTGGGCTCAGCGGCCATGGATCGCCTGCTCAAGCCTCTTGAGGAGTACTTCGACTACATCCTGATCGATGCTCCCCCGCTGCTGCTCGTCACAGACGCGGCCGTGATCGGCAAGAAGACGCGCGGAGTCATCCTCACCGCGGCATCCGGCAAGACGAAGAAGCCCGAGCTCTCGGGCGCCATCCGCACGCTCGAGACCGCAGGTGTCAACCTGCTCGGCATCGTCGTCACGATGCTTCCGACCAAGGGACCGGACAGCTACGGCTACGGCTCGTACACGTACGGCTCGAAGACCGATCACGGTCAGGACCCGGTCCAGCTCACGCAGGCCGAGGCCAAGCCACGGGCGCGCGCGCGGGTCAAGGCTCAGGGCTAGGTCTGACGGGCCGGCCGACGGCGTCGCTCGCGGCGCTTGGGTCGCCCCGTCACCCATCCCAGCAGCCATTCCACCGGACCGGGGCCGACGAATCGCCACCACAGCCAGCCGACGATCAGCGGCAGCACGACGACGCTGAGCCAGCCGAGCAGTTCGTTGTGATGAGGTCGCCCGTCGAAGGCGCGCACCCACCACGCGATGATCGCGACGTGCAGGAGGTACAGGCTCAGCGCGACCTGTCCCCACGCGCTCAGCGGGGCGAACACGGCATCCTTGACTCGGGCAACCCCCACTCGGCGCATCTCGGCGATGACGACGACCACGACGTACGCCGCGAAGACAAGGCCCACGTCGCGCAGCGTGTCTAGGTAGTCGCCCGACTTCACGTCGATGAACCTTGCACCGACCATGCTGATCAGGTAGGCGATCGGCGCGATGATGGCCATGCCCCAGAGCACCCGGTCACGCCGGATGCCGCGACGCAGCACGATCGCGCCCAGCAGGAAGAACGGCAGCAGGTTGACGAGGCGGTACGACGGTCCGAGTGCGACCCAGTTGGCGACCTCGAGCACGGGCGCGGGTTGCAGGTAGATCCAGACGGCGCCCCCCGCCCACTCGAGGATCGGCTGGCTGGCGAGCACGATCACCGCGGTGACGACGATCAACGCGCGAGTGCCGAGAAGCAGCAGCGGAGCGCCGACGATCAGCAGCAGTCCGAGGTACTGCAGCACGACCGCGACCCAGCTCCCCCACGTCATCATCCAGACGCCCAGTGCGATCAGCGCGACACCGCGCAGCGACTGCTGCAGGATCGTGCGCCCGATACCGCCCCTGCGGTTCCAGACGATCTGCGCCGCCATGCCCATGACCAGCGCGAACAGCGGCGAGGCGAGCGAGTTGATGTTGCCCATCACGAAGGCAAGAGCGCGCGGCACATCCGGGATCATCGGCACCGCGTGCGCGATCAGCATCGCGACGATCGCGACGCCCCGAAGCACGTCGGGGACGACGAGACGCTTGACGCTCGATCGAAGTGGGGCGTCGCGGGTCTCAAGATGCATGCTCGCCATTATGCCGAAGGCGTGACCCGACCGCTGTTGATCAGTGCAGCTCCCTACTCAACCCCGAGCTCAACTTCCGAAGCAGACCGGTCGCTTCGAAAGCATGGAGTAGGGAGCTGCGCTGACGGGTGCGCAGGTCGGGGAGAGCGACTCGGCGACACCCACCAAGAAAGAGAACGAAAACTGCGAGAGGTGACGCGATCACGGGTCAGTGAAGTCAAAACTCATGTCTTCGGGGTCGGGACCCCACGGTCCCCAGATGACATCCGGGTCGTACACGTCGACCGCGTCTTCGAACGCCGGCCCCCAGTAGCCGTCGGCATCGTACGCGCTGAACGAGAAGTAGTACCAACCCGGCGCGTGCATCCGCAGTCGCTTCACGGTGTGGCCGGTCTCATCGAGCTGGATCATCGCGGAGTCGCCCGTCATCGAACCGACGTGGACGACGCCGTTCGCCGGTCCGGTGATGGCGACCACGATCCCTGTCGTCGATGCTTCGTCGACGTGCATGTCTTCTTCACCAGTGGTGTTCTCGAGCCCCTCGACCACGATGGGGAGAATAGTGAAGGTGCCTGTCACCGCGGGCGACTGCGAAGTGTCATCGAACGCCCAGACTTTGTACTCGTGCGGTCCCGTGCCAGACACCAGGTCCCGAGGATCGAAACTCCACGACCCATCCTCGGTCGAAGTCGCGGTGTACTGACGTCCGCCGTACTCGACCGCGACGGTCGATCCCGGCTTCGCTGTGCCCGTGATGACCGGGGTGTAGTACCCGGTGTAATCCCGAGGCGTGGCAATCTCGGGGGTCAGTGAATTCGCTGGATCGTCGGGGCCCGGCGGAGGGACCTCCGACGGCTGCGGTCTCGCCGGCTGCACCGGAACCTCGAACGTCGGGTCGAACGTCAGATCGACCGATTCGATCGTCGGGTCATCGTTCCACCGTCCCAGGGCGGGCGGCGCAGGCAGGATAATCGGATCCTTGAGCACGTCCGTCTGATCATCGATCACCGGTGCACCCTCGCGAAGCAACTCGAACGCCGTCTCCGAAGGATCGATACTGATCGAGCGCGAGGGCGTCTCAGCGGCAACGACCTCCGGAGCGGGCCCAGTGAGCCATGAGCTGAGAACGACTCCGCCGATCGTCAGTGCACTGAGACCGGTCGCGATGACCGCGGCACCGATCCCGACCGTGGAACCGCTCGCGAGTGCGAACACCGCCACGGCGGAACCTGACGGAACCAATGCCGCTGTCGCAGGCAGAGCCGTTCCCAGCGCGCCGAACCCTGCGGCAGCCAGAGTCGTCCGTTCCAAGCGCACTGCGGCGCCGCGCATCCCCTGCAGCAGGTCACCGCACATCACGCACGAAGCCACGTGCGAAGCGACCTCGGCAGCGACGGCTTCATCGCTGGGGTCCGCCAGATGCGCGGGCAGCAGCCGGGCGGCATGACCCTCATCTTCGCGCAGCGCGAGAGGTATCTGTCGCGTCAGCCAGGTCGCTTTCAACCCGGCCCTGGCTCGTCGTTGGAGCGCGGATACGGCGTTCGGCTTGATCCCCAGCTCTTTGGCGATCTGTGGCCGGCCCACCTCTGCGACCTCGGCGAGCCATAGAACGCGCTGCCACCGCTCCGGCAACTCCTGGAATGCCGACAGCAGGTCCGAAGCGGCGGATGCGGTCGCGACGACGCTGAGCGCGTCGCGATGATCGACCTGTTCGACATCGACCGCATCGACGACCTGGCTGGCGTCCTTCGACCAGCGCACGGCCGTGTTCCGCATCACTGCTTTCAAATAAGAGCGGAACGCGAACTGCGGACCCTTCTCGGTGGTCGTCACTTGCTGGTACACAGCCAAGAACGACTCCGACACGAGATCTTCGACGCGCGATGGATATAAGCGCTCCGCATAGCGGAGCGCCGCGCTCACATGCCGAGTCCACAGGGCCGCATACGCGTCCCGATCACCGCCCCGCAACGCGCTGAGCAACTCGGCATCACTACGTGCATCATCCACGGTTCTCTCTCCCGGAAACGTGCCTGCGCTCATCAAGAGCGGGCGATCCCTGCGCCCGCGGCCGGCCCTGGGCAGCAAACGTTGGCTCTAGAAGGAGTCTGCCGTGTCTCAGGGGTGACGCGAAATCTCAAAAAAATGTTGCGCGGATTGTGCGCAACGGCGTCACCTCCCGTCGGTTTCCCACTCCTTACGAGTGTTCGTTGCGTTTCATCTATCAAACGGGAGAGAACCATGCAGGACAATCAATTGAATTCGGGGCCCGATCACGACGCTGCCGCCAGCGGCGGCGTATCGGAGGAACGAGGTATTCGTCGGAGGACGGTTGTGAAGGGGGCCGCCTGGTCGCTTCCCGTCATCGCTGCGGCGATGGCCACGCCGTTGGCTTCGGCATCCACGCTCTGCTCTGTCGGCCTGAGCACGACCACGGCCACATTTGCGCGCCTCAGTTCCACGTCCGCCGTCTTCACGTGGACGAACATCTTCGGAGACGGCAAAGATCTCACACTCACCCTCACCGCCGTTCACAACGGTGCGTTCAACATGGCGATCAATCCGGCGAACAACCTCGTGCTGGACAACGCCATGCACGGAGGGGAGGCAGTGCCCAGCGTGCGGTTGTCACTTGACACGGCAGATCTCCGCGATATCGGCGGAGGTGAGCGTGTGACGTTCAGTTTCGCCCTCGATGATGCTCCGCTGACCGTCGACGATCTGACGTACAAGGTCAAGGACATCGACGGCTTCCTCGCGCAGGATGGGCGGGGCGGCGCTGAGCGCATCTCGGTCTCCGCGGGCACGGGCACCTACGATGCCGCATGGGTGCACGGCCAGGGAACAGGGGTCGACCCGTGGCGGCTCACCACCACTGTGCCGAACGTCGAGGTCGCTGACAGCAGTGCCAGCGGCAACGTCAATATCGCAGCGACTGCGATCAGCGCGTTCGATCTCACCTTCGTGGCCAACAACTCGGGCCGTTCGGTCGGAGATCGCCCGAACCAGAACATCTGGGTCGGGCCGTTCGCGTTCACCGCGGTGAATCCGACCTGCATCTGATGATGGCAATGGCCTGGTCCCGGTGGGGACCGGAACCAGGCCGTTGCGAATCGGCTCGTCAGGCCGGATAGCTCGCTGACGCTGCGACGGCGAGGTTGTCGTTGATGTTCGCTGCCGCGACTGCCACTGTGCCCTGGATCGGGTTGCGCGGCGTCGGCACCCCCTGAGTGAACGTTCCGGAGTACTGTGCAGCCGGCATCGCGATGACCGTGTCGGACTTCACCGTGACCGGGGCGCTGGTGAACCTGACCTCCCAGGTTCCGGACGAGTCGACGTCGACGAACGCGACTGTCCACACGGTGCCCCCGTAGGCGATGACCTCGCCCTGCACGAACGCCGAGCCGTCGGCCTTCACGATCGCCCCCGTGGACCAAGGGCCGGTCAGCCGATACGACGCGGTCAGTGCGCCGGTCGACCATTCACCGACCACGTTCGAGATCTGGATCCCCGATGTGGAGAACTGCCCAGACGCAGTACCGGAAGCACCGTCGGCACTGATGCCGCCGCCCACGAGTGCTGCAATAGTCGCCTGCGCCGCGCTTGCAGCCGCTAGCGGGGCAGCCACGGCTGCTGCGATCACAGGCACCGACCACGCCGCGGCCTTGACGGTCGTCCGCCGGCTGATGAGCGGAGTCGCCCTCCGCGAGACGTCCGATTCATTGGATGCCGATGTCATCGATGTTCCTTCCCAGACTTGTGTCCGCGGTTGCGGTCGATTCATACAATCGATCAATCGAGCGCCGGATGCGCTGGTCGCCGAAGAAAGTCGCTCTGGGTATGAAGGACGTCGTCTTCAGTATGAGAACTGTCGTCGATGCTCATGCGGCCCGGTCGGATCCCACCGGCTCCGCAGCGTGCCCGCTGCCGCTCGAGCGCCCGTTCCCGGCGGTTCTCGCAGCACGCGTCGGTGAGACGTGCCCTTCCGCCGCCATCGCTCGTGCAAGGCTCGAGCCACCACTGAATCCCACCGACTCGGCTACCTCATCGATGCTCAGTGCGTCCCGGGTTCGGTCGCGCAGAACGGTCAGTGCCTGCTCGACGCGCGTTCGACGGATCTCACGCCCGATCGTCGTCCCGCGCTCGCGGAACTGCCGTTGCAATTGCCGCAATGACAGCCTCACGTCCTGCGCGACGACGGCGGGAGTGAGCGTGGGGTCGGAGCAACGGACGACGATTGCCGCAAGCGCCTCGGTGAAGGGCTCTCGACGGCCGACCGACAACGTCGGACGGTTCGTCCCGATCAGCAATCCGAGGAACATCTCGCGCAAGAGATGTTCGAAATGATATGTGCTGAAACCGTTGAGGCCAGGGTCGACCGCCTCTCCCGCACCCACGATGAAGTCGGAGACCGGGCCCAGCAACGGGCTTTTGTCGAGCCGCCACGCAGTGCTCTCCGGCAAGGGAAGGCCCTCGGCGGTTGCCGCAGGAATCGTCAAGCTGGTCACAACGGCGCTGCGTCCCACCGACACCCGCGTCGGTCGCTGGGTCACGAACACCGAGCCGGAGGCGAATGAAGCAGGCCCATTCGACAGGGCCGCCCTCACGACCAATTCACCAGAACGCACAAGGTGCAGCCCCAGCACGGGGTCGCGTCTGAAGGCCTCGGAATGCAGGGTGGCTCCCGAGTTCTGCGCGAGTCTCCTCGTCAGCACACGCACCGACCCGAAAACCGCAGCGCGCTCGAATTGGCGCGCGCGAGTGATCCCCAAAATCGTCCCCATTCAATGACCCCGGTCCGCACCCAGCGGATCGACCGGCGCTTCCCCCCACGGGCGACCCGACGTCGCGTAAGCAGCCTTCAGGAGTAAGGAGTCGGAATCCGGTCAGAAGTGTCGTGAACGGCTTCCGGCATCACTAATGGCCATCGTTCGACTCCTTATCTCGTAGACGTCGCAGTTCATGTGCCGCACGTCTGATCGCGCATCGGGAGACACGGATGGATCGCCAGACACTGAACCGAAAGACCCAGGGGAGCCAGCCGGCCTCTGGATCCCACGCCTCCCATCCGCCTGGGGGCTCGAAGGCCGATCGCCGGCGCCGGCGTCGCCGGGAGCGCCGGCTGGCACGCCAATACCGTGCCGAGAGCCCTGCGCTGATGCGACTGAAACAGGTCGCCGTGGGAGCGAGCATCATCGTGGGGACTCTCGTAGTGGTCTACGGCTTCTTCATCTACAAGTGAGCGAGCACACAAGCCGAACCGCATCCCGCCCATCGGCGTGCGAACGTCACCTCACCGCAGTCGCGACTGTCGGGTCGGCGCGGGAGATCGGGATTCACGACCTCCTGGCGCACGGCATCCGCACCAGTGACATGAGCACTTTGCGGATACGAGCGCGAGAGATCGACGACATCACGCTCTTGTCGCTCACGGGCACCGCGAGCACCGAACTGTCGATCGATACGCGTTCGGCGCATCCGGACGATGCGCTCTTCCTGTTCGCCACGAGCAGGGGGTTCACGAATCGGCCCTGGAACGCCGTCGAGGCCAGGAGCAGCGTCGTACTCGCGCCGAGCGCGGCGATCCTGAAGCTGGCGTGCGGAGGCCGCTGGGATGTGATCGTTGTGCTGTCTCCGCGCGCAGCGATCGAACCCGTGGTCGAATGGCTGCCGGCAGACGTGCGAACGTACTCTGAACGACGCATGCTCGACCGAGGCATGCAGCGGTTCGTCGAGGGACTGCTGACAGATGACGAGGCACCCACGAGCATGGAGAGGTACGCGATCGCACAGCTGCTGGCGGAGATGGGCGGTGCCGTCGTTCTCGATCGCTTCGGCCTCGAGCGCGCGGCGCGCGATGCTCCCTTCGGCCGAGCACTCGCCTTGATCGCTCAGCAGTGCGCTGACCCTGATCTCACCCCCGCCGTCGTGGCGCGCGGCGTCCAGACGAATCTGAGACTGCTGCAGACGGCGTTCGCGGAAGAAGGCCGGACCATCGCGGGCGAGATCCGGCGCCAGCGGGCCCGGCTGGCCCGCAGCATGCTCCAGGACGAGCGATACTCGTCGGTCAGCGTCACCGAGATCGGCGAACGCGCCGGATTCCGGACGCCCATGAGTATGCGCCGCACTCTGCACGAAGAGTATGGCGCGACGCCGCGAGCGCTGCGAAGACAACCGCCGCTCGACGGGTGAGTTCAGCTCGTGGGCGCAGCCCGGAAGACCACCTTGTGGTACAGCACGAACCGCAGCAGCACCACGATCACGATGCTCACGAGGTTCACGATGTTCAGTGCCAGCGCGCCGGGTGCGTGCCCGCGCAAGCCGGTGAAGGCCTCGACGCCGAGCCAGACCAGCGCGGCGCCCAGCAGTGTGCAGGCGAGGTTCACGCCGAGGAACAGCACCAGCTCCGAGACGCGGCCGCGGCGATCGCGGTGCCGGAACGTCCACTCCCGGTTGCCGATGTAGGCGTTGACCAGGGCGACGAGCGACGCCACGATCTTCGAGAGCACAGGGTCCCAGCCCCAGACGAACACGAGCAGGTTGAACACCGCGATCTCGATGACCGTGCTGAGCGCACCGACCACGAGAAATCGGCTTCCCACGCCCACAAGGCGGCGCAGACGGGCAGGGATCTTCACTCCACTAGGCTACTTCGTGCGCGTACTCTCGCCGCACACGCCCGCCGAGGAACCCTTTGACCTTCACCCATCTCGCCATCGTCATGCCGGCCTACAACGAGGCCGAGGGCATCCGCGGCTTCATCGACGAGATCCGCGAACACGTCTCGCCGCTCGCCGACCGCGTGTCGTTCGTCATCGCCGACGACCGCTCGACGGACGACACCGCCCACGTCTTCGACGAAATCACGGACGTCGACCTGCAGACGCAGCCGGCCAACCGCGGCCACGGTCCGACAGCTCTGGCCGCGTACCGCGCCGGGCTCGCGATCGACCCCGACCTGCTCGTGCACGTCGACGGAGACGGCCAGTTCCTCGGCGTCGACTTCGTGCGCCTCATCACGGCGGCGGAGACGACCCGCGCCGACGTCGTGCACGGTGTGCGCGACGGTCGCACCGACCCCTGGTACCGCAAGGTGCTCACGTCGGCCGTCGGGCTGCTCATCGCCGCAGCATCCGGTCGTCGCATCCCCGATGTCAACACTCCCCTGCGCGCGTATCGCCCGGCGGCTCTGCAGACGCTGGTGGACGCCGTACCCGCCGACGTCACCGTGCCGCACGTGCACTTCTCACTCGCCGAGGCGCGCGGCGGCTTCATCGTGCGCTACGTGCGCGTGGCCAGCATCCCCCGCCGCGGCGAATCGGCCAGCGGAACCATGTGGGGCCGTGCCGCGGGCGTTCGGCTGCCGCCCAAGCGGCTGCGCCAGTTCGCGGTCGCCGCTCTTCAGGAGGCGTGGGCGCTGTCGCTTCGTCCATCGGCTCCGCTGCGCAGCATCCGCCGACCCCTCTCTGACGATTGACATGATCAGAGCTCGCTCCGTCGTCTTCTGGGTGCTGGCCGCGGCGCTGCTCGTCGGGCATGTGCTCGTCGCCTGGCAGAGCCTGACCGTCTGGCGGTTCTGGGAGGACGAGGCGCTCAACCTCACCGTGCCGCGCAATCTGCTCGCCGGTCTCGGCTACGCGAGTGACGGCGCCCTCTCGGGGTCGACGCTCACCCTGTTCGATGCGCGGATCTCGACCGGGCCCGTCGTGCTGCTCCCCGTCGCGGCGCTGCTCGCCACCGGCATCGACCCTGTTCTGGCGGCACGGCTGATCCCGCTCGCATACTGGGTGCTGCTGCTCGCAGGGCTCTGGGTGCTCGGCCGCCGCATCGGCGGACGCTGGGCCGCACTTCTCGCGGTCGCCGTTCCGCTCGCCTTCACGACGTCTGCGGGGGTTTCTCCGGTTCAAGGGCCCGCCGATCTGCTCGGCGAGATCCCCGCTGCGGCGCTGCTCGTCTGGGCGCTCGTCGTGCTGCCGCAACGAGCGTGGCTCGCGGGGCTGCTGGTCGGGCTCGCCGTGCAGGCGAAGCTCATCGCACTGCTCGCGCTGCCCGCTTTCGCGGTGGCGCTGCTGCTGCTCGCGCCGGGAACCGGTTGGACGCGCGTGTGGGCCTGGGTGCGGAGCTCGATCGTGCCGTTGCTGTTCGTCGCCCTGCCGACGTTCCTGTTCGAGCTCGCCGCTCTGGTGACGTTCGGCTTCGATGGATTCATCGATCATCTGCGGGCGCTCGTCGCGTTCGTGCGCAGCGGCGGACAGCCGGGCGAGCCGACGACCGTGGTGCAGAAGCTGACGACGCTCGCGGAGTCGTGGTCGGTGCCGGTGTGGGTCGCCGTGGTCGTCGCGGTGGTGTCGGTGCTGCTGATCGTCGGCGGGTTGTGGGTCTCGCGCCGCTCGTCTTCGGACGTCGTCGTCTACGTCGCCGCGGCCGCCGTCGGCGCGCTCGCGTTCGTCGGCTGGTGGGCCACCGCGTCGCACCTGCCGCTGTGGGTGCGGCATCCGGCTGCCGGGGTGTTCGCGTTCTTCCCGATCCTTGCGGCGTGCGCTGTGTGGGGAGCCCAGCGGATGCTGCAGACCCGGCGCCTTCGCGTCGTCTCGGTGGTCGCGGCGGGAGTCGTCTTCCTGGGGATCGGTGGAGGTGCCGCCATGCACGCGGCCGCCGCCACCCAGCCCCCGTGGCTCACGCTGGCCACGCAGCACGCCGCCGTCGCGCCGCTGAAGGAATGGGTCGAGGAGAACGACGTCGAATGGCTCGCGGCCCAGCCGTGGGGCGCGGCGGTGGCTCCGATCGTACTCACCGGCGCGCACGTGGGACTGTTCGATGCGCCCGCCATGGCCGATGCGCCGCGCCTGACGGGGATGGAATGCACGACCGAGGTGCTCGTCGACAGCGGGTGGTACCGCATCTGCGCGGCGCCGTAGGTCGATTCGCCCGCCGGGTCTGTCGAACCCGTTCAGCCGCCGGTGAAGGCGTTCGTTATGACCGTGTGCCCTGCCGCATCGCACGCATCCATGAGCGCACCTGCTGCGGTGTACCACTCCTCTGCCGAGCCCATGTCGGTGGAGTCCAGGTCTGGAACTGCGGGATACTCCTGCTTGAGCGTCGCGAGCGCCTCGGCCACCGGGCCCTCGTCAGCCGACGGGACGTTGCCGAGAACACGGGACGCGAGGCTGAACCACGCGCCCTTCTCCTTCTCGGTCGTGCGTTCCTGGTGGAAGGCGGTCTCCGCGTTGAGCAGGATCGTCTGGACGTCGGCGAACGCTTCGCAGGTCGCCGCATCGGCAGCCGAGGTCGTCTCGGCAGGTGTCTGCGGCGGTGTCTGCACTACCTCTGTGACGTCCACGTTCGATTCGCTCTCTTCGGGACCTGCGACCGCCGTGCAGCCGGTGGCGCTCACGAGAAGCAAGGCAGCGCCGACCGCGATCGCAAAGTGTCGAGCAGTGGATCGGGTTCGAAACGGCGTCATATGCGGAGCCTAGCCTGGGCGTCCGGCCCTTCCAGGGACATCGAGTCGCAGCATCCGCTCGCTGAGCTTGTCGAAGCGTGCACCGGCGCAGCATCCGCTCGCGGAGATGCGTCACCGGTAACGTGGGGGTGTGACGACCGATGCTCCCGCCGCTCCCGCATCCCGGCCGCTCTGGCGACGCATCACCGGCAGTGCCTGGTTTCACCTGATCGCCGCGTTCGCGGTCGCCGGCCTGCTGCTGACGTTCGTCGCCAAGCCGTACCTGGTGCCGTCCGCGTCGATGGAGTCGACCCTGCAGCCCGGCGATCGACTGCTCGTCAACCGATTGGCCTACGTCGGGTCAGAACCGGCGACCGGCGACGTCATCGTGTTCGATGCCGACGAGACCTGGGGTGCGCATGCGGCTGCCTCCGACCCCTGGTGGAAGGCCGCGGCCCGATGGGTCGGCGAGGTCACCGGATTCGGGCCGTCCGGCCCCCACACCCTCGTGAAGCGGGTGATCGCGGGGCCGGGGCAGGTCGTGGAGTGCTGCACAGCATCCGGAGCCATCACCGTCGACGGTGTCGAGCTCGACGAGACGTATCTGGGATCGGACTTCCCGTTCGACGCGGGCACGCTCGATTGCACGACCGAGCCGGCGTCGATGCGGTGCTTCGACCCCGTGACGGTACCCGAGGGGTCGTACCTCGTGCTCGGAGACAATCGGGCGAACTCGTCGGACTCGGCGGCTCACTGCCGCGGCGTGCCGGATGCGGATGCTTCGTGCTGGCGGTGGGCGACGCGCGAAGATGTCGTCGGCAAGGTCGGTCTGATCCTGTGGCCGATCGGGCGCTGGGGCGCGCTGTAGTCAGGCCGGACGGCGACACGTCAACATGCCTCCGGGGCGTATTGTGAGCGCATGACCGAGGCGCTGGCGAGTTGGAGCGAGTTCAATGTCGCGATGGCGGGCGCGACTGCCGCCCTCGCTGGACTCGTCATCGTGGCCGCAAGCGTGAACATCGACAAGATCATCAGCGCCGGCACGCTCACAGCCCGGCTGGGCGCGGCGATCGCTTCGCTCGTGCTGGCGCTCGTAGCATCCGCCGTCGGGCTCATTCCAGGACTCGACCCGACCTGGTACGGAATCGTCGTCCTTCTCAGCGCGCTTACTGCCGGGGTGTTCCAATTCCACGCGACGCGGGTGATCGTGACCGACCCGACTCCCGAGCAGCGCGGTCGCTTCGCGAAAGCCGTTCTCGGATTCCTGCCGGTCGCGGTGTATGTGGCCAGCGGAGTCATGCTGGTGCTGGGGAGCACGAGCGGACTCGTCCTCGCTGCCGCTGGATGCCTGCTCGCGATCGTCGCCGCGATCGTGGTGTCGTGGGTCGTGCTCGTCGAAGTGCTGCGGTGAGTTCTCCACAGATTTACGAATCTTTGTTCGAATGTCGGCGGACTCTGACACTATGAAGTATGGCCATTTTCAGCGAACTGCGCGACACCCTCGAGGGGTTGGAGTCGCGCATGGGCGACGTCGATATCGACGTCCTGCTGACGGCCATGCGCAGGCTCGACGATGATGCGGTCATCGGCGCGTTGGCCGGTGCGGCGGCGGTAGCGCACTGCGCCGAACGGATGCTGACGGTCGGTGCGGGAGTCGTGGCCGAGCGCTCGCGGCGCGAGGCCGGGCATTCAGGGCTGGCGGCGGCACGCGGGCACCGTAACGCGATGTCGTTGGTCCAATCGATCGTCGGCGGCACGCGCACGGATGCGGCGCGCGCCGTGCGGTTGGGCGAGTCGTTGATCGAAGGGGCGGATGCTGCGGGGGTAGGCCGTGCGGTTGGAGACGCGTCCGGCGGAGAGGGCGCGGGGTCCGGCTGGGGTTGGGGCGACGATTCCGCTGGTGCTGGTACTGGCGCTGGTGACTCGGGCGCCTGGGAGGGCGCGGTCGGAGCGGGTGTCGGAGACGGGGCCACCGATGAAGGCGCGGCGGCGGGTGATGCCGATGGTGCGGGTGCCGGTGCGACCGGGTCTGATGGCGGCTGGGGTGCCGAACCGAGCGGCAGCGGCGCCTCGCACGATCACGACGCGCGGATGCCGTGGCACGAGCCGTTGCGGCAGGCTTTGTTCAACGGCAGGATCACGACCGCGCAACACGATGCGATCTTCCGTGGAATGGGACAGCCTCCTGCTCGCGACGGCGCCGAGAGCCCGACGGAAGCGATGATCGAAGTGTGGTCGCTCGCCGCGGCGCAGCTCGTGGTCGAGTCCGCAGACATGTCGGTCGAAGACCTCGCGCGTCGTGCGCGGCAGGTGCGCGACACGCTGGATCCGCAGGGCGTGCAGGAACGTTTCGAGCGCTCATACGCGGCCCGGTCGTGGCGGTCATGGCGCAATGCGGACGGGCAGCATCACACGCACATCATCTCCGACGACGAGACAGCCGCGTGGCTGGACTCGATCCAGGATGCTGCGCTGCGCCCACGCCGCGGCGGACCGAGGTTCATGACAGATGAGGAACGCGCAGCGGCCAGCGCTCTTATCGACGACCCGCGCACGAATGACCAGATCACCTACGATCTGTTCACGGACATCCTGCGCGCAGGTGCACTCGCGAATGCCGCTGATGTGTTCGGCGCTCGCCAGCCGGGCATCAGGATCGTCACGGTGGACGGTGCCGCCGGCGTGCGCGATGCATTCGGACGGATGCTCGCCACCGGTCACCTCGAAGACCGCGGTGACGCCCTACCCGGAACCGTGGTCGATCGGAACCTGTGCACCGTCGGCGGCCGGAGCGTCATCGTCGACAGCTGCGGCAATCCTCTCGACGTCGGACGCGAGCAGCGCCTGTTCACGGCAAGACAGCGCGTCGCGCTCGCCGTTCGCGACGGCGGATGCATGTTCCCGGAATGCCGAGTCCCGGCGTCGTACTGCGAAGCGCATCACTGCGACCACTGGCATGAGGATCTCGGTCTCACCGACGTCGACCGCGGCATTCTTCTCTGCAGACATCACCACATGCTGCTGCACAACAACGGCTGGAAGATCACGCGCGAAGGACTTGGCGGGTTCATGCTCCATCCGCCGGGCAGTCGCGGCGGGAACGCCTCTGGGCCCGGGTCCGGGCCTGGTGGCGGAGGAGGAGGCGGCAGTGGTGGGATCGGCGAGACGGGCGGCGCCCAAGCCGGCAGCGGGATCGACAGAGGCGGCGGTGCCGGCGTGTCCGGCGACGCGCGCGGCGAGACATACCGCGATCAACACGGCGGCGGGATCGGCGCCAGCCGGGAGCCCATCCCGCTCACCAGCCGATCCGCGATCCGTTGGGCATGGGATCCACCACCCGAATGGCCACACTGGAGAAGTGTGCCCGCCAGTGGCACTGACGGCACAGACGGCGCTGGCTCCCGACTCGCTCACTCGGCGTAACGGGCGGACGCCGCCGCCGTCCGCGAACCCACGCGCGCACCGCCGATACGAACGGCGACACCCGCCGGGTCGTCAGAGCCCGACGGGTGCCGCGGTGAGAAACTGACGCGGAGTCAGCGCACGGTGCTCGTGACGCGGCGGCGGATGAGAAGTCCGCCGCCGAGCAGCAGCGCGAGGCCACCCGCGATCGCCCAGCCGATCAGGCCCGAGACCTCGCCACCGGTCGTCGCGAGGGCGTCATCACCGGCATCCGCACCGGATCCACCCGCCTCGCCGGACGTTCCGCCACCGGAGCCGTTCGAGCCATTGCCGCCGGACCCACCGGACCCGCCGCCGTTCCCGTTGCCGGGGTTGCCGGTGCCCCCGTCGCCGCCACCGCCGTTGCCCGGGTTACCGGTGCCCCCGTCGCCGCCACCGCCGGTGCCCGGATCGGGATCCGGAGCCGCCAGCACCGTGAAGAGCTGCACCGGCGAGAAGTCGACCGCACCATACGGATCGCTCGTGCGCACGTACCATCCGCGCTCCCCCACCTCGGCAAGAGGCCACGTCGCCGAGAGGATCGAGCCGGAAGCCACACCCTCGAACGACGCGATCTCGCTCGCGGTGAGGATCTCGGCCGAGAACGCGTCGGTCCCCAGCATCCGCTCGCCCGTCTCGATGCCGAGCTGATCGAACGTGAGCTCGAACTCCTGCGGAGCGTTCGCGAGCGTCGGATCGTCAGAGTCGTACTTGCCGAGCGCTCCCCCGTTGGCCGGATCCTCCAGCGACGGCGAGAACGTCCGCACGATCATCCGCTCGCCGACCGTGTCGAAGTGCAGCAGTCTCAGGAACCCCTGACCACCCTCGGGCAGACCCTGGTAGTCGAACAGCATCGAGTACACGTTGCGCTCCGCGACACCGTCGCCGTCATCGTCGAACTGATCCGTCCGGGTCAGAGCGCTGTGATAGTGCCCGGAGAACACCATCTTCACGTTCGGGTTCACCGCCACGACCTCGTCGAGGATACGCTGCGGCATCTCACCGAGCCCGCCCGTCGTGAGGATGAACTCATGCTGCGCGATGATCGCCACACGGTCGGGGTACCGCGCGAGCACCTCGTTCATCCAGGCGATGTCGGCGTCACCGGGACCCCATCCGGTGTACACCATGATGAAGTCGATGCCGCCGGCCGAGAGCAGGTCGTAGTGCCCGCGGTTGTTCTCGAAACTGCCGCCGTACCAGGGGTTGTCCGCATAACGGTCAGAGCCGAAGTACGTGCCGTAGTTGGTGTAGTCGATCAGCTGGTGACCGACGTCGTGGTTTCCGGCGAGCACGCCGTACGGCAGCCCCGCCTCATCCAGACGCTGATACTCGGGGTCGGCGTTCTTCCACTGGTACATCTGGTCGTAGTCGTCGACGATGTCGCCGGTGTGGAACAGGTACTGCAGGTTCATCGCCTCGCGCTGCTCGAGCAGGTACGAGTGGATGGCCTGCTGGTGACGGTAGCGGTCCTCTTCAGGGATCGCATTCTCGTTGTAGTACTGCGTGTCCGACTCCCAGCCGAACGTGAAGTCGTACTCCGAACGCGGAGTGTCGAGCGGATGCCGCGCGGCGACATCCGACTCACGCGTGCTGAGGTCCTCCCCCGCGAAGCCCTCCGAGTGCTGCACGAGCACCCGCACGACCCCGTCGCGCGCGTGCGCGGTGACATCGACGGCGGCATCGAGCGTGAACGAGCCCTCATCGGCCGTGACCTGCCTGGTCTGCTCCGTCCACGACGTGCCGTCGGCCGTCAGCGCGTACAGGATCACCGTGGCACCGGCATCCGCGTGCCCTGTCCACGTGACCCGCACGAGCGAGCCGTCACCGGCGTCACCGGTCTCGACGTCGAACAGCTGATACGGGAACTCCGCGCTCGAGGACACGTCGTTGGCGAGACCGTCGGCGGCGGACAGCATCCGGATGTCGTCGTCGCTCAGCGTCTCCGGCTGCTCGCGCTCGAGGCTCTGCGCATCGTTGACCGTGCCGGACTGCAGCGCGATGTCGCCGTCGGACAGGTCGACCCTGCGGCCCTCGAGGAACGACACGTCCAGCATGTCTCCGGTCGGATCCTCGACCTTCGCCTGCAGCGTGACGTCGCCCGCCGTCACCTCGGCCCCCTCGACCGGCGCGATCGCACCGGCGCTGGGCTGCTCGTCATAGGTGATGAAGGTCGCCGTGTACTCCGAGGCGTTGCCGAGAGCATCCGTCGCCGTGATCTCGACGACATGGTCGCCGGCGGTGAGCTCGACAGACGACGTCGTGTGCGGCAGCGCGATCTCGACGCCGTCGAGCGTCGCGACCGTGGTGACCTCACCGATTCCGGCGTCCACGACCTCGGCGTCGATCGCGATCTCGCCCTGGTAGGCCGAGCCGTCGACGATCTCGGTCGTCACCTCAGGTCCGGTGTTGTCCACGCTGACCGCGCGGGAGACGGTGGTCTCGGCATCCGTAGCGGTGACGACCGCGGCACCGTCGTCGCGGGCGGTGGTGTCCCACTCGGCGGTCACTGCGGAGAAGGCGTCCTCCGGCAGGTTGAACCGCGCGTCGAAGAAGTCGAACTTCCCTGCGCTGTCGCCCATCTGCAGCACGGCCGCAGGGTCGTCGTATCCCTGCGGGGTGAGGGTGCGCCCGTCGGGAAGGATGAGCCGCAGCCCACGGATCGTGAAGTCGTCGTTGTTCTCGCCCTCGTCGATCTCCGGAGCTTTCTTCGTGCCGGCCCAGACGCTCACGACGAGCTCGTCGCCCTCGCGCACATACGACAGCGGCACCGGAGTCGTGATCGTCCCCCAGTTCGCGTACGTGCCCTCGTCGAAGATGCTCAGCACGTCGTCGCCGATGCGCACGCCGTTCTTGAAGTAGTAGTCGGTGTTCGACGCCTCGAAGGCGAACACCGGCTCGGCCTCGAGGCTCGTCACGGTCTCGAGCGGCTCACCGTCGACATCGAGTTCGATCTCGGCCGGATGCTCATCGCCCGCGCCGACGACGGTCGTGACTCCGCCGACGAAGGCGCCCTCGTCGAGGTTCAGTCGCAGCGGGTCGGTGTTGGCGCCCGCGATCGCGACACGCACAGTGTCAGTGCTCGTGACGTTCGTGCCGTCGGACGCCGTCACTGCGTACTCGAACCACGACTTGCCCAGCAGGTCGACCGCGTTGATCGTGTGGACGTAGTTGCCGTCGCCCGCGTCGCTGAGGTTGATCGGTGTGAAGGCGCCGTCGACGTCGTTCGCGAGCGACAGCGTGACCGTGCGCGGAAGCACGTCATCCGTGACGCGGAAGTTCAGTGCGAAGTCTGACGCGGGGTCGATCTCCGCGGCCGTCAGGTTCTCGATCGCGGGTGCGACGGTGTCCGGCGCCGGGATCATGAGACCGGCGGGCACCTGGTCGGACTGCACCGCGCCAGGCGTGGCGGGGGCGATCCCCAGCATCCGCTGCAGGGTGAGGTCGTCTTCACGGATCGCGTAGCGGATGCCCTGGTCAGCCACCGTGTCGTCGGTGTCGCCCATGAAGTAGTAGCCGCGATTGACGGTGTGACCGGTGTTCGTGATGATCTCGATGCCGCGCGGCGATGAGTTCGCCATACCGCCGGCGAAGATCTCGACCAGGTCGTCACCGAGCGTCAGCGACGTGCCGAACATGCCGTTGAACTCCGCCGCACCCAGGTCGTTGTTGGGCCCGTTCTTGATCCACAGCACGAGCGAATCGCCACCGGGGATCACGACGTCGGCGGGGGTCGCCGGCCAGCGTGCGGTCTGCGTGTTGGTGTACTCGTCGACCGGGTACAGGTAGTTGATCGTGTAGTCGCCAAAATCGATCGGCTCGCTCGTGGCGTTGTACACCTCGATGAACTCGTAGCCGTCGGATGCGCCCACGTTCGTGGAGTCGGGCAACACCTCGGTGACCTGCAGCGGCGCGGTCACGACGGACGGGTCGGGCTGCGGGTCGAAGTCGGGCTCCGGCTCGGGCTCGGGCGCCGTGAGCGCCTCGTCCGTGATCGTGCCAGGTGTCGGAGCTCCGGATTCGGCGAGCAGCAGCATGCTCTGCGCGGCGATGTCGCCCGGGATGCGGAAGTGCGCGGTCAGGTCGACGCCGACGGATCCGGACGGGTAGAACGACCAGTTCGCGATGTCGTCGCCGGTGTGCACGACGCGGATGCCTCGGCCGCCGCCGTTCGCCATGCCGGCCTGTCCTTCGACCCTGACGACACGGGTCTCGGCGGAGGCGCCCCAGTGCGCACGGAAGTCGTCCACCGTGCGCGCGAACGAGTCGACGGTGGTCGTCGTGTAGCTGAGCCACATCGCGACGGTCTCACCGGGTTCGACGACCGTGGGCTCGGTCACGGTGAGCGGAACGTCACGGGTACGGTCGGCGGAGTCGACGTAGCTGTAGGCGAAGGAGTAGCCCTGCAGGTCGATCGCCTCGGCCGTGGTGTTGTGAATCTCGAAGAACTCGAAGTCGTCGACACCGGAGTTGTCTGGCGCGATCTCGGTGACCATGATCGGCCAGTTCGAGGCCGGGCCCTGCACCGGAGGCTCGGGTGCCGTGGTCGGACGCTCGAGCGCGATCGGAAGCACGGTGCCCGGTGTGCGCTCGGACTGCATGCCGAGAACGGTCAGGCTCTCGGGAGCCGTGGGGTCGCTTGATTCGGACGGCAACCGGAAGTGCACGGCGAGGTCCTCGCCCATCGACGCGGAGGGATAGTGCGACCACGCGCGCAGCTCGTCTGCCTGGAGCACGCGGATGCCGCGGTCTCCCCCGTTCGCCATGCCGTTCTGCCCCGTGATGCGCACGACCTGCGTCGCGGCATCCACGCCGTGGTATGCGCGGAACTGGTCGACGGTGCGCGCGAACGAGTCGACGTTGCCGGTGGCGTAGCTCAGCCACAGCACTGCCGTCTCGCCCCCGGCGAGCACGAGCGGCTCGTCGACGGTGAGCGCCACATCGCGCGAACGGTCATCGGAGTCGACGTAGGAGTACGCGAACGAGAAGCCCTGCGCCGCGAGGTCGATCGCCTCGGCCGTCGTGTTGTGGATCTCGAAGTACTCGAAGTGGTCGTCGCCCGCCGTGTTCGCGAGGATCTCGGTGACGATGATCGCCGGAGTCGCGGGGGCGGGGGCCGCGGGGGCAGCTGCGCCGACGGGCACGGTCGGAACGCTGGCTGCCGCGGCAGACGCGGCCGGAAGCAGCGATGCCAGCAGCACCGTGGTTCCGAGGACGGACGGAAGGACAAGGGAAGAACGGCGCACAGGCACGGGGATGATCCAATGACTTCGGGGAGGGCAGGACCTCTCGAAGTTATTGACGCCGCCGCAACATCACGTGTCGCGTTACCCCGTCCCACATGGCCGCTGGGTTGCCGCCCGGTGAACGCCCCGCACCCTTCCTACCGTCCGACGGAGGGAGCTCAGAAGAGTTTCGGGGCTCTCCGATGCTTCGGAGCCGCGAAACTCTTCTCGGCGCGCCTCGTGACCGCGGGGGCGCCGGCCGGGCCGGCCGGCGGGGGCGCGTCCGGGGCGCGTCCGGGCTCACCGCTAGAGCGCGAGGCGCTCCTTGACCACATCGGCGAGGCGCTGTGCGTAGGACTGAGCGGATTCGGCATCCGCCGCCTCGACCATCACGCGCACCAGCTGCTCGGTACCTGACTTGCGCAGAAGCACGCGTCCGGTGTCGCCGAGTTCTGCCTCGACGGCGGCGACGGCTGCCTGCACGCCCTCGTCATCGGCGCAGCGGTCCTTGTCGACGTCGCGCACGTTGATGAGTACCTGCGGGAAGACGGTCATGACCGAGGCGAGCTCGGCGAGCGACTTCTTCTGGCGTGCCATCTCGGCGACCAGGTGCAGGCCCGTCAGAACGCCGTCACCGGTCGTCGCGAACTCGCTCATGATCACGTGACCGGACTGCTCGCCGCCCAGGGCGTAGCCGCCCGCGTTCATGTCTTCGAGCACGTAGCGGTCGCCGACGCCGGTCTGGCGCACGGTGATGCCGTTGGCTTCCATCGCGCGGTGCAGACCGAGGTTGCTCATCACCGTGGCGACGAGCGTGTCGTCCGTGAGGTGTCCGCGTTCCTTCATCGCCACCGCGAGGATGGCCATGATCTGGTCGCCGTCGATGATGTTGCCGTTCGCGTCGACCGCGAGGCAGCGGTCCGCATCGCCGTCGTGGGCGATGCCGACGTCGGCGCCGAGACGAACGACGGCCTCCGCGAGCTTGTCGAGGTGGGTCGATCCGACGCCGTCGTTGATGTTGATGCCGTCCGGCTCAGCACCCATGACGGTGACCTCAGCGCCGGCGTCGTTAAACGTCTCGGGCGAGACACCGGATGCTGCGCCGTGCGCGCAGTCGAGGACGACGTGGATGCCGTCGAGTCGGTGCGGCAACGAACCCAGCAGGTGCAGGGCGTAGCGGTCCTCCGCGTCGGAGAAACGCTCGATGCGACCGACGGAGGCGCCGGTGGGCAGCAGCTTCTCGCCGAACATCGCGGCTTCGATGCGCTGCTCGACCTCGTCGGGGAGCTTCACACCGCCGCGGGCGAAGATCTTGATCCCGTTGTCGGGCGCGGGGTTGTGCGATGCCGAGACCATGACGCCGAAGTCGGCATCGTGATCGGCGACGAGGAACGCCAGGGCCGGGGTGGGGATGACACCGGCGTCGAGGACGTCGACACCGGATGCTGCGAGGCCGGCGGAGACTGCGGCCACGAGGAATTCACCGGAGATGCGCGGGTCGCGGGCGACGACTGCGGACAATCTCTTTCCCTCGGACTTGCGGGCTTCCGCGGTGCGGCCCTGGCCCAGGACGACTGCTGTCGCCTGGGCCAGGGTGAGCGCGAGGTCGGCGGTGAGGATGCCGTTGGCAAGTCCTCGAACGCCGTCCGTGCCGAAAAGCGGCATCGGGGCTCTCGTGCTTAACGCTTCGAGTACTGAGGCGCCTTGCGGGCCTTCTTGAGACCAGCCTTCTTGCGCTCGATGACGCGAGCGTCACGAGAGAGGAAGCCGGCCTTCTTGAGGGTCGCGCGGTTGTTCTCCGCGTCGATGCCGTTCAGCGAACGGGCGATGCCGAGACGCAGTGCGCCGGCCTGGCCGGAGTCGCCGCCACCGGAGATGCGTGCGATGACGTCGTACGCGCCCTGGAGGTTGAGCACCGTGAACGGGTCGTTGATCAGCTGCTGGTGCAGCTTGTTCGGGAAGTAGTCCTCGAGCGTACGGCCGTTGACCGTGATGACGCCGGAGCCGGGGACCAGACGCACGCGGGCGATGGCCTGCTTGCGACGGCCGACGGCTGCGCCGGGAACGTTGAGGACCGGACGGGGAGCCGCCTCGGTCTCGACCGTCTCCGGGCTGGAGGTCGAGTAGTTCTGAGGGGTTTCGGTGGTGTCCTGAGTATCAGCCACGAGAATATCCTTAGGGGTCTTAGCGGCGCTTACTGGGCGACCTGGTCGAGGGTGTACGTCGTGGGCTGCTGAGCGGCGTGCGGGTGCTCGGCACCGACGTACACCTTGAGCTTGGTCAGCTGCTGACGACCGAGGCTGTTCTTGGGGAGCATGCCGCGGACGGCCTTCTCGACAGCGCGGATGGGGTTCTTCTCGAGGAGCTCCTCGTAGGAGACCTTCGACAGGCCGCCCGGGTAGCCCGAGTGGCGGTACGCCATCTTCTTCTGGAGCTTCTGACCCGTCAGCGCGACCTTTTCGGCGTTGATGATGATGACGAAGTCACCCGAGTCGAGGTGGTTGGCGAAGGTGGCCTTGTGCTTGCCGCGCAGGAGTGCTGCGGCGTGCGAGGCGAGGCGACCGAGAACGACGTCATTGGCGTCGATGACGACCCAGTCACGCTGGATCTGCCCGGCCTTCGGGGTGTAAGTGCGCGTCACGATAGTGCTGCTTTCTTGTTCGAACGGAGGAGTTCGTGAATCCCACTCCGGGGTGGTTCTTCGCTATTGCTTGGAACACGCCAGTGGAGGGCTCACGTTCGCGGCACTCTGCAGTCGAGTACCAAAGGGATAGCCTACGGCATTTTCGTCTGAAGTGGGAATCGCGCCCACCGCGACCCTCATTCCGGGAACGGAACGTGGTGTGCGCGCCCGGACGGCGCCCGTTCGACGTCCTTCTCGGCGCGGATGCGGTCTTTCTCCGCCCGCTCCAGCGCGCTCTCCACGGAATCGGCGAACACGTCGCCGCCGGCCTCGCCAGGATGGATGTCGTCGCCGGCGAGCAGTTCGGTGTGCGGTGCGATCGCGCCGGACCAGTCCGCGACCCACACCGATCGGTGGCTGTCGGCGAAGGCCGCGAGGTCGGCGTTCACTCCGGGTATCCAGTCGCGCGGCGCGTGCGCATTGACGAGGATCAGGTTGCGGTCCTTCCCCGCCACCTGCGACATCTGCTCGAGCACGCCCCAGTCGACGGGACCGTTCGTGCCGAGCGCCACCACGACGTTCTCGCGCAGCTCTCCCCGTGACGCGAGGTCGTCGAGGATGTCGGGGCCCGCCCAGATCGAGCGGGACACTTCGGCGTCGACCTCGATGCCGGGGAACTGCTCGTACAGCGACGGCGCCGATGCGAGCATGACCGAGTCGCCGACCGCCGTGATCTCCGTCCCGTCGGGGATCTCGATCTGCTCCGGCTCGCCGTCCGCCTCGTCGGGCGCCGCTCTCGCGGCATCCCTCATGGCCTGCTCCCCCGCCGCGATCGCCGCGGCCGCGGATGTCGTCGGCGGCGCGGTCACGATGGCCGCCGCTGTTCCGCCCGAGGCCACGACGCCGAGTCCCAGTGCGGATACCCCGGCGAGGCGCACCATCGGACGGCCGGTGATCCTCCGTCGCAGTGCACGCCAGGCGTGCCGGAATCCGTACCGGCGCAGCGGCTGTTCGACGAAGCGGTACGACAGCGCTGCCGCCCCGACCGACGCCACGAGCACAGCCGCCCCCGTGACCACCGGCACTCCGGCGTCGGGGCCGGTCCCCTGCGTGGCGACCAGAGCCAGCACGAGGACGGGCCAGTGCCACAGATAGATGCCGTACGACCTCTCCCCGATCCACCGCAACGGTGCGACGTCGAGGCCGCGCCCCAACCAGGACCCGGGCCACGTGCCCGCGAAGATCGTGAGCGCCGTTCCGACGGAGGCGAGCACGAGCACGGTCGTGACGGCAGCGTCCTCCGGCGCCAGCGCGGCGACGACGACGGCGGCCAGTCCGACCACCCCGAGGAGCATCGCACCGGCCTGCGCGCGGCGCCGCAGCATCCATTCTTTCTCCGGCATGTCCGCTGCGGCGAGCGCGAGGACGATGCCCAGCAGCAGACCAAACGCGTGCGAGTCGGTGCCGAAGTACGCGCGGGTGACGTCGCCGTCGGCGACCAGCGCCGCCATCCACCATGCCGATCCGCCGGCGGCGACGAGCATGAGCGCCGCGCGCGTCCACCGCCCTGGGATCAGCAGCACCAGCGGAAGCAGCAGAGGCCACAGCACATAGAACTGCTCTTCCACCGCCAGCGACCAGACGTTGCGGAACAGTTCGGGCGCCGTCGCCGCGAAGTAGTCGCTGCCGCCCGCGACCGCGAGCCAGTTGTAGCTGAAGGTGGCAGCGCCCAGCACCTGCCGGCCGATGCCGACGAGCACATCGCCGCCCAGCATCCATGCCGCCGTCGCGCACACCGTGATCACGAGCGCGAGTGCCGGCAGCAGCCGGCGAGCGCGTCGGCGCCAGAAGTCGATCAGTCGACGGGGCGATCCGAGCGGTCCGAGACGCGAAGGACGCAGCAGCAGCGATGTGATCAGGAACCCGCTGATCACGAAGAACACGTCGACGCCGACGAAGCCCGACCGCACCGGTGAGGAGGGGAAGAGGTGGAACGCCACCACGAGGATGACGGCCACCGCGCGCAGGCCGTCGAGTCCCGCGAAACGTCGAGGAGTGGAGTGAATGGGCGTCATGGTGAGGAGGAGGGACGGCTCGTGACCGAAGATTCCAGTCTAGGCTGGCCTTCGTGCGAATTCGGCTTGACATCGCCTATGACGGCACGCAGTTCCGCGGGTGGGCGACGCAGCCGGGGCTGCGCACCGTGCAGGGCACGCTCGAGGCAGCGCTGGCCCGCATCGTCGGCTCTGATGTGCGGCTCGTCGTCGCCGGGCGCACCGACGCGGGGGTGCACGCCGCCGGTCAGGTCGCGCATGTCGACCTCGACGACGAGCAGTGGTCGCGAATCCTCACGAGGCACGGACGCAGCTCGCATGACCCGGCCGGCTCGATCGCCGGGCGCATCCGCGGAGTGCTCGGAGCGTATTCCGACGTGACGGTGCATCGCTCGTCGTTCGCGCCCGACGGCTTCGACGCGCGTTTCTCGGCCGTCTGGCGCCGGTACCGCTACCGGCTCGCCGACGAGATCGCCGGCTACGATCCGGCCAGGCGGCTTGACACCACCAGCGTTCGCGGCGAGCTCGACGCTGCGGCGATGGATGCCGCGGCGCAGACCCTCATCGGACTGCATGACTTCGCCGCCTACTGCAAACCCCGCGAGGGCGCCACGACGATCCGCACCCTGCTGGATTACCGGTGGCAACGCGACAGCCAGAGTGTGCTCGTCGCCGAGGTGAAGGCCGACGCGTTCTGCCACAGCATGGTGCGGGCGCTGGTCGGCGCGTGCGTGGCCGTCGGAGAGCAGCGACTCGATGTGGACGATCTCGTGGTGCTGCGCGACGCGCTCGAGCGCACCAGCGAGTTCAAGGTGCTCGCGGCGCGCGGTCTGACTCTCACCGAGGTCGGCTACCCCGCCGACGAGCTGCTGGGCGTGCGCGCCGAGCAGACCCGCGCGCGGCGCGACAGCGACAACTCGGACTGATTTCGACACCTCGGGTTCAGACGGACGCAGTAGCGTTGGCAGAGATGAAGGTGATCTCTTACAACCTGCGCAAGCATCGTGCGGCGACCGAACTCGCGGAGCTCATCGCCGAGCACGAGCCTGACATCCTGTGCCTGCAGGAGTGCGATGTCGAGGCCCTGCCCGACGAGCTCGGCGGGCTCGCGCTGGCCGATGCCACTCAGGGGAACCGCCTCGGTCTGGCGCTCTATTACCGCATGAACACGTTCCGACTCCTGGCGATGCGCACCTTCGGGCTGAAGAAGTCGTTGCACGATCGCGTGCTGAAGCCGGCGCACGAGCGGGTTCTCGGCGTCCACCTGCAGGACATCGACAACGGCCGCGAGCTGATCGTGGCGTCGTTCCACGCGGCGCCGCTCACCGCACTCAACTCGCTGCGCCGCAACCAGATCCGCGCCGCGCTCACAGAGCTCGAGTCCATGGCGCACGGGGCGCCCGTGCTCATGGTGGGCGACTACAACTACCCGGTGTTCAAGGAGAACCTGGGCCAGACGATCCGCGACCACGGCTACACGCTGACCCTCAGCGACGAGCGCACCTACACGCGCTACCGCGTGTTCAAGGGCCACTATGACTTCGCCACGTCCGACGGCTTCACCATCGACCGGATCCAGACGCTGCCGCAGCGCTCCAGCGACCACCGCCCGATCCTGATCACGGCAGCCGTCGACTAGCGCGGCCTACCGCCGCAACTCAGAGGTCGCTGAAGTCGTTCGCGGGAACCTGAATCTGCTTCACCACGTCGCCGTCGAGGTGGTGAAGGACGAACAGGATCCCCACCTGCCCCGGTCGGGAGAGCGACTGCGTCCCTGGGACCTCTTCGCCACCGACCCCGAGGTATTCGGCTGTCGCCGCATCCTCCTGATCGGTGAGCGTCCACGCGTCGGCATCCATGAGTTCCTGTCGCGTCGAACCGACGCTGAGTCCTTCTTCCGTGGCCACCGGGATTCCGTCGACCTCCGCGCCGGTCACAGCGAGGCTCAACGATCCGTCCAGGTTCACGTCGACCGAGACCCACAGACCGTCCCAGCTGTAGCGTTCCCGGTCTGATTCGTAGCCGGGTATCCCCTCGACGGGCTCGGGATCGGGGAGATCGCCTGTCGCGCTCTCCAACAGCGCGAGCACGGCGTCGCCATCGTCGTACTCCGCCGTCTGGGTGCCCGATTCGTCGACGTACGTGATGCCGTCGATCGCCACCACGAGGTGCGCCTCCACGTCTGGCGTCGGTGCCGCCGACGGCGTGTCCGAAGCCGGCGGCTCTGGCGGATCCGTGGTCGGCGCGCCGCCCGCGCAACCCGCGAGGATGACGGTCGCGGCGGCGATGAGGGCTACGGCCATGGACATACGTGAGCGATTCACGCTGTCATGCTATCGATCACTCGGGGCTGCATACGAAGGCACGCTCCAGCCACCACCGCCCGATCCTGATCACGGCAGCCGTCGACTAGCGCGGCGATCTAACGCCGCAGCACGCGCTGGGCGAGCCAGTTGCCGAAGATCTGCCCCACCTGCACGATCACGATGATGATCGCGACCGTCACCCAGGTCGCCTGCTGATCGAACTGGTTATAGCCGTAGATGATCGCGAAGTTGCCGAGTCCGCCGCCGCCGATGTATCCGGCCATCGCCGACATGTCGACCACCGCGATGAACATGAACGTGTAGCCGAGGATCAGCGGCGCCAGCGCCTCGGGGATCACGACGCCGAACAGGATCGACAGTCGCTTCGCACCGATCGCGAGCGCGGCCTCGACGACGCCGGGATCGACGGCCACGAGGTTCTGCTCGACGACGCGCCCGATCACGACCGCGGCCATGATCGTCATCGGCACGATCGCGGCCTCGGTGCCGAGCGTCGTCCCGGCGACGAGCTTCGTGACCGGCCCGACGGCGGTGAGGAAGATGATGAACGGGATCGGCCGGATGACGTTGATCACGAGGTTCATCACATTGAAGACGATCCGGTTGCCGAACAGGTTGCCCGGCCGCGTCGCGTAGAGCACCGCGCCGATCAGCAGTCCGGCGACGCCGCCGATCACGAGCGTGACCGCGACCATGTACACGGTCTCCTGGATCGACTGCAGCAGCACCGGTGTCAGCGAATCCCAGTTCGCGAGCGGCTGGATGCCGGTCATGAGACGCCCTCCGATCCGGATGCGGCGACCTGCGACCCTGTGCCGCGCAGCACCGAGACCTTCGTGCGTGCCGAGAGCTCCCCGACGGCTTCTGCAACAGCATCCGCTCCCGCCTGCAGTCGGTACGTGAGCGTTCCGAGCTGCCGCCCGCGGATGTCAGTGACGCCGCCGAAGACGACCGCACGCCGCACGCCGTGCTTCTCGAACACCTCGTCGATGTCCTCGCTGGTGAACTCGTTGACGTCGACGCTCACGAGCGTGCCACCGCCCACGAGCAGGGATTCCAGGGTGTCGCCCGTCGGCACGCCCTGCGTGACGGCGGCGACGAAGCGCTCAGTGAGCTCCGCACGCGGATGCGCGAACACGCGATACGTGTCGCCGCTGTCGACCACGCGTCCGCCGTCCATCACGACGACCTGATCGCACAACTCGTGCACGACCGAGATCTGATGGGTGATGACGACGATCGTGATGCCTAGTCGGCGGTTGATCTCCTTGAGCAGCGCCAGCACCTCGCCGGTCGTCTGCGGATCGAGCGCGCTGGTCGCCTCATCCGCGAGCAGCAGCTCAGGGTTGGCCGCGATCGCGCGGGCGATGCCGACCCGCTGCTTCTGCCCGCCCGAGAGCGCCCGCGGATACCGGCCGGCCTTGTCGCCGATGCCGACGAAATCGAGAAGTTCGGCGACGCGGGGCGCGATGTCCTCCCGCTTCCAGCCCGCGACCTTCAGCGGATACGCGACGTTGCCGCGCACCGTGCGCGAATTGAAGAGGTTGAACTGCTGGAAGATCATTCCGATGCGTGCGCGCAGTCCGCGCAACTCGGTCTCGGACGCGCTGCCGACATCGACGCCGAGCACGTTCACGGTTCCGCCGGTCGGCTTCTCCAGCCCGTTGATCAGCCGGACGAGCGTCGACTTGCCCGCACCGGAGTATCCGATGACGCCGACGATGGATCCCCGCTCGACATCGAGATCGACCTCTTCCAGGGCATCGACGACGGGCCCCCGCCGCGTTCCGGGGAACGCTTTGGAGGCCCGATCGAACGAGATGATTCCGGTCACTGCTGTGCGCGCAACGTGTCTTCGAGGCCGGTGAGCTCCTTCTGGAGGTCGGCGGCGGTCCAGTCGCCCTTGAACTGCAGGTTGCCCTGGTTCAGCTCGGTGACGGCCTCTTCGACCTCGGGCGAGTGGTACGCCTCGATGAGCTTCTCCCAGCGCGGGTCGTCCTTGTTCTCGTCCTTGACGACGAACGCGTTGATGTACGGCGCGAGCTCGGGGTTGTCGAGGTCTTCCTTGAAGATGATCAGGTCGTCGCCGAGCCCGCCCTTCTGGGCCTGGGTGTTGTTGACGATCGCCGC
>Ga0308157_10000298_pt1 | contig 181555 bp, 176 predicted proteins | sample PhyBR1_FD_201035 | JGI IMG/M metagenome (GOLD analysis project Ga0308157, IMG submission 201035) | Phyllosphere microbial communities from UC Gill Tract Community Farm, Albany, California, United States - DLSLB.R1 | ecosystem: Host-associated > Plants > Phyllosphere > Unclassified | place... | reverse complement strand
TTCCGTCCATTCCGTCTTTGAAAAGATCGATGCCGGACCCTTCAAGTTCGATTGGCGCCTGCACGAAATAGCGGCCATCTGTCCAGAGGCCTGCTTTATCTTTGGTGATGACTACAAAACCTGCGGAGCCTGTAAAGCCTGAAAGCCAGGATCTTTCCTGCCATTCGGCCGGCAGATATTCGCTCATATGCGGGTCTGCGGAGTACACGATAAAAGCGTCGATATTATTTTCTGCCATTTTCTGGCGCAGCAAAGCTATTTTTTCGGCTGATGTCATAATCTATAATTTGACGTGAATTTACGAAGAATGTCAGACTTTAAAAAAAATTAGCCGTTAAATCGACTAATTTTCCGGAATTGCTTCATAAAAAAAAGTATACTGAAATAGCTTCAGTATACTTTTAAGAAATTTATTTAAAAATAATTTATTTCTGAGCCGCTAACATAGCCGCTTCTTTATCTTTAAACTCTTTATATTTCGCCTCGTTTTTTGTAGAAAGGTAAAGACCTTTCAACAGGCTAACGACATCAATGTTATTGCTGTCATACTGATACCATTTTTCAGCGTATGGTAACGTAGCAGCTAATCTTGCTCTTCTTGCTTCAATTATCTTGTTGGCAAGTTCAGTCTTTCCCGCTTTACGTGCAGTATTATAGTCTTCTGTAGCTTTTGCATCATCTCCCATGGTAAGATAGGTAAGATTTTGATGAGCCTGAACTAGATCCGGTTTTATTTCCAACGCTTTTTTGTAAGAAGCCACCGCCTCTGCCACGGTTGCAGGATCTTTACTTTGTAAAACTCCAAGGTTGTACCAGTTGTTGGCGTCCTTTGGATCTTTCGCCAACTGCGCTTTTAAATTGGTAATGAATTCGTTGGTTTTACCCGCTTTATAAAAAGCAGTTCCTTGCAGTTCTGTCAGTTTAGCGCTTGCCGGGAACTTTTTCAAACCTTTTTCGATAAAAGCCAAAGCATCATCACCACGGTTTGAATCTAAAAGCAACGCTGCTGTTGTTTCGTATAATTCCTGCTCTACGCTTTTAGAAACTTCCGTTTTAAAATCGGTGTAATCTCCTGCAGCACCCATTTTTTTATAAAGTTCCCAAGTAGCCTTCTCCAAATTTTCTACTTCACCTGATTTTTTATTTTTCGCAGTGTAGGTGGTTTCAACACCGGTGTAATTGGAGTTGATTAAATCCATATATACATCGGTTGCTTCTTTTTTCATGTCACCTAAAGCGTAAGTCAAACCTGAATAATAAAGGTATTTTTTATTGTCCTGACCTGCAGCGCTCAACAGTTCGTAAACTTCTTTAAATTTCGGTGCTGCAACGCTGTATTTTTTTTCGTTATAAGCTGCTAAAGCTGCTTTGTTTGCTGCTTCAATAACAGGATTAATAGAAGTACCTAATTTGCCCATTAAAGTCGGAACATAAGTTTCTTCTTTTAAACCCTGAATACCGGAAGCGTCTGCTGCTGTTTTCCCAACGTAGTACACTTTGTTTTTCGACGAGTCTTTACCTACATAAATTTTATTTTTGGCAAGATCATTAATCTTCGCAAGGTAAGAGGCACCTTCTGCAGATTTACCGGCCTTTAAAAGCGACAAACCTTTAGCATAATAATACTGCTCTAAAAGTGCTGGTTCCAAAAAGTAAGTTTTGGTTCCCATGGCGCTTTCAGCCTGCGCGAGCTGAGCGGTAGTGGTTGCAATATCGCCAGCATCAATAGCTTTTACTGCTGCTGCGATTTCTTTTTTCTGTGCGAAGGTAAACACAGCGGTAAGCAGTGCGGCACTTAAAAATATTTTTTTCATTGGTTTTAAATTAAATGGTTGCTATTTATTCTTCCTCTGTTTCACTTTCAGAATCTAGAGTATCCCGGGTTGGATGGATTTCATCACCAGAAGTTGGATTGAGATTCAAATTTACACCCTCTTCTCCATTTTCTTCGCCTTCAACATCAGGAGCAGTTTCTGCTTCATCAACGATTACTTCCTTATCCATTTCCACTTTTGCGATGGCAGCAATTTCGTCATTTTTCTTAAGATTAATTACTTTCACACCTTGTGTATTTCTACCCATAATGCGCATTTCGTCCATGCCCATTCGGATGGCAACACCGGATTTATTGATGATCATCAATCCATCATCATCAGTTACCATTTGAATTGCAATAAGGTCTCCGGTTTTTTCGGTGATATTTAAGGTAATTACTCCTTTTCCACCACGGTTGGTTACACGGTAATCTTCTACAGCAGTTCTTTTTCCGTAACCTTTTTCGGAAACTACCAAAACAGATTCTTTTTCAACATCTTCTACGACAATCATTCCGATTACCTCATCACCCTCATCTAAAGTGATACCGCGCACACCGATTGAGCCACGGCCAACTGCTCTGGCTTTTTCTTCCGGAAAACGGATACATTTTCCTTTTCGCGTAGCGATCATTATTTCAGAGTGTCCGTTCGTAAGCCTTGCGCCCAGTAACTGATCGTCTTCACGAATCTCAATTGCGTTTACACCATTTGTTCTTGGTCTTGAATATGCTTCCAGTGAAGTTTTCTTGATGGTTCCATTTTTGGTAATCATCACGACGTTCATCTGGTTTACATAATCTGCATCTTTCAGATCATTCGTTCGGATGTAGGCTTTAATTTTATCATCCGGTTCGATGTTAATTAAATTCTGCACCGCTCTACCTTTTGCAGTTTTGGAACCTTCCGGGATTTCAAAAACTCTCAACCAGAAACATTTTCCTTTTTCCGTAAAGAAAAGCATGTACTGGTGATTGGTAGCTGCTACGATATATTCAAGGAAATCCTCATCGCGCGTAGTTGCCGCACGGTTACCGACACCTCCTCTACTTTGAACTTTATATTCAGAAAGCGAAGTTCTCTTGATATAACCGGCGTGAGAAATGGTAAGTACCACTTTTTCATCCGGAATCAGATCTTCGATGGACATTTCACCACCAGAGTAATCAATTTCGGTACGTCTTTCATCGCCGTACTTTTCTTTCATTTCCAGCATCTCATCTTTGATGATTTGGTATCTTCTCGGCTCGTTGGCTAAAATATCTTCCAAATCCGTAATCAACGCCATAATCTCGTCATACTCCGCACGGATCTTATCGAGCTCCATACCGGTCAGACGGGCGAGTCTCAAATCAAGAATGGCCTGCGCCTGAATTTCAGAAAGTTCGAATTCATTCATCAAACCTTCTTTCGCATCCGCCGGATTTGAACTGTTTCGAATAATGGAAATCGCTTTATCCAACGCGTCCTGAGTTCCGATCACTTTCATGAAACCTTCAAGGATGTGGGCTCTTTCGCGGGCTTTATTCAAATCATATTTTGTACGGCGAACAATCACCTCGTGGCGGTGTTCAACAAAATGATGAATAATATCTTTTACATTCAGCTGTACGGGACGGCCTTTTACCAACGCAATATTATTTACGCTGAAGGAAGTCTGTAAAGCAGTATATTTATAAAGCGTGTTTAAAACAACATTCGGAATAGCGTCATTTTTCAGTTCATAAACAACGCGCATCCCCTGGCGGTCAGATTCGTCGCGGATTTCATAGATACCCGGGATTTTTTCATCTTTAACAAGGTCCGCAGTACGGGCAATCATGTCCGCTTTGTTTACCTGATACGGAATTTCCGTTACGATAATCGCGTTTCTGTTACCGATTTCTTCAAAACCTACTTTTGCACGTAACACAATACGGCCACGGCCGGTGTGTAAAGCATCACGAACACCATCATAACCATAGATAATTCCACCAGTCGGGAAATCCGGTGCAATGATGTGCTTCATCAGCTCATCAATGGTAATTTCGCGATTATCGATGTACGCACAAATTGCATCAATAGATTCCGTAAGGTTGTGCGGCGCCATATTGGTCGCCATACCTACCGCAATACCGGAAGTTCCGTTCACCAAAAGATTTGGAATCTTGGTTGGCATCACGGTTGGTTCCGTAAGGCTATCATCAAAGTTGTTCTGGAAATCTACGGTGTCTTTATCAAGATCTGCCAAAATTTCATCTGAAATTTTTCTAAGTCTTGCTTCGGTATAACGCATCGCTGCCGGTGGATCACCATCAACGGAACCGAAGTTACCCTGACCGTCTACCTGCTGATAGCGTAAACTCCAGGGCTGCGCCATTCTTACCATCGCATCATACACCGAAGTATCACCGTGCGGGTGGTATTTACCAAGAACATCACCCACGATTCTGGCTGATTTTAAATGTTTTCTGTTCGAAAATACATTTAAGCCGTACATCCCATAAAGAACTCTTCTGTGTACGGGTTTCAAGCCATCTCTTACATCGGGTAACGCGCGGGACACAATGACCGACATCGAATAATCGATATAAGAGGATTTCATTTCATCAACAATGTTGATAGGAATTAACCTTTCTCCTTCTGTATGCATAATATTTTAATGTAATGAAAGTCAAGCGGTTATACTGATGCCTGAACCTTCTCTAAATTCTGATTTTAACAACGTGCTAAATTACGAAAAAAAACCCGAATTTTGCACCAAATAAATCCCGGCAACCATAAAAATAATTTAAAAAAAATGAGCCTTTTAAGCGTCACTTTTCACAGCACAGCAGACATCCAGAGCCAGTGGTCCAATTACCTCACAACCGAGTTGCACCAGATGGTTGAAAATCTTTTGGATGTTGAGAAATATATTCTTTCTGAAGTGGAAAGTGAAATGGTTTCAGAAGGTCAGAACACCAACCTTTTGCTGATGTTTGCAGACGCGGAAAAGCGCCAGGATTTTGTGGAGATCGAACTCACCAATATCACCGAAATCATCGAGAAAAAATTCGCTGATCAGGTGATGGTTTTTGTTACTTTTCTAAATCCGAGTAAAACCCGCTTTTAAATTAAATGACTTCCAGAAACGCCATCGTATCAACGTGATCGGCGTAAGTTGAAAGCGACGGATTTTGCGCTTCGCCAAACTCGATGGAATCTAAGCCCAATTCTTTTTTCGCTGCTATAGCCTGAATATTTTGGTTATTTTCAGCGATGAATTCTTTGACTTCGTCGATGTTTTTATAACGCGTAAAATTTAGCACAGAAAGCGGCGAAAAAAGGTCCGCATCTTCTTTCAGCATCACAAAATTATTGTCCCAGAATCTCTCCTGATTCAAAAGATAAATCGCGCGGTTATATTCATAATTATTCGCGTATTTGTTGTGGTTGATGATGTCTTTAAAAGAAACAAAACTTTCAAAAAGCCGGTCAATTACAAAATCTTCGGGAATAAAAAGCCGTGTCACATTTCGGCAACCCAAACCGAAATATCGGAAAATATCTTCAGCTAAAAGCGCCAGTTCTTCAGGAGTTTCATCACCTTTTAAGACAGCAATTGAAGTCCGGTTTTTACGAATGATATTCAAAGAATCTTTAAAATAATATTCCAGATAGCGCGCGGTATTGTTGCTGCCGGTCGCGATTACCGCATCGAAGTTTTGTAATCTTTCAACAAATTCAAAAGGCACATTTCCTTCCGAAAACTCATTCCATTTTTTCAGCAGAAAAGGAATTAATGTTTTGTCTTTTGAAGATAATTTGATGAGTGGAAAATGCTGACTTAATACTACAGAAAGAATGTCATGAAAGCCCACCATCGGAATGTTGCCCGCCAAAATCAAACCGACTTTCTTCGGGTTTTTTGCCGGTTGGTATTTTTCCAGCCAGTTTTGCAGTGAATTTTCGTTCAATAATTCAGCCCACTGCTTCAAAGCAAATTTTTGACTTTCAAGCGTAAACCACGGATTTTCGATTTCCGATTTTCGCAATACCGCAAAAAATTCCTCATCAATTTCACTAAAATTTTCCGGATTTTTATCTAAAAAATCTTCAATATAACTGCTTAATTTACAAAGGCCTAAAATTTGTTTTTGTAGCTTCATTGTGCGGAAAATTGGGGTATTTTTAGTAATTTTGTGCAAATTTAAAAAATAAAGTAGCAATGGCTATCAAAATAACAGACGAATGTATCAATTGTGGCGCTTGTGAACCGGAATGCCCGAACAACGCTATATATGAAGGCGCCGTAGACTGGAAAGCTTCCGACGGAACGGCATTGAAAGGGACTGTAGTGATGAAATCCGGTTTAACCATCGACGCTGATGCGCCGCAGGAACCGGTGAGCGACGATATCTACTTCATCGTGACTGATAAATGTACCGAATGTATTGGCTTCCACGAAGAGCCACAATGCGCGGCAGTTTGCCCCGTAGACTGCTGTATTCCCGATGAAGATCATGTAGAATCCGAAGAAAGTCTGCTGCAGAAAAAAGCCTTTTTACACGGCGAATAAAGTCAATTTTTCTTACTGAAAAAATTTACCGCTATTTTGCCCTTTTTTTCCTGAAATATTAATTCTTTTTAAATATCATCGACCATGAGTAAAAAACACAATTTCAGCGCAGGCCCCTGCATTTTACCTCAAGAAGTTTTCGAGAAATCCGCCGCCGCAATTCTTGATTTTAATGGCATCGGCCTTTCACTTTTAGAGATTTCGCACCGCAGTAAAGATTTTGTTCCCGTCATGGATGAAGCGCGTGCGATCGTAAAGCGATTAATGAAATTGGGCGATGATTATGAAGTTCTTTACCTTGGTGGTGGCGCCAGTTTACAGTTTGTCATGGTGCCTTTTAACCTGATGAAAGTAGAAAACGGAAAAGCCGCTTATCTGGATACCGGAACCTGGGCAACCGGAGCTATTAAAGAAGGAAAAAAACTTGGAACCGTAGATATTGTAGGTTCTTCAAAAGAAAAAAACTATTCATTTATCCCGAAAGATTATTCCGTAGGCAGCGAATACGATTATTTCCATTGCACTTCCAACAACACGATTTACGGAACGCAAATGAAAGAATTTCCGAAAGTGGACACACTCATGGTTTGCGATATGAGTTCTGATATTTTCTCGCGCGTGATCGACTTTACCCAATTTGATCTGATCTACGCCGGTGCTCAAAAAAACATGGGACCTGCGGGCACCACTTTGGTCGTTGTTAAAAAAGAAATTTTAGGCAAAACAGGCCGGGATATTCCATCTTACCTGGATTATTCCCTACATATTGCGAAAGAATCAATGTTCAACACGCCGCCGGTTTTCCCGATTTATGCCTCGCTTTTAACATTACAGCATTTAGAAAATAACGGTGGAATTGAAGCCGCTGAAAAACGAAATATCGATAAAGCAGCTTTGCTTTATGCTGAAATCGACCGAAATCCTCTGTTCGAAACTTTCTGCGAAAAAGAAGACCGTTCATTGATGAACGTTTCCTTTAAATTACTCGATGATTCGAAAAAAGAAGAATTCGATGCAGCCTGGAAAAATGCCGGAATTAACGGCTTAAACGGTCACCGCAGCTTAGGTGGTTACCGCGCCAGCATGTACAACGCGTTGCCGATAGAAAGTGTTCAGGTTTTGGTGGATGTAATGAAAAATTTAAATTAAGATGAAGGTTCTTGCAAACGACGGCATTTCTGAAGCCGGAAAAACAGCGCTGAAAGAAGGCGGAATTGAACTTTTGGACGCGAAAGTTTCTCAGGAACAGTTAGCAGATTTTATCAACCAGAACGAAGTGGATGTTTTGCTCGTGCGCAGCGCCACAAAAGTTCGTCAGGAGCTCATCGATGCGTGTCCCGGTTTAAAAATAATCGGTCGTGGCGGTGTTGGAATGGACAATATCGACGTGGAATACGCGATTGATAAAGGACTTTACGTCATCAATACGCCAAAAGCTTCTTCCCGATCCGTGGCCGAGATGGTGTTCGCACACTTTTTCTCTTTAGCGAGATTTCTGCACGAATCAAACCGGCTCATGCCGCTGGAAGGCGAATCTAATTTTAATGCTTTAAAAAAATCATTCTCCAACGCTTATGAACTTCAGGGAAAAACTTTAGGCGTCATCGGTTTTGGTGGCATTGGTCAGGAAGTTTTGAAAATGGGAATTGCGCTGGGAATGAAAGTGAAAGTGCTCACCAGAAATCCGAAAACCGAAACGCTGACTTTAGAATTTTTCGACGGTCAAACGGCAAATTTTCGGATTTCTACCGAAAATGATATCATCACATTTTTGCAAGGTGTGAACTTTTTAAGCATCAATACGCCTGCTTCGGACGGTTATATCATCGATAAAGCGCAGTTCGAAAAAATGCAGGATGGCATTTATATCGTAAACACGGCACGTGGTGGCGTCATCAATGAAGTTGAATTGCTGAATTTCATCGAATCCGGAAAAGTAGCAGGTGCAGCTTTGGACGTTTTCGAAAGCGAGCCGAAACCGGAACTGGCTTTGCTGATGAATCCAAGCCTTTCATTATCACCACATTTGGGTGGAAATACCGTAGATGCGCAGGAGAAAATTGGCCGGGAATTGGCAGAACAGATTATCGAAATCAACCGAAATTCTAACTAAATATGCCGATATTTAAACCTTTTCGAGGAATTCGTCCGAGCGAAGATTATGTCGATATTTTCCCGACGCATCCGCTGGATAATTTCTCCCAAGAAGAAATTAACAAAAAAGCACAGCAGGAATCGTCTTATATCCAGATGGTGAAACCTTTCGTCGTCAGCAAATCCAAAGATGTAGACCGGAACCTGCGAAAAATCCGGACCAATTTCGAGGAAATGATGGCCGACCGGAAACTCATCCAGGATAATGCTTCCTATTATTTATACGAACAGATTTTACCCAGCAAATGCGTTTACAGAGGCCTTCTGGGCTTGGTAAGCGTGGAAGACTTCCGGAACGGCAACATCAAAAAACACGAGTCTACCCTCACCCACCGCAAGGAAAGTCTGGCCTATTATTTAGACAAAGTAAATATCCAGGCAGAGCCGGTTTTGCTGACCTACATGGCGAACCCGAAAGTGGAACTGCTGATGAATCACGAGCAAAAAAATGTTCCGATTCTGAATTATGTAGCGGAAAACGGAACGCGGCATAAAATCTGGCGCATTGATAACCGTTTGAAAATGCTTCAGTTTAAAGAAGTTCTTGATCAGATCGAATCTTTCTACATCGCGGACGGCCATCACAGAATGGGTTCGGTGGCGCTGAATGCACAGAACCAGAAAGCAAAAAATAAAAAGCATAACGGTACGGAACTTTACAATTACGTGTACAGTTTCATCGTGAGCAATCAATCCATCAAAATCCACGATTACAACCGGCTTTTAAAAGATTTGAACGGTTTGGATTCTTCAGATTTTTTAAAGAAAATCGAAAAGAATTTCCAGATTCACGAAAAAGGAGAAAATGCCTATTTCCCTTCCCAGAAATTCCATATTTCAATGTACCTCGACGGCAAATTTTATTCGCTTCATGTAAAACACGAATTGCGAAAAAAAGAAGGTCAGGTGGCTGATTTGGATCATTTCCTGCTGGAAGAATTTATTTTTAAAGATATTCTCGGTATCGAAGATCCGAAAACTACTGATAAAATCACCTATTTAAAAGGAAATTCCACCATTGAAGGCATCAAGGAAATGAAAGAAAAGGTGGATTCCGGAAAATATAAAATAGGCTTCGGAATTTATCCGGTAAGTTTTAATGATCTGCTGAAAGTTTCGGACAACAATATTAAAATGCCACCGAAATGTACGTATATCGAACCAAAACTGGTGACCGCACTTTTGATGTACGATATGAAACAGTAAAAATTTGCCGTTTTAACCAGATTTTTTTTACATTTGGTTATCAATTTAAAAAAAATGAAATATTCTTTACTAAAAATACTTCCGCTCTTTCTGGGCGGAATTTTATTTTCCCAGCAAAATGCGGATTCCATCCAATTCAAAAACATTTCTGATGAAATTTTGGTGAATGGAAAAGCGTACGAAAACCTGCGCGATTTAACCCAAAATGTCGGTCAGCGCCTCAGCGGTTCCGCGGGTTACGAAAAAGCCACCGATTGGGCGGTACAGAAGCTGAAAGAAGCCGGCGCTGATAAAGTCTGGAAAGAAGAAGTGATGGTTCCTGTTTGGGTCCGCGGTGCAGAATCACTTCAGATCAAAGAAGGAAACGGAAAATGGAAAAATCTGAAAATGCTTTCGCTGGGAAATTCCGAAGGAACAAAAGGCAAAGATGTGGAAGCTGAAATCGTTTTTGTACGCACCAAAGAAGATTTCGACAAACTTTCGGATGATCAGGTAAAAGGCAAAATTATTTTCTTTAATTATGCTTTTAACCAAAAATTTGTAAATACGGGACAGGCGTATGGCGATGCCGGGAAATACCGCCGCAGCGCTGCTTCCTGGGCAGGAAAAAGAGGTGCAAAAGCTGTCATTATCCGTTCGCTTTCTTCCGCTTTGGATGATGTGCCGCACACCGGAAGCATGCGTTATGACGAAGATGACAAGGCTAGAATTGCAGCAGTTGCTATCGGGCCGAAAAGCGCGGATGAACTGGAAAAAACGCTGAAAACCCAAAAAGTTTTTGCCAAACTGAATTCCAACTGCAGCATGAAAGGCGAAAAATTGTCGCACAACGTAATTGGTGAAATTAGCGGAAATAAAGATAAAAGCGTGATTGTAGTGAGCGGACATCTGGATTCCTGGGATGTAGGCGAAGGCGCACACGACGACGGAACCGGAATTGTACAAAGCATCGAAATTTTACGCGCATTCAAAAAGCTGGGTTTGAAAAATAACCACACCATTCGCGTAGTGTGTTTTGCCAACGAAGAAAACGGCGTAAAAGGTGGAAACAAATACGCAGAAAACATCAAAAAAAATAACGAGAAACATATTTTCGCTATCGAAAGTGACGGCGGCGGCTTTACGCCACGCGGTTTCGGTTTGGTGATGACGCCGGAACAGAGAGCGCAGATCCAATCCTGGAGAAATCTTTTTCTGCCATACAACGTGCATAATTTTGAAATGCAGTACGCAGGCACCGATATCACGCCGATGGAGCCTGCGGGAGTTCCTTTAGCGGAGCTGGTGGTGGATTCTCAGCGCTATTTCGATATTCACCACTCCAACGAAGATACTTTTGACAAGGTGAACCGCCGCGAACTTTTGCTCGGCGCCGTGGCAATGGGCCAATTGATGTACATGATCGATAAAAGCTGGTAATGAGAAAACCGCCGCTGCAGCGCAGTGTTGCGAACGCCACCAGAGGTATTATCTGGATTTTCCGGAATGAGCGAAATTTCCAGATTGAATTTTTGGCGCTTCTAAGCAATATTTTTCTGATTTTCTATTTTCAGGTTTCGCCCGCGGAGGCGGCGATTATTATTTTGGTTTGCTTCGCGGTGCTGAGTCTGGAACTGCTGAATACGTGCCTGGAAAAAATCTGCGACGTGGTGCAGCCGGAATTTGATGCGCGCATCAAAATCATCAAAGATGTGGCGGCAGGTTCGGTTTTATTAATGGCGATTGCCGCAATTATTATTGGCTTGCTGATTTACCCGAAATATGTTTTTTAAAAAATTTGCCGTTAAAAGGGGGAATTTGTTCGATTTACCATTGATAAAAAAAATGCCGTTGTCGCGGCATTTTTTTATGTTTTAGATGTTGTCTTGCAAAAATTGGCTGTTAGAACGGCAAATTTTTCATTTTTAGAATTCCTCTGGAATTTCGGGCTCCACCAACTTTTTTAGTTTTTCCAGGGATTCCTGCCAACCCAAATAACACGCATCCAAGGGAATGGCTGCGGGAATATTTTCCTGTGTAATTTTAAGTTCTGTTCCTACGGAAACCGGTGTGAAGGAAATTGAAGTTATCATATCTCCCGGTAAATTGGGATCGTCAAAACGGTCGATGTATTTTATAAATTTGTCAGGTTCTATTCCCAGATATTCGCCGCCAAAAGACTGTTTTTTTCCGGTGGAAAAATTGGTAAAAGACATTTTATATTTTCCGCCTACCTTCATCTCCATTTCTTCAATTTCAGCGAACATGCCATAGGGCGCCAGCCAGGACAAAAAAGCATTGGCATCGGTAAAAGCACGAAAAACTTTCTCGGGCTTCGCCCTTACAACCCGGTGTAAAGAAACGCTGTTGTTTGACATCACCTAAATTTTAAGTAAAATTAGGGAAAATACAGTTTTTATAAGCGGGTGTTTTTACCTAAATAGGTTTTAGTAAAAATTTGCTGTTTAAGGGGGAAATTTTTATGTTTTGTGTTTTGCAACAAAAGGATCTTTTAGTCAATTTACAAAACGATGCTATATTGCCGTAGCAAGGATAAGCTTGGTATTCTAAAGCACATTTATGAGAACACGCAGCAGTTGGATTTAAGCTACTAGTTTTAGTTTATTTTTTTCATTATTTCTTTCGGACCATAAAATGTAGTCAGCACTCTTTGACAAAAGCGCATCGAGAAATTCCTGTTTTACTTCTTTCTCTTCATCATTAATAAAAGCAATAGCTCGAATATTTTTCTTTGTTGTTTGTTCCCTAATTGGTCTGATATCTTCCCACGAAAATAGGAAATTTGAAAGATATATTTTATTTATGGTATTAAACGATTTTATAACAATCTCTTCATTTCTCTTGGCTATTTGAAAATCGAAATTAAATTCAAGACCAGTTTGACCTTTCGAGATGAAGTCAGGAGTATAAATCAGATCTAGTTTGTCTAAATGATTCCTTACATCTTCTTTAAAAATTGATGAAACTGTATTCTTTGACAGTACTTGCAGATCGTTAATCTCCAATATTCCACAAATCATATTATGTTTCGCTTGTGAAAAATTCTTCTTTTCGGTTTCAATTATTAATTCTTCTCCTAATAATTTAAGGCCATAATTTCTTAAAATATTTTCAAAAATATTTCTTCGTAATTTAGACTGATTTATATTGATACCTTGTATTTCAAGATTGTTTAAAGTTTCACCATTATCTGAAAATAGTATTTTATTAGCTACCTTTTTAGCGTATATATCAATGCTATCATTAAATGCTCCGAAAAAAGGCGTATTAATAACATACCAATCCGTTTGTTCATCTTTCTGAACAAATGTCCTATCTTTTAACCACTGATAGTATTCATTTATATGCTGATTAATCGTGTTCAATAGAAAGATGTAATTATTTTAAGAGTGGATTTAATATTTGTTTTCTGTGCAAAAATATGCATTAAATCGGCGATATCTGATTTATTATCCAAGTTTAGAATAGGAAAATTAATATCTTTTAATGGTACTGCCCATGCTAGTGGCGCATATCCTTCAAAATAGATGTGTAAATGATGTTCATCTGGAGTGAAAAATTTATTTAAATATTTTTTTAAAAAAGGAGGTAAATTTTCTGTGACATAAGAGGGATTTTGGTGTGTGCCTTTGAAATCAATTCTTAGTAAGCCGACATATTCGGTTTTTTCAAAATGATGTATGGTTGTTTTAAGTAATATTTTATCATTAGAAGTAATTTCTACAGCAAACTCTTGCTTACTTTCATCATCCGATACTAAATCAATCCTATTTTTTTTCTTTCGCAAATCGACTACAAAATCCTTGTCTTTTAGAATTTTGGGCAAATTCAATAAATTTCTAACTTCTTGATTAGTTAACATAGTTTCATTTAACATTTTAGTCAACTCTCAAATATACATTAATTTTGTAGAGTAATTAATTTTTTATCTTTTCACAGCCCGGCTTGAACGGATCCCGATGTAAAATCGGGAGAGAGTGGTAGACGGTTAAAGCTGCCCAAGAAAAATGTGATAAAAGCTTTTAAGGATTGCTTCGCGTTGCTCGCAATGATGCTATAATTCAAAAAAAAAATTCCAGCTTATCACTGGAATTTTCTTATAAATATATTTTGTTCTTTTAGATGTGAATCACTTCACCATACGCGGCAGCTACAGCTTCCATCACCGCTTCGGAAATCGTTGGGTGCGGGTGAATGGATTTCAGCACTTCATGGCCGGTTGTTTCCAGTTTACGCGCCACTACAGCTTCCGCGATCATGTCGGTAACGCCGTCGCCCACCATGTGACAACCCAGCCATTCGCCGTATTTCGCATCGAAAATCACTTTGATGAAACCATCGGTATCACCGTTTGCAGTCGCTTTTCCGGAAGCCGACAACGGGAATTTTCCCACTTTCAGTTCGTAACCTTTTTCTTTTGCCTGCTTTTCGGTTAAACCAACCGACGCAACTTCCGGATGTGCATACGTACAACCAGGAATATTGCCATAATCGATTTTTTCTACGTGCAGACCTTTGATTTTTTCCACGCAGGTAATTCCTTCCGCAGAAGCAACGTGCGCCAAAGCCTGAGTCGGTAAAATATCGCCAATCGCGTAATAGCCCGGAACAGAAGTCTGGTACCACTCGTTCACCAAAACTTTTCCCTTTTCAGTTTGAATGCCAACTTCTTCGAATCCCTGACCTTCAATATTGGAAGAGATTCCAACTGCGGACAATAAAATATCGGCTTCTAAAGTGATATTGCCTTTCTCAGTTTTCACTGTCGCTTTTACGCCGTTTCCGGAAGTATCTACAGATTCTACAGACGCGTTGGTCATAATCTCGATGCCGGCTTTTTTCAGCGATTTTTCAACGTGTTTTGAAGTATCTTCATCTTCCACGGGAAGAATATTCGGCATGAATTCTACTACGGTCACTTTGGTTCCCATGGTATTGTAAAAATCCGCAAACTCAATTCCGATAGCGCCGGAACCCACCACAATCATGGATTTCGGCAGTTCTGGAAGACTTAAAGCCTGGCGGTAACCGATTACTTTCTTGCCGTCCTGTGGCAAGTTCGGCAATTCGCGGGAGCGCGCACCGGTAGCGATAATGATGTGTTCTGCGGAATATTCAGTGGTTTTTCCGTCTTTATCAGCAACAGAAACTTTTTTACCTTTCTGAACTTTTGCAGTTCCCATGATGACATCGATTTTGTTTTTCTTCATCAAAAACGCGATTCCGCCGCTCATTTTCTGAGCTACGCCGCGGCTTCGCTGGATAACTTTAGAAAAATCAAAACCCGGATTTTCAACTTTATTTAGACCGTAATCTTCGGCTTTCTGTAAATATTTAAAAACGTGTGCAGATTTCAGCAAAGCTTTGGTCGGGATACAACCCCAATTCAAGCAAATTCCGCCTAAACTTTCTTTTTCGATAATCGCAGTTTTGAAACCCAATTGTGCAGCTCTGATTGCCGTAACGTAACCACCAGGTCCACTGCCGATGACAATAATATCGTAGTTCATTATTTAAAAATTTGATGCGAATTTACGGAAAATTTTTGAGTGTCTTCGGCGATTACTGCACGGGTTTTCTTTAATTTTTAAATTAATTTTTATCAAGCCACGCCTGCAATTGAGTGATTTCTGAGGTTTGATGCTGCACGATCATATCGGAAAGATTCAGCAGCTCTTTTTCCTTGCCAAATTCCTGGTACACTTTCGCCATATCCACGGCGCTTTGATGGTGTGGAATCATCTGCGCCGCGTAATCTTTGTCGATGTCGTTATAGACTTTCGTATCGCTGTTCATCATTGCCGCCATGGACTGATTCAGCGCCTGTTCGAATTCTTTATTTTCCGGAAAATTTGCCGTTTTAACGGCATATTTTTTCATTAAGGCAATTTCGGTATTTTGGTCTGCGATGACTTTTTGAGCGAACTTTTTCAGCTCTGCGTCTTTTCCTTTTTCAAGGAGAAGTTGCGACATATCCACTGCGCCCTGATGATGCGCAATCATCATATTGGCAAAATCAGCATCGATGTTACCCGTAGGTTTGTCGCTGTGCATATCGTCCATCATTTCATCCATCAACTCCACCATTTCATTCTTTTCAGAATTTTCGGAAATTTTGCCCGAATCAGGGGAAATTTTTTCGGTTTCGGTGCAGGAGATTATCATGAATGACAAGGAGAAAACCAGCAGTATTTTTTTCATTTGTTAAATTTCTGGAGAGGCTGCAAAAATGATGCACAAAAAAAAGCAGAACCAAGTCTGCTTTTTTATTTTAAATTTTTGGAAACTTTTCCGGATTTACTTCGTGGAAAACGCCGTAAATTTTTTCTACCATATCATCAACACTTGGTTTGCTGAAATAGTCGCCATCGCTCGCGTACGGCGGGCGGTGATTTTCCGCAGAAATGGTAAGCGGATCGGAATCCAAATATCTGAAGGCTTTTTGTTTTTCTAAAATCTGCTGTAAAATAAAGGCTGAAGCGCCACCTTCCACATCTTCGTCAATGACAACTAGACGGTTGGTTTTCTTCACGCTATCTTTAATTTCGTGACTTAAATCGAATGGGATTAAAGACTGAATATCAATTACTTCCGCTGAAATACCGATTTTTTCCAATTCTTTTGCCGCTTCCATAACGAGTCTCCAGGTAGAACCGTACGTCACCAAAGTTACGTCGGAACCTTCTCTGGTGATTTCAACTTTACCAACCGGAATGGTAAACTCACCTAAGTTGTCCGGTTGTGTTTCTTTCAAACGGTAACCGTTCAGACATTCGATAATTAAAGCCGGCTCGTCGGATTGAAGCATGGTGTTATAAAAACCTGCAGCAATCGTTAAATTTCTTGGAACAAGAACCAAAATACCTTTAGAAAGGTTTAAAATTCCCGCCATCGGCGAACCTGAATGCCAAATTCCTTCCAAACGGTGACCACGCGTTCTGATGATTAAAGGCGCTTTTTGTCCGCCGCGCGTTCTGTACTGCACGGTCGCCAAATCATCGCTCATGCCTTGCAAGCAGTACAAAATATAATCGAGGTACTGGATTTCTGCAATCGGTCTTAAACCACGCATTGCCATTCCGATTCCCTGACCAAGTATGGTTGCTTCCCGAATTCCGGTATCGGCAATACGAAGCTCGCCGTATTTTTCCTGAAGACCTTCCAAGCCCTGGTTTACGTCGCCAATATTTCCGGCATCTTCACCAAAAATTAAAGTTTCCGGATATTTTTCAAAAATTTTGTCGAAATTATTTCTTATCACTACCCGACCGTCTACGGTTTCGGAAGCGTCAGAAAAGACAGGTTTTACCTCCAACACTTTGGTGGCTTTCCATTCGGACTGTGAATATAAATGTGAGGAATAATTTTCTTTTTCAGTTGCGAAAACCTGCTCGTATTTCAGCTGAAGATCGTGTCTTTCAGCAGTTTGGTTTGCTCTTGTCAGCAATAAGGTTTTTCTTACCAGATGGAAAATATCTCTTTTCGCCACCGATACAATTTTGCCGAACTGTTCCAATTCCGCAGCAACTTCCGTGTTTTGAGATTTTAAATTTTCCACCAAAGGAAGCAAGGCCTCTTTTAGATCAGTGATGGTTTTCTGATAATCTTCCCACGCTTTTTTCTGGCTCTCTTTGACCATTTTTTTCGCTTCTGCTTCAATCTTTTCTAAATCTTCGATTGAAGCCAATTGCTGTTCAGCGCCTTCAATGTCAATAGAATAATTAAAAATCCACTCACGGAATTTCAACAGACCATCATATTCACCTTCCCATTTGAGGCGGTCTTCGCTTTTATATCTTTCATGTGATCCGGAAGTCGAGTGACCTTGCGGCTGCGTAACTTCCATCACGTGCACCACCACCGGAATACTTTCGGTGCGGGCAAAATGTTCGGCACGCGCATACGCATCCAGCAGAGACGGATAATCCCAGGCTTTTACCTGAATAATCTCGCAACCTTGCTCCTCGCCTTCTTTTCTTTGAAAACCGGAAAGCATCTCCGCGATATCCGCTTTTGCACGTTGGTTTTGGGTCGGAACCGAAATTCCGTAACCATCGTCCCAGATAGAAACGATCATTGGAACCTGCAAAGCACAGGCAGCATTTAAAGTTTCCCAGAAATGACCTTCAGCAGTAGAGGCATCACCAATAGTTCCGAAAGCAACTTCATTTCCTTTGTTGGAGAAAACTTCAGAACCTTCAAATTCTACCGTTTTATACACTTTTGATGCTAAAGCCAATCCTAAAAGCCGCGGCATTTGTCCAGCGGTCGGCGAAATATCAGAAGAAATATTTTTTTGCTTGGTTAAATCTTTCCAGCTTCCGTCTTCATTTAAGCTACGGGTGGCGTAGTGACCGTTCATCTGGCGGCCTGCAGAAGCGGGTTCACGTTCGATATTGGTATCGGCGTACAACTGCGCGAAAAAGTTTTCTACCGTAATTGCATCGATCGCCAGCGCGAAAGTCTGATCCCTATAATATCCACTTCGGAAATCACCATTTCTAAAAACTTTTGCCATTGCCAACTGCGGCAATTCCTTACCGTCACCGAAGATTCCGAATTTTGCCTTTCCCGTTAAAACTTCGCGTCTGCCGAGGTAGGACATTTCGCGCGAAATACGGCCAAGCTTATAATCTTCGAGGATCTGGTTTTTAAAGTCCTGAAAGGAAATCTGCTGAGTTTCGATATAGGTGGATTCCATAAAATCTGATTTTTACAAAGATAACAATTTTCAGAAATAGAGGGCGCGTCGGAGAGAAAGAGGACAAAAAAAATCGAAACCTCCGAAAAGATTTCGATTTCTGTAAAACGTAAAATTTAAAAATATGAAGGTGTTTTAGTTTTCGTTTAAATTAAGTTCGGTTTCTTTTAGCAATTCATCGATGATTTCGAAGGCTTTTTGCTCATCCTGTAAATTTACCAATACTCTCACCATTGTCGCTGTAGGCGTTGTCGTAAAAGACATATAGGTATTGTTGGTGTAGGTGGTAATTTTTTGGGCTTCTAATTTTGATTTTACCAGCTGCACTTTTGCAGGCTGATCACTCTCAAATACGGGGACTCTTGTTTCTCTTTCCATTTATCTTGATCATTTAGAGACCTAAAGGTACAAAAAAAATCGGTTAATTTGCTATTTTAACATTAAATTTATTTAATATTCATATAAAACATCCTATTTATACCACTTTTGCAGCACAATTACATTTTCTTTAAACAAAGCTCAATGAGGTCCAGCGCCATTTGAAGCTCCTCTTTATTTACATTCAGATGCGGCCTGAATCGTATCGAACGGTCACCACAAGCCAGAATTATTAAATGTTCATTGTACAAAAGTTCGCGCAGTTGATCGCGCTGCTCGCCTGTTGGCAAATCTATAGCGCACATCAAACCGCGGCCACGTGCGTTGGATACCAAATCCGGATATTTTGCCTGCAAATCCTGTAATTTTTCCAGTAAAAATTCGCCCATAATCCGGGCATTTTCCACTAAATTTTCTTTTTCAATGACTTCTAGAATCAGCTGAAAACGAAGCATATCGATGAAATTTCCACCAAAAGTAGAATTGATTCTGGAGCTTTCACGGAAAACGTTGTTCGGTATTTCATCAAACTTTTCTTTGTTCGCCAAAACACCGCAAACCTGCGCTTTTTTTCCGAAGGAAATAATATCCGGCGCCACGCTGAAATGTTCAAAAGCCCACATTTTTCCGGTCAAACCAATGCCGGTCTGCACTTCGTCAAAAATCAATAAAACCTCATTCTCGTCGCATATTTTTCTTAAGCCTACAAAAAATTCATCGCGGAAATGGTTATCACCACCTTCAGCCTGAATCGGTTCAATGATGACACACGCCACCTTGTTTGGATTTGAAAGTATGGCTTCTTCAATATTTAAAAGCGCTAAATTTTCATGTTTAATGGTTTCCTCAAGATTTTCTTCGGTAATTGGAAAGGTCAAATGTGGATTCAGGATTCTTGGCCAATCGAATTTCGGGAAGTATTGGTATTTCCGCGGGTCGGAAGTATTCGTCAAACTCAAAGTATATCCACTTCTTCCATGAAACGCCTGCTTGAAATGAATGCAGATTCCGGCTTCCAAGTCCAGACCTTTTTCGAAATTTTTACGGGTTTTCCAGTCGAAACAGGCTTTCATCGCGTTTTCCACGCCCATCGTTCCTCCTTCGATGAAAAAGCAATACTGCAATTCTTTCGGAATCGCTACTCTTTCAAAAACCTTCATAAAATCCGCAAATTCCTTGGAATAAACGTCGGCTAAAGTAGGTTTGTTAACTGCCATTTTTCCGAGCCAGGCCGATTTTTCCATTAAATACGGGTGGTTGTACCCGATGGACGCCGATGCGAACATGGAAAACATATCCAGATAATTTTTTCCCGTCACGCGGTCGTGAATCCAGGAGCCGTGCGATTTGTCGAAATCCATGACGAAATCAAAACCATCGGCGAGCATGTGCCGTGAAAGCGTTTGCTTGACATCGTTTGTAGGTTGTGGATTGGGAGCAATTGCGTTGTTCATATTTTTTGTGATTTGGTGATTAATTTTTACGTTTTGCCAGACCGAGCTTCTTGTTTCCGTGTCAGGCTGAGCTTGTCGAAGCCTGTTGTCATTAATAATTCCATTTTTTAATAGTCTTCGACAGGCTCAGACTGACATTTCTAATACTAACTGTTTTTTTCTTCTGTTTATTTTAGTCTTCGACAGGCTCAGACTGACAGTTCTTATCCTTGCAATCTGAATTTATGTTGGAAGCTAATGCGGTGTTTATATTGGTTTGGTTTAATACTCTTTTGTCAGGCTGAGCCTGTCGAAGCCTCCTTTTTTTATGATTTCGTTTCCTTATTTGTCAGGCTGAGCTTGTCGAAGCCTCCCTTATTTTTTCATTTTATTTTTGGATAATTCGGGTAATAATTCCCAGTTGCCATTTATTATTGCTTCTTTCTTTTTCCTGCTCCATCCTTTCACTTGTTTTTCAAATAATATCGGGCGATTAGCGTCATTAAACTCAGCGGAGAAAACCAACTGAACAGGTCTTCTTTTAAAAGTATAAGATGATGGGTCTGCGCCATTATTATGCTCGTCTACTCTTCTGCTAATATCATTTGTAATTCCTGTGTAATAGGAATTGTCGGCGCATTTTAATATGTATACATAATAGAAAATCATTTTTCCTAAAGTCTTCGACAGGCTCAGACTGACTACTCTAATACTGGTGGCATTTTTTTACAAGACAAATTCACAAAAATCTTCGACAAGCTCGGACTGACATTCTAGTTCCAACAGGATTTTTTTTCGACTTTAGTCTTCGACAGGCTCAGACTGACAACTCTAATTTATTTGGCTATAAATCGAATTTTATTCCCTGCGCCAGAGGCAAGCTGTCGGTATAATTGATGGTATTGGTTTGTCGGCGCATATAATATTTCCAGACATCCGAGCCGGATTCACGGCCGCCGCCGGTTTCTTTCTCTCCGCCAAAAGCACCACCGATTTCAGCACCGGACGTTCCGATATTTACATTGGCAATTCCACAATCAGAACCTTGTTGAGAAAGGAATAATTCTGCCTGGCGCATATCGGTGGTCATAATCGCGGAACTTAAACCTTGCGGAACATCGTTTTGCATCGCGATGGCATCCTCCAAAGTTTTGTATTTCATGATGTAAAGAATTGGTGCAAAAGTTTCGTGCTGCACGATTTCAAAAGAGTTTTCAACTTCAGCGATGCATGGTTTTACGTAGCAGCCGGAAGTGTAATGTTCACCTTCCAAAACGCCACCTTCAACCACAAAATTTCCGCCCTCTTTCTTGCATTTTTCAATGGAATCCAAATATTGCTGCACCGCATCTTTATCGATGAGTGGCCCAACGTGATTATTTTCGTCCAAAGGATTTCCGATTTTCAGCTGCGCATAGGCTTTCACCAAACGGTTTTTCACATCTTCGAAAATAGATTCGTGAATGATTAAACGTCTTGTCGACGTACATCTTTGACCTGCCGTTCCTACAGCGCCGAAAACAGCACCGATGATCGACATATTCAAATCTGCATTTTCAGTGAAAATAATGGCATTGTTTCCGCCCAATTCCAAAATTGATTTTCCGAAACGCTGCGCGACATTCGTTCCGACCAATCGGCCCACTTTTGTAGAACCGGTGAAAGAAATGAGCGCCACATTTTTATCATTTACCAAGCGGTCGCCAATTGTGTGGTCGCCCACAATCATGCTGGAAATTCCTTCCGGCAAATCGTTTTCCTTTAAAACTTCAGTGATAATATTTTGGCAGGCAATTCCACAAAGCGGTGTCTTTTCTGATGGTTTCCAGATGGTGACATTTCCACAGATCCAGGCGAGCGCAGTGTTCCAGGACCAAACTGCTACCGGGAAATTAAACGCGGAAATAATTCCCACGACTCCCAGCGGGTGATACTGCTCGTACATCCGGTGTCCCGGTCTTTCGGAGTGCATCGTAAAACCATAAAGCTGGCGCGATAAACCAACGGCAAAATCGCAGATATCAATCATTTCCTGAACTTCTCCCAAACCTTCCTGTAAAGATTTTCCCATTTCGTAGGAAACCAGTTTTCCCAAATCATCTTTGTAATGGCGCAGTTTTAAACCAAACTGGCGTACCAACTCACCTCTTTTCGGGGCCGGAATCTGACGAAATACCTGAAAAGCTTTTTTTGAACTTTCAATAACGCGGTCGTAATCGCTGAAATCTGCGGTCGTAACTTTTGCGATTAATTTTCCGTCGGTTGGTGAATAACTTTCGAGCAGATCACCGCTGGCAAAGTATTTTCCGCCGGTTGAAACACCTAAATTTTCTGATGAAATTCCTAAATTAGAAAGGGATTTTTCGATTCCAAAATCCTGATTTGTGTGGGACATAATTCTATTTTGAGTTGACCTTAAAGATAGAAAATTTACCCCAAGCAGGAAAATTTCGGCGCCTTTTCTTCGGATTTCTTTAAACTTTCCATGATAAAAAACAGGAAAAAACACCGGAAATCAGGCGGAATTTTTAGGGAACGAAAATCAGGCGTCCGAAAAAATAATATTAATTTTGAGGAAAAGTATTTCAATGGAAAATATTCAGCCGGAAAACGGCAAAAATTCCAAATTTAAAAAATGGTTTAAACGCGTCGGAATCGGTGGATTAATATTTTTCACCGTGAAAGGAATCGCGTGGCTTTTTGTGTTTTATTACGGCGCAGAACTTTTTCAGGACTGCAGCGCGAAGTAATTTTAATGTAAATTCTGCTTGATTTTCCAGGCATTTTTTGTGATTTGGAAAACGGTATTGAGTTTTGGTGCTTCGCCGAAATACGCCACTTCTTCGATGCCCAAATTTTCAGCACCTAATTTTTCCATGGCTTTTACGGAACGGATGTTATCCTTCCCGACATGGAAAATCACTTTTTCCACGAACTGAAAAATATAATCCAGCATCATTTTTTTTACCTGAGCATTGATGTTTTTTCCCCAGGATTTTGTGCCGTAAAATGTATAACCGATTAAAATACTGCGGTCTTCTTCATTAAAATCATAAAATCTGGTGCTGCCCAAAACTTCGTCCGAATTTTTACCAATGACCAAAAAAGCGCCTTTACTTTCCAGCGCGCCGGTGAAAAAATTCTGAAAAACTTCTCTTTTATAGCGTTCTTTATTCGGATGCATTGACCAAACTTCCGGATCGGAGGCGACGGCATACAGCCTTTCAAAATCGCTTTCCTGCAAAGGAATGAGCTTTAAATTTTCGTTTTCTAAAGTAGGTTGAAGAGAAAAATTCATTGCTATTTGGGTGTTTTTTTTAATTTTAAAAAGGTAAGAAATTTTCTAATAAAATGCGCTTCCGCAAGAGGGATCACAGTGGAAATCCCGGAATACCGGCCGCCAGGCCGGGATGAGGAATTGCAACGAAGAGCCCGGCTTTTTTTGAAAGGGCAAAGCATGGGAAAAAAGCTTGCCCAAAAAAAATTAAAAAAGAATTGCCTGTTCCAGTTCCAAAAGTTTTTGTTTGCGCCAAATTCCGCCGCCGTACCCGGTTAACGTGCCGTTGCTGCCGATGACGCGGTGACACGGAATTAAAATCGAAATCTTATTCATTCCATTCGCATTGGCGACTGCGCGGACTTTTTTCGGATCGCCCAAAATGTCGGATTGTTTGCGGTAAGACCAGGTTTCACCGTACGGAATTTTTCGCAAAACCTGCCAAACTTCTTTTTGAAATTGCGTTCCAACGGGCGAAAGTGGCACTGTAAACTCCTTTCTTTCGCCCGCAAAATACTCAGCGAGTTCTTTTTCCAAAGTTATAAAATGTGGATTGTCGCCTTGAATAATTGTGGCATTTAAGGATTTTGCCAAATCTTTAAATTCGGTTTCCAGCATTTTGCGGTCGGTAAACTCGAGCATGCAGATTCCGTCTTCCACTGCGGCTGCGTACATCGTTCCGAGTGGCGTTTCGAGCCTTTTTAAATCGATGATTTTCTGGGTTTTGGAATTTTTCGGGGACACACCAAAAATAGTCTTGAAACTTTCATTAAAACCGCTTAAACTCTCAAAACCGCTGTCGTACGCGGTTTCGATTATATTTTCTCCTTGCTGGATTTTTTTAAAAGCGGTATTCAAACGGAACATTCTTTGAAAAGCCTGAAAGGTCATGCCATGGTTTTTCTGGAACCAGCGCCGCATTGTTGCGGGTTCGATGTCGCGCTGCACCAAATCGAAATCTTTAAATTTCAAGGCGGGATTTTCGCGTAGTTCTTCTAAAATTTTTTGAATATAAGCCGGAGTTTCTTCCGGATTTTCTAGCGGTTTGCAAATTTTACAAGGCCGGTAACCTTTTAAAATTGCAGCTTTTGTGGAGGAAAAAAACTCTACATTTTCAGATTTTGGTTTTCGCGCCGTACACGTCGGGCGGCAAAAAATTCCGGTCGTTTTTACGCCCATCCAAAAAACGCCCTCGAAATCGGGATTTTTTTGAAAAGAAGCTTGATACATAATGTCGTCTGAAAGTTGCATATGGTAAATTTAAAGCAAATATACTTTAAGACAAAAACGGAAACAACCGAAAAATTGACAACTATTTTTCATAAAAAAAGTGAACCGAAGTTCACTTTAAAATTATTTTTTCGCTGCGGCGTCTCTTTGGATTTTGTTGATCTCGTTGAGTTTTTCGATAATCTGACCGACAACTTCGGGTTTTGCTTCTTTAATATTCACCGTTGCTTTGCTGTTATCCCAAGACAAAACCAAATCTACGGAATGCACATCGACAGGATTTAACGCGATCTGAAACCATTCCTGTTTTTCGGAAGCCTTCTGAACCGGAACTGTAACGTCAACAACATTCAGTTTTTCGTCGTAGGAAAAAGCGCCCCATTGCTGAGCATCTTTATTCAAAATGATTTTCCACTCTTTTTCAGTAGGAAGTATGAAAAGTCCATAAGTCCCAGCCATCACGTCTTTTCCGCCGAAATTTACATTTTGGTTAAAAGTTATTTTGGTGGAAGAATTTGCGCCGGCGCGCCACACCTTTCCAAACGGAACGAGCTCGCCGAAGATTTTTCTGCCTTTTACGCCCGGTCTGCCGTAATCAACCGTGATTTTGGAAAGCGAGAACTGCTGTTCTACTGTTTGGCGCGGACTTGCACTCGGCACGCTGAATTGTGCAAACCCCATCATAGAGAAGGATAAAGCGAAAAGTAAAATGATTTTTTTCATAGTAATAGTTTTTTAGGTGTTAAAACAGTGTTTTTTTCGGTTTTGCTAAGATAGAAATTTCGTGCGGAAAATCTACCTGAAAAGCTGGAAATAAAAAGTCACTTAAACCGAAATTTAAGTGACTCCCATTAAAAATAAAACTATGAAAACTATGGCATAAGAACCGTGTCTATCACGTGAATTACACCATTAGACTGATTAACATCTGCAATTGTAATTTTTGCAGAGTTTCCTTTTGCATCGGTTACGTACATCATATTATTTTTCATCCAGAAGCTTAATTCTTCGCCCTGAACTGTTTTTGCCATGTATTTACCACCATTTTTAGTGATCCACATGGATAACTCTTTGGAGGAAATTCTTCTCGGCACTACGTGGTAAGTTAAAATATTGGTCAACATTTCTTTGTTTTCCGGCATTACCAACATATTTACCGTTCCAGCCGGTAATTTTTCAAAAGCTGCGTCGGTTGGTGCGAATACGGTGAAAGGTCCGTCGCCCTGTAAAGTTTCCACCAAACCAGCGGCTTTTACGGCAGCCACTAAAGTTGTGTGATCTTTGGAATTTACGGCGTTTTCAATAATGTTTTTGGTCGCGTACATGGGTGCGCCGCCTACCATTACTGTTTTTTCCTGCATTGCCATCGGTGCGCAAGACTGCATTGCCATTCCGAAAGTTAAAGTTAGCGCTACGGCTGCTGTGGTCATTTTTAAATAGTTCATTTTAAATTGATTTAATGTTATATAATTGATGTGTTTTCTGGAGATACGAGGTTTGCAAGGTTTTAGTTCTGTTCCGGGAAAATTTATTTGATATTTTTTGCAAGCGGCTCAAATTCCAGTGAAATGGAATTCATACAAAAGCGTTTCTTCGAAGCGGTGGGACCGTCATCGAAAAGATGACCTAAATGCGCGTCGCATCTGCCACATCGGACTTCAGTTCTGACCATATTATAGGAAGTGTCTTTTTTATAAACCACAGATTTCGGGCGAATGGTTTCGAAAAAACTTGGCCAACCGCAGGTGCTTGCGAATTTTGCATCGGATTTAAATAAAGTGTTTCCGCAGGCAGCGCAATAATAGGTTCCGAGTCCATCAAAATCATTGTATTTGCCGGTGAAAGCCATTTCGGTATCGTTCAGTCGTGAAACCGAATAGAGATTGGCATTCAGCACTTTTTTCCAGGTTGAATTGGGGACTTTCAGGATTTTCGTGTCGGTTCGGGAATAGTACGGATTGACGATATCTTTTCCGTTTACTTTTTGAATCCGCTGCGCTTTTACCATTTGAAAAGCGAAAAGAGAAACCAAAAAAATTGCCGATATTCTAAGGAATTTTTTCATTTTTTACTTTTTGTTTAAAAGATATACGGCGCGCTTAGAAAATTGGTTTTATATATTAAGAAAAAAAACTACTTTTGAAGGGCGAATAATTCATTTGAGAAAAGAAACCATTTCTACGGAGCAACTTTTGTCTTTACTGTTGAGTAGAGATGAAAATGGTTTTAACTATTTGTACGATAATTATTCGGGCGCACTGTATGGGGTAATTTTCCGTATTGTGCGATATGAAGTGGAAGCTAATGAAGTGATGCAGGACGTGTTTGTGAAAATCTGGAATTCAATCACCACTTACGATGCGAAAAAAGCAACACTTTACACCTGGATGCTGAATATCGCGCGAAATTCTGCCATCGACCGCCTCAAATCAAAATCTTTCCAAAACGATTTAAAAAACCAAAGTATCCCCGACTTCGTAAATGACAATGCAGCACTTTCCACGGAACAGGTTCACGAATTTCATGAGGTTCAAAAAGGAGTAAATTCTTTGCGAGACGAATATAAAATCTTGATCAACAAAGCCTATTTCGGTGGTCTTACCCAAGAGGAAATTTCCGAAGAACTCGGTATACCATTGGGTACTGTAAAAACACGTACAAGAGCTGCGCTATCAGAATTAAAAAATATTTTAAAAGATTTTAAATTTATTATTTTATTTTTTTTGATTAAATAAAAGTGGATATAAAAACTTACATATCATCTGGCGTGATTGAAGATTACGTGCTGGGAATCCTTCCGCAGGAAGAATCTTCTATATTGGAGTGTGTAATGAGCAATAATGCAGAAGTTAAACAAGCCTTACTTGAAGTGCAGGAAACATTTGAAAAATTAGCAACCATTCAGGCGATTAAACCGCCGACCACTTTGAAGGAGGAAATCCGGAAAAGACTGGAGTTCGGGACTGATGAAACGAAATCCGGTAAAATTGTGCCTTTAAGCACCGAAAAAACTAAGGTGAGAAAAACCGGCGATTTTTCCGGTTGGATGAAAGCTGCGTCAGTAGCACTTCTTCTTGGTTTAGGATTTTTAGGTTACGAAGTCGCGAATAAAAATGCAGAACTAAAAACCATCGCGCAGCAAAACACGGAATTATCCAGCAAAATCACCGATCTGGAACAGATGAATTCCATCATCATGAATTCCCGAAGAATTGAATTGAAAGGCGTGGAAAAACATCCGAATATGATTGCTGATGTATATTGGCATACTTCGAAAAAAGTCTTTTTGGAAATTAAAAATCTGCCGCCCGCGCCAACCGGAAAACAATATCAGCTTTGGGCAATTGTAGACGGAAAACCTGTGGATATGGGAATGCATAATCCAAAAGCTGATTCAACCGTGCAGGAAATGAAATCTGTGGACAAGGCACAAGCTTTCGCCATTACCTTAGAAAAAGAAGGCGGAAATCCACAACCTACCATGGAGGAAATGTATGTGATGGGAACAACTTGAAAAAAATTAGCCGCTATACAATAAAAAAATCCACATTTAACATGTGGATTTTTTCTTTTTGAAGTGATTCTTATAAGTTGTTAGAATCATCACTATACCATCTGTTATAGGTATCTCTGGCGTCATCTTCATGTCTTGGTTTGAAACCCATGTAGATTCCACCGTTTTTGATGTCGTCTCTGTATCTTTCAGCTTCATCTTCCGGCACGCCCATTCCGGTAAGTGCTCCGATTAAACCTCCTGTTGCAGCACCTGCTCCTGCACCTGCAAGACCTGCTGCTAGTGGACCTGCAACGATCAAACCTAAACCTGGTAATAAAACGTTACTTCCAATCGCTGCAATTGCACCTACAACAGCACCAATTCCACCACCGATCAGTGAACCGGTTCCGGCATTGTCAGCCACTTTATCTCCTAAAGCAGTATCATGATCAACATCGGTAAAGTGTCTGTTTCTTGTTTCATCAGACATCATTACGTTGATATCATCCTGAGAATAACCTCTTGTTGTTAAATCGTTGTAAGCTCGATCGGCATCTTCTCTGGTATTAAAAACTTTGGACACATAATCATTTCTGTACTCTGGCTTGTAATTTTCCATAATTAAATAAATTTTAATGTTAGTATAATGTTGCTGTCCTAAATTCAATTAAGGTGCCACCAACCGCGCATCTTGCTTTATTTAACATTTTTTATGAATTACCGATGAATAACAAAAATTTGGCGCTATATCAGCAAAAATTTTACATTAATATAAGGAGTGTCTGTCCTTGAAAAATCGATTATAAATTTTGTTGAAGCTAAATCAGAAAAATTGAATCTTAAAGCAGGTAATTTTTTTTGAAATAGAAATTGCAGAAATTTAATTTAATTCGGGTTTGAGTCAAATCAGAAAAATTCGGCTTTAAAGCAGGTAATTTTTCAGAATAAAAAAAAGCGAAGATTTCTCTTCGCTTCAGTTATAATTAATGAAAAATCTTACATCATTTCCATTTTGAAACTCATGCTTTCAATGACCTTCAAAATTGCTTCCACCGTATCCATCGAAGTTAAACACGGAACACCATTTTCCACCGATGTTCGGCGGATTTGGAAACCGTCTCTTTCTGACTGTTTTCCTTTGGTCATCGTGTTTACAATGTATTGTACTTTTCCGGTTTGTATTAAATCAATCAAATTAATTTCCGGATTTTCCTCGATTTTGTAGCCGATTTTTGTGCGCACGCCATGTTCTTCAAAATAATTTGCCGTTCCTTCTGTCGCCCAAATTCTAAAGCCAATTTCCTGAAATCTTCTGGCCAATTCACAGGCTTCGGGCTTGTGCTTATCAGCAACGGTGAATAAAATGGCACCGTGGAGCGGCATTTTTCTACCGGCACCAACCAAACCTTTGTACAAAGCTTTTTCTAAAGTCACGTCTTTCCCCATCACTTCGCCGGTAGACTTCATTTCAGGCCCGAGTGAAATATCAACTCGCGTCAGTTTTGAAAAGGAGAAGACCGGAACTTTCACAAAAACGCCGTTTTTCACCGGTGCTAAACCGTTTTTATAACCCAAATCCTTCAACTTTTTACCGAGAATTGCTTTCGTCGCTAAATTTGCCATCGGAATTTCGGTGATTTTCGAAAGGAAGGGCACAGTTCTACTCGATCTTGGATTTACTTCGATGACGTAAACGCCGCCTTCGTAAAGCACGTACTGGATGTTCATTAAACCAATGACGTTTAGACCTTTCGCGAGTCTTTCGGTATAGTCCACCAAAGTTGCAATTTCCTTTTCCGAAATATTTTGCGGCGGATACACCGCGATGGAATCTCCGGAGTGAACTCCTGCTCTTTCGATGTGCTCCATTATTCCGGGAATTACCACGGTTTCACCATCTGAAATCGCATCAACCTCAACTTCTTTTCCGGTTAAATAGCGGTCAATCAAAATCGGATGTTCAGAATTTTCTTTTACCGCGTTTTCCATATAATGCGCGAGCTCGGCTTCGTCATAAACGATTTCCATTGCCCGTCCACCGAGAACATAACTCGGACGCACCAAAACCGGAAAGCCGATTTCGTTGGCTATGACATTCGCTTCCTGAGCAGTGAAACAGGTTTTTCCCAAAGGTTGCGGAATACCCATTTCCTGTAAAGCAGCTTCAAATTTATTTCTATTTTCAGCGCGGTCTAAATCTTCAAGAGAAGTTCCGAGAATTTGCACGCCGTGAGCAGCTAATTTATCCGCTAGATTAATGGCGGTCTGTCCGCCGAACTGCACCACTACTCCTTTAGGTTTTTCCAGTTCGATGATGTTCATCACATCTTCTTCGGTCAAAGGTTCGAAATATAATTTGTCGGAAATCGAAAAATCTGTAGAAACAGTTTCCGGATTATTATTAATGATAATTGCTTCGTAACCCATTTCTTTAATGGCCCAAACCGAGTGAACCGTAGCGTAATCGAATTCCACACCCTGACCAATCCGAATTGGCCCGGAACCTAGAACAATGATTTTTTCCTTGTGAGAAGGCACACTTTCGTTTTCCTCTTCGTAAGTTCCATAAAAATAGGGCGTTTCGCTGGCAAATTCTGCTGCGCAGGTATCCACCATTTTGTACACCGGCATGATGCCGTTTTCGCGTCGGAATTCGAAAATTTCTTTTTGATCTGAATTCCATAAAGTCGCGATACTGAGATCAGAAAAGCCAAGTTTTTTCGCTTCCAGTAAAGTTTCGGTGTTAAATTTATTTTCCGCAATTACTTTTTCAAAATCGATAAGTTTCTGGATTTTCCAGATGAAAAATTTATCAATTTTACTCCATTCTACAATTTTTTCCCAGTCGTAACCGCGTCGTAAAGCATCACCGATGATGAACAAACGTTCATCGTCGCAAACCCGGATTCTTCTTTCAATTTCGTCGTCGGTTAAAGCTACAGCATCTTTTGATTTTAAACCGATATGTCTTAAACCGGTTTCCAGAGAACGAATGGCTTTCTGTAAAGATTCCTCAAAATTTCTTCCGATTGCCATTACTTCGCCAGTCGCTTTCATTTGTGTAGAAAGTCGTCGGTCTGCAGTTTCAAATTTATCGAACGGGAACCGCGGAAATTTCGTCACCACATAATCCAAAGCCGGCTCAAAACAGGCGTAAGACGTTCCGGTTACCGGATTCATAATTTCATCTAAGGTCAAACCAACGGCAATTTTTGCAGCAATTTTAGCAATTGGATAACCGGTCGCTTTACTTGCTAAGGCGGAAGAACGGGAAACTCTTGGATTCACTTCGATGATATAATAGTCGTAGGAATGTGGGTCTAAAGCCAGCTGCACATTACAACCACCTTCAATTCCCAGCGCGCGAATTATTTTTAAAGAGGAATTTCTCAGCATTTGATATTCGCGGTCGGAAAGCGTTTGGGATGGTGCCACAACAATGGAATCTCCGGTGTGAACTCCTACCGGATCAATGTTTTCCATGTTACAAACAACAATCGCATTGTCGTTTTTGTCGCGCATCACTTCGTATTCAATTTCCTTGAAGCCAGCGATGGATTTTTCAATTAAACATTGAGTTACAGGCGAGTATTTCAGTCCAAAACTGGCAATTTCTTTCAGTTCTTCATCGTTATTTGCAATTCCGCCACCGGTTCCGCCCATGGTAAAGGCCGGACGAACAATTACCGGATAACCAATGTTGTGCGCAAACTCCAAGGCTGCCTGAACAGTATTGACAATGTCAGATTCGGGAACGGGCTCGTTTAATTCGCGCATCAAATTGCGGAACAAATCCCGGTCTTCAGCCTGGTTGATTGCGGAAAGTTTGGTTCCCAAAACTTCTACTTTACATTCTTCTAAAATCCCGGAGTTTTGCAGTTCTACCGCCATATTCAGTCCGGTTTGTCCGCCCAAAGTTGGCAAAAGCGCATCGGGTCTCTCTTTGCGGATGATATGACTGACGAATTCCAACGAAATCGGCTCTATATACACTTTATCGGCGATTTCCACATCGGTCATAATTGTGGCTGGATTGGAATTGATGAGAATCACTTTATAGCCTTCTTCGCGCAAAGAAAGGCAGGCCTGGGTGCCGGCATAATCAAATTCGGCCGCCTGACCTATTATGATGGGACCTGAACCTATAACTAATATCGTGTTTATATCTGCTCTTTTTGCCATGCTTAGTTAGATAATTTTTTAGATTTAAATTCCTCCATTAATGATATAAATTCGTCGAAAAGATAGTTGGCATCCTCTGGACCAGGACTTGCTTCGGGATGATATTGTACAGAGAAACAGGGATGACTTTTATGTCTGAAACCTTCGTTGGTTTTGTCGTTTAGGGCGATGTGCGTTTCTTCTAGGTCGGTGTTTTTCAAAGATTCCTGATCGACAGCATAACCGTGATTTTGCGATGTGATAGCAACTTTATTTTTCTTTAAATCCAAAACGGGATGATTGCCGCCGCGGTGACCGAATTTTAATTTAAAAGTTTTAGCACCGCACGCCAAACCGATTAATTGGTGACCCAGACAAATCCCAAAAATTGGCACTTTTCCCAGCAAATTTTTAATCATTTCTGTCGCACCTTTTACATCTTCAGGATCACCGGGACCGTTTGAAAGCATTACGCCATCAGGATTGATGAGCAGAATTTCTTCTGCCGTAGTATCTTGTGAAACCACAATAACATCGCAATCTCTTTGGGCAAGTTCACGTAAAATTCCGTGTTTAGAACCGTAATCTACCAAAACAACTTTCAAACCTCTACCTGGATTTGCAAAGGAAGTTTTTGTAGAAACCTGCGCCACCTGATCTGTAGGGAAAGTGGTGTTTTTCAAACTTTCTATCACTTCAGATTCTACCGCATCTTCGGCAACAATTTTCCCTTTTACCACACCGGAAGTTCGGAGAACGCGTGTTAATCTTCGCGTATCGATTCCGCTAATTCCGGAGAGATTTCTCTTTTTGAAAAACTCATCCAAATCCATTTGCGTACGGAAATTGGAAGGAAAATCACAAACTTCTTTTACGATTAAACCTTTAATTGCCGGTTCGATGCTTTCATAATCATCGCGGTTAATCCCGTAATTCCCGATGAGCGGATAAGTCATACACACGATTTGCCCGCAATAGGACGGATCGGATATAAGCTCCTGATAACCGGTCATTCCGGTGTTGAAAACCACCTCACCTTCAGTGTCAATATCGGCTCCGAAACCTACGCCGTGGAAAACTTCACCAGACTCTAATATTAATTTCTTTTTCATTTTCTGTTTTTATTGCGCAAAGTCAGATGTATGATGTAAAAAGTTTTTCCCACCTATTTACTTACTTTGAATGGCACTTTTTACTTTTACCCTCTACTTTGTACTTTTTACTTTCTACTTTTTACTTAAAGTTTTACTCAAACTCAAAGCCCTTCGCTTCTAGAGCTGTTTTTAAAATGGCCATGCGTGCGAAAACGCCGTTTTCCATTTGTTTGAAAATTCGCGAGCGGCTGCATTCCACCAGGTCTTCATCGATTTCTACTCCGCGGTTAATCGGTGCCGGATGCATGATGATGGCATCTTTTTTCATCGCTTTTTCACGTTCTTTCGTTAAGCCAAATTTTCGGTGATATTTATCGCCGGAATATTTCATTTTTTCTGCGCTGTCGTGTCTTTCGTGTTGAATTCTCAACAACATCACCACATCAACTTCTTTTACCAAATCATCGATGGATAGATAAGTTCCATTAATGATCGTTCCTTCATTAAACCATTCTTCGGGACCGGAAAAGTATACTTTAGCGCCTAATTTTCTTAAAACTTCCGCATTGGAATTGGCAACGCGGCTGTGTTTTACATCGCCCACAATTCCGACTTTCAATCCTTTAAATTTCCCAAATTCCTGCTGGATGGTCATTAAATCCAAAAGATTTTGAGACGGATGATTACCCGTACCGTCGCCGCCGTTAATTATCGAAATATCGATACCTTTAAACTCATCATAAAATTTTTCTTTTTTATGACGGATGACGCACAAATCAATCCCGATGCTTTTCAAAGTTTTCACCGTGTCGTAAAGCGATTCGCCTTTGTTTACGGAACTTGCGTTCACATCGAAAGGAACTACGGTCAGCCCTAATTTTCTTTCAGCAACATCAAAACTGGTTTTGGTGCGCGTGCTGTCTTCAAAAAAAAGATTGGCAACGTAAATTTCACTTTTGGCTTTTGAGACTTTACCTTTTGAAAATTCGGTGGCTTCCTCCAGCAATTTGTGGATTTTTTCTACGGATAAATCGGCGGTTCTGAGCATAATTTTAAATTTTAAATCAAAAAAAAACGAAGCCAAAATGACTTCGTTTGTTAATAAATATCGTAATTACCGGCATCGCTGCCTTTATGTAAATCGTCTAATGGAAATATTCTTTTCATTAGATGCAAAGATATCAATTTTTCTGAAATCTGAAAATGGTTTTCAACAATTTAAAACAATTTCTATGGAATAGCCGCTTTTCCAATAATTTTAATATTTTTGTTTAAATCAATATTTTATGGATGCCAAGGACAGGATGATTCTCAGTTTGCTTCAGGAAGACTCAACAATTTCAGTAAAAGACGTTTCTGAAAAAATCGGACTGACCTTTACACCGACCTACGAACGGATCAAACAGCTTGAAAGGCAAAACATCATCGAAAGATATGTCGCTATTTTAAACCGCGAAAAGCTCGGTTTAAATATCATTGTTTATTGCAACATCCGTCTCAAAGAGCAATCCCGGCAAACACTGCAGGATTTTGAATCTCACATCGAAAAATTCGATGAAGTTCAGGAAATCATCAGCCTTTCCGGAGAATATGATTACATGCTGAAAATTATCGCAAAGGACATTAACTCTTATAACGACTTCGCTGTTAATGTCATCTCTAATTCGCCAAACATCTGGCAATATCACAGTTCTATCGCTTTACATGAAGTAAAAAAAACCACGAAATTTAAGCTGGATTAAGCCTATAATTTACTGGAAATTTTGTGGAATTGATGGCATATTTCATCCAGACACAAATTGCCGATACTTCCCTGATGAGAATGATTTAAATCTTTTGAATTATAAGAAAATTCCTCATTTTCAATGTCATTTCCAACTTTAACATAAGCGTCGCGAAAAGATTTTCCGCTTTTTACTTCTTCATTGATTTTTTCCACGCTGAAAAGATATTTATACTTTTCATCTTCTAAAATTCCCTCCTTTACTTCAATATTCGGCAAAGTGTAAATCAGGATTTCCAGACATTCTTTTAAGGAATCAATCGCCGGAAAAAGAATTTCTTTCGTCAGCTGCATATCGCGGTGATAACCCGACGGCAGATTGTTTGTCAGCAAAATCAGTTCATTTGGCAAACACTGAATCCGGTTGCAGCGCGCGCGAACGAGTTCGAAAATATCCGGATTTTTTTTGTGCGGCATAATGCTGCTGCCCGTTGTAAATTCCTTCGGAAAACTGATAAAATCAAAATTTTGGCTTAAATAAAGGCAAATATCGTAAGAAAACCGACTTAAAGTTCCGGCCAAAACCGCCATCGACGAGGCCAGTAATTTTTCGGATTTTCCGCGAGTCATCTGCGCATAAACGGAGTTGTAATTTAAAGTTTTAAAATTCAGATGATACGTCGTGCTTTCGCGGTCGATTGGGAACGAAGAACCATAACCCGCCGCAGAGCCTAAAGGATTCTTATTAATAATGTTTTTCACGGACAAAAGCATTTCCGCATCGTCCATTAAAGCTTCCGCGTAAGCGCCAAACCAAAGTCCGAACGAAGACGGCATCGCAATCTGAAAATGTGTGTAGCCGGGAAGCAACACATTTTTATGCTGGTTTGCAAGACGAATGAGCAATTGAAATAATTGGTCGGTTAAGCCGCCAATTTCCCGGATTTCATCCAACAAATAAAGTTTGATATCCAGCAAAACCTGATCGTTTCGGGATCGAGCCGTGTGAATTTTTTTACCTGTTAAACCGAGCTTTTTTATCAAAATAGTTTCGATTTGTGAATGTATGTCTTCAGCTTCCGGATTGATTTCAAAAGTATTATTGTGGATATCTTCTAAAATTTCCGTCAAAACCGTAAGCAAATCACCGGATTCTTTTTCGGAAATCAAGCCAACTTCTGCCAGCATTTTGCAATGCGCCATCGAGCCTAAAACATCGTATTTCGCCAGTCGGTCGTCGAAATCCAAATCTTTCCCGACGGTAAAACGATTCACCAAATCGTCGGTTAAAGATTGATCTTTTTGCCAAATCTTTTTCATTATTTCTAAATTTAAAACCTTTTTTACCGGCTGTTTACAGTATTTTTTCTAAAATTTTGATATATATCTCGATGCCTTCTTTTATTTCGCTGATGTAAATAAACTCATCCGCAGTGTGCGATCTTTTGCTGTCACCCGGCCCGATTTTCACCGAAGTACACGGAATAATGGCCTGGTCGGAAGACGTTGGCGAACCATAAGTTGTTCTGCCGATGTCTAAACCTGCCTGCACAATCGGATGATTTTCCGCGATTCTGGATGAATTTAACCGGAAAGAACGCGCGGTTAATTTCGATTTCATTTCGGACTGAATGATGTCAAAAACTTCGTGATTGGTGTATTCATCGGTCACGCGAACATCCAAAGTAAAATTGCATTTTTCCGGCACCACGTTGTGCTGCGTTCCGGCATTTAAAACGGAAAGTGTGACTTTCACGTCCCCGAGATACGACGAAACTTTAGGAAATTTATAATTCAAAATATGCTGCAAATCAACCAAAGTTTTTACAATTGCATTGTCATCGTTCGGATGCGCGGCGTGCGATGCAGTGCCCGTCATTTCACCGTCAATGACCAGCAAACCTTTTTCCGCAATTGCCAAATTCATTTGTGTTGGTTCACCGACAATCGCAAGTTCGACGTTCGGAAGCAGCGGAAAAAGCATGTTGATTCCGTCAGTTCCGGAAATTTCCTCTTCGGCGGTTAAGGCGATAATTAAATTGTGCGACAGATTTTCTTCCGCGTAAAAGTGCAAAAAAACCTGAATCATCGAAACCAGCGAAGCACCTGCGTCGTTGCTGCCCAAACCAAAGATTTTTCCGTCTTTTTCCACCGGAATAAAAGGATCCATCGTAAACGCTTTATTCGGTTTTACCGTGTCGTGATGCGTATTCAGCAAAATTGACGGCTTGTTCTCATCAAAAAATTGATTGACTGCCCAAATGTTATTTTTTTGCCGTTTTGTGGGGATATTTTTCTGGTGGAAAAATGCTTCGATAACCAAAGAAACATCGTATTCATCTTTGCTTAAAGAAGGTGTCGCGATGATTTTCTTTAATAAGTCGGTTGCGTTCGCAAGCAATTCTTCTGTGCTATATTTTAATTTCTGTGCCGTCATTTTCTTGGTTGATGTGGTTATGCAAATTGCTTTCATTCAGTAAAAAAACTTTTGCAACCTGGTTTTCTTTTGCTAAAAAAGCATTTTTTAATTTTGGCAAAATGCCTTCGGTGAGTTTTTGAGCAGCTTTTAACTCCTCGTATTTTTCAATATTTAAATTTTTAATGACCGAAGCTGAATCGTTCGGATTTTCCAAAACTCCGTTTCTGTCAAAACAATATAAAAGCTCCACGTTGTAATTCTGACTTAAAGCCTGCGCCAAAACCGATGCGACAGAATCCGCATTGGTATTGAAAAGCTGTCCTTTTTGATCGTGCGTAATTGCGGAAAAAACAGGAACTAAATTCAAATCTAAAAGGCTTTCGAGCAATTGAAAATTGATACTTTTTGCCTCAACGTCGCCGACAAAACCGTAATCAATATCGCTTATTTCGCGCTTTTCAGCTTTAATTAAATTTCCATCCGCACCGGAAAATCCCATCGCATTACAATGAAAATTCTGCAATTTTACCACGATATTTTTATTGATTTTCCCGGCGTAAACCATGGTGACGATATCTAAAGTTTCCTTGCTGGTAATCCTTCTGCCATTGTTTAATTCCTGGGGAATATTGAGATTTTTCGCCATTTCAGTGGCTAATTTTCCGCCACCGTGAACCAGGATTTTTTTAAATTTTATTCCGGCAAAAACTGCTAAAAATTTCGATAAATTTTCCTCATTGTCAATTAAAGAACCGCCTATTTTGATGACGTAAAGTTTCTCCTTTTCCATCCTATTTTCCGGAGTTCAATTCGTCTAAGATTTCACTGAAAACCGTTTGCGCGGAAAAAATCCGGTTTTTCGCCTGCTGATAAATAATTGAATTTTCACCATCCATCACTTCATCGCTCAGCTCCACATTTCGGCGAACGGGCAGGCAGTGCATGACTCTCGCCTGGTTGGTCAGTTTTAATTTTTCCTGTGTCAGCATCCAGTTTTCCTTTATTCCCGGCATTTGGGCATAATTTTCAAAAGACGACCAGTTTTTCACATAAACAAAATCTGCATCTTTTAAAGCTTCATTTTGATCGTGAAGTACTTTCGTGTTTTTCACAAATTTTGGATCCAAATCATAACCTCCCGGATTTGTAATCACTAGGTCTACTTCCATTTTCTGCATCCATTCGGTGAAAGAATTCGCCACTGCATGGGCAATTGGCTTAATGTGCGGCGCCCAGGTTAAAACGACTTTCGGCTTGGGATTCACCGTGAGTCTGTCGAAAGGCCAATTTTCAGTTATGGTAATGCAATCCGCAAAACTCTGCAGCGGATGCCGCGTTGCAGATTCCAGCGAAATCACCGGAACTTTTGCATATTTCAAAAACTGCGACAAAATACTTTCATTCACATCATCATCCTTGCTTTGCATTCCCGCAAAACAGCGCACGGCACTAATGTCGCAGTATTGATTTAGCACTTCTACGGCGTCTTTAATATGCTCAACAGTTCCGCCGTTCATCACCGCGCCATCAGCAAATTCCAGGTTCCAGGCTTCCTGAGAAGCATTTAAAATAAGCACATTTAAACCCAGGTTTTGCGCCGCAATTTGGCTGCTTAATCTTGTTCTTAAACTGGAATTCAGAAACACCAAACCAATGGTTTTTCCTTTGCCTTTATGAGGCTCTGCCAAAGGATTTGCTTTAATGCTGAGCGCCTTTGAAATCATGGTTTTAAGGTCGCTAATGTCTTCTATGGATGTAAAATTTTTCATTTTATTTTGTAAAAATTTGCCTTTTAATCATCTAAAAAGTTTGCTTAAAAAAGTGGTTAATTTTGAAGCACTGCTTCTAAAGCATCGATAAAAATATCGGCTTCCTTTTCGGAAATATTTAAAGCCGGCAGAATTCTCAGCACATTTTTATCGTTAGAATTCCCGGTAAAAACATGATGTTTTTGCAATAATTCTGAGCGAACCTCCGCGCAAGGCTGGTCAAGTTCAATTCCGATCATTAAGCCTCTACGCCTGATGGTTTTGATGTGGTTAAAATCTTTAATTTTTGATTCGATATACGCGCCCATTTTTTCCGCGTTATTCATCAGGTTTTCATTTTCAATTACTTCTAAAACTGCGATCCCAGCCGCGCAAGCCAAATGATTTCCACCGAAAGTGGTACCCAGCAAACCGTAGCTGGCGGTAAATTTCGGACTGATTAAAACGCCGCCCATCGGAAAACCATTTCCCATACCTTTTGCCACCGTTATTAAATCAGGCTGAAGATCAAATTCCTGATGCGCAAAAAATTTCCCGGAGCGGCCGTAACCGGACTGAACTTCATCCATAATCACAATCGCGTCGTTCGTTTCGCAAAGATTTTTTAAGGCAGAAATCATTTCATCTGTGGGAAATTGAATTCCCCCAACACCTTGAATTCCTTCTATTATTACAGCGGAAATTTCATTTTTATTGTCGGCAAAAATCTGCTCTAATTGGGCGGTATTATTCCATTCACATTTTACAAAATGGTCAGAAGAATTTACCGGCGCTACGATTTTCGGGTTATCTGTCACGGAAACCGCCGCAGAAGTACGTCCGTGAAAAGAACCGGAAAAATAAATGACCTTTTTTTTATTGTTGTGCAATGAGGCAAGTTTCAGCGCATTCTCATTGGCCTCAGCGCCAGAATTACAGAGGAAAAGCGAATAATTATCATATCCCGAAATTTTGCCGAGTTTAGCGGCTAATTTTTCCTGTAGTTCATTTTGCACCGAATTGGAATAAAATGAAATTTTTTCCAACTGCTCTTTAAGCGCATTTTTGTAGTGTGGATGGTTGTGTCCAATGGAAATCACGGCATGACCGCCATAAAAATCCAGGTATTTTTCACCTTTGTCATCCCACAAAAAAGAACCTTCCGCTTTTACAGGATTGATATTAAATAAGGGATAAACGGGGAATAAATTCATTTTTGGTGGATAGTTGATGGTAATTAGTTGACAGTTGATAGTTGATGGTTGACAGCTTTTGATTCTTTTTTCTATGCTCTTTTTTCTTTTCTCCTTGCTCTAGAAAGCTATTGGCTTCAAATTTAAACCGGCCTTTTCGTCCCAATTCATGGAGATGTTCATATTTTGCACCGCCTGACCGGAGGCTCCTTTTAATAAATTATCCAGCGCTGAGTGCACCACGATGGTCTTTTTATTTCTTTCAATATGAATGACGCAACGATTGGTATTAATAATTTGCTTTAAATCAATCGGATTTTCGGAAATAGTGACAAAAGGTGCATTTTTATAAAAATCCTTAAAAATGCCGTGAATTTTTTCTAATTCTAAATAGCATTTCAGAATTGAACTGGTGAAAATTCCGCGCACAAAATCACCGCGCCAGGGAACAAAATGCAATTCCGTTTTTTTGCCATTGATGACATTCAAATTTTTTAAAATTTCGTCTACGTGTTGATGGGTTAAAGTTTTATAAGCGGAAATATTGTCATTGCGCCAGGAAAAATGCGTGGTTTGCTGAAGCGATTGTCCAGCGCCTGTCGAACCGGTAATTCCGGTGGTATAAACATCCGTAAGCAAATTTTCTTTGGCCAAGGGCAAAAGTGCCAATTGAATTGCCGTCGCAAAACAACCAGGATTTGCAATGCTTTTGGCGGATTTTATTTCATTTTTAAAAATTTCGGGTAAACCGTAAACAAAATTCCTTTCTTCCAAAACACTTTCCAAACGGAAGTCATTTCCCAAATCGATTACCAAAACATTTTCATCAACAGGATTTTTGGTAAGCCAATTTTCACTTTCCTGGTGCGGCAAACACAAAAATAAAATATCAACGTCTTCAATTTCATTAGTTAAAACTATATCGCACACTGAAACCAAGTCCGGATAAATTTCGGAGATTTTCGCTCCGGCATTCGAACGGCTGTACAAAAATTTCAACTCAACATTCGGATGAAATGCTAAAATCCGTACAAGCTCGCTTCCCGTATAGCTGTTGCCGCCAATTATTCCGACAGATTTCTTCATGATTTATTGATTTGGTGATAAATCGATAAAGAATTGCTTAAAACTTTTGTAAAACCTTTCACATCTTCACCGGTCCAGGCGAGGTTTGCTTCACCGTAGCTGCCGAATTTTGAAGACATTAGGTCATTTTCTGATACAATTCCATTCAAAACGAAACGGTAAGGATGCAGCGTGATGAAAACTTTTCCGTTCACGGTTTTTTGAGAATCCTGTAGAAAAGCTTCGATGTTTCGCATGACGGGATCGAGGAAAAGCGCTTCGTGCAGCCAGTTGCCATACCAATCTGCGAGTTGCGATTTGATGGTTTGCTGATATTTTGAAAGCGTATGTTTTTCCAACAAATGATGCGCTTTGATAATAACAGTCGCAGCTGCAGCTTCAAAACCTACTCGACCTTTAATGCCGACAATCGTGTCGCCGACGTGAATGTCGCGGCCAATTCCGTAAACTTTTGAAAGTTCTTCCACTTTTTGAATGGCCAAAACCGGATTCGAAAATTCCTGCCCATTAACAGCGAAAATTTCTCCGTTTTTGAATTCAATTTCCAAATCCGTGGCTTCAGTTTTCACTACTTGCGAAGGAAAAGCTTCTTCCGGTAAATTATTTTTGGAGGTTAAGGTTTCTTTTCCGCCCACCGAAGTTCCCCAAAGACCTTTATTAATGGAATACTGCGCTTTTTCAAAATCCATCTCATAGCCATGGTTTTTCAAAAACGAAATTTCTTCCTCGCGCGACAGCGACAAATCGCGAATCGGTGTGATAATTTCAATTCCCGGACATAAAATTTGAAAAATCAAATCAAAACGAACCTGGTCATTTCCGGCGCCAGTGCTTCCGTGCGCGATGGCATCAGCCTGAACTTTTTGGGCAAACAGGGCGATATTTTTCGCCTGAACGGTTCGCTCGGCGCTCACTGAAAGCGGATAGGTATTGTTTTTTAAGACATTGCCGAAAATTAAAAATTTCACGCATTCGTTATAATATGATTCCACCGCATCGATGAAAGTATAGGAAAACACGCCCAATTTTTCGGCTTTGGACTTTAATTCAATTTCATCTTCCGGCGTAAAACCTCCGGTGTTCACGGTCACAGCATGAACTTTGTAACCTAAATTTTCCGAGAGATATTTCGCGCAATAAGAAGTATCCAAACCGCCGCTAAATGCCAGTACTACACTCTTTTTCATTTTTTTCCTTTAAAGATTCTTCATTTTCATTTTTGGGTACATAAAGCATTGCGGTACACAAGCAGTTTTGTCGGTTTTTGCTTATTAAAATTTCGTAGTTAATGCAGGTTTTACAGCCGCTCCAAAAAGCTTCATCCTGTGTCAGCTCAGAATAAACGACTGGTTTGTAACCGAGTTCTGCATTGATTTTCATCACGGCCATTCCCGTGGTTAAACCAAAGATTTTCGCATTTGGATAACGCTCGCGCGAAAGTTCAAAAACCTTTTCCTTTATTAATGTAGCAATTCCCATATTCCGGAACTGTGGCGAAACGATCAAGCCGGAATTTGCCACGAAAGCACCGTGCGACCACGTTTCGATGTAGCAGAAACCCACCCAGGTTCCGTCTTCGTCAAAAGCGACCACCGCTTTTCCTTCTACTATTTTTTCGCAGATATAGTCAATGGAGCGTTTGGAAATTCCGGTGCCGCGTTTTTTCGCAGACTCCATAATTTCCAGCTGAATTGCTTCGGCGTACTTCAAATGTTTCTCTGAAGAAACTTCTATTTTCATTAATAATAACTTTTAAAGCGGCAAATTTAAGATAAAATATCTTTATTGTGCAAGTACAACAATTCTTCTTTATTGTTTTTACTTATAAAGCAGTAAAATGCACTGGAAATTAGTTCAACGGAAGATTATATATCTGAAAAGCGTGAGAAATAAGTAGTAGTGAATAAAGCGGAACTTTTTTGAAAAATTTGGTGAAAGAGGCGCATATTTTTTTTAGATTTATAAGAGTAAAAAATAGTTTTTAAGCGGTGGATCTTTTAAACACGGAGAACACTGAGTAAAAATCAAAAAAAAATAGTTTTAAAGCGGCGGATTTTTTTTACCACGGAGAACACTGAGGAGAAAAGCAAAAAAAACAGCTTCAGAGCAGCAGATTTTTTAACCACAAAGGACTCAAAAGCATAGAGGTGAATTATTGGATATTAAAGAACAAAAAAGTTTGGAGCTTCGTTAAGTGAAACGCCTTTGCGAACTTTGATCGATAATATTTTAAAAAATCTTTGCGACGCTTAGCGATAAACAAAATCGGGTATCTTTTTTAACCACAAAGAACACAAAGGACACCGAAGTAGAAAAGCAAAAAAAACAGCTTCAGAGCAGCAGATTTTTTTTAACCACAAAGGTCACAAAGGACACAGAATAAATCCAAAAAAAACTGCTGTACAACGGCGGATGATTTAATCACAAAGGACACAAAGGACATAGGAGGTTAGAAGTGGAATTATTAGATATTAAAGAACAAAAAAGTTTGGAGCTTCGCTAAGTGAAACGCCTTTGCGAACGGTTAGAGGGAATATTATTAAGAATCTTTGCGATGCTTAGCGATAAACAAAAATCGGCAGACCTTTTAACCACGGAGGGCACGGAGAAGAACCAAAAGAAATAGCTTCTGGGCGGCGGATTTTTTTTAACCACAGAGGGCACTGAGGAAAAACAAATAATAGCTATAACGCAGCGCTTTTTTTAACCACAAAGGACACAAAGCACACAACAGGTTAGAGGTGAATTATTGGATATTAAAGAACAAAAAAGTTTGGAGCTTCGCTAAGTGAAACGCCTTTGCGAACGTTTAGAGGAAATATTATTAAGAATCTTTGCGACGCTTAGCGATAAACAAAAATCGGCTGATTTTTAAACCACAGAGAACACCGAGAAGAAAACCAAAAAAACTTCTGTGAAACAGGGAATTTTTTAACCACAAAGTGCACAAAGGACACAAAAGAAGAAGCAAAAAAATAGCTTTTGAGCAGCGGATTTTTTAAGCAAAGGACACAAAAAAACTACGCGGTTTATAAAATATGCTTTAACAGCGGCTAAAAAAATAGCCCTGATAGTAGCGGTTACCCCGCAACAGTCGCCGGGAAAGCCCAGGCGTGAGGAGTATGAGCGGATAGCAGGTTCCCGGCTCCTGAAAAAAGTAAATAAAATTAATAGATATGAAAAATTATGTGATTGATGATCTTCCACACTATTTTAAAACCTACAAAAAATCGATAAAAAACCCGAAGAAATTCTGGGACAAGGTTGCTGACGAGAACTTCGTCTGGTACCAGCGCTGGTCTAAAGTGGTGGATTATAATATGGAGGAAGCCAGAATCAAATGGTTTAAAAACGCGAAACTGAATATTACCAAAAACTGCATCGACCGCCATTTGAACGAACGCGGCGACAAAACGGCCATTATTTTCGAACCCAACGACCCGAACGAAGAAGCGCAACATATTTCGTACAATGAATTGCGCAACCGCGTCTGTAAAATGGCCAATGTGCTGCGTGACCAGGGCATACAAAAGGGCGACCGCGTCTGTATTTATCTGCCCATGATTCCTGAACTGGCGATTACCATGTTGGCCTGTGCGCGCCTCGGCGCGATACACTCGGTGATTTTCGCGGGCTTTTCTGCAAACGCTGTGGAATCTCGTGTGAACGATTGCGGTGCGAAAATGATCGTGTGTTCTGATGGAAGTTACCGAGGTTCGAAATCCATCGATTTAAAAGGAATTATTGATGAAGCAGTGGAAAAATGCCCGACGGTTGAAAAAGTTTTGGTGGTAAAGAGAACCGGCGGCGAGGTGAAAATGAAAGAAGGTCGCGATCTGTGGCTGGAACCGCTTTACGAAAAAGCACCGTCAGATTTTATTTCGGTGATTATGGACGCGGAAGATCCGCTTTTTATCCTGTACACCTCCGGCTCTACCGGGAAACCGAAAGGAATGCTGCACACTACGGCGGGTTTCATGGTTTACACGGCGTATACCTTTAAAAATGTTTTTGATTATAAAGAGAACGACATTTTTTGGTGCACGGCAGATATCGGCTGGATTACAGGGCACTCCTACATTCTGTACGGCCCGCTCGCTAATGGCGCGACAACGGTAATTTTCGAAGGAGTACCGACGTATCCGGAACCTGACCGCTTCTGGAAAGTGATTGATAAACATAAAGTTACACAGTTTTATACGGCACCAACCGCAATCCGTGCTTTGGCAAAAGAATCTTATGAATGGGTGGAAAAACACGATTTATCGAGTTTGCGAATCATAGGTTCCGTAGGAGAACCCATCAACGATGAAGCCTGGCATTGGTACAACGACCACGTGGGCAAGAAAAAATGCCCGATTGTAGATACCTGGTGGCAAACTGAAACCGGTGGAATTATGATCTCGCCGCTACCGTTTATTACACCGACGAAACCAACGTATGCAACCTTGCCACTTCCGGGGATCCAACCCGTTCTGATGGATGACAAACGCAATGAAATCACCGGAAACCAGGTGGATGGCAATCTCTGCATCCGTTTTCCATGGCCGGGAATTGCGCGGACTATTTGGGGCGACCACCAAAGATATAAAGAAACTTATTTTACCGCTTTTCCGGGCAAATATTTCACCGGCGACGGCGCGTTGCGCGATGAGGTCGGTTATTACCGAATTACCGGCCGCGTGGATGATGTTATCATCGTTTCGGGACATAATCTGGGAACAGCGCCGATCGAGGATAGCGTAAACTTACACCCAGCCGTGGCGGAATCTGCCATTGTTGGTTATCCGCACGACGTGAAAGGCAGCGCGCTTTACGGTTTCGTGATGCTGAAAGACAGTGGTGAGGAACGCGACCGCGAGAATCTGCGAAAAGAAATCAATAATGTGATTTCCGACACCATTGGACCCATCGCGAAACTGGACAAAATACAGTTTGTGTCAGCTTTACCGAAAACACGTTCCGGTAAAATTATGCGGCGAATCCTGAGAAAAATCGCCGAAGGTGATTTTGCCAATTTCGGGGACACTTCTACCCTTTTGAACCCGGAAATTGTGGATGAGATTAAGAATGAAAGGATTTGATTTGATGAGGTGATGTGGTGATGTGACTAAATTAAAGATGAAGGATGAAAGATGTACGATGTAGGAGGAAGGATGACGGTTAAAAGTGGGCTGAAGAGTTAGGAATATACTATTTAAACTTGGCTCTTTCTACTTTTTACCTTGTACTTTGTACGGTGTACTTTTTCCTTTTTCCTTAGCTCTTGCTTCTTGACTTTTTGGCAGTTAAAAATTTCTTACTTTTAAATAAAAAAATTGCAAATTCCTCACCTTGATACCGAAATCCTGATAATTGGCGGCGGTTTGGCAGGTCTAACCAGCGCCATACACCTCACGAAGATGGGTCGGAAAGTCATGGTGGTGGAGAAAAATTCTTACCCGAAACACAAGGTTTGCGGTGAATATATTTCAAATGAAATTCTGCCCTATTTTGACTGGCTGGAAATAGATGTTGAAGCTTTAAAACCTACAAAAATTACACAGCTACAGTTTTCATCCGAATCCGGGCGAAGCATTACCGCAAAACTTCCGCTTGGTGGTTTCGGCGTCAGCCGCTATACTTTAGACCACGCGCTGTATTTGAAGGCACTTTCGCAAGATTGCGACATCCTGGAAGATCAGGTGAATGAGGCTATTTTTAAAGGTGATCATTTTGAAGTTCACCTTTTATCTGGCAAGATTTTAACAGCGAAAATAGTGCTCGGGGGTTTTGGCAAAAGGTCGAATATTGATGTGAAACTGAACCGAAATTTTCTTCAGAGAAAATCGCCCTGGCTGGCGGTAAAATCTCATTATAAAGGAAATTTTTCTGCTGATGTCGTGGGGTTGCATAATTTTAAAGGCGGTTATTGCGGCGTCTCGAAGGTGGAAAATAATCTGATAAACATCTGTTATTTAACCAATTTTACAGCATTTAAGAAATATAAAAATATCGGCGAGTTTCAGCAAAAAATTGTCTTTCAAAATCCTCATCTGAAGAATATATTAGAAAAATCGACACCGGTTTTCGAAAAACCGCTCACTATCAGTCAGATCTGTTTTGATAAAAAAGAAAATGTGGAAAACCATATTTTGATGATGGGCGACACCGCCGGACTGATTCATCCGCTCTGCGGAAACGGAATGGCCATGGCGATTCACAGCGCAATGCTGGCGTCGGAGGAAACTCTAAAATTTCTGAATGGAGCTATTTCGCGGGCGGAAATGGAAAAGAGTTACTCCATACGCTGGAACCAAAATTTTAAAAAAAGGCTCAAATATGGCCGAATTTTGGGTAGTATTCTGGAGCATTCAAAACTGTCAGAAATTCTGACCAATTTGCTCACTTTTTTTCCGTTTCTTTTACCCGTAATTATCAAAAAAACGCATGGTAAAAAAATTAATATGACTAAAATTTAATGGCTTTAATCACCACTTACAGAAGAACGGACTTGGAAGAATCGATGGACGATTTTTCAATGGACAACGAGAGTTTGGTCAATGCATTAGACGACATTGCGCGGATCAACCAGCTTTTGGGTGGAAATTCGGTGACCTTAAATGGCATTAAAAAACTCACTAAAAATTTTCCTAAAAACCAGACTATCACCATTATGGATTTTGGCTGCGGCGGTGGTGATATGCTGCGAACGCTGGCAAAATTTGGAAAAAAAAACAACCTTAAATATAATCTGATTGGCATCGATGCCAATGAAGCCACAATCCGTCATGCTGAAAAATGTTCCTCTGGATTTGACAATATCACCTATCTCGCGGAAGATATTTTCACCTATGATTTTTCGAAACACCAAATTGATATTGCGCTGATTACATTAACGTTACACCATTTTAAAGATGAAGAAATTTTAAGGATAATGCGCGTTATTTTTAATGTGGTTCAAAAAGGCACTATCGTCAATGATTTGCATCGCAGTAAATTAGCTTACCGTTTGTTCCAAATGATTATCTTTATTTTCAAATTAAAAAAAATGACTGCGGAGGATGGTTTAATTTCAATCCTGCGCGGCTTCAAACGTGAAGACTTAGAAAAGTATTCCCGTGAATTACAGCTGAAAAGGTACAGTATTAAATGGAGGTGGGCGTTTCGCTACCAATGGATTATTGAAAAATAACAGCTGATAAAAAAAATAATTTAAAACCACAAAAGAGACCAAATGATTGCAAAAAAAATAAGCCTAAAATTACCAGACCACAATACATTAAAAATCTAGATTTTTAATGTATTGTGGTCTTTACAGCAAATTTCTCCTTTGAACTTTTGTGACTTTGTGGTTAAACCAATTGAATTAATGAGTGTAAAAATAGTTACAGTTGCGAAACAACTGCCAAAATATTCCCGAAAAACCACAGAAGTGATCCCCTTCTTGGATCAATGGCTGGTCGGTCAGGACGAGCGATTTGTACGGAAGGTGAAAAAAATATTTGAAGGTGCTGCGGTGGATGAACGATATTCCATCATGGATCCAATTGAGGTTTTTACCAAAACTTCGTTTGAAGATAAAAATGACATTTACGCGCGCGAGGTCGTGATTTTGGGCGAACAGGTTTTAGAAAAATCTTTGAAAAAAGCCGCTTGGGAGCCGCAATCCCTGGATTACATCATCACCGTCAGCTGCACCGGAATTATGATTCCATCGCTGGATGCTTTTCTTATTAATAAGCTGAATTTGCGGCAGGATATTGTACGCTTGCCGGTGACCGAAATGGGTTGTGCCGCGGGTGTTTCGGGTATTATTTACGCGAAAAATTTCCTGCAGGCAAATCCCGGAAAGCGCGCCGCGGTAATTGCAGTGGAAAGTCCGACCGCCACTTTTCAGCTCGATGATTATTCGATGGCGAATATCGTGAGCGCCGCTATTTTTGGTGATGGCGCTGCCTGCGTTTTGCTTTCATCGGAAGAAAATGCGGACGGTCCGGAAATTTTAGCCGAAGAGATGTATCATTTTTACGATAATGAACATATGATGGGGTTTAAGCTGACGAATTCCGGTTTGCAGATGGTTTTGGACATCGAAGTCCCGGACACGATTTCGGAACATTTTCCGGCTATTTTACACCCTTTTTTAGCAAAACAAAATTTAGAAATTAAGGATATTGATTACTTAATTTTTCATCCCGGCGGAAAAAAAATCGTACAAATGGTGGAAGGCTTATTTTCGGAATTGGGAAAAAATATCGACAAAACCAAAGAGATTTTGCGGCTTTACGGAAACATGTCCAGCGCCACGGTTTTATATGTTTTGGAGGAAATTATGAACGAAAAGCCGGAAAAAGGTGAAAGAGGTTTGATGCTGAGTTTCGGTCCGGGTTTTTCTGCGCAACGCGTTTTACTGCAATGGTAAAAAGATTTGAAAATAGCAATTATTGGGCTATAATCCTGGGCGGAAGTTCGGGATTAGGTTTGGCTTCCGCGAAAAAATTAGCCGCTGAAGGCATGAATATTTGTATTATTCATCGGAATCCGCGTGCGGAAATGGAAGCGATCAATCAGGAATTTGAAAAAATTCAGGCCTTAAATGGCAAATTTTTGAGTTTTAACAAAGATATTTTAAACAGCCAGCATCAAGTCGAAATTGTAGCAGGCTTGAAGGAAGTTTTAGGTGCTGAAGGTAAAATCCGCTGTCTTTTGCACAGCATCGCAAAAGGAAACTTAAAACCTATGACCGGCTCGGAAACTTTATCTTCCGACGATTTTGCAATCACTTTACACGCAATGGCAACCAGTTTATATGACTGGACGAAATTGATATTTAATGAAAATCTCTTCGCCGACGACGCAAGAATTCTGGCTTTTACCAGCGAAGGAAGTTCGAAACCACTGCAGAATTACGGCGCGGTTGCTGCGGCAAAAGCGGCTTTAGAAGCCATTTCACGAAATATCGCCTTGGAATTTGCACCTTTTGGTTTACGCGCCAATTGTATTCAAGCCGGCGTCACGGATACTCGGTCACTGCAAATGATTCCGGGAAGCGAAAAAATAGTTGAACACACCAAAAAGCGCAATCCATTTAAAAGACTGACCACGCCCGAAGATGTGGCGAACGTGGTATCACTGCTGTGTTCCGACGAGGCGGCGTGGATCAATGGTTGTGTAATTCCGGTAGATGGCGGTGAACATTTATGCTGATGGAAGTTTCAGAAATTTTAGAAAATCTGCCCTATTCTGCCCCATTTTTATTTGTGGAAGAACTGCTTAATGTGGACGAAAACGGCGCGACTGGAACTTTTACCTTTGACAAAGATTTAGATTTTTATAAAGGTCATTTTAAAAAAAAACCCGTTACGCCCGGCGTTATTTTAACTGAAACGATGGCTCAAATCGGCCTTGTATGTCTCGGAATTTTTTTGGTCGGCGATGAACTCAATTCTGAAAGCCAAATCGGTTTGACTTCTACAGAAATCGAGTTTTTAAAACCAGTTTTGCCGGGTGAAAAAGTGACGGTGATTTCGGAGAAAGTTTATTTTCGGTTTAATAAGCTGAAATGCAAGGTAAAAATGTTAAACGAAAATTCAGAAATCGTATGTGAAGGCACAATTGCCGGAATTATAAAAGTAAAATAATGGAAAGACGAGTTGTTATAACGGGACTTGGCGTGGTTGCTCCAAACGGAATTGGTCTGGAGGATTTCCGTTCCGCGCTGAAAAGCGGCCGTTCCGGAATCAAGTTCGACCAGCAGCTCGCTGATTTACAATTCTCCTGTCAGGTTTCCGGAACTCCGCCGGTGGAGAAACAAAACTTGAGTGAATATTTCACCGATCTTGAGCTTAGAAATTTTAATTCTACTGGAATTATGTATGGCGTTATTGCTGGTTTAGACGCCTGGAAGGATGCAGGTTTACCAATTTCAGAAACCGAAAATCCCGATTGGGACAGCGGAACCATTTTCGGCACAGGAACTTCCGGGATTGAAAAATTTCGCGAAAGCATCTATAAAATTGATGATCTGCAAACGCGGCGACTCGGCAGCACTGCGGTTTCGCAAACCATGAATAGTGGAATTTCCGCTTATTTAGGCGGAAAATTAGGTTTTGGAAATCAGGTTACTACCAATTCTTCGGCCTGTACCACAGGAACCGAAAGCATTTTGATGGCTTTTGACCGTATAAAAGCTGGAAAAGCAAAACGAATTCTGGCAGGCAGCACCAGCGATTCGGGACCGTATATCTGGGCAGGTTTTGACGCGATTAAAGTCTGCAACTTTAAATCGAATGACGGGCCGGAAAAAGCTTCAAGACCGATGAGTGCTTCCGCCGCGGGTTTTGTGCCAGGAAGTGGCGCTGGCGCCTTAGTCATCGAAGATTTGGAATCTGCTCTGGCGAGAAATGCCGAAATATATTGCGAAATTTTAGGGGGAAATCTCAATAGCGGCGGCCAGCGTGGTGGCGGAAGCATGACTGCGCCCAACTCTACCGCTGTTCAAAAATGTGTGAAAGACGCGATTTCGGACGCCGGAATTTCCGCAGAGGAAATTGACTATATCAGCGGGCATTTAACAGCAACCTCAAAGGATGCGACTGAAATCCGGAACTTAGCTGAAAGTTTAAACCGCTTTGGCAAAGACTTTCCGTACATCAATTCATTAAAATCACTGACGGGACATTGCCTTTCAGCCTCGGCGAGCGTGGAATGTGTAGCAGCGGTTCTGCAGCTTTCGGAAAATTTTGTGGCGCCAAATATCAACTGTGAAGACCTGAATCCGGAGATTGTGGCGATTATCGATGAAGAGTCTATTCCGAAAAAAATAGTCGAAAAGCCGCTAAAAATTGCAGCGAAAGTAAGTTTTGGTTTTGGTGACGTCAATGGATGCATTATCTTTAAAAAATATTCTTAAAAAAACACTCATGAACCGAGAAGACGCGATACAGAAACTGAAATACATTGTAAAACCTTACGTTAAAGACGAGGCCGCCTTAGAGAAAATTAATGAAAATACCGATTTCATCAATGATTTAAATATTAATTCTGCCAATTTGGTGGACGTTGTCTTGGATGTAGAAGAAGTTTTCGATATTGAAATCGATGCAGAGTCGATGGAGAAAATGCGCGACGTAAAATCTGCTTTAGCGGTCATCGAAGAAAAAATTTCGGCCAGATAGCCCCTTTTTTTTTAAAATCCATTTCGTTTTCCAGTTGGATGCGAAAATCTTACCTTTGAAGAAATAAAAGTATTATGAAATTTTTTATAGACACTGCAAATCTTGAGCAGATTAAAGAAGCCCAAGATTTAGGTATTTTAGACGGCGTTACCACCAATCCATCATTGATGGCGAAGGAAGGAATTACCGGAAAAGATGCCATTATGAATCATTACAAAACCATTTGCGAAATTGTGGTGGACGGCGATATTTCTGCCGAAGTTTTGGGCACAACCTACGACGAAATGGTGAAAGAAGGCGAAGAATTGGCAGCCATTCACCCGAATATCGTGGTGAAAATCCCGATGATTAAAGATGGTGTAAAAGCCTTGAAATATTTTTCAAATAAAGGAATTAAGACGAATTGTACGCTGGTATTTTCTGCTGGACAGGCACTTTTGGCAGCAAAAGCAGGTGCTAATTATGTGTCGCCTTTTTTGGGAAGATTAGATGATATTTCCGTTGACGGTTTAAACTTAGTGGAAGAAATCCGCTTGATTTACGACAATTATATGTACGATACCGAGATTTTAGCCGCTTCCATCCGCTCGCCGATGCACATCATCAACTGTGCAAAAATTGGTGCTGATGTGGTAACCTCTCCTTTGGATTCAATCTTGAATTTATTGAATCACCCGTTGACTGATAAAGGCCTGGCGCAGTTTGTGGCAGATGCAAAGAAAATGGGCTAAAAGCAGCTAATTTTTCTAATAAATATAACCGCTAATTTTTAGCGGTTTTTTTTGCATTTTTTTTCAAAATTGTTCACATTGATTTTCTCTATTAAATTACATTGTGCGCAATTTAAATGCGTGCTATATTTGCATAATAAAATTTAAAAACAATGCAGTTAATAGAAAATTTGAAGTGGAGACACGCGGTGAAAGCTTATGATCCGGCGAAAAAAGTTTCGCAGGAAGACCTTAACAAAATATTGGAAGCTGCGCGTCTTGCGCCAACTTCGTCCGGTTTACAGCCTTTTCGAATTATCGTGGTAGAAAATCAGGAGCTGAAAGAAAAAATGGTAGATGGAGCGCTGAATCCTGAGGTTATGAGAGATTCTTCACAAGTGCTTGTTTTTGCAGCATGGGACAATTATTCTGAAGAAAAAATTGATAAAGTATACGATTACCACACCGATGTTAGAGAATTGCCCCGCGGCAGATTCGGCAGTTATACTGACAAATTAAAGGAAATTTACAGCGCGCAGACTGCGGATGAAAACTTTGCGCACGCTGCCAGACAAACCTATATCGCACTTGGACTTGCAATGGCGCAAGCGGCGGAGCTTAAAATTGACAGTACGCCGGCAGAAGGTTTTGATAACGCTAAAGTAGATGAAGTTTTAGGTTTACGAGCTTTAGGTTTGAAGAGCGTAACTTTGCTTTATCTCGGTTATCGTGATATTGAGAAAGATTACCTGTCGCACATGAAAAAAGTGAGAATTCCGATGGAGGAATTTATCATAAAAAAATAAAAATACTTCAAGAAAAATAATGGAAAATCTGGAAACCCCAAAATTAGGAAATCAGCTCTGCTTTCCGTTTTATGTGCTCGCAAAAGAGATTACTGCGATGTACCGCCCTTTTTTAGACGAGCTGGACATTACCTACTCGCAATATTTGGTAATGATGGTGCTTTGGGAATATGAAAGATTAACCGTGAACCAAATCGGTGAAAAACTGTATCTGGACAGCGGAACTTTGACGCCATTGCTGAAAAGGCTGGAAAGTAAAGATTACCTCGTGCGGCACAGAAAAAGGGAAGATGAGCGTGTGGTGGAAGTTTTTTTAACTGAGAAAGGAATACAACTGCAAAATAAAGCCTGTTTAATCCCGGGAAAACTTCAGGAAAAACTCAATTTGTCTGAAACCGACCTTTCCGTGATGAAAGAAACCGTAACCAAATTATTACACAAAATAGAGAAATAAAATGATGAAAACATTATACACAACAAGCGCAACGGCGAAAGGTGGTCGAGACGGCCATGTAAAAAGCGAAAACGGAATTTTAGAACTGGATGTGCGCACCCCGAAAGCACTCGGTGGCAGCAGCGATGATTTTGCGAATCCCGAAATGCTTTTTGCGGCAGGCTATTCTTCGTGTTTTGGCAGCGCCTTGAGTTTGGTCATCGGTAAAGCAAAAATTGAAACCGGCGAGCCAACAGTAACTGCGAAAGTAAGTCTGGGACAAATCGAGAATGGCGGATATGGTTTAGCCGTAGAAATGGCGGTAAATATACCCCAGGTTTCTTTGGAAGAAGCGCAAAAATTGGTGGAAAAAGCGCATGAAGTATGCCCATATTCCAACGCCACGCGAAATAACATTGAGGTAAAACTTACGGTGACGAACAGCTAATTTTAAAAAATTTACCCAAAAAGGCGGCAAAATTTCTCTGAAATTTTGCCGCCTTTTTTTGCACCTGCTTGCTGGCTAATGGATTATATTTTGCATAGTTTCCGGAAATGAAAATTGCTATGAGTGAAGAAAATAAGATCCGCGATTATCTGGCAAATGAAAGAACGTTTCTCGCATGGCTCCGAACTTCCGTAGCATTAATGGGTTTCGGGCTGATTCTGGTGAAATTTTCGGTATTTTTAAAAGAAGTCACCTTGCTTGATTTAAATAAAGTAATTCTCCATTCGGAAAAAGATTATTCGGGTGTAACGGGACTTGTTCTTGTGGTAACGGGCATGGTGACGCTTGTGCTCTCCTATTTCAACTATCGCAGAACGCATCAGCGCATCAGGGAAAATAATTTTACCGGCAACAATGCACTTATTTTAGCAGTTACCATTCTTATCCTGTCGGTCAGTATTTTTTTAGTCGTGTATCTTTCCAGAAATCTTTAAAAATTCGGCTAAATAGCGGCGAAAAATTATTGATCAATTAAAAGAAAAGCGCAAACATCGTTAACGAATGTTGCGCTTTTTGTGTGACCGCGAAGGGATTCGAACCCCCAACCCTCAGAGCCGAAATCTGTTTGATCAATAATTAATGCGTATTAATGGCATTCTTCCAGAGTTTGAAACCTGGTTTTTGTCTGATACTATTTTTTGTTACCGCTTTTATTACTTTTTTTTTGCTATTTCTTACCAAACAGCTTATTAACCAGTTTCATATTTAGTGCGCCGGCGGTTCTTATTGAATGGTCGCCTTTATCAATTAAAGCATTGACTTTATCAAATTTAAATATTCCATAAAATCCGCCTATGCCTTTGGTAAACTCTAAAATCATATTTCCCTCTGGAAATTCTAATGTTATTGTTTCTTCTTTTTTGCTCTCTAGGTGTTCCTTAAATATTTGGTAAATTTTATCTAAAGTTTCCGCATCGGTTGAAAATTCAAAAGTATAGTAGGAAAAATCTGCGTTATTTACCTGCAATAAATTTAAGGATTGGAAATCGCGATATTCTATTTTAGCTTTGGTTTTATCAGTTTTCTGATATAGAATAGTATGTGCGTAGGCATTTCCTATTTTCTCCCAATTATCGGAAGTATCTGTAACTGTGAATTGGCCGTAGACAAAGCCAGAAATTAGCGTAAGTAATAGTATTAATTTTTTCATTGTATTTGTTTAAAGTTTATCCTGTTGATCGTGAATGGAAATTTACAAAATTTAAGCAGATTTATGCAATTCCATGAGGTTAACTTTCTACAGTTTAAAAGATTACGAGATATTTCAGTTAAAAAAAACAAGAATTGTTAGCGATTGAAGTGGCTAAGTAAAAAACGAAAAAAATCCGTTGTAAACAACGAATTTTTTTGTGTGACCGCGAAGGGATTCGAACCCCCAACCCTCAGAGCCGAAATCTGATATTCTATCCAGTTGAACTACGCAGCCATTTTTGATAATTAATAATTAATCATTAATCATTGTTAAAAGGAAATCTTTACGCCTCCCAAAAACTGTGCTCCCAAAACTTTGTAACCTTTGAAAGTTTGATATTGGGTGTTGAGTAAATTATTTCCGAGTGCGAAAATACTGAAATTTTTGTGAACTTTATACTCTGCAGACAAATTTAAATCTGCAAATCCGCCAACAGTGTCATCGGTATTTTCCGTGGAGGTATAAATTGCCGGATTAAAATCATCAGGATTTATAGTATAGGAATTGGTGGTCATATCCGTACGGAAAATCGCTTTTGCGCCCAAACTCAGCTTCTTATCCAGCATCAGATATTTTCCGCCAACGCTGGCTTTTACCAATGGCTTGTTATAAATATTTTCGGTATTATCCAGATCATATTTTTCAAAATTCACTTCAGCGTCCAGACTTAAATTTGCCAACGGAAAATATTGTACACTTCCGCGAACTTCGCTTACGTTTCCGTCATCATAAACTGAGGAAAAAGTATTCGCGAAATCGTACGCCGGACGGCTATAATCTACCGTATTATTAAAAAGATCATTCGCTTTAAAGAATAAAATATCATTCATTTTACCATAACCTGCGCTGAAATCATATTTAAGCTGCTGATCGATATCGCCGCGCAAACCAAAATAAAACTTATACTTCGTTTCTGTCGCGCGCAATTCCTGGTCAGACACCAAATACGGATTTTCCTGAAGCAAGTCCGCGTACGAGTTTAGCTTTAAACCACCTGTAATTCCTGCATAAAATTTAAATTCATCTGCCGCCGCAAACTGCAGTTCCGCTTTTGGAAACCAGTAGGTTTTATTATTTTTTACCTGGTCTGCTAAACTCAGATTCGAGTTTTTGGCATTCAAAAATGAAAAATCCGAACCGAGCATCAAATAAGAATTTTCCTTGAAAAAGGTAATTTTCGGCGCTACTGTAGCATTTAAAAACTCGGAAGAATTTTTGTCCAGAATATCGAAATCGGTCTTTAAAGTTTCAACATTTAAGCCTAAATCAGCGTTAAGGTTGACGTCATTAAAACTATAAATTTCCTCGCCGTGTTTTGATAAATTCAGCATCACCTCAGCCTGGATTTCTTTCGCGTGGAATTCATCAGTAAGGAAAGACGATTTCAAGCGAACATCATTTAAAATGTCATTCGAATAAAAATCATAATAACCATTCAGCTTAATCTGACTGGTTTTCTGCTGCAAATTAACGTTGTTTGAAGCTGGTGTCAGTGTGTAAATTCCGTAATAATTATAATTGTCCAGACCATAATCTGCATTAATGCTGAACTTGCCTTTTTCACCGTAAGAGTTTAAAAAAGCGCCTACATTCGCGGAATTTTGCTTTGAATTCCAGTCATAAACTTTTCGCAATCCTGTAGTGGAAAGGAAATGCACGTCGCCACCAACTTCCATGTCATTTTCGAGCTTCGTAGAAATGTTTCCGTCGGCCAAAATTTTACCATAATTTCCCATTCCCAGCTGGAAATAATTATTTTGGTAATCCGCATCAAATTTGGGCGAAATATCTTCGCCTTTAATTAATGAAGTTTTAAAGTCGGAAGACGCCGGAACGTTGGTGATATCATAAGTCGGCGGGTTGGCAGACTTTTCTTCCGGCGGATAATTTTTTTCCGCCTCTACAGAGGTTTTTTTCTTTTCTATCTTTTTTACTTCCGGCTCGCGTTTTTTGTCTAAAATTAATTTTTCCTCCTTAATCTGCGAAAAAACCGCAGTTGAAGAAAACAGTAAACCGATGAAAAATATATTCTGAATGCTCTTGTTCATTGATGGTTGTATTAGGTACGATATACTATGGATGATGGATGATGGGTGATGGATAAGTACATTTTACACCCGACATCGTACAGCCGACATCATACAATTATCTACTTTTTAATTAGTTTTTTTAATTCTTTCGCTTCGCTTACAATTTCCGGGAAGTCGCCGTAGTTTTCGATAATTTGGTCGGCGGTGTAACTTGCCTGGTAATTATCTTTCAAGCCGATGTAATTTTTCACCATTAAAACCAAAGATTTGGCGCCCCAATATTCTTCGGAAGCGTAATTATTTGCCAGTTTGAAAATGGTTTCGTTGGAAGACTTGAAGGCTTTTCCTTTGTTCTGATAAAATGCTTTCGCGTATAAAGCTTCCGCCGCAACTTCGGTGTTCGAAGATTTTTCCAATGCAGTATAAGCTGCTTTTGCTTCGGAATCTTTGCCGTTGTTCATCAGACTTCTGGCTTTTATCACCTTCGCCAGCTCGTTTACGGAAGCAGGATTTTTCGGATTTTGAAGAACTTAATCAGCCAAACTTTCTGCCTTTTTAAAGTCTTTTTCGTCCGCATAGATCTTCATTAATTCTACATTGGCAAAGTTTTTCACGCTTACATTGGTAGAATTTGCCAAGTTAACCAGGTATTTTTTCGCTTCGTTGGTATTGTTTTGCGACAGATAAATCTGTGCAATCCGCGTTTGCGCATCTTCCTGATAATCGTTCTGCACATTGGCAACTTCCTGTAAAACCAGCAAAGCTTTGGTTGGATTATTGGTTTGGAAATAACTTTCCCCAAGCTGATATTGCGCCTGATACAAGCCTTCGCCGGTTGGATTTTGCGTTAAATATTTTTCAAAAAGCGGGATCGCACTTTTATAATCTTTATTGGTGTAGAACGTTTTCGCGCGGTTCAGGTTGATTTCGTCGATTTCCGAAGCATCAATGCGCACGCCTAAACTTTGTGCAAAACTTTGGTAACCGGAAACGTCATTATTTTTAATGAAAATTGGGCGAGCCGCCTGCACAATTTTGCTGGCATAAGCCGTATTTTTATACTGATTGACCAGTGACTTAAATTCAGACAAAGCTTTCGCATCGTCATTCAAATCAATATAATTCTGCGCGCGGTAAATCTGCGAATTTGCTACCAAATCTTTGTCTGAACTGGTTTTGATCACCTGCGTGAAATAATCGTTTGATGTTTTAAAGTCGTCATTTGCAGCGTAAGCTGTTGCGATTTCATACTGTGCATCGTCGAAATATTCCGAGTTTTTATACTGCGCCAATAGTTTTTTCAGCTCTGCAATTTTCGCCACGGTATCACCTTTAAAACCAAGCGCCAGCGCTTTTTGGAAAAGCGTGTAATCATCAGCATTTTCGGCTTTATCGTAAATCGCTATGGCCTCATTCAGATCGTTGTTGGCGTAATACGTATCGGCCAAACGAAGTTCAGCATCGTTTTTAAATTCCGGTTTTGGATCTTTCAGATAAGCGGTAAAATATTCCTTGGCTTTATCGAATTTTTTCGATTTGAAATACGCGTAACCCAAATCGTAATTTAATTGCTGCTTTTCGGGGAAATTTTCCGTTTTTAGCTTTTCAAACCTCACAATCGCCGAGGGATAATTTCCTTTTTGATAATAAGTTTGCGCCAACCAGTACGTCGCTCTGGTATTGAATTCTTTATTATAATTGAATTCTAAACTGCGTAAAAAATAGCGTTCTGCAGCCTCTAAATTTCCTTTATTAAATTCTTCCGTCCCGATTAAAAATGAAACTTCCTGGTCCACTTTATCGGTTTCCGGGGTAGAATTAGGCATTTTATCAATGGCCGCCAAAGTTCCCTTGTAATCGCCGGAATACAGATAAGATTTCACCAGAAGTGCTTTCATCTCACTGATTTCCGGGTTTTTCGGATACTTCGATATATAACTTTGAATCACTTTTGAAGCAGATTCGAAAGGATTTCCCAGTTCATAACTCAACTTTGCATATTGTAAATGCGCGAGCTGCTGAACTTTCGGATCGTAAGTCATTTGATACGCCGAACGGAACGCAGAAAGTGCTTCCTGTTTTTTACCAACTTCCAGATACGCGTTTCCAAGCTGATAATACGCGTTTTGCGACGTCGCCGATTTGCTGTTCAGCAGTTGGTTGTAATACGAAACCGCTTCGTCATATTTTTTCAGATGTGCAGAGACAAAACCCATTTCGTACAAATCGCTTTCAGAGGGAGTTTTCTTGCTGTCCAGATAAATTTTCAGATGCGGATAAGCCGAACTGTAATCGCCGTTCATAAAATAACTTTCGCCAATCATCTTGTGAACTTCCGCTTTGTATTCTGCAGAAATATCCTCGTTAAGCAGCGAATTTCCTTCTACAATCGCTTTGTCGTAATCTTTTTCATTAAAGTAAAGCTGCACGTAATACGGTTTTACTACGCGCGCATATTTTTCGTTGTCCTTAATCTGATCGAAAAAAGTAAACGCTTTATCGTTCTGGCCGTCCGCATAATACAAATGTCCCAGCATGTACGCGACATCGTCCTTATCTGAACCTTCGGCAGAAATATAAGCTTCTTCCAGCGCTTCAATAGCACCTCGGGAATCGCCGGTCATGAACTTCGCATAGCCGAGTTTCATGATATATTCAGTGTTCTCTTCTCTGGAAAGCTGATATTGGTTGACGTTTTTCAACGTTTCCAAAGCTTTGTCAAAATCCTTTTGAGCCAGATAAAAATCAGCTAAAGGCAAATTGGCCTGTGCGAAATATGCCGAATTTGGATATTCTTTAATAAAAGCATCCAAACCTTCTTCTGCATGGTTTTTCCGCAAAATCACACCGATGACATTATCGAAAAACTGCGCCGCTTCTTTTTTGGAGCGCGACAGATTTTCGTTATAAAAATACTGTCTGGCATATTCAAACTGCGAAGCGTTGTAAATTTTATTTTGGTAAAGATTTTCTGCCAGGTTAAAGCGGTAATTTTCGCGGTCGCTGAAGTATTGAGATTGTTGTGCCTGCGAGAAGCCGAAATAGAATATCGCCGTTGCGACGAAGATTTTTTTTGAATTCATGAAATCCTGGTTTTCGGAAAGTTTTTTTAGAAAGTGGATGAAGCATTTCCGCAAAAATCTGCCGAATACTTTTCCACATTTAATCAACGAAATTAAAGAAAACTTATTGCTTCCACAAGTTATTTTGTGGCTCGTGGATAAGTGGATAATTTGTAAAGGAATGAAATTCAAAATCAAACCAAAAAAAATTCCGCCTTAAAAGTGCATTTTTTTGAAAATTAGCACAGCCCACTTTAGCGGTAAAATTGAAAAAAATGTCAAAATAACGCACAATTTTTTTCAGCTAAAACCACAGAATTTCAGTAAAAAAATTAAAGCTAAATTTTACCTGCTAAATAGGCATTTTTTTCAATAATTTCCCGCTTAAAGCACCAAAAAAACCGTTTTTCCAAATTTTCTTTTACATTTGTGTAAATTAAATTTTACAATGAATCAGCTTTTCAGGAGAAAACAATACAGCGCAAAAGACCATTCCTCGGGATTATTGCGCGTTTTAGGAGTTTGGGATATTGTCTTTTTCGGAATTGCAGCGATTATTGGTGCGGGAAGTTTCAGCTCCCTTGGCGAAGCGGTTTTCCGCGGCGGCCCGGGCGTTATTGTGCTGTATATCATCTGCGGTTTTGCATGCGGCTTTACGGCGCTTTGCTACGCTGAATTTGCCAGCAGAATCCCAACCGCCGGTTCCGCATACACCTATGCTTATGCAAGTTTTGGTGAAATTATGGCGTGGGTCATCGGCTGGGCTTTGATTATGGAATATTCCTTCGGAAATATTTACGTCGCTTTTTCCTGGTCCGATTATTTTACGAGTTTTATCGGCAGAATCGGGCTTAACATCCCGGAATATTTAACAGTAAGTTATCCGGAAGCTAAAAAAGCTTTTTTTGGCGGTTCCCAAAACCTGGAATTGGTCAACGCGTGGAAAAATGCACCGCTTTTAGGAAATTTAAAAATTATTCTGGATGTTCCAGCGCTGGTTATTAACGGGTTAATTACCTGGTTGGTATATGTCGGTGTTAAAGAATCTAAGAATTTCAACAATATTTTCGTTCTTTTAAAACTATTTATCATTCTTTTGGTGATCGCAGTTGGTATTGCGTTTATTAATACCGATAACTGGTTCCCGGTGGGTACTGAAACCGGTGAAGCTTCATTTATGCCGAACGGATTTGCCGGCGTGATGAGCGCAGTTTCCGGCGTTTTCTTCGCGTATATTGGTTTTGATGCTTTGAGCGTACTTTCTGAAGAGACGAAAAATCCGCAGAAAAATCTGCCACGCGGAATGATTATTTCGCTCGTTCTGTGTACTGTAATTTATATTATTCTGACTTTGGTTCTCACCGGAATGGTTGATTACAGAAGGTTTGAAGGCGTGGGCGATCCGCTTTCCTTCATCTTCGAAAAAACCAATGCCAATGTTGCCTGGATGGAATTTGTGGTTTCTCTCGGCGCTATTATTGCGATTACCACGGTTTTACTTGTTTTCCAAATGGGACAGCCGCGGATTTGGTACGCCATGAGCCGCGATGGTTTGATGCCGAAAAAATTCATGGAAATTCATCCGAAACACAGCACACCGTCATTTGCAACGATTATTACAGGTGTTGTGGTTGGAATTCCGATTCTATTTACCGATAAATCTTTTATTTTAGATTTTACGAGTATCGGGACGATTTTCGCTTTTGTGCTCGTGTGCGGCGGCGTTTTGCTTTTGCCTTCGAAAGAAAAACTACCGGGCAGATTTCATTTGCCTTACATCAATTCCCAGTTTATATTTCCGGTCATTTTTCTGGGAGGACTTGCATTTTTCTACTTCTGGCAGCCGGAATTTTTCCATAATTTAATGGATTGGAAAGATCCCAACGAAGGTGAATTCAGGATTTCAATGTTTTTTTTCCTTCTCATTAATATCGGTTTGTGCGTTTTGACTTTAATTAAAAAACTCTCGCTGATCCCGCTGATGGGCCTTAGTTCCTGCCTTTATTTATTAACGGGAATGACGCATAACAACTGGTTTTGGTTCCTCGTTTGGTTCGCTTTGGGCATGATTATTTATTTTGGGTACGGTTTTAGACATAGCAAACTGAACCGCGAAACCAACGGCGGTTTGCAATAAATATGGAAGACCGCATTAAAACCTTTTCAGAATTTTACGATTTTTACCTTTCACAGCACCAAAAAATGTGGACGCGCATTTTCCATTTTTTGGGAACACTTTTGGTGATTGCTGTTTTGATTTATGTTGTACAATCGGGTAAGGAACGCTTTCTCTGGTATGTCCCGATTTTTGGTTTGGGTTTTTCGGCGCTAAGCCACTATATTTTTGAAAAAAATAAACCGACCGGTTTTCAATATCCGTTTTTTACTTTGATGGCAGATTTTAAAATATTTTTTGAATTAATAACTGGCAAGGAAAAGTTTAAAAAAGCTGAAGAAAAAGAAGTTGAAGAACCAAATTCAGAAAATATTGAAAAGGAAGTTTAATTAAAGATTCTAAAATCAAAAAAAGCGGTCATTTAACAGCCAAAAAAAACGCTCCCAGTCGGGAGCGTTTTCTGTTTTATTTTTAAACAAATTAATGAGAATGCGAACCTGGAGGCGGCGGAAAACTTCCTTTGCTGGTTTCTTCCATTTTTTGTGTTGCAGCCATCGAAACCACCAAATCATTAAGCATAGAACTCGCCGCGCTTGGTGAATTAGGTAAAAGCACCAAATTACTTCGGTTATTCGCGCCGATGGAATGCAAAGTATCGTAATGCTGCGTAACCACAATCAACGCCGAAGCTTCCTGGGAACTGATTCCCGCTTCGTTGAGCATTTTTACGGATTCTTCCAGACCTTTGGCAATTTCGCGTCTTTGGTCGGCGATACCCATACCCTGAAGTTTTTTCGATTCTGCTTCCGCCTTTGCAACAGCAACAATTCTGATTTTTTGCGCTTCAGATTCGTATTCTGCTGCGGTTTTCTCGCGTTCAGCAGCATTAATTCTGTTCATCGCATGTTTCACCTGCTCGTCTGGATCGATATCGGTCACCAACGCTTTGATGATGTCGTATCCGTAACTCTGCATCGCTTCCTGCAACTCGCCTTTCACAGCGATTGCCACGTCATCTTTTCTTACGAAAACATCATCCAGTTTCAGCTTTGGAACTTCTGCACGCACCACATCGAAAACGTACGATGTAATCTGGTTTTCCGGGTTCTCCAAACGGTAAAATGAGTCTGCAACCTGCGCGGTAATCACCTGATACTGCACAGAAACTTTCATTCTGATAAATACATTATCTAAAGTTTTGGTATCAATAATTACATCTAACTGCTGGATTCTCAAATTCATACGTTTTGCAACCTGGTCAATAAACGGGATTTTTAAATGAAGCCCGGACTGGCGCACCACGTGAAATTTACCCAAACGCTCTACAATCGCGGCAGTCGCCTGCTTGACGGTAAAAAAGGAGGCAAAAAGGACGATTAATCCTAAGAAAATAATAATTCCGAAATAAGTCATATTTTAGTTTTTATGGTTAAACTGGTTACTTCTGAAAGATACTCAATTTTCCGGAATTACATCGTCATTCCGATCTCAATTCCTTTAATTTTACGGTAAAGATCGGTCGCAAAATTATCCGTCATTCCGGAAACAAAATCAATCACGCCCAAAACCTTTTGGTAATCGCTACCGCTTTCATACACAAATTGCTGCGGCAAAAGTTTCAGCGCCATTTTATCGTAAGATTTCCGCTTTTCTTTTTCCGTTAAAATAGGCGGAATAAAGTGATTAAGCAATTCGTACATCACGTTGTAACCGGCATTTTCAATTTCAATAACGGCTTTATGCCCATAAATTTTCTCAATGGAAAAACTCTCAATTTCCTGCAACGATTTATTTTCCGATTTAAAAATATCCAGCAGCGCCACATCTAAATTTCCATTTAAAATATCCGAAAAACGGTTTTTATAAATTTCAATGGATTTATTGATCAAAGCATTGATGACTTTCGCGCGCAGATAAGAAATCCGCTCATTAGCATTCGTCAAAACCGTCAGCTTATCTTCTACCCTTTTCGTATTCGCGTTTTCAGATTTGATGAGGTCAAAGAAAAGATTTTCGCAATCTGCCGTGGAAACGATTCCGAGGCGATGCGCATCTTCCATATCGATGATGTTGTAGCAAATATCGTCCGCCGCTTCCACAAGCCAAACAAAGGGATGTCTTTTAAAAATGGTTGGTTCGGAGCTTTCCTGAATTAAATCCACAGATTTGGCAATTTTCAAAAAAGTCTCTTTTTCGTTCTGAAAAAATCCGAATTTCTTACGGTGAATTTCACCTTTTTTTTTCGCAACAGCTTCACACGGGTATTTTGCAATGCTCGCCAAAGTCGCAAAAGTGAGCTGTGTGCCGCCATCATCTTTTCCGGCTTGCTGATGCGTGAGAACGCGGATGGCGTTGGCGTTTCCTTCAAAATTTACCAGATCTGCCCATTCTTTTTCGCTGAATTTCGGTTTTAAATCGGCTTCATTTTTTTCGAAATAACTCGCAATCGCGTCTTCACCGGAATGTCCGAAAGCCGGATTTCCCACATCATGACACAAACACGCCGCCGCAATGACGTTCTGCAAATTATGCTGATAGAAATTTTGGGCGTTTAAATCGAGTTTTTTTTCAAAATTCTTGAAGATAAATTCACCGATTGAACTTCCCAAACTTCGGCCAACAGAAGAAACTTCCAGCGAATGAGTAAGGCGGTTGTGTACGAAAACACTTCCCGGAAGCGGAAAAACCTGAGTTTTATTTTGAAGTCGGCGGAAAGCTGCTGAAAAAATAATCCGGTCGAAATCCCGCTGAAAATCTGTTCGTGAAGCCGTAGTTGCGGGGTGGTTTCCAGTACGCTGATGCGTGAAAATGCGGTTTAAATCCATATTTCAAAAATACGTTTTTTCCGCTGCCTTTTATAATGGTTTAAGTTTTGGTTTTGAATTTTAAACTTTAAAAAATGCCGGAAGGACCGTCCATAAAAATTCTGAAAGATCTTACCGAAAAATTTCTCGGAAAAGAAATAATTTCTGCTACAGGAAATGCAAAAATTGAAATGGAAAAGTTGCCCGGGCGCATTTTTCAGGAATACAAGACTTACGGAAAGCAATCGTATCTGGTTTGCGAAAAAATCGTGGTGCGAATTCACCTGCTTTTGTTCGGAAGTTATTCGCTGGATGAGCAGACAAAACCTGACCGCCAGCTTCGCCTGCATCTCAAATTCGTAAATGGTGATTTGTATTTTTATTCGTGTTCCGTAAAACTTCTGGACCGTAAAGTTTTAAAGGAAATCGACTGGAATGCTGATGTTTTAAGCGATGACTGGAAACCTTTAAAAGCGAAAAAAAAGCTCAAATTGCAGCCAGAAATGTTGGTTTGTGATGCGCTTTTGGATCAGAATATTTTTTCCGGCGTAGGAAATATTATTAAAAATGAAGTGCTTTTTCGCATTGGCGTGCATCCGGAAAGTTTGGTCGGAAAGCTTCCACCAAAAAAGCTTGCTGCGCTTATTTTTGAAGCGAGAAATTACAGTTTTGATTTTCTGCGCTGGAAAAAGGAATACGTGCTCAAGAAAAACTGGCTCGTGCATACCAAAAAAATTTGCCCAAAATGCGGCGAAAATTTAACTAAAAAACATACGGGCCTCAACAGCAGACGAAGTTTTTTCTGTGAAAAAGATCAGAAATTATATCAATAAAAATTCCCGGCTATAACCGGGAATTTTTTCATTTTATCGATGTCGAACCAAAAGTCCTACATATAGCTTTCAATCGGTGCGCAGGTACAGATCAAGTTTCTATCGCCATACGCTTCATCAACGCGGGAAACCGAAGCGAAGAATTTGCGGTCGCGAACCCAATCCAAAGGATAAGCAGCTTTTTCGCGGCTGTATGGTTTATCCCAGGAATCTGAAATCACAACTTGCTCCGTATGCGGCGCATTTTTCAAGACATTGTTTGCAGCATCTGCTTTTCCGTCCACGATTTCGTCTATTTCTTTTTTAATGGAAATCAAGGCTTCAGCGAAACGGTCAAGTTCTGCTTTGCTTTCAGACTCTGTTGGCTCGATCATCAAAGTTCCGGCAACCGGGAAACTCACTGTTGGTGCATGATATCCGTAATCCATCAAACGTTTTGCAATATCGGTCACTTCAACACCAAACGCTTTAAACTGGCGGAAATCCACGATACATTCGTGCGCTACGCGGCCTTTTTCGTTGGAGTAAAGAATCGGGAAATGTTCCGCCAACACTTCTTTCAGATAATTGGCGTTTAAAATGGCAAAATTTGTCGCTTGTTTCAAACCATCTGCTCCCAACATTTTAATGTAAGCGTAGGAAATATTCAGCACCAAAGATGAGCCGTATGGTGCACCGGAAATTGCCGCGATTGCTTCACTGCCACCGGCTTTTATATTTGGATTCCCTGGTAAAAATTTCACCAAATGTTCCGCAACGCAAATCGGTCCAACTCCGGGACCACCGCCACCATGAGGAATTGCAAAGGTTTTGTGAAGATTCAAGTGACAAACATCCGCGCCGATAGCGCCCGGAGAGGTGTAACCCACTTGCGCGTTCATATTGGCGCCATCCATGTAAATCTGTCCGCCGTGCTGGTGAATTAGATCCGTAATTTCCTTGATATTGTCATCGAAGAAACCGTAAGTTGAAGGATAGGTAATCATTACCGCCCCCAGATTTTCGCTGTGCTTTTCGGCTTTTGCTTTTAAATCTTCAAAATCAATTTCACCGTTTTCAAGATTTTTCACCACCACCACTTTCATTCCTGCAATTACAGCTGACGCAGGATTTGTTCCGTGTGCAGACTGAGGAATTAAAACGATATTCCGGTGTCCTTCACCGCGGGATTTGTGATATTCGCGAATCACCATTAAACCTGCATATTCGCCTTGCGCACCGGAATTTGGCTGTAAAGACGTGCCTGCAAAACCGGTAATTTCTGCTAAATCTTTTTCTAGTTCTTTAATTAAAATCTGATATCCACCAGCCTGATCGGTAGGCACAAAAGGATGCACACTACCCCATTCTGCCCAGGAAAGTGGCAACATTTCTGTTGCTGCGTTTAGTTTCATGGTGCACGAACCTAAAGAAATCATTGAATGCGTAAGCGACAGGTCTTTTCTTTCCAAACGCTTGATGTAGCGCATCAATTCGGTTTCTGTGTGGTAAAGGTTGAAAACTTCTTCCTCTAAAATCGCGCCGGTTCTTAAATTCGCCTCCGGAATCTGCACTTCGTCTTTAAAAGTAAGTTTAAAGCTTTGTGAACCTACAAAATCTGCGAAGGCATCAAATAAATACTGAACTTTCTGTGGTGTGGAAGTTTCATTTAAAGAAATGCTCACAATTCCGTCCGTAAAGTAGTTCAAATTGATTTTTCTGTCGAGCATCAAACGGTGCAACCTGGCTTTGTCATCTTCGTTCATGCGGAATTTTACGGTGTCGAAAATAGGTTCTTCAGCAACGTCATATCCTAAAGCTTTCAAACCGTTTTGCAACGCAACTGCTTTAAAGTGAATCTGATCTGCGATGAAATTTAAACCGTTTGGTCCGTGATATACCGCGTACATTCCGGCCATAACGGCTAAAAGAACCTGCGCAGTACAGATGTTGGAAGTCGCTTTTTCCCTTTTAATGTGCTGTTCGCGGGTTTGCAAAGCCATGCGCAAGGCGCGTTTTCCATAAGCATCTTGGGAAACACCTATAATTCTACCAGGTAAATCGCGTTTATATTCTTCTTTACAGCCGAAAAATGCTGCGTGCGGGCCACCATAACCCATCGGAATACCAAACCGTTGGGTTGTCCCCACCGCGCAGTCTGCGCCCATGTCAGCCGGTGATTTTAGTTTCACCAAAGCCATCGGGTCACAGGCAACAACTACCTGAAGTTCCAAAGATTTATAAGAAGAAATTACATCGGTGTAATCGATAATAATTCCGTTTTTTCCTGGATATTGTAAAATGGCACCGTAAAAAGATTCGTCAAGTTTCTCTTCTTCGTAATTTCCTACAACGATTTCAATTCCTAATCCTTCCGCCTTGGTTCTTAAAACCGCGATCGTTTGTGGCAAAACTAAATCAGATACAAAAAATTTGATGGCATTTGCCTTTTTCTGAGTTTTGGTACGGCTTTCAAAAAACATGTGCATCGCCTCTGCAGCGGCAGTAGATTCATCTAAAAGTGAAGCATTGGCCAAAGAAAAACCGGTTAAATCGCTAACAACAGTCTGGAAATTTAATAGAGCTTCCAAACGGCCTTGCGCGATTTCCGCCTGATAAGGCGTGTAAGCCGTGTACCAGGATGGATTTTCAAGAATATTACGCTGGATGGCACTTGGTAAAATGGTATTGTTATATCCAAAACCGATATAGTTATCGAACAGTAGATTTTTCGCAGCTAAGTCTTTGGAATGAGCAAGCATTTCATATTCAGACAAAGCTTCGGTGAAAGAAAGATCCTTTTTTAAACGGATGGAATCCGGAATGGTTTGACCGATAAGTTCTTCAATATCGGCAACTCCGATACGGTCTAACATGGCCTGTTGGTCGGCTTCATTCATCGAAATATGCCGGTTTACAAATTGTGTTGTATTCATTTTACTTTTACTGGATTTTTTAAAATAAAGGTTTGTAAAAATACGAATATTTGGGCAACGCTACAATTGATATATGTTAGCTTCAGCAAATTATAGAAGGTATTATTTGGAACGCTTCTAAATTAAGTTTTATATTTGCGCCATGAATATTCAAATTATTCCCTTCAAAATAGCGCCACTTGCTCCGGCAGCGAAGATCGGCGAAGAAATGTTTTGCGGCAAAAAGAACTGCTGTAAAAAATTTAAGAAAGGAAAACGGTGTAAGAAGTGCCCGGGCAGACTGAAAATGGCTTAGAGCTACATTTCAGCACCAAAAAAAGTTTTAGCCAAAAGCAACGCGGCGATAATTAAAAAGACAATCGCGATGACAAGCCGGCTCACTTTTGAGGGATTCTGAGTTTCTATGTTCCGGTCTTCTTGTGGATTAACCAGCTTTTCTGCTTCCTCGCGGTCCTGAGCGGAAAGATCTTCAAAAACTTCCGTAAGTGTAATTTGCTGCACCACTGTTTTATTCAGCAAAGAGTTAGTCACGTGCAGCAGCAGCTGAAACTGGCCGTTTTTAAATTCTGTAATTCTGATGACTTTCTCTCCGTAGCCTTTTACCAGCCCGAAAGGCAAAACTTTTACAATATCTGCATTTAAAGTTTGCCAGGTAATGATGATTTCCTCACCTTTTTGCACACGGACCTTGTTCGTAGAAAATGATTTGATGACCGGCGGCAGATTTGGCCGGTAACTGCGCTGCTGATGTCCTAAATTATCATCGTAAATGCGACGTTTTTCTTTGTCATTCAGCATTTCGTAGGCCTCCTGAATTTCCCGAAAGCGGTTTTCAAAAAACTCGTCGCCCGGGTTTTTGTCCGGATGATATTTTAAAGAGAGTTTTCGATAGGCTTTTTTGATGTCTTCATCTGAAGCATTTTCGGCAACACCGAGAAAATAATAATAATTCTTCATTCAGGTTTTCGGGCTGAGCAGCACATGATTTTGGTACGCAAAAATAGAGCTTTTAACTTTTTTAGGCAGAAGATTTAGTTCAATTTTTACTGCGCGGGCAGATTAATTCCGAAAAACCACGTCCAGGCAATCAAAATAATTTGCATTGGTAAACGCTCTTTAAATAGATAAGCCATTCCGGGTCCGGAGAAATCACCTTTAAAAAGATTAACTTTTTTCCGCGAAGAATTAACGTTGGCAAAAAATACCAGAATTAAAAACACGATCAGGAAAATAGCTGTCGCTTCACGAAAAGTGGGAAAAAAGAGCAAAATACCGGCGAGAATTTCCAACACACCGGTGAAGTAGACCAAAAACATTTTCGCTGGTAAAAAATCTGGAATCATGAGCGCCATCCCTTTTTGAAATTTAAAATGCGCTAAACCGGTAAAAATCATGAAAACCGAAAGCCCCAGGTTTCCGGAAAAAATAAAGTCAAAATGCCCGTAAAAAATTTTGGTAAAACCCAGACTCAGCAGAAAAGTTACCGCAATGATGGAAAGTAATTTCATCTAGCTTTCCGCAATTTTTTTTAAAAGCTCAAAACCTTTGTTGAAACCAGTATTCATCATGTCCACCAAATTTTCATCAGCGTGTACAATGGCACGCAATTCTGTGGTATTATCGTCCACCGCGCGCAGGAAATATTTTTCTTCGGTGCCACTCCACTGCTTTACGTCGCGACTTTGGGTGTCTTCCACGCCGTTTTTATAAGTTCCCAAATGACTGAAAACCACTTCCGTCGGTTCGTTTAAACTTACGATGGTAGAAACCATTCCGTCGCCGCTTTTGTCGGTAAAATAGGTTTTTCCACCCACTTTCCAGTCCGATTTAAATTGCGAACCTTCGGCAAAAAACTGAGTCCATTGCTGATAGGTTTCTTCATTCCAGAGAAGTTTCCAAACTTCCTGAATCGGCGCATTGATGTACATTTCGTAATTTAAAGTTTCCATTTTTGTGTTTTTATAATGTTTATTCTTCAGAAAGCTGCTTGATCAATTCCAGATTTTTTGGGTATTTCGTTCGGAAAAAATCTACAAATTCATCAAGTGAATTTACTTTCACCGTGAGCAGCGTGCCGTTTTCATTAGGCTCTAAAAAATAGGTGACGGTAGAATCTTCCCAGTTTTGCGGTTCCGGTTTTCCATCGATAATCCAGCCGAGGTGTTTCATCGAAAGCTCCTGCGGAAAATTATTTTTTTCAACCAGGTTATACATGCCGTTGTTGGACTGATCCAGAAAATTCATCGTGCTGCCTTCGCTCCAGTCACCTTCAAAATAGGTACCTTCGTTCATTGCAGAAGACCATTTTTGGTAAGAATCCTGCGTAAAAAGCACTTCCCAAACTTTTTCGCGATTGGCATTTATTTGCTGCTCAAAGACCAAATTTTTCATTTTTAAATAACTTAAGGTTGCTAAGAATTGTATGCTGTTTCCAGCTCAGAAATAATGATTTTCTGCATTTTCATCATCGCCTGCATTACTTTCGCGCCTTTCTCATGATCTTCTCCATTCATGAGTTGCAGTAATTTTTTAGGTACGATTTGCCAGCTTACCCCATATTTATCTTTTAGCCAGCCACACATCGATTCTCTTCCGCCGTCTGCAGTTAAATTGTTCCAAAGATGATCGGTTTGCTCCTGAGTGTCCGTCATCACCACCAGCGAAATTCCCTCATTAAAATCGAAAGGATGATCGTAAGAATAATCGAGGCAAAAAAGTGAATAGCCATCAATTTCAAAATGAGCGTGCTGAATATTTTCCGGCTTTTCGTTCGGGTCAGGTGCAATTCCGTCGCCGTATTTTAGAATCGAACCGATCTTCGAATTAGGGAAAATGCCGGTATAGAAAATCATAGCTTCTGCCGCTTTGCCGTTGTTCTCGTGCAAAAACATCAACGTTGGAACAATTCTTTGAACTTCTTTTTTTTGGTTAATAGAAAGTTGCCAGGTAACGCCAAATTTGTCGCGAACCCAGCCATACAGCACCGACCACGGCTGCTCGGCAAGCTCCAATAAAACTTTTCCGCCATCAACCAGATTTTCCCAATATCTTTTGAGCTCATCAGCATCTTCGCACAAAACGCCGAAAGAAATTGAAGCGTTTTTCTGAAACTGCGGACCGGCGTTTAAAATCATGATTTTTTGCCCAAAGAGCTCGGTATTTATTACCATTTGGGTATCAGCCGTTATTTTACCGCCAAAAATATCGCAGTAAAAATCGGCGGCCGCTTTGCCGTCTCCATCAAACCAAAGACAGGGAAAAATTTCATTCGTCATTTTGTATTTTATTTAAAGTCAGCTTTAGTGGTTTTCCACGTATTTATGAAAACGGTCCAAAATCGCGTACCAGCCAGTTCTTTGCATCTCGCGGGAATATTGGACTTCCGGCTCGAAAACTTCAATGATTTCAGTAGCGTTTTCATCTAATTTCTTGAAATAAACCTCCACTTTTCTGCCGTCATCAAGAACGGTTCTCACATATTCCAGCGGTCGTATTTCATCAATGATGCCGGAAAAATGATAACCAAACGATTTGTCTTTGTATTCCAGCCGGTAATCAAAACGGCCGCCTTCGCGAAAATCAATAACGGCTTTGGGGCAATGCCAGTTTGTGGTGGTAAAATTCCACTTTACGATGTGCTTGGGCTGATAAAAAAAATCCCAAACTTTTTCTATCGGTTTTAAAATGGTAATGTTAACAGTTATGGGCTCCATAATAGCTTATTTTTCATAAAAATACGGAATAAATTCCAAACCGCTTAAGCAAAAACGGATGTTTGGTTAATTGTTTTCCACATATTTATGAAAGCGATCGAGGATGGCATACCAGCCTTCGCGCTGCATTTCGCGGGGTTGACTTTCCTCTGGGTCAAAGATTTCGGTCACCTTTGTGGTGCTCGCATCCAATTCTTCGAAAGTCACCTGAACTTTCCGATTATCCTCCAGATGGTAGCTGATTTTTTCCTCCGGAATCACCTCATCGTAAGTTCCTTTAAAATCAAATCCGAAATCGCCGTCGCGCTGTTCCATCCGATAATTAAATTGGCCGCCGACACGCAAATCATTTTCTGCGGAAGGGCAAGCCCAGGAATCATCGGCAAAATTCCAGTTTGTGATGTGCGACGGTTCTGTAAAGAATTCCCAAACCTGCGAAACAGGTTTTAAAATCGTGATTTCAAGAGTTATTGGCTCCATATTTTTTTTTAATTTTTTAATGTAATTTATTGGCTGTTAAAAGCCGCTTTTTTTCAGTTTTAAAAAAAATTGCCCTTTCAGTGGCTAAAAAAGCGAAAGCTGAATCGCGGTATTTCCCTTTGGTTTTTCGGCATCACCGAAGACGGTTTTTCCGCCATATTTCCAGGAATTTTTGCGTTCTTCCTCAATGACGTCATTAATGTCAAAATTCGGTTCAAAATGTTCTTCCGCTTTTGCCATCATGCGATGAAGTTTTTCCACAGTTTTCAGCTGGTCGGAATTTCCCAGCTTTGATTTTTCCACTCCTTTTTGAAGAATTGAAATGGTTTCATCATAAATTTTCAGCGGCACCGGAAACGGATGACCGTCTTTTCCGCCGTGCGCAAAGGAAAACCGCGCCGGATCTTTAAATCGTGAAGGCGCGCCGTGAATGACTTCGCTCACCAAAGCTAAACTTTGTAAAGTACGCGGGCCAACACCTTTCAGCAATAAAAGTTCTTCGAAATTTTCCGGCGGAGTTTCGCGCGTCATGAAAAGCAAAGCGCCTAATCTTTTCAAATCGACATCGGATGCCTGAACATCATGATGCGCCGGAAGTATGAGTCGGCTGAAATCTGCCATAATTTTCTCGGAGTTGGTATGAGAAATCTCCAAAATTCCGCTGCGGTTTTCTTTTGCATTTTGCGAAGTCAAATTTAATATCTGACCACGGTTAATTCCTTCAATTCCCGTGTGTGGTTCTTCCACAAAAGATTTTAAGTTTTCCGAATGCCAGTGATAGCGCCGCGCAGTTTTATCTTTCACGTTCATTCCCTGCTGAATTACGGCCCATTTTCCTTCATCGGTGAGCATAAAATTATGCGTGTAGAGCTGATAACCATCCTGAACAACAGTACTGTCCACTTTCGCAGACAGTTTGCTGGCGCGTACGAGTTCAGTTCCGTTCAGACCCGTGGTTTCGGAGATTTTTAAAAGTTCTGTGGGGGTTTGTAAGGACAGTTTCCCTTTTCCGCCCGCGATATAAATTCCCAGCGAATTTGCCCGCGGATTGATGGCTTTTTTCAGCGCGCCCATGACCGAAGTGGTGATGCCCGAGGAATGCCAGTCCATGCCCATCACCGCACCGAAACACTGAAACCAAAAGGGATCGCTCATGCGGCGGATAACTTCATCTTTGCCGTAATCGCTCAGCAAAACTTCCACCACGGAAAGACCGAGTGTGGACATTCGGTCGTAAAGCCATTGTGGAACATAGCCGTAATGAAGCGGTAAATCTGCAGATCCGGAGCGTTTCATCAATTTTCTTTCCTGTTTCAGACAAAAAACCTTGCCAGAAACTGATTTCTGACAAGGCTAAAACTTTTAATTTTTGAATTTATTTTAAAGCGCTTAAAGCAGCTTCATAATTTGGTTCCTGCGCAATTTCCGGAACTTGTTCGGTATAGACCACTTTTCCGTTTTCATCAGCAACAATCACGGCGCGGCTTAAAAGTCCCTGCATTGGTGAATCTTCAATGGTTACACCATAATCATCGCCAAAAGTTCCGCGGAAATCCGACAGACTTTCTACATTATCCAAACCCTCTGCAGCGCAAAAACGGCTTAAAGCGAAAGGTAAATCTTTGGAAACATTGATTACGACGGTATTTTCTAAATCAGCGGCTTTTTCATTGAATTTTCTTGCAGCTTCAGCGCAAACTCCGGTATCAATGCTCGGGAAAATGTTGAAAATTTTTCTTTTAGAAGCGTAATCTTCATTGGTTTTTTCCTTCAAATCACTGTTGATCAAACGGAAATTTTTAATTGAACTTCCTACTTCCGGTAAATTACCTGTGGTATGCACCGGGCTGCCGTGTAACGTAATATCTGCCATAATTTAATAATTTTAATTCACTCAAATTTATGGAATCTTTCACCAAGTCCCGAATTATGAAAGTTAAATAATTCTTAATTGATATTTTTGGCTGCTAAAAAAGCATTTTCTGAAAATAAAAAAACCCCTTTAAAGGCAATATTTTTTGCTTTAAAGGGAGCTTCAACAATTATAATTAAAGTTTAGCAACAAGTCGGGCCGCAACATTCCTGGTGTTTTTCACCGTAGACCGTGATGCTGTAAATGATATTTTTGTTGGAATTGTACACCGCAATTTCCTCTTCATTCAGATAATTTTTCAAAATATCATCCGGAATGATAATCGGTTTTTCCTTTTGAATGGTGACGTTCTGGAAACCGCAATCTTTGATGATTTTCAGATATTCCTCTTTCTGAATGGCACTCGCCACGCAGCCGGCATACATTTCCGCTGCATCTTTAATTTTTTCCGGCAAATCACCCGTTAAAACGATATCGGAAATGCTGAAATGACCGCCCACTTTTAGAATCCGCTGCACTTCGCTAAACGCTTTTGGCTTATCCGGCACGAGGTTCATCACGCAATTACTCACGACAACATCTGCAACGTTGCTCATCGTTGGGATATTTTCAATGTCGCCCAAGCGGAATTCCACATTATTGTATTTCAGTTTGTCCGCATTCAAACGCGCTTTATCGATCATGGCCGGTGTAAAATCAATCCCGATTACTTTTCCAGTTTCGCCGGTTTCGTGGCGCGCAACGAAACAGTCATTTCCAGCGCCGCTGCCCAAATCTATTACGGTGTCGCCGGGTTTTATTTTTGCAAATTCTGTCGGTAAACCACAACCTAATTTTAAATCCGCTTCCGCGTTGTAACCTTCCAGATGATCGTATTCATCGTTCATTACGTTGTACACTTCAGTGGAACAGCCGCCGCTGCCACAGCAAGAAGTTGCGTTGGTTTCCTGGTCCTGTAAAGCAATTTCACTGTATTTTTGCTTTACCATTTCTTTGATTTCCTGGTTTGTTGTCATGGGTTTAGAAATTGGAGGTTAGATTTTAAGTTTGGAGTATGAAGGATGGAATATGAAGGAATTTTGAAAAAATTTGCCGTTAAAAGGGAAATTTTTTTCGTTTTTAATGATTAGCAGCAGGAACTTTTTTCGCTGAGTTTGGTTGTAATTCCTTGAAAATACTGATGAAGTTTTTCAACGGTTGTTTCATCAATGCAATAGCAAACAGAGTTTCCTTCGATATTTCCTTTGATGATTTTTGCGTTTTTCATCTCCTTTAAATGCTGGGAAACCGTCGGTTGTGCTAAAGGAAGTTCCGCTACCAGATCGCCGCAGATGCATTCGTTTACCTTTAAAAGATGTTCCAGAATCGCGATGCGCGCCGGATGACCGAGTGCTTTTGCGATAATTGCCATTTCGTTTTGTTCTTCCGAAAAGTGTTCCGTTTTAGTTGCGCCCATAGTGCTATATTTTTATATTGCAATATTACGATAAAGGAAATATAAAATGCAAATTTTTGAGCAATTATTTTTTAATAATTTTAAAATACCGCTATTAGTCAAGACTTTAAAGCAAAAAAAAAGCACCTAAAAGATGCTTTTTTTTAATTTTATATAATGCTAAATTATTCTGAAATCTTTTCTTCTTTCTTTTTTCCGAAGAAAAATTTAATGATAATCGGCAAAGTGGTCATCAAAACAATGATAATGATAATCATTTCTAAATGAGATTTTAAATCAATTCCGAATTGATTTTGGAAAAGTGCATCTAAATAATGTCCCGCGAAAATAAGTGAAAAAGACCACAAAACCGCCCCGATAATATTGTCGATCAAAAAACGGCCTTTATCCATTTTCACAATACCGGCAACAATTGGAGTAAACGTTCTTACAATCGGTAAAAATCTCGCCATAATTACCGCCAAAGCGCCGTGCTGCTCGAAAAAATCATGCGCCTGGAAGAGGTATTTCTTTTTGAAAAGGAAAGAGTCTTCTCTTTTATAAAGAGCAGGACCGGCTTTTAAACCGAACCAATAACCGACTTCATTACCAATAATCGCGGCAACAGAAACTGCGGAAGCTAAAATGGTGGTGTCTAAAAAGTCGCTGCCTGTGGAGCCTAAAGTTTCATTTACAAGTTCTACGGCATAAATACCGGAAACAAAAAGCAGGCTGTCGCCCGGAAGAAAGAAACCGACAAACAAACCTGTCTCTGCAAAGATGATAAATAAAATGAGCCAGAAACCGCCCATTTTAATATAAAATTCAGGATTAAGTAAATCCTTCCAACTTTCAAAATTCTCCATATTTGCAAAGATAACAAAAGCGGTCTTCTGTAAAGAATAACAAATTGTTAAAGTTTATTAAATTTTAAAGATCGAAATTATCGTCGGAAACCGCCGTTCCATCGGCCATGAGAAATGCTTTTAAAAATGGAGTTAAATTTCCGTTCATCACGCCGTCAACGTCCGAGGTTTCATAACCGGAACGCACATCTTTTACCAGCTTGTACGGATGCATCACATAATTTCGGATTTGGCTGCCCCACTCGATTTTCATTTTGCCGGCTTCAATCTCATTTCTGGCTTTCATACGTTCTTCAAGTTCCATTTCGTATAGCCGCGATTTCAGCAACTGCATTGCTTTTTCTTTGTTTTGAAGCTGAGAGCGCGACTCGGAGTTTTCGATGATAATTCCCGTTGGTGCATGACGCAAACGAACTGCCGTTTCCACCTTATTTACATTCTGACCACCGGCGCCGCTGGAACGCATGGTTTCAAAGGAAATATCCGCCGGATTGATGTTGATTTCAATGGTGTCATCAACCAATGGATAGACATATACCGATACAAAGCTGGTATGGCGCTTCGCATTGGAATCAAAAGGTGAAATTCTCACCAAACGGTGCACGCCGTTTTCGCCGCGCAAATAACCAAACGCAAATTCGCCATCGATTTCCAAAGTCACGGTTTTAATTCCGGCAACATCGCCTTCCTGAAAATTCAGCTCCCGGATTTTATAACCTTGATTTTCCGCCCACATGGTGTACATGCGCATCAGCATCGAGGCCCAGTCGCAGCTTTCCGTTCCGCCCGCGCCCGCGGTAATCTGAAGCACGGCAGAAAGTTCATCGCCTTCGTTTGATAGCATATTTTTGAACTCTAAGTCTTCGATTTTCTGAACTAAAACCGGGAAGGATTCTTCGAGTTCGGCGGCGGAATCCGGATCTTCTTTCGCAAATTCCATTAAAACCTGAATATCTTCAAAACGCGTGAAAATCTCTTCGTAATCATCCACCCACTTTTTCTTGGAACGCAGCTGTTTCATAAAAATTTCCGCTTCCTTCGGATGGTCCCAAAACTCGGGTGAAACCGTTTTTTCTTCGTCGTTAGAAATCTCGATTTTCTTCCGGTCGATTTGCAGATATTTATACAAATCTGCTATTCGGGCTTGCGTATCTTTTATTTGGTCGCTGTTGATCACTCGATTTTAATTTTAGCAAAAGTAATATTTTTTTAAAGGAAACGTAAATTGGCTAAAAAGCCAAAACCAAAAAAAATGACCAAATCGCGGCAAATTTTCTTTAAGTTTAATTCAGTAAGTTTTTAAAAATTAAAAAATTCGGCACAAAAAAGCCGGAAAATTTGAAATCTCCGGCTTTTATTTTTATTAATGAATTACAGATAAATCTGCTTGTAATATTCATCCGCCATTCGGTCGGAATTGAAGGCAACTTTTACATCATCCATCGCGGTTTGCTGTACAGTTCGCCACTCATCCGGACGGTCGTAATACATCGGAATAATTTCGTTTTCCAGAATTTCATACAACTTATTCAAATCGTAATTATCCTGGTCGTAAACGCTCATATTGTCATAATCCGCTTTCGGCACTACAAATGAGTTTTTGCCATGTTTGGCAAATTCCGGAATCCAGCCATCATCGGTAGAAAAGTTTACCGAACCGTTCATGGCAGCGGTCATACCGGAAGTTCCGGACGCTTCGCGCGGCACACGTGGATTGTTCAACCAAACATCAGAACCTTGCTTCATCGATTTGCTTAAAGACAATTCGTAACCCGTAAGAACCGCCATGTTTTTGTAGTTTTTGCTTTCTTCCACCAATCCGTTGAAGGTAGAAATCGCAGAATAATCCATCGGATATGGTTTTCCGGCCCAGATAATCTGCACGGGATATTTCGGATTGTTCAACAATCTTTCAAATCTTTCTTTGTCGTGAAGCAATAAATCTGCACGCTTGTAACCCGCAAATCTGCGCGCCCAAACGATGGTCAAAACATTCGGGTCAAAAAGGTTTCCGGTTTGGTCGGCAACGATTTTGAAAAATCTTTTCTTTAAATGCTTTTTTCGGAAATCAAATAAGGTGGAATCAGCTTCGTCCTTCGACTGATAAAGCGGTTTATCTGCCCAATACTTAAATTCCTGCGCATTGGTAATGGCTTTAATTTCACAAATGTTTGGATATTTACTCCACATTGCGCGTGACACTTCACCATGCAATTGCGAAACGCCATTGGCAACTCTTGCCATTCTAAGCGCACAAAGTGAGTGGTTGAAACGGTCGTCTTCCACTCCTTCAATACTTTTTACTTCTTCCATGGATAATCCCGAAAAGTAAGACATATCGTGGCACATCGTAAGATTGTGTTTTTCGTTTCCGGCTTCTTCCGGCGTATGCGTGGTGAACACCAGTTTTTCTTTAACTTTTTGCAGGTCGCCATCGAATTTTTTCAACAAATAAAAAGCGGCAGGTAAACCATGCGCTTCATTTAAATGATAAACATCGCGCTCGAAATTCATCATATCCAAAAGTTTTGCGCCACCTTTTCCTAACAAAATATATTGTGCCAGTTTTGTAGATTCGTTGGCGTCATACAAACGGTGACAAATGGTTTTAGAAATATGGTCATTTTCAGGCACATCGGTGGAAAGGAAAAACATCGGCGCGGTGTGGAACACTTCCGGCGCTAAATAATAAACCTTCACCCAAACCGGCGCGGAATGGATTTCTATCTGAAATTTAATTCCCGTGTCCTGTAAAAAAGAATACAGTTTTACCGTCCACGTGGGCTGCAAAGTTTGGTCATGATTTCTTGCCTGGTCGTAGTAACCGAATTTCCAGAGAATGCCGATTCCTACCAAATCCTGCTTCAAATTATAAGCACTTCGCATGTGCGAACCGGCCAAAAATCCAAGGCCGCCGGAATATATTTTCAACGCCTGATCAATGGCAAATTCCATGGAAAAATAGGCAACTTTCTTCGAATACTCCGGATTGATGCTGTACGGCATCGTATAGTTTTTAAAATCCATTTTATTTAATTAAAAATCAGCTGCAAATGTATTGATTAAAAAGCGGTCTGAAAATGAATGCTATCAAAATTTTGCAAATGGTGAGCGAACTCATATTAGGTGCTGAATAGCAAATTTTAAAAATTACATTTCGTAATTTTGAGTTTAATTTTTTCTAATGAATGAATTATTTCTGAAAGAATTCCAAAAGCTGAAAATTTTAGGCGATGAAATTTTTTCGGCGCTAAAAGAGGAATTTTTTTTCACGAAGCTAAAAGCTGAAAGCAGTTCGCTGGCGGATTTGGTTCGGGATTTTCATGAAAAATTCGGCGCGAAAACGGCAGATTTTTCAAAAACAGAAAATGAAAAAATTGGGCATAAAAGCGGCGAATTTTCTGAAAATTCTTTAACATCGAAGATAGAAATTCTAAAAATTTGGTCAGAAAGCTGGGAAAATTTATTTGAAAACTTCAGCGAAGCGTCCTCCGGAAATTCCGAAAAATTCACTCAAATAGCAACCAAAAAATACACGCGTTCGGAAGAAAACATTCACCAGCTTTCCGATTGTGCTTTTTTAATCGGAAAAATGGATGCACTTGCCAAAATTCTTCAAACTGAAAAAGCGGAAACTTCCACTTCAGAAAAACCGGAAAATCCAGCGGAAATGCCGGAAAATTCTTCGCCCGTCTGCTACGCAAAAAGCGATGAAGTGCGCGACGAATACAAGATTTAAAAATACCTGATATATTTCAGTATTGATTTAAGTCACTACCAAAAAATTCTTTCGATTTCCGCTTGTGTTTACTTTTACATCATCAAAACACAAGTAATGGAAACACCTATCGGACTTCAGACTCTCGAGCAGGTTTTAGCAGATCTGAAAGCAAAAAACAGCCTTAGCTTCGAAGAAATTTGCGATTTGCTTTTCACTTTCCACATGAAAGATTTCGAAGAACTTTACCAAATCTCGGCTTTGGAAGTTTCACCGGAATCGTGTATCAGAATACCTGTTTTGCAGGGCGAATTTTTCGCAGCCTTGAAAATCTGGGGCGTGAATTATTGTTCTGCCATCCGCGATCATGTGAATTACGATACCAAAATTAAAGTTTTGAAAGGCAGTTTAACGGAAATCAGATACCGTGAAAACGACAATTTCATTGAATACGATTCGCGCGCAACCGCCGGTGTTGATGATATTTTAGTTGAAAAAACCACGGATATCAATTCCATTATTAATAATTCCGACGATATTTCGGTGAGTATTCATGTGTACAGAACGCCAAAATTCCGCCTGGAAAACGTAAGAATTTTTGATACCGAACAGCGCCGCATCGCCCATCTTTCCGCCAGCGCAACGTTCTGTTCCTGGAAAATGCCGGAAAGTAATTTTAAAAAAATAACCCAGATATAGGGCAAAAAATTTCATATTTAGTTAGATTTCATTTCATTAAGAATCGCACTTCCGGTGCGGTTTTTTTTGATAGTGGTCCGAAGTTTTTCCCAGCACCGAAATAATCTTTAAATTTGCAGTCTCAAATTATGGAACATCTTACCCAAAAAACCGCCGCTTTTCACACCCTTGGCTGTAAACTTAACTTTGCTGAAACTTCGACTATCGCGCGGCAGCTTACCGGTGCGGGATATGCAAAAGTCAGCTTTGATGAGCCGGCGCACGTGTACGTCATCAACACCTGTTCGGTGACGGAAAACGCGGATCGCGAATGTAAATTTCATGTGAAAAGAGCCATGAAAGCCAATCCGGACGGTTTGGTTGTTATTTTAGGCTGTTATGCGCAGCTGAAACCGGAAGAAATTTCCGGGATTGAAGGCGTAGATTTGGTTTTGGGCGCGAAAGAAAAGTTTAATCTTTTGAGCTATCTGGATGATTTGCAGAAATCTGCTGAGAACGGAATTATCCATTCATGCAAAGTTGATCAGGCCGATTTTTTTATCGGAAGTTATTCCATCGGCGACCGCACGCGGGCTTTTCTGAAAGTTCAGGACGGTTGCGATTATAAATGTACGTATTGCACCATTCCTTTAGCACGCGGAATTTCCCGTTCCGATACCATCGAAAATGTGGTGAAAAATGCAGCGGAAATTGCTTCGCGCGGAATTCGGGAAATTGTGTTGACCGGCGTAAACATCGGTGATTATGGTAAAGGTGAATTCGGAAATAAAAAACACGAACATACTTTTTTGGACCTGATTTCGGAGCTGGACAAAGTTGAAGGCATCGAAAGAATCCGAATTTCCTCCATCGAGCCAAATCTTTTAAAAGATGAAAGCATTGAACTGGTGGCGAAAAGCCAACGTTTTGTACCGCATTTTCATATTCCGTTGCAAAGCGGCAGCGACGATTTATTAAAGAAAATGAAACGCCGTTATATGTCAGGACTTTATTCGGACCGCGTTCAAAAAATCCGCGAAGTGATGCCCGACGCGTGTATTGGTGTTGATGTAATTGTTGGTTTCCCCGGTGAAACGGAGGAAAAATTTATGGAAACTTACCGTTTCTTAAATGAATTACCGATTTCTTATCTCCATGTTTTCACTTATTCTGAAAGGGAAAATACAGAAGCTGCGGAAATGGAAGGCGTAATCCCAATTGCAGAACGAAAAAAACGCAGCAAAATGCTCCGGATTTTATCTGAGAAAAAGAAAATGGCGTTTTACGAAACTCAGCTCGGAAAAACTTTGCCAGTGCTTTGGGAGCACGAAAATAAAAACGGCTTTATGTTCGGTTTCACCGAAAATTATGTTCGCGTGAGAAAACCTTTCGATGAAAATTCCATCAACCAAATTGAATTTCTGAAACTTGAAAAAATTGAAAGCGACGGAGCAGTAGCTGTGCACGCCGCTTTTGAAGAGTTTTTAAGCAAAGTTTAATTTGCTTTTACAGGTTGCGCGTCGCCGGTTGGTAAACTTTGAAATAATTCCGGGAAGAACACCATTAAAATCAGGTAAGAAATAATCGCAACGACCATTGCTACAATCCCAAAAATGACGATGGGCGCGGGCTTATTTTTTTTTCTTGGTTCCATAGTTTAAAATTTTTAATGTTAAATTTTTTCCTGCAATTTCTGCACCAGCTTATTTTGGTGATTCGGTTTGGGCTTTCGCCATTTTAATTTGCGTGTAACGCGGCTGCAGCATTTTGGCAATTAAACCGGTCCAGCCCGTTTGGTGTGAAGCGCCGACGCCGCGACCGTTATCACCGTGGAAATATTCATAAAAAAGAATATAATCCTTGAAATCCTCATCTTCCTGAAATCTTGGATATTGCCCATTAAACGCGCGTTTTCCGTTTTCATCTTCCAGAAAAATATTCGCCAGTCTTTTGGCCAAAAATTCCGCAATTTCATTTAAATTAAGGTAGTTGCCGCTGCCGGTAGGACATTCCACTTTAAAATCGGGGCTGTAATAAAAGAAAAAGCGTTGCAAACTTTCAATAATGAGAAAATTAATGGGAAACCAAATCGGGCCGCGCCAGTTGCTGTTTCCACCGAACATGTAGCTGTCGCTTTCCGCCGGCAGATATTTTACGGTATAATCAATTCCACCAAGGTTGATGTGGAAAGGATTTTCTTCATATTCTTTCGATAAAGCGCGCACACCGTAATCGCTCAAAAATTCTTTTTCATTCAGCATTCTTTCGAGCAATTTTTTCAAACGGTGACCGCGCAAAAGTGAGAGCAAATGTTTGGACTCATCACCTTTCACGTCCCAGTGCGAAACGAGCGCCGCGAGTTCGGGCTTATTTTTTAATACCCAGGCCATTCTTTCGCTGAAAGCCGGCAGTTTGTCCAGCATTTCTTCATCGATGACTTCCACCGCAAACATGGGAATTAAGCCGACAATCGTACGGATACGCAGAAACATATTGGTACAGTCTTGCAGCTGCAGCGCGTCATAAAAAAACTGATCCTGTTCGTCCCAAAGCGAAAAATCCCCTTCACCCATATTGTCCAGCGCGTAAGCAATATGGAGAAAATGTTCGAAAAATTTCGTTGCCATATCCTCGTAAACCCTGTTGTACAGCGAAAGTTCCAGCGCGATGCGCATCATATTTAAAGAAAACATCGCCATCCAGCTGGTGCCGTCCGCCTGTTCTAAATTTTGTCCATAAGGCAAAGTTTCGTTACGGTCAAAAATTCCAATATTGTCTAAACCAAGGAAACCGCCTTCGAAAATATTGTTGCCGTTATTGTCTTTTTTGTTCACCCACCAGGTAAAATTCATCAGCAGTTTTTGGAAGACGCCTTCCAGAAATTCTACGTCCGGTTTACCTTTCTGAACCTCATCTATTTTAAAAACGCGAAAAGCCGCCCAAGCGTGAACCGGTGGATTTACATCGCTGAAATTCCATTCATACGCCGGTAATTGACCGTTTGGATGCATAAACCATTCAAGCGTGAAAAGTTTCAGCTGCTGTTTCGCAAAATCTGCATCAATAATGGCGTAACTCAAAGTGTGGAACGCCAAATCCCACGTCGCAAACCACGGATATTCCCACTTGTCGGGCATGGAAATAATGTTCATGGAGTTGAAAGTTTCCCATTCTTCATTCCGGATTTTCCGGCGGGATTTCGGTGGTTTTACGAGCGCCGGATCACCCTCCAACCATTTTTCAACATTGTAGTGGTAGAATTGTTTGTTCCACAACATTCCGGCTAAAGCCTGTCGCTGCACGAGCTTTTCGTCATCGGTTTCAATGCCTTTTTGCAGGTCTTTATAAAACTCATCTGCTTCAGCTTTTCGTTTTGAAAATATTTCTGCACATTTCTCAAATGGATTTTCTACATCTTTGTCGGATAAGCGGAATTCGAAAATTTGGGTCGATTTAGCCGGAATAATTTCATCAATAAAAAAAGCTGCTTTAGTCCCTGTTTTTTCTGGATTTACCGCGTTCTGATTTCCATTAATGACAAAATCATTAATACCATCTTTGCAGTATTTTTCTTTATTTTCGGAGTGATAAAGCCTTTGGTTATTGGTTTCATTATCACAGAAAAGAATTTTTTGGGCGTTTTTGGCGTAAAAATTTCTGATCTGTAAATCCTTGTGCCGAATGCTGATTTGTTTTGAAGTACATTCTTTTAATTCCGGGCGGTAGTCGTCGTAGCCCCAGCTCCAGGTATTTCGGAACCAAATGGTTGGCAAAAGCACGAGTGGCGCGTCGGTGGAAGATTTATTAGTTACGGTGATTTTTATTAAAATATCCTGAGGTGAAAATTTCGCAAATTCTATAAAAACATCGAAATATTCATTCTCATCAAAAATTCCTGTGTCGATGAGTTCATATTCCGGTTCCAGTTTTCCTGCGGCGGCATTCTTTTCTATCAATTCCTCATACGGATACGCGTTTTGCGGATATTTATACAGCATCTTCATGTAGGAATGCGTCGGCGTGTTGTCGAGGTAATAATAATATTCCTTCACATCTTCGCCGTGATTTCCCTGACTGTTCGTAAGGCCAAAAAACCGCTCTTTGACCATTTTGTCTTTTTTGTTCCAAAGACCCAGTGAAAAAATTAAAAGCTGCTCATCGTCAGAAATTCCGCAGATTCCTTCCTCGCCCCAGCGGTACGCTTTGGCTTCAGCGGTGTCATGCTGCGTGTAGTTCCAGGCATCGCCGTTGGCGGAGTAATCTTCGCGAACCACGCCCCACTCGCGATTGCTCACGTATGGCCCCCACTTTTTCCAGGCGATATCGGGCAGTCTTTTATTTTCTTCGGTCATAGAATATTTTTTTTGGGGTTAAAGCGGCAAATTTTATAAAAAACACTATCCGCCGGTGGCAAACGATTCAAAAGTTGTCATCGCACCATCGATGAATATGCTCGTACCGCTGATGTAATCTGCCATATCGCTCGCGAGAAAAACAGCAAGATTTCCGATATCCTGCGGCTGGCCGATGCGGTTGTACGGAATCAGCGTCAAAAGCGAATTCAATTCCTGCTTCGTTTCCCAGGCACTTTTGTTGATTGGCGTTTGTATTGCGCCAGGACAAATCGAATTCACGCGAATTCGGTCCGCACCGTATTCCTGTGCTAAAGTTTGCATTAACATCCTGATGGCGCCTTTACTCGCGGCATAATTGGCGTGCCCGGCCCAAGGAATCACTTCGTGAACCGACGAAATATGAATGATTTTCCCGCACGCAACTGAGCGTTCGGGATCGATGCCGCGACGTAAAAATTCTTTAATGGCTTCGCGTGCGCAGAGAAACTGTCCGGTTAAATTAACGCCGATTACGGCTTCCCACGCGTCTAACGTCATTTCTGTAAAAGGCGCATCGACCTGAATTCCGGCATTATTCACCAAAATATCCACCGTCCCGTACTTATCGGTGACTTCTTTAAACATGTTGATGACTTCATCTTCCTTCGAAACATCGCACTGGCAAAGCATTCCTTTTCCGCCTTTTTCAATAATTTCATTTAAAATAACCTCCGATTTTTCGCGTGAACTTTCGCTGGGATAATTAATAACAACCGACGCGCCGGCTTCCGCCATAGATTGTGCGATCGCAGCTCCGATTCCGCTTGAAGAGCCGGTGATGATAGCGACCTGATTTTTTAAAGAAATTTCCATTTTTTATTTTTTTGATTTAATGATGATAGACGTCATCGTATTTTACGCCGGCTTCAATCCGGACCGGTAAAATATTTTCGGGCGGGACAATCGGGCAGTTGTAATCGTAAGCGTTGTAGGCGCAATACGGTTGGTAAGATTTATTAAAATCGATGATGATGTTTTTGTTTGCCGGAATTTTTAAATCCAGATATTTTCCGCCGCCGTAGGTTTCGATGTTGTTTGTTTCATCGCGGAATGGCAAAAAAAGATAATCTTCATATTGCTTTTGCTTCATCAAATCCAAACTTTGATAAAGCGAAACAGTGTACGATTTTCCGTCTAAAGTAAATGTTGCCTTGCCGTATTCCCGGTATTTTTTGGTTTTTCCTGAAGAGGTTGGCATTTCAAAAGTTTCCGGATTTTCAGTTTTTTTAAAATCTGCATTTACCCGATATTTTAAATCGATCGGGAAAAACGGATGCGCTGTAAAATTGGTAAAATTACTATCGCGCAAAGGCGTTGTTTTTTGGTTCAGATATTCAGAATTCAATTCCTGCTGGAAGTTTTTGATTTCCGAAACCGGGTTTTCAGCAACCGACGTGGCGCAGGAGAAAATCAGAAAAAAACAGGCAAATAAGGCGGTATTTTTCATTTAATTAAATTTAAAAAGATGATCTCAGCAGCTATAAATGCCGAGCGCTATTTTCGAAAAAAAGACCGTTTTAAGACGATATTTTTACACGGTACACATCGGTTGTATTTCTTTTGATGTTCGGCACGTAAAATCCGCCGTCTTCCGGAATCTCTTCTTTAAGATCGAAACTTCTGCACTCACGTGGCAAACCGGAAAAAACCAGCGTAAACCAAAAATCTTTATGCGACGGAACTTCCGTCCAATACGGAAAAAGCGAAATATTTTCGTGGTGGATGAGCGTGCTTTTATGATCGGAATTATTGTCGATCAAAAAAGTGGAAGCCCAAATGCGCACCAGCATCCCGGAAAACGGACTGCCGGGAAAACAGCAGTGCACAATGACCTGTTTTTCTTCTTCAACCTTTGGCTGCAGCGACTCCAGAAGCTCGGTGGAAATCTCGGGTTTGGTTATTGTGTCGGGCACGCCCATTTTCCAAAGCGGCTTCATGGTTAATAATTTAGTTCCAGTTTTTCCTTGGTGTACGCGCGTATTTTTTCGGTAAGCTCTGGATCATCCGATAATTTCTGGCCGTAAGACGGGATAATTTCCCGAATTTTCTCTTTCCATTCATTTTCCACTTTATCAGGAAAACATTTTTCCAGCACTTGCAACATCGCATAAGCCGCCGTGGAAGCGCCTGGTGAAGCGCCCAACAATGAGGCGATTGTGCCGCTTTTATTCACAACGACTTCGGTTCCGAACTCCAGTTTTCCGCCGTCTTCTTCATCTTTTTTAATGATCTGCACGCGCTGTCCTGCAATTTTCAACTGCCAGTCGTCTTCATGCGCATCTTTCACAAACTCGCGCAGGTGCTGCATTCTTTGCGCTTTTGTCATCGCCACCTGCCGCACGAGATATTGGGTTAATGGCAAATTGTGCCACCACGCCCCAAAAAGTGAACGGATATTGGAAAAGTTGACACTTTCGGGCAGATCCAAATAGCTGCCTTCTTTTAAAAATTTGGTAGAAAAACCTGCAAAAGGACCGAATAAAAGTGCCTGCTGACCATCGATAATGCGCAAATCCAAATGCGGAACGCTCATTGGCGGCGCATCTACAGTGGCTTGCGTGTAAACTTTTGCCTGATGTTGTGCGATCAGCTCGGGTTTGAAAGAAACCAGCCATTCACCGGAAACCGGGAAACCGCCGTAACCTTCACTTTCAGGAATGTCGGAACTGTCGAGCAAAGGAAGCGCGTAGCCACCGGCGCCGATAAATACAAAATCGGCAGTGATTTGATACTTCTTCGGATGCATGCGGTTTTTAACTTTAATTTCCCATTTACCGTCGTCGCGCGGATCGATATCTTTCACGTCGTGGTACAGGAAAACATCTACATTAGAATCATCGGCGAGAAATCTGCCCATTTTCCGCGTTAATGTTCCGAAATTCACATCGGTTCCCATATCCATTTTTGTGGCTGCTAAATGCTCGGTTTGTTTGCGGTGGTTCATTATTAAAGGAATCCATTCGCGCAGTTGATCATGATCTGTGGTAAACTGCATTCCTTTAAAGAGATGCGACTGTGTCATCTTTTCGTACCGGCGGCGCAGAAATTCGGCATCGCCTTTACCAAAAACCAGACTCATGTGCGGGCAGGAATTGATGAATGTTTTCGGTTCTGAAATATAATTTTTTGAAAGTAAGAACGACCAGAACTGCTTAGAAATTTCGAACTGTTCGGCTATTTTTTCTGCTTTTGAAATATCGATGGTACCGTCATCCTGAAGCGGCGTGTAATTTAATTCGCAAAAGGCAGAATGGCCGGTTCCGGCGTTGTTCCAGGCAGCGGAACTCTCGCGGGCAAAGCGGCCAAGTCGTTCAAAAATTGCGATGTTTAAATTGGGTTCGAGTTCGTGAAGTAAAGTACCAAGCGTGGCGCTCATAATTCCACCACCTATTAAAACTACGTCGTAGTGCGACTTCGGAACTCTTGCAGCGATATATGAAGACATAAAAAATGTGTTTTGGTCTTACGAATTTCGGTAAAACTTTTGTTTCACCAAGAACGTATGCTGTTAAACTTAACTTAAAGAAGCGCCGAAAAATGGAAAAAACTTCGATTATTTTCAGCGGGAAATAAGGCAGCAATATCGCCGCCAAAAGCAAAAAATTTGTCGTTTTAACCGCAAATTTTTTCGTTTTTAAAATTTAGAACGGAAAATTAGCTTAATGAAATTCAGAAAAAACTTTAAAGAAATTCCACAAAAAAACCCTTAAATAAGGGCTATTTTTTTTGAAAAGGAAAAATATTTAAGTGGAATTAATTCAACATCAAAGTCAGTTTTTTAAATTCAGTTTCTGCGCTTTTTTCTTTATATAAAACCTGATAAATGGTATCGATAATCGGTGTTTTCAGCTTTTTTTCTTTTGCAGTGTGATACACGGAATCCGCGGCGTAATAACCTTCGGCAATCATATTCATCGACTGTATTGCGGATTTCACGGTGTAACCTTTTCCGATGAGGTTTCCTAAATTTCGGTTTCGGGAAAATAAGGAGTACGCGGTCACCAGCAAATCGCCGAGATACGCGCTTTCATTTACATCACGCGGAACTTCGTAAACCGCATCGAGGAAAACTTCCATTTCGCGAACAGCATTAGAGACGAAAACCGCCGTAAAGTTGTCGCCATAACCCAAACCGCTTGAAATTCCGGCACCAACAGCGTAAATATTCTTCAAAATCGCGCTGTATTCGTTGCCTAAAATGTCTTTGCTGCAATGCACATTAATGAAGTCTGAAGCGAAAAGTTCAGCTAATTTTTTTGCCACTTCCTCTTTCGCCACGGCGATGGTGAGGTAAGAAAGCCTTTCCATACCGACTTCCTCGGCGTGACACGGGCCGGCTAGTACGGCCTGATTGGTGAAGCCAATTTTAAATTCATCCCGTAGATAGTGCGCCACAACATCGTTCACTGCGGGAACGATTCCTTTAATGGCAGAAACGAAAATTTTGTTTTGGTAATCGCAGGTCATTTTTTCCAGCGCTGCTGAAAGGTAAATGGACGGTGTTGCAAGCACAACCACTTCGCAGGCGGAAACCAGCTCATTGATGTCCGTGGTGATTTTCAGGTGCTTAACATCAAATGAAACCGAAGTGAGATAGGTTGGATTATGACCGCGCAGCTCGATGGCGCCTTTTACAAACTCATTCCGAACGCACCAGTGCACCACTTCGCAGTTTTCTACCAGCATTTTTACGATTGCCGTGGCAAAGCTGCCGCTGCCCACAACACCTACAGCAACCTGCTTTTTTGGGCGCTTTTTCTCGGAACTTTTCTTTTTTATCATAACGGAAATTGGAAAATTTTCAACCTTAGGTTTCTGTTTTTTTCAGTTTCACAAAGATATTAAAGCTTTCTGAATAACCATTAATAAAAGTTTTTTGTCATTAAAGTAAAAACAGGTAGCGTTATGGAAACCAAAAAATTAGGTGCTTTTTGCCGCCAATTTTTTATTTATTTTTTTCTTAAATTTGCAGCTCATTTTTTTCGAAAACCTTAAGACGATTTTATAAAGATGAAAAACTTTTTAAGCAGCAAAAAAAATATTAATGTAATCCTGGGATTTCTGGCATTAATTATTTTTGGACAGGCGCTGTTAATCGGAAAACTCTATGCTGAAAAGGATTATAAATCCTACGAGGTGAATCTGGTTCCCATTAAAACCGAAAAAGACAGCATTGATTATCACAGCATGAAAAATGATCTGGCGCTTGTAGATCACACCGTGCGCGAGCTGAATTCCTTTCTGGCTTCAAAAAACCTCAGCGACGGAAAAATAGAAACGTTGGCAAAAGACAGCCTTTCAAACGCGGTTTATCTTGCGAAACAAAGCAACCGTTACAGCCAGTATTTAATGGATTTGCAGCTGAAACTTCAACAGGTTCCGCTGGGAATACCAACCGATGGCTATATTTCTTCACAATTCGGGAAAAGAACAAACCCAATTCCGCCAAAAGCTGTGATGCTTGCCTCATTAAAACCGGTAAAAGCGGAGCCGCAGTATGTTGAGGAAAAAGACAGTTTAGGAAATGTCATTAAAAAAACGGTGGTAAGCACCACTCCACCCGTACAAAATAATGTGCCGGCTGAAAAAGACCAAATTCAGTTTCATAAAGGTCTGGATATCGCGGTTGCGCACGGCTCCGATGTTAGAAGCGCGGCGGCAGGAAAAGTGATTTTCGCGGGTGTGAAAGGCGGATACGGAAACTGTGTCATCATCTCTCACGGAAACGGTTTGGATACTTTGTACGGCCATTTATCAGCGATTTTGGTGAAAACCAATGATGTGGTAAAAGTAAACGATGTGATTGCAAAATCCGGAAACACAGGCCGCTCCACCGGGCCGCATCTTCACTATGAAGTGCACAAAAACAATACGCCGGTAAATCCGAAATTGTTTATCAATATTTAATAAAATTCTTTTTAATATTATGACGTTCCTGAAATTTCGGGAGCGTTTTTGGTTAAGTTCAATTGAGGTAAAACGAAAAAATCACCTCATTTAGCAGCTAATTTCCTTAGAATAATTTCAGAAAATAGAACTTTTTTGTGGTAAAAATTGCTGAGATTTGCACCTCGCGTAAAAAATTCGATCAAGAAGTATGAAGTTATGTATTGCTGAAAAGCCCAGTGTTGCCCGCGATATCGCCAAAGTTTTGGGCGCAGATATGCCCAAACAAGGTTATTTCGAAGGAAATGGCTATTGGGTGACGTGGACGTTCGGGCATCTTTGTACACTGAAAGAACCGCACGATTACGGCCCGCACCTAAAATCCTGGAATCTCATTTTTCTGCCTATCATTCCCGAACCTTTCGGAATTAAACTTATCGAAAATGCGGGCGTTGAAAAACAGTTTCGAACCATTGAAAAGTTGGTCGCTGAATGTTCGGAAGTCATTAATTGTGGTGATGCCGGCCAGGAAGGTGAAGTGATTCAGCGTTGGGTTTTGCACAAGGCAAAATGTAAAAAACCTGTAAAAAGACTCTGGATTTCTTCTTTGACTGAAGAGGCCATCCGCGATGGTTTTGCTGCCTTGAAACCTGCTGAAGATTACGAAAATCTTTATCTCGCCGGAAATGCGCGCGCTATTGGCGACTGGCTTTTGGGAATTAATGCAACGCGCTTATTTACCCGAAAATTCGGAGGAAATAAATCTGTTCTATCAATCGGGCGAGTGCAAACGCCGACTCTGGCGATGATTGTGCAGCGTCAGAAAGAAATCAATGCTTTTGACACCGAAGATTATTGGGAACTGAAAACGAAATACCGCGACGTGATTTTCAGCGCGGCGATTGATCGTTTAAAATCGAAAGAAAAAGCGGAAAAAGGACTGGAATACCTCAAAAAAAATCATTTTGAAATCATCGCTTTTGAAATTAAAGAAGGAAAAGAAAAAAATCCACGGCTGTTTGATCTGACCTCACTTCAGGTGGAAGCCAACAAAAAATACGGATATTCTGCGGACAATACGCTGAAATACATTCAAGGTTTATACGAAAAAAAACATACGACCTATCCGCGTGTGGACACCACTTACCTTTCGGAAAATTTATACCCGAAAATTCCTGCGATCCTACAAAGCATGAACTTTTACAGCGACTTTACAGCGCCACTTTTAGCGCAGCCTTTACCCAAATCAAAAGCTGTTTTTGATGATGCAAAAGTTACCGATCACCACGCCATCATTCCGACAGAAATTCCGCCGACTTCAAGTTTAAGCCGCGAGGAAAAATTAATTTATGATCTTGTAGCAAAGCGTTTTATTGCAGTTTTTTATCCGGAATGTAAAATTTCAAATACTTTGGTGGAAGGTCAGGTGGGAACCATTAATTTTAAAACCAGCGGCAGACAAATTCTGGAAATGGGCTGGCGCGAAGTTTACGCAAAAGACAAAAAAGAAGACGCCGAAAAAAGGGAAAAAGACGAGGAACAGACGATTCCGGAGTTTAAAATTGGTGAAACTGGACCGCACAAACCTTTAATTCATCAGGGAAAAACCACACCGCCAAAAGCATTTACGGAAGCTACTTTGCTGCGCGCCATGGAGACCGCGGGCAAAAATGTAGAAGATGAAGAACTGCGCGAAATGATGAAAAACAACGGCATTGGCCGACCGTCGACTCGCGCGAATATCATCGAAACCCTTTTTCGCCGGAAATATATCGAAAGGAAAAAGAAAAATATTTTCGCCACTACAACCGGCGTGGAACTCATCGACACGATTCAGGATGAATTGCTGAAAAGTCCGGAGTTGACCGGCGAATGGGAATCAAAACTCAGAAAAATTGAGCGAGGCGAATACGAGGCGGATCAATTTAAAAAAGAATTGATTGAAATGGTGACGACATTAACCAAAAACGTCATCAATGAAAAAGCAAAAGTGATTGCGCACCACCAAGAACCTCAGCCAAAGGAGAAAAAAGAAGCCGTTCCGCGAAAAATAAACACGATTAGCTGGAATGAAGAAATTTGTCCAAAATGCCGCGAAAAAAATTTAATACAAGGAAAAACTGCTGTGGGCTGCTCAGATTTCAAAGGTTGCGGATTTAAAATTCCGTTAGTCGTTTTTGGTAAAAAACTCAGCGAAAAACAAATTCACGATTTGGTGACGAAAAGCAAATCATCAAAACTGAAGGGCTTCACGGAACACCCGGAAAATATTTTGGAAGGTATTTTGCATATCAACCAGGAATTTTCGCTGGAACTGAAATAGAAATTTAACCGCTTTTTTCAGTATTTTTTCAATTTTAAAAAAATTTGCCATTTAAGCACGGAAAAAATTAAAACCAAAATTTGGTTGTTATTATTTTTAAAAAATTTGCCTTTTTAGCAGCGAAAATTTATCAACCTCGAAATTATTATATTTGTATTCAATGGTTTCAGGTAAAACTCACTCCATTTTCTTAAAAAACAGGAAAAAATCACGTCATGACAGTAGACAAAAATCACGTAGTTGCGCTGCACTACACCTTAAACGCCATTGAAGAAAACGGCGAAAAATCATTCATCGAAAAAACAGATGCGGAGCAACCTTTCGTTTTTTTATACGGCGTCGGTATGATGTTGCCGAAGTTCGAAGAGCAGTTGGAAGGCTTATCAGCAGGCGATAAGCGCTCTTTTACCATCACGCCGGAAGAAGGTTATGGCGAAAAAATTGCCGGTTCCACGACGCAGTTGCCGGCAGAAATGTTCGGTGATTCGGGTATGCCGCCTGTTGGCGCTATTTTGCCGTTGCAGGATCCGGACGGAAATCATCTGAACGCGGTGGTTTTGGAAGTTACGCCAGAAGCGGTAACAGTTGATTTAAACCATCCGATGGCAGGAAAAACTTTGCATTTCGATGTTGAAGTACTATCCACCAGACCTGCGACTGAAGAAGAACTTCAGCACGGGCATGCGCACGGCGCAGATGGTCACAGCGGACATTAAAATATTTTTTTACGAATTAAAAGCTGCAACTTTTGCAGCTTTTTTTGGCTTAAATTTTTAATCGTAACCGAATTAAAAATTCTTTTTTATCTTTAAATAAATTAAGCGTTTATGAAAAATAAAGCTATCGATTTTACCATAGGTTTGCAAAACTCGATTATCAGTTATTGGAACAGTTTCGTGCTTTCTTTACCGCGAATTGCCCTGGCGCTGCTTATTTTATTTGCTTTTTATGTCGGCGCAAAATATCTTTCAGCGCTTATTAAAAGAAGGTTTCTCAACGACGATCATGATCCGCTTTTTGTGAATTTCCTCAGCAAAACCTCGAAAGTTTTGCTAATCATCGTTGGAGTGATTTTGGCCATGCAAGCAGTGGGCTTAAGCGGCGTGGCGAGAGGTTTGCTGGCGGGTGCGGGAATTTCTGCTTTTATCTTTGGATTTGCTTTTAAGGACATTGCTGAAAATTTTCTGGGTGGCTTAATCCTGGCTTTCAACCGGCCTTTCAGCCTCGACGACACCATACAAATCCGTGATTTTACAGGTCATGTAAAAGCTTTGAATTTTCGGACAACCCATATTAAAACTTTTGATGAAAAAGATGTTTTTTTGCCGAATTCCATCGTGGTGAAAGAACCGGTGATGAATTACACGCGTGACGGACAAATTCGGGTAGATTTTGCTGTAGGCATCGCATATGAAGACAGCATTACCCGCGCAATTTCGCTGATTGTAGACACCGTAAAATCCATTGCTGACCACGTTAATGATAAAGAACCTTTTTCGGTTGTTGAAGAATTGTCATCAGGAACGGTAAATCTTCGCGTCTATTTTTGGGTCAGAACTATCGATTATAAAAAAGGCGTGCTTGAAATAAAAAGCGAAGTCATCCGCCTGGTAAAAGAAAATTTAATAAGAGAAGGCTTTTCGCTGCCGTCTGACGTTCAGGAAATTAAATGGTATGATGGGAACAAAGCGTTTCCTGTTGATATTTTAAATATGAGAAAAAAAACCGAGGAAAGCGGCGAATAAAATGAAAAATTCCAAAGCGAAAATCACTTTGGAATTTTTTATTAATAAGAATGTGAGGGAAATTATTTTTGAAGTTTTTCCAATAAAATTTCGGCAACTTTTTCTGAAGACGCCGGATTTTGACCAGTAATCAACAAACCGTCTTCCAAAGCGTATTCTTCAAAATCGCCGGCTTTGCTGTAAATCGCGCCTTTTTCTTTCAGCATATCTTCAACCAGGAAAGGAACAACATCAGTCAGTTTCACCAATTCTTCTTCGGAATTTGTAAAACCGGTGACTTTTTTTCCTTTTACCAAAGGTTCACCATCTGCATTTTTAACATTTTTCAAAGCTGCAGGTGCATGGCACACAAAAGAAACCGGTTTTCCGGAAGTGTAAAAATCCTCTATGAGCTGTGATGAAACTTCGCTTTCCGCCAAATCCCACAAAGGACCGTGGCCGCCAGGATAGAAAACCGCGTCGTAATCGTCCGCAGAAACTTCCGAAAGTTTGTGTGTTTTGCTCAGTTTTTCCTGTAATTCCTTATCCGCTTTAAACCTTTTTGTAGATTCCGTTTGGTTTTCCGGTTTATCGCTTGTGGGATCGATGGGCGGCTGACCGCCATTTGGTGACGCCAAAACGACGTCCACTCCTTTATCGACCAAATAATAATACGGACTTGCAAATTCTTCTATCCAAAAGCCGGTTTTTTCACCGGTATTGCCGAGTTCCGAATGTGATGTAAGGACAAATAATATTTTCATAATTTGTGTTTTTTAATGTTTTTAAAAATTTAGTAACTCATTTCGATAATTTTCTGCGCGTCCGAAGGTTTCAGGGATTTATGTTCGCCAAGACCTTCCCAACCTCTTTTTGTAAAGCGTTTTGCGACGGTGCTTCCGGTTTCAGAATAATCTTTGGTGTAGTCCGAAAGTCTAATATCAATTCCTAAAGACTTGAAAAATTCGTCGGTTTTCTCGATTCCCGCGTGCGCTTTTTCTTCTAAAGTTCCCTCGGTAATATTCCAGACGCGTTCCGCGTATTGCGCTAATTTTTCTTTTTTGGTTTCAAAATTATATCGGTAATGATTTCCTGCTAAAATGGCTAAAGTTCTGGCGTGATCAATCCCGTACATCGCGGTAAGTTCGTGTCCCATGGAATGGATTGCCCAGTCGCCGGGAACACCTTGCTGAATGAGGCCGTTCAGCGCAATGGTACAGCTCCACATAAAATTGGAAGCAGCTTCGTAATTCGACGGATCCGCCATCACCTGCGGCGCAACTTCAACCAAAGTCTGCATAATGCTTTCCGCGAAACGGTCCTGCAATTTTGCTCCAATTGGATACGTCATATATTGCTCCATCACGTGTGTGAAAGCATCAGCAATACCGTTTGCCAACTGGCGCTGCGGAATGGATTTGATAACTTCCGGATCGAGAACGGAAAAAACCGGAAAAAGTCCCGGACCGCCAAATGCCAGCTTTTCCTGAGTTTCAGCGCGTGTAATCACAGAGCCGGAATTCATTTCAGAGCCGGTTGCCGGAAGCGTTAAAACCGTGGCGAAAGGCAAACCTTCGGTCACTGGCTTTTTGTTGGTCAAAAGTTCCCAGGGCGTTTCACCTTCGTACAAAGCTGCGGCGGAAAGAAATTTGGTACCGTCGATAACCGAGCCGCCGCCCACTGCCAAAAGATAGTTGATGTTTTCGGTTTTAATGACTCGCAGCGCTTTCAATAAAACTTCGTATTCCGGGTTTGCGGGAATTCCGCCGAATTCCAGCACTTCAAAATTAGAAAGCGCAGCTTTTACCTGATCGTAAACTCCGTTTTTATAAATGCTGCCGCCGCCGTAAAGCATTAATATTTTAGCATTTTCGGGAATTTCTGTAGCCAGATTTTCAATTTGTCCTTTACCAAACAGGATCTTTGTTGGATTTCTGTATTTAAAATTATTCATAAGAATTTGATTTGCATTTTCTCCGTGCTTTTTGGGCATTTTTTCCTAAAAATTACAAACCAAAGGTACCACGTAAATTTTACAAATTTCATTGGTTTTCTCTATTTTACCTTTCTAAAATTAAATTTGCCTTCATTACGGAAACGAGCCACCTTTTGCACATTTCGAAAAATTACGCGCTATTTAGCTATTTTTTTTAAATTTGTATTTTTATAAAATACCGCATTTAATGGTTAAAAATCTCCTGCTTTTTATTGCTGTAAGCTTATTTTTTGTGAGTTGTAAAACTGCTGACAGCAAAATTTACCTGCTGCCGACTTTGCATTCCATACACAAAATCAATGCGAATTACGATTATCGTCATCTGAAAGAAACGGTGGTAGAAATCAACCCTGATATTATCGCGGTAGAAATTCGCCCGGAAGACATTTCTCAGGACTCACTCTATCTTAAAAAAAATTATCCGTACGAAATGTGGATGATGAAAGAATGGTTTCCTTCAAAGAAAATTCTTGGTTTCGACTGGCTGGGAAGCGACATCGAAAATCAGCTCATTCCTGCTAACTATTGGAAAGAAATTTCACCGATTAAAAAATACGAGAAAGCGCTTGTTGAAGATTCGGTTTATTCTGCAAAAAAAGCAAAATGTGAACATTTCAACACGGAACGACTTCCCATTCTAAAGACTAACAGCCTCGCGCAATTGTTAAAAAGCAAAGACGCGCAGCTCACCACCAGTTTTTATCAATGTTTCAATGAAAGTTTGCAAGGCAGTATTCATCAACGCGTCCCGGATTTTTACTCCAAAAGAAACTATGAAATTTTGAAAAATATCAGGAAAATAATTTCGGAAAATAAAAACAAAAAAATTCTGTTTTTAACCGGTGACGACCATTATATTTTTCTGAAAGACAAAATAAAACACCAAACCATTCCCGAAAAAACCAAAACTAAAAACTAATATAACCGCGTGTTACGCAAAACCTTCATTAACCATGAAAACCAAACATTTAAGCATTTTATTCATCGTACTGAGTCAAATATTTTTTGGCCAGAAAAAGGCAGAAAATTTAAAATCTGCACAGGAATTTTTTACCGTAACTTCAGACAGCACTAAGCTCTTCACTAAAATTTCCGGTAACGGAGACCTTTGCATCTATGTTCACGGCGGTCCCGGAATGTGGAGCGATTCCTTCGAAAATTTAAAAGGAAAAAACCTGGAAAGCCGCCTGAAAATGGTGTATTATGACCAACGCGGCAGCGGCCGTTCTTTTGCCGCCACGAACAATGATTATTCCGTAAACCGAATGGTGGAAGATATCGAAGACATCCGCAAAAAGCTGGGTTCGCCGAAAGTTTATTTAATGGCGCATTCTTTTGGTGGAATTATCGCGACGAGTTACGCGGCAAAATATGGCCAGAATCTGAAAGGTTTAATTTTGGTGAACTCCACACTTTATCTGAACGATTCCGTGCTCAGCCAGGTCGCGTACGCGAATAAGCTTGCCGGAACAAAAATCGAAATTAAAGATGACCAGTATATGGCGGCACTTTCCGAAGCGATGAATGTTTTAAGCGAAAAAGGTTTGATGTATAAACTGCTCACAGACAGCCAGGAAAACATGGAAATTCTGAATAATATTGACGCTAAAAGACCGGAAGAAAACGGTTTCCGAAACAATGTCTGGTCGATGAACGAATATTTTGGAGATTTTACAAAGTTAAGTTCCGATATCAAAATTCCGGTTTTGGTGATTACAGGAACTGAAGATCATGCGGTGGGTCCGCAACATTATAAATTATTCCGTTTCCCGAACCAAACAATTGCGGAAATTAAAGGCGGACATTTGCTTTATTTCGAAAATAATCCCGAATTTTTGCAAAGTGTTTTTGCCTTCATCGGTAAGAAAAAATAGCCGCTAAAAAGGCATTTTTTTTTAAAATTTAAACGCAGCTTTTTTTTGTTCTGAATTCAAATTTCAGCATTGTAAAAGCTTGCGTTTTTATTTTGCTTCCTTAATTCTTTCTATTTTAGCGCTCTCAAACTTACTGAATGACGCCTACTGAATTTATCAAAAAAACACTCAATTTACCGGGAAAAAATATCGATGCAACCTTGAAGCTTTTTGCGGAAGACTGCACCATTCCTTTTATTTCGCGCTATCGGAAAGATGCGACAGGCAACCTGGATGAAGTTCAGATTGAAGAAATTTATAAACTGAAAAAACAGTTTGAAGAAATCGTAAAGCGTAAGGAAAGCATTTTAAAATCCATCAGCGAACAGGATGCTTTAACCAATGATTTAAAACAGAAAATAGAGCAGAGTTTTAATCTTGCGGAGCTTGAAGATCTTTATTTACCCTTCAAGAAAAAGCGCAAAACAAAAGCTGATGCTGCCAGAGAAAAAGGATTGGAACTTTTAGCGAAAGCGATTATGCAGCAAAATATCAGAGATTTGGAGGTTTACGCTTCGAAATTTTTAAATGCACAGGTGGAAAGCGAAGAAGAAGCTTTGCAGGGCGCGCGCGACATCATCGCAGAATGGATCAATGAAAACATCTTTGTGCGGAAAAATCTACGCCGGCTTTTTCAGCGCAAAGCACTTATCAGTTCTCAAGTGGTGAAAGACAAAAAAACCGACGGAAATGCGCAAAAATTTGCGCAGTATTTCGACTGGGAAGAAGCTTTACATAAAATTCCTTCGCACCGTTTGCTGGCGATGCTGCGCGCTGAAAGTGAAGGTTTTGTAAAAACCAAAATCAGCATCGAAAAGGAGGAAGCACTGGATTTGATAGAAAACGCGCTCATATCATCCAATAATGAATGCGCTGACCAAATTTCATTAGCCATAAAAGACAGCTACAAAAGATTGCTGGAGCCTGCAATTATAAACGAAATTCTGCAGGAAGCCAAAGAAAAAGCCGACCAAAAAGCAATCGCGATTTTCTCGGAAAATCTGCGCCAGCTTTTGCTTGCTCCGCCTTTGGGCGAAAAACGGATTTTGGCCATTGATCCAGGTTTTAGAAGCGGCTGCAAAGTGGTGTGTCTCGATGAGAAGGGAGACTTGTTGCACAACGAAACCATTTATCCGCACGCACCTCAAAATGAGAGCGGGATGGCGATGAAAAAAATCCGGTCATTGGTGAACTCCTTTAATATCGATGCGATTTCAATTGGAAATGGAACGGCGAGCCGCGAAACCGAATTTTTCATAAAAAAAATTGCTTTTGAAAAGCCACCACAGGTTTTTGTGGTTTCTGAAGCCGGCGCTTCCGTTTATTCAGCAAGTAAAATTGCGCGTGAGGAATTTCCGAGTTTTGATGTTACGGTGCGCGGCGCGATTTCGATTGGCCGGAGACTTTCGGATCCTTTGGCGGAACTGGTGAAAATTGATGCGAAATCAATTGGAGTTGGGCAATATCAACATGATGTAGACCAAACGCAACTCAAAAATGAACTCGATTCTACGGTGATGAAATGCGTGAATTCTGTTGGAATTAATCTGAACACCGCGAGCAAATCCTTGTTGAGTTATGTTTCGGGGATTGGAGAAAAAATGGCCGAAAATATCGTAAAATACCGGGCAGAAAATGGTGCTTTTAAAGAGCGAAAAGAACTGAAAAAAGTGCCGCGTTTGGGCGAAAAAGCTTATCAGCAAGCGGCGGCGTTCATCCGAATTTCGAACGGTAAAAATCCTTTGGACAATTCAGCGGTGCACCCTGAAGCGTATGCTATTGTGGAAAAAATGGCGAAAGACTTAGGTTTAAAGACGGAAGACCTCATCGCCAATAATGAAAAAATCCATTCGATTAAGGCGGAAAATTATATTACTGAAACCGTGGGAATCATTGGTGTAAAAGACATTTTGAAAGAGCTTGAAAAACCCGGTTTGGACCCGCGGAAAACAGCAAAAATCTTCGAGTTTGATGCTTCGGTGAAATCGATCAAAGATTTAAAACCCGCAATGATTCTGCCTGGAATTGTTAATAATATCACGGCTTTCGGTTGTTTTGTGGATGTTGGAATCAAGGAAAGTGGCTTGGTTCATATTTCGCAGTTGAAGGAGGGTTTTGTATCCGATGTGAATGAAGTGGTAAAACTTCACCAACAGGTTCAGGTTAAAGTGACGGAAGTTGATGAAGCACGAAAAAGAATTCAGCTGACCATGATCTTTTAATGGTTAATGGTCAATGGTTGATGGTTAATTTAAAAAAGCTGGATATTTCCGCAGAAATTCCAGCCTTAAACAAAACAAATTACTGAAAAAATAACTTTTATTTCACCTTAAATAAGGAGGAAAAATTTAGTCCTAACCACGTCCAGCTTTGCATTGAAGAAGGATTGGCTACATTTTTAAGACGCTTCATACTTTCCGCGGCAATCATCTGCGAATGACCAAGCTGCACAGTAAAAGCGTTGGCAAATTTATAATTGAAAACTGCGTCCGCTTCTGTGCCTAAATATTGGGAAATTTCTTTATTTTGTGCGTCCACTCCAAGTTTTGCATTGGCTTCAAACGCGTGAAGCTGCAACGCGAGCGACGCTTTCGGCGTGAATTTGAAATTGGATTTCAGGTAATAATCATTCAAGCCAACGTTATTGAAATGATTTCCGACGAAAAAATAATCCATAAAACCATTGAATTTATGGTTGGTTCCGTACAGCGGGCTGAAGGAATTATTTTTGGATTTGTCCGCGTTATATTCGGTACCGGAAAGCCATTCAGCTCCCAAAACCACATTCGCTTTTGGATTCAGAATAAAATCCACATTTGCCGAAAACTGATATGCATTTTTGCTTTGTGCTAAAGTATTTTTGCCGATTTGCCAATAAGCGGAACCAAAAATTCCGAAGTTTTCGTAGTATTTTTTTGCATTTACACCAACGGTCAGCATGTCGTAATGCGTTCCGCTGACGTTTTGAACAACATTATTAAGTCCGATAAAAGAAAAACTTCCTTTCGGCAACAAATGCTCATAATGAACAATCTGCATCGATTTTGTGCGCTCGCCCGAATCAAGAACGCCGTAAAATTCTTTGTCTGCAAGATCATTGGTATCAATATCGTCGTTATTATAAGTAACCACGGTTTCAAGTTTTGACTGTGGCGAAAGGCGGAAAATCCCTTTTGCACCGTCAAAACTTCTCCCCTGCATTTGCCAGTCTAAAGCACCAAGCAATCTTTCGTCGTCGTATGAAAGAATTTGGCGACCAACTTTTACCGCCGTATTTTTATTAAACTGATATTTTGCCCACGCTTCATTGACGTTCAAGCTGCCGCTGCGCTGATTGGTCGAAGCCACTTCGCCCCAAACCCGCACATCCTGCAATGACATGTAAAGCTCCAGATTTTGAAAATAATAATCCACACCAAGCCTGGCGCGAGAAAAAACGGTAGTTTCAGGACTTTTATTTTCGGGAATTAATGTTTTATAACCATTGTCAAGTTCGGCGCGCGTACGGAAATCCAGGTTTAATTTTAAACTGTCGATTTGAGCGTGAGCTGAAAAACTCATCAAGCTAAATGCGCAAAGTGCCAAAATCTGTTTTTTCATCTGAAAATTATTAGAGATTTAAATACGACAAATTTGTCTTATTAAATATGGTGCGAAAATACAGAGAAAAATAACCAAATGTTCCCGCTAGTTTAAAATAATTTTAAAATCCTGAAAAAAATCATAATGAAGTGTAGAAAGGTAAAAAAGAAAAAACTGCCCAAATACCGCCCAAAAATTATATCTTCCGATGTAGTACAACGAAAGACCACGGCGAAAATTCCAGCTTCAGCTTATCCAAAATATGTTCAGTTTCGCCGGTAAATAGATTTTGATATTCGCATGCGTAGTCGGACGTTTCAAAATTTACCTTTATCTTTTTCGCGCTTAGGTTAAAAAAAGCCAAAACTTTGTCGCCGTTTTTCTGACGCGAAAAAGAAACGATTTCCTCAGTTCTGTCGTTTACAATCCGTATCATTTCGCCACCAAAAATTCCGTTCCAAAGCGCCTGATTTTTGTGTTTTAGCTCAAACAACAGCGTGTATAACTTTTCATTTTCATGAGATTTCCATTCAATCGGATCTTTCTCAAAAAATTCCAGCGAGCGGTCCAGCCCGGCTTCCTCTCCGTTGTAAACCAGCGGCATGCCGTCCATTAAAATGCTGAAAACTCTGGCAGCTTTCAGCGCCGGCCCAAAGTTGCTTTCGGGAGTTCCTTCCCAGGAATTTTTGTCGTGGTTATCGATGAAATTTACTCTAATGCCTTCTTTCGGAAAAATAGAAACATGTTCCGCGAGATACGCTTCGCTAAGGGTTTTAGCGCTTTTGTTCTGGGTTGCGATTTGATGCAGAATATTCCATAAAGTCCAGTTGTATGTGGCGTCGAAAGCTTTTCGGTGGAGCTCTTTATCTTCGGCTTCAGCGAGCATAAAAACGGGTTTAATTTCTACCAGCTCCTCCCGCACATTTTCCCAAAAATCAAGCGGTACAAAGCTGGCGACATCGCAGCGGTAACCGTCTATGTCGTATTCTTTTATCCAGAATTTTAGCGCGTCCGTCATATATTTTCTCAACTCCGGCTTACTGTAATCGAAATCGATGATATCGTCATAATCGCGCCACGGCAAAGACTGAAATTGCCCTGAAGGCGATTTTTTATACCACTCTGGATGCTGGATGACCAAATCATTATCCCAACTGCTGTGGTTGGCAACCCAATCGAGAATCACATACATTCCTTCGGCGTGAATCGCCTCTACCAGATGTGCAAAATCTTGGTCTGTGCCAAATTCCGGATTGACGCCAAAATAATCTTGTACTGCATACGGACTTCCCAAACTTCCTTTCCGATTTTTAAGACCAATCGGTTGAATCGGCATGAGCCAAATAATATCGATTCCCATTTTCTTCAGCCGTGGCAGCTCTTTTTCAATTGCTTTAAAAGTTCCTTCCTGAGAAAACTGGCGGATATTCAGTTCATAAAGCGTTGCATTTTTCAGCCACTCGGGATTTTTAAGCGTAACATAGGGTTGAGGTTGATATCGGAACATTGTTAATGGTTAATGGTTAATGGTTTGAGTTGATAGTTGATAGTTGACAGTTGTTAATTGTTAATTATCAATTACAACGGGTTTGCTTAAGGCGTAGAGCTTAAAGCTTAAAGCAAAATCATTTGTTAAATTAAGCAAAAAAGCTGAGTGAGATTTTGTTTCAACTAAAACTGAACAATTTAGGTTTAATGTTTGCTAATGAAAAAAACCTGCTATGATGCGGTAAAAACTATTAAAAATAAAAATATGATTCCTAAAAAAATTCATTACTGCTGGTTTGGCGGGCATGAAAAAACAGAATTAGCGAAACACTGCATTGCTTCCTGGAAACGGATTCACCCCGATTTTGAAATTATCGAATGGAACGAAAGCAATTCGCCGATCTATGATAATGCGTACGTAAAAGAAGCTTTTGCACAAAAAAAATGGGCCTTTGTCTCAGATTATGTGCGGTCGAAAGTCATGCTTGAGCACGGCGGCATCTATATGGACACCGATATGGAACTTAAACTTCCGCTTACGGAATTTCTTGCGCAGCAGGCAGTATGTGGCTTTGAGGTGAAAGGTGTTCCCTACTCCGCTTTTTGGATGGCGGAACCTGAACATCAGCTCGCCAGAGATTTCGTAGATTATTATAATGTGCAGGACGGTTTTGTAGAACGCATCAACACCGATATTTTTTCCGAAATGCTGGAAGATTTGTACGGTGCGGACCGTTATAACGACACTATTCAGCATTTAAAACACGGGGTAACGCTTTATCCGTCTGTTTATTTTTCGCAGGATTTACCGAAAAATTATGTGAGTCATCATTTCAGCGGCTCATGGTTTGGCGGTGATGCTGAAAACACGCATAAAAAAATGGTAAATGTTTACGGACTTTTGGAACGTTTGGTAAATTATCCAGGCGCCGAAAAAGCAGTGAAAAGTATCTTAGATGAACACAAAATTATAGACGTAAAAGATATTTTAGGCCTTATTCCGCGGGAGAAAATAGAAGATTATCTGAAGAACAGTGAGCAGTAATCAGTGGTCAGAAGTAATAAGGATGAAGGATGAAGTATGAAGGATGAAGGATGAAGTATTAAGTAAAAAGTAGGATTGAATATAGAATCGTAGAAACAAAAAAGTTCTGAAGTACGTAGCTTCAGAACTTTTTTGCCAATTTTTTACTTAAATTGGCGGTTATTTTGAGGTTTTTTTTAATTTTTATAATCCGGGCAAAATTTGCTCGTTAAACAGTTGTTTTAATTTAATTCTGCAAGATTTTCGCCGTTGATGCCGAAGATTTTTACATTATCGGGCAAGATGTGTTCGCGCAGATTTTGTAAAAACTTGGCGCTGCGTTTTCCGTAAACCTCCGGATCGATAACGATCGCAGAAAGATTTTCGGTTTTGCAGATGTTGAAAATACTTTCAGTTTCTTTAGGACGGATAATCTGAAAACGGCGCTTGGTAAAATATTTTCGAAGACGCTGTAGCGGCTGTGTTTGATTTTCTATAACGAGTATTTTGCTTTTCATAATGTGCTTTTGTTGGATGCACTCAAAAAGCGTTCCACATATTTAAATCACACATATTAAGCAGGTTAAAAGCGAATAGAAATTTTCTATAAGAATTATTGTTTCACGGTTTTTGCTTAAAATTAAAGCACTTTTTTAGCTGCTATTTAAGCACATTTTTGCGTTTTAGGTAAAAATAAAAAACACCTACAAAGCTGTAAGTGTTTAATTTCCAATCTAGTGGCCCCACTTGGGCTCGAACCAAGGACTTGCTGATTATGAGTCAGCTACTCTAACCAGCTGAGTTATAGGGCCTAACTTTTTTCCGAAGAAAATAAGTCTCAATTGGGTTTGCAAAAATAACGCTTTTTTGAAAAAATCAAAATTTATTTAGTCTTTTTCCTGACAAAGCTCCACCAAAATGCCATTTGTAGATTTTGGATGCAGGAAAACCACAAGTTTATTATCGGCGCCGTCTTTCGGAGTTTCGGAAATAAAAATAAAACCTAAATCTTTTAAGCGCGCAATTTCCGCTTCAATATTATCAACACCAAATGCGATGTGGTGAATTCCTTCGCCGCGCTTTTCCAGAAACTTAGCAATCGGACTTTCGGGATTTGTAGCTTCCAAAAGTTCGATTTTGCTGTCGCCTAAACCATAAAACGAAGTCGTGACGCCTTCGCGCTCCACTGCTTCCTGCTTATAATTTTCTTTTCCGAGCAATTTCGTAAATAACTCGTCAGATTTTTCTAAAGATTTTACGGCGATACCGAGGTGTTCTATTTTCATTTATAGTTAGGTGTTAGGTGCTGGGTGTTAGGTGCTGGGTGCTGGGTGCAAGGTTCAGGATATTAGAGTTTTGATATAAATATTAAAAAGTGAATCTTGCATCTTGGTTCTTGTATCTTATATCCTGTGTCTTGCATCTTGCGTCACGTTTACTGCGCTGTCGCGTGAGGGCGAAGTGCATTGTTGGAGCTCTTTTTCAGCGGCGGCTCCGCCGCCGCTGAAAAAAGCGACTGCACGCAGACCGACCTTTTTTTTGCTTTGGCCAAAAGCGCCGGCAAAAAAGGGCACGCCCAAATAATTCAAACAAAAATAGTAAATTTGCCCCATGAACGAAAGCAACCGACAAAGAAAAGTCTCACAGATTATACAGGAAGATTTTGCCGAATTTTTCCGCAAACAAGCTTCGGAAAGCAAACAGAATTTTTTGATCAGCGTTTCGGACGTGAAAGTTACCGCGGACCTGAGCATTGCCAAAATTTATTTAAGCGTTTTCCCGGCGGAATTTCGCGCGGCGATTATGAAAGAAATCAACGAAAATAAGGCGCATTACCGTAATTTTTTAGGTCAAAAAATGGGCAAGCAGGTGCGGATCATTCCGGAGCTGAATTTTTATCTGGACACGACTTTGGACGACGTGGAAAAAATTGAAAAAGAATTGAAAGGCCTGGGCGACAACCCGGTGCTGTAATCTGTTTTTAAATTTTTTTCTTTGAGAAACACCTCATTTTATATCGCAAGCCGCTATCTTTTGGCGAAAAAAGGCAGTACCGCAGTCACTTTTATTACGTGGCTCGCAGCGGTGGCGATGCTTGTGGCAGTTGCCGCGATGTTTATTATCATTTCGGTTTTTTCGGGCCTTGAAGATTTAAACCAGGATCTCATTGCAAATCTGCACGCGGACCTCACCATAAAAAACGCGAAAGGCAAAACGCTTTCCGACATCGACAAAGCCACAAAAATTCTGGCTAAAAACAAAGAAATTGCGCACTTCTCGAAAGTTATTGAAGAAAAAGCTTACGTTCGTTACCGCGAAAACGGTGATATTGCCAACCTGCGCGGAGTAGATTCGGCATATATTTTCGTAAACCCGATCAACGAAAACATTTTTTACGGCACCTATCCCAGCTTTAAATATTCCAATGAAGTATTGATGGAAAATAAGTTGGATAACCGGCTTACCATTCCCATTGGTGAAGGTTCTGAATACGCTACGGTGCTGATGCCAAAACCCGGAACCGGAATCATTAGCAAAGAAGAAGATATTTTCACGAAACGCGAAATTTTCGTGTCGGGTGTTTTTCCCGGAAATGATCAGCTTGACAATACCATCATTTCGCCGCTGGAGTTGGTTCAGCAACTTTTGAACCTGCCCAAAAATGCTGCATACCAAATTGTAATTAAACTCCACAATCCCGAAAAAGCAGATGAAGTAAAGGCAGACCTCATGCAAATGCTTGGTAACAAATACGACATCAAAACCAAAAAGGAAGAAAATGCCGCGTTTTGGAAAATGATTAATACCGAAAAGCTCTTCATTTACCTCATTTTCATGCTCGTAATTTTCATTACGACTTTCAATCTGGCAGGCGCAATTATTATTTTACAGCTCGACAAAAAAGAACAGGCGAAATCGCTGATTTCTTTAGGAATGAATTTAAAATCGCTGCGCAATATCTATTTTTATACCGGCATTCTGATCGTTTTTTTCGGAATTATCTGCGGCCTTATTTTAGGCACGGCGGTTTGCTATCTGCAAATCAATACCGGATTTTTCAAAGCCGGCTCCAACACCGATCTGCCTTTCCCCGTGCGCGTCACCTTTATGAATTATGTGATTGTTACGGCAACAGCAAGCGTTTTTGGTGTAGGCATTGCCAGGATTTTCTCAAAAGTCAACAAACGGCATTTTAAAGTCAACTAAATGAATTCAGGAAAATTTTGGCTGCTGTAGCGGCAATTTTTTTGGTTTTAAAATTCTTCAAAAAATAAATAATTAATTCTGCCCAAACGGGCGGAATTTATTTTTTTAAGTAACTTTGACCCTCAACAATTTCTAAAAAATATGAAGAAATACGCTACTTTTTTACTCGGATTTCTGTTTTCAGTAAGCTTCGCGCAGGCGCCTGCTGGCTATTACGACGGTACGGAAGGTTTAACAGGCTACCAGCTGAAAACAAAACTCAGCACCATTATTTCCAACGGCGCGCTGGACTTGGGTTACAGCGCACTCTGGGATACGTACAAAACTTCTGACGTTGACAATTACTACGAAAAAGACGGAAGTGTGCTCGATATGTATTCCGAAAAACCATTGACGGCAGACGCTTATGAATTCAGCATCGGTAGCGACCAATGCGGTTCTACCAATCAAAATCGCGAAGGTTTTTGCTACAATCGCGAACATTCATTGCCAAAAAGCTTTTTTGGCGGACAGGTGGCGCCCATGGCGAATGACGCGCATTTCGTAGTTCCTTCGGATTATTACGTGAATAGCCAACGCGGAAATTATCCGTATGGTGAAACAATTGCGCCGGTTTGGGTTTCTACGAACGGCAGCGAAATCGGGCCCTCAAATTTTCCGGGGTATAGCGGAACTATTTTCGAACCTATCGATGAATTTAAAGGTGATTTTGCAAGAATGCACCTCTACTTCGTGACGCGTTATGAAAGCAAACTGACTTCCTTCAGCGATTCTCAAAGTGATGCAAATCCACTGGATGGGACTACAGATCGCGGTTACAAACAATGGTACATCAATTTATTACTAAAATGGGCTGCACAAGACCCGGTTTCCCAAAAAGAAATCGACCGTAATAACGCGATTTTCGCCAGACAGAAAAACCGAAATCCTTTCATCGATCATCCGGAATGGGTGGCGATGATTTGGAAATCTACCCTTTCCAGCAGCGAAGTTTCGCCGGCTAAAAAATCAATTTCTATTTATCCGAATCCGGTAAAAAATGGCGAACTTCATTTGTCGGGTCTTGGATTAAATGAAATTTCTAAAGTTGAAATTTATTCCATGGACGGAAAATTAGTCCAAAGCGTGGAGCAAAACTTTAAAAATTCCGGAACGATTTTGCTAAAAAACAGAACCAAAGGTTTATATATATTAAAAGCAGGAACTCAAAGTTTAAAATTCATCGTTCAGTAAAAAAAATCAAAAAATTTGCCCTTAAAGCAGGAACTTTTTCGGATTAATGAATTTCCGCTTGCAGGTGTAAACTTTAATAAAATCAAAAAGATTGGCAGCTTTGCCGGTCTTTTTTTATATTTTTGAATGATGGAGGAACACTTAAAATTGGGCTTAATCGGGAGAAATATCTCCTACTCTTTTTCTAAAAACTATTTCGAGCAGAAATTTTCCGCCTTAAAACTGGCAAATCTTTCCTATTCGATTTTTGATCTGAAAGAAATTTCTGAAGTTGAGGAAATCTTCAACATTGAAAATCTGCGCGGCTTCAATGTAACCATTCCTTATAAAGAGCAAATTCTCCTTTTTTTGGATGAAATCAGTCCGGAGGCTGAAAAAATCGGTGCTGTGAATACGGTTTTAATTAAAAACGGAAAAAAAATCGGTTACAACACGGATGCTTTTGGTTTTGAAGATACTTTGCTTTCGCATAAAAATTCAAAACAAAAATCCGCGCTGGTTCTGGGAAATGGTGGCGCTGCAAAAGCCGTAAAATATGTCTTGGCGAAGCACAAAATTCCGTTTCAAACCGTTTTCCGGAACGGAGAGATAAACTTCGAAAATCTACCAAAAGAGGCGGTAAAAAATAATTTAATTATCATTCAGTGCACGCCGGTCGGCACTTTCCCGAATGTTTCACATTGTTTGGATTTCCCTTTTGAAAACCTTTCGGCGGAGCATCTCGTCATCGATCTTATTTACAATCCGGCCCAGTCCGAATTTTTGAAAAAAGCGGCAGCGCAGAAAGCCACAACGGTAAATGGCGAAAATATGCTGAAAAAGCAAGCAGAAAAAGCCTGGGAAATTTGGAACATTTAAAAAAATTAGGTTAATTTAGTGCACGGTTTGCCGAACTGCGCAACACCAAACCAAATAAAAAGTTTGCTATGATTACAGAAGATTCTCTTTCTGACAAACCCGGAAAAGAAACGCCGGCAGAATTTTTAAACGAAAATACTTCCGAACCAACTTCCGGAACAGAAACTGAAGTAACAACTGACAAAGCTTCGGAAGAAAATTCTGCGCCAAAAGAAGCAGATCTTTCCGGAACGGCAATTGCGGCTACAGAGGGTTTAACAGAAGAAAATACAGATTTGACCCCGGAGAATTCCTCGGAGGAAACCACGCTTTCTGAAAATAGCAACACCTCAGAAAAAATGGAAAATTTGCTGATTGAAGGGGAAATTTCTGCGCAAAACGAAGCCGAAAATTCTGAGGAAGCAGAAACTGATTTAGCAGAAATTATGGCCAATGAGCCGGAAATAACTGCGGAAATTCAGGAAAAAACGAAGGAGCCGGAAGACAAAATGAGCTTTACAGATTTGTCTCTAACTGAAATTTTAGCTGAAATGGAAAGCATCACCAAAATGGATGATGGTGCTGCACATTACCGAAGATTTAATCAGCTGAAAGAAGAAGCCAACAATAGAATTCAGGAGGAGAATAATAATCTGAAAAAAGATTTTGTCGCGGAAGGAAATCCTCAGGAACTTTTCACCGTGCAACATCCGGCACAGGGAAAACTTTCTGCAATTCTGCACAGTTTCCGTGAAAAAACAGAGCAATATCATCAGCAACAGGAGCAAAGCCAAAGCGCAAATCTTGAGCATCGTCAAAATATCATCGACAAGCTTAAAAATCTGTATACCAATACTGAAGCAGGGACCAATCTTTTTAAAGCCATCCGTGAAATAAAAGATGAATGGAAAAATGCCGGAGAGGTGGCAAAATCGGAATTTAAACTTCTGAATAACAACTATTTCCACCATTTAAACCAGTTCTATCAAATGCTTGATATGAATAAGGAATATATGGAGCAGGAATTTGCGCATAATCTTGAAAAGCGCACGCATATCATTGAGCGCGCGAAAGAACTTCTTACCGAACCTTCGGTACAGAAAGCGCTGAACGAACTGCAGTATCTGCACAAACTATGGAAAGAAGAAGCAGAGCCAGTGGCGGAGGAATTCCGTGAAAAAACCTGGGATGAATTTAAGGAACTTTCAAACAAAATTCATGACCGCAAAGCGGAACTGACCGAGCTGCTTGAAAAGGAATTAAATGAAAATCTGGCCCGCAAAAACGAAATTATCGAAGAGCTGAAAAAGCTGATAACGCCTGGAAAAGAGGTAAACCACAGTTACTGGCAAAACGCCATCAATAAAGTAGAAGAACTTCGCACCGAATTTTTACGTTTGGGCAACGTGCCGCGAAAATTTTCAAACCAAAACTGGAATGATTTCAAGCAGAATCTACGAAATTTCAACGTCAGTAAAAACGAGTTTTACAAAGGCTTAAAAAATTCTCAGCAAACCAACCTTGAGGAAAAACTGAAATTAATTCAGACCGCGAAAGACAATATGCTGAGTGAAGACTGGGAAACTGCGGTACCGCTCTACAAAAAACTGCAGGACGACTGGAAAAAAATCGGCCACGTACCACGCAGCATGACGAATAAAGTCTGGGACGATTTCCGAGAAGCCTGTAACGTTTTTTTCAGCAATTACCGCGAGAAAAACAATACCGCGGGCGATAACTGGAAAGAAAATTTCAAAAACAAAAAGCAGCTGCTGGAAGAATTAAAAGCAATTGGAAATGAAGAAGGTAGCATCGAAAAGATTGAACAGATAAAAAACAGCTGGAACAGTATCGGGAAAGTGCCGCGCGAGAAAATTAACATCAACACGGAGTTTAACAAAACCCTGCGCGAAAAACTGAAACTGAACCAAATTCACGACTACGACCTGAAAGAAGAAGGTTTAAGCGAAAATCAGCTGACCGATAAAGCGAGAAAAATCAAAAACCAAATTGCAGATTTGGAAGCTGAAGTGGTAAAAATGGAAAATAACCTGGGCTTTTTCAGCAATTCTTCCCGCGAAAATCCGTTGCTAAAAGATACCTACGCAAGAATCGAAGAGAAAAAAGCGCAGATTGAGACCATGAAAAAAAGCCTGCACAATATCGTCGCCGGCGAAAATTCCTAAACAAAATGCTTAAAAATATCGTTTTATTGTTCCTGTTTTTAGCCGCTGCAAACATGCAGGCGCAGGAAAACACGGATCTAATTTCCGTTCCCGGCCCCATTGAGTTGAACGGAACCGAATTTTTTCTGACATGGACCAAGCAAGCTTCCAAAACACTTGTGCGCCAGCAATATTTGCCAAGCGACGAGAAGATTGAAAACTTTACTCAACTTGTGGAATTATCCTATTTTAATAAAGAAATAGATATAGAATCAGCGGTTCGCCATAAAGTGGAAATGATTCAGGACCGCGAAAAAACCGATAAGCTTGCCAAAGTAAATGTTTCGCAAAACAAGGACGGGACTGAATATGTGGTGGATTATTTTATTTCCGAAACGCCTGCGAAGGGTGAACCTTACGTGGAATATATTGTGGACCGATTTGTTACCATAGATCAGGGCGCTGGCAAAACTTTTCTCATTTTTTCCTATGTGAAACGTGGTTACACCAATATAAAAACTGAGGCCCGCGCTATTGCAAAAATGCGGGATGAAATTTTGATAAATGTGGTGGAATATACGATTCCCACGATTACGCTTAAAACTTCTAAATAAAAATTTAACACCCAAATCCGGGTGTTTTTTCTTACAATGAGTCACGAATTTTACATGCAGCGCTGCCTTGATCTGGCTTACAAAGCACTGGGAAAAACCAATCCGAACCCAATTGTCGGCTGTGTCATCGTTCATCAAGATGAAATCATCGGTGAGGGATTTCATGAGAAAGCCGGTGAAAACCACGCAGAAATTAACGCCATCAAATCGGTAAAAAATCCGGATTTGCTAAAGGAGTCGACGATTTATGTTTCGCTGGAACCGTGTTCGCATTTTGGTAAGACCCCGCCATGTGCTAATAAAATTGTGGAAGTTGGTTTTAAAAAAGTGGTCATCGGCTGTCTGGATTCTAACGAAGCGGTAAACGGAAAAGGTAAAAAAATCATAGAAGATGCGGGAATTGAAGTTATTACCGGCATTTTGGAAGAAAAATGTAAAATTGCCAACAAGCGCTTTTTTACTTTTCAGGAGAAAAAACGGCCATTTATCATTTTAAAATGGGCACAATCTGCCGACGAATGTTTGGACCGGAATTTTCAGCCGGCGCAAATCGGAAATTCTTTGACAAAGCAATTTGTGCATCAGCTCCGAAGTCAGGAAGAAGCCATTTTAGTGGGAACGAAGACGGCTTTAACAGACAACCCAAGTTTGACGACGCGGGAAATTGGAGGCCGAAATCCGGTGCGGATCCTTCTGGACTTTGATTTAAAAGTTCCGGAAAACTTCAAAATTTTTAATGAGGAGGCAGAAACTCTCATCTTTAATTCGAAGAAAAATGCCGTTGAAGGGCGGAATAATTTCAATAAAATCATAAGAAAAAATGGTATTGCGGGAGTTTTAGAACGTATGTACCAGCTTCAAATTCAATCTGTTTTAATTGAGGGCGGCGCATTTACACTTCAGCAATTCATCAATGAAAATCTTTGGGACGAAGCCATCATTATTAAAAATGAAAATCTGATTTTAGGAAGTGGGACAAAAGCGCCCGCACTTTCGGCAAAACCAAAAAAAGTGCTCGAAATGCGGGATAATTTTGTAGAATTTTATACCAATTTTTAAGCGTGGAGTTTTCATTTGAAACCATACAGGAGCCGGTGGCAGATATTTTTTTCCGGGAAAAAGGCAGCAAATTTATCGGTTTTGCTTTTCCGGTGCGCAGTGATGCTGAAATTAAAGACGCGTTGCAGCAAATAAAAGAAATTCATCCAAAAGCTACGCACCACTGTTACGCCTTCCGCCTTGGAATAAATGGTGAAAATTACCGCGCCAACGACGATGGCGAACCTTCAGGAAGTGCAGGTTTACCAATTTACAACCAACTCCTCGCGCATAACCTTACTAATATTCTGGTGATCGTCGTTCGGTATTATGGTGGAACGAAACTGGGTGTTTCGGGTTTGGTTCGTGCTTATAAAGAATGCGCGAAAAGCACTTTAGAAGAAGCAGAAATAATCACTGAAGAACTGCAAAGCGAAATCGCAATCACTTTTGATTTCTCTCAGCAAAATGTAATTTTCACTTTGCTGAATAAATTCAATGCTAAAATTCTTGATTTTCTCACTGAGGAAAATTGCACCATAAAGGCGCTAATAAAAACGGCTGAAAAAGAAAGCATCTCGAACCAACTGGCCGAGATGCAAAATATTTCTTTTAAATTTTTGGATTAGTCGCGTCTGCCCATCAGCATTGAAGCCCAATAAAGAAGCTGTGCGAGCGAACCTAAAGCTGCAACTACATACGTTCTTGCTGCCCAGGTTAAGGAATCTTTTACGCCCACATATTCTTCGCTTGTCACTGTTCCGGTGTCTTTCAACCAAACCATTGCTCTTCGGCTGGCGTCATACTCTACCGGTAATGTTACAAAAGCGAAAAGCGTGGTTACCGCGAATAATGCAACACCAATCGCTAAAACGGTGGTATTTCCGTTTGGATTTTCAATGGTCCGCGTTGCACCCATCAAAACGATACCGGCGATCAACACGAACTGCATTAAATTGGAGCTAATATTTACCATCGGAACCAATTTTGAACGGAGCTGCAACATGGAATAACCTACTGCGTGTTGTACCGCATGACCACATTCGTGCGCGGCCACTGCTGCAGCTGCAGCATTTCTTTGCATATAAACGCCTTCTGATAAATTTACAGTTTTGTCTGCTGGATTATAATGGTCGGTTAACTGACCTGGAACTGAAATCACTCTTACATCATTGATATTATTGTCTCGCAACATTTTTTCGGCAATTTCCTTGCCTGATAAACCATTGCGCAAGTGAACTTGTGAATAGTGCTGGAATTTCGATTTCAACCGCGCCGACACTAACCAACTCACCAACATTGAAATCCCAATAATTAAATAATACCCTGTCATTCTTTCTCTTTTTTTAATTTTTATAAATTGCTAAGTAGTAATAAAAAACATGCCAAAATTTTGATTTTGCACCGAATCAATTATCTTTGTTAACTCAAAGTGAACCCGATGTCTGAACTTACAATTGTTGAAGTAAATTCTCAAAATGATTTAAAAAAATTCATCGAATTTCCGATGAATCTGTACAAAAATAACAAAAATTACGTTCCGCCCCTTATCAAAGACGAAGAAAACATCTGGAACCTGAAAGAAAACGCGGCGCTACAGTTTTCGGAGTTTAAAAGATACCTCGCGCTGAAAGAAAACAAAGTTGTGGGGCGCATTGCGGTTCTTATTAATTTTAAGGAAGTTGAGCAGCTGGGACACTGGAAAGTACGTTTTGGCTGGCTGGATTTTATCGATGATATTGAGGTTACAAAAGCACTGCTGAACAAAGCCATTGAGTTTGCCAAAGAAAAAGAAATGCAGATGATTGAAGGCCCCATGGGCTTCACCAATCTGGATAAAGCAGGAATGTTGACTATGGGTTTTGACAAATTGGCCACCATGATCGGACTTTATAACTTCCCTTACTATCCGGAACATCTGGAAAAATTAGGCTTTAAAAAGGAAAAAGAATGGGTAGAATATGAACTTCAATTTCCGGAAGTTCTGTCAGATAAAATCGTAAAATTCAGTGATTTAATAGCTGAAAAATATAAACTCAGCGTGCTGCAATTTAAGAATAAACAGGAAATTCTGCCTTACGTTTTCCCGATGTTTAAATTACTGGATCAAACTTACAAATCGCTTTCGACGTACACGCCCATTACCGACGAACAAATTCAGACCTACAAAGACAAATATTTCAATTTTATCGATAAGGATTATATCGTGTGTATTGTTGATGAAAATAAGGAACTGGTGTCTTTCGCCATCACCATGCCGTCGTATTCCGTGGCGCTGCAAAAAGCAAAAGGTAAACTTTTACCCTTTGGGTGGTATCATTTTTTGCAAGCCGGCAAGAAAAATCTGCGTGCAAACTTTTACCTTATCGGCATTCATCCCGACTATCAAAGACGTGGCGTGACCTCGCTCATCTTTAAGGAGATTTGGAAAAATTTCAGCAAAAAAGGGGTAAAATTATTGGAAACCAACCCGGAACTCGAGGAAAATAAAAGCGTTCAGGTGCTCTGGCAGGATTACAATCCGGTGAATCACAAGCGCCGCCGAACGTACGCCTTGGAAATTTCCCCAAAAACCGAATTATTTTCATGAAAAAGCAGCTTATTTTTTACGGCGTGATCATTGTGACATTTATCATCTACAACCAGTTCTTCCAGGTTGAGGACGCAAAAACCAACACCATAATCAACATCCTTTTTGCAAGTTTTATCTTTCTTTACATCGGTTATCTGGCTTACGTGGTTTTACAAAGACTCAAAAAAACCCGCAAAAAGTAAGGGAGAGTTTTGTAGGATATAATTTTTTCTATTATACAATATTGCTTAAATTTGCACTAGTAAAAATATGTCTAATGAATGTTCCCGCTGATTATATCCCGATTTTTATTCAGATTGCTGTTGGTGCGGGTTTCGTTTTACTCTCCATATTAGGAACTCATTTTTTAGGACCTCGCCAGAAAGCTGGTGACAACAAAAAAAATGAAAGTTTTGAATGCGGTGTTGATGTAGAAGGAAACGCGCGGACCCCTTTCTCAGTAAAATATTTTCTTACCGCCATTTTGTTCGTGCTGTTCGATATAGAAATTGTATTTTTCTATCCTTACGCGGTAAATCTCCGCGAATTTGGTGTGGAAGGGTTTTTAGCAGTTCTGACCTTTATCTCGATATTTTTCCTGGCGTTTATTTACGTCTGGAAACGCGGCGCACTGGATTGGGACAAATAGTTTAACGATTTTAAGAAAACAAAATGTCAGATAATAATAAACCAGTAATCCGTATGGATGCTCCGGCGCCGGAAGGTTACGAAGGCGAAGGTTTTTTCGCCACCAATCTCAGCAGTGTCATCGGCATGGCGCGTAAATTCTCTTTATGGCCTTTACCTTTCGCTACTTCTTGTTGCGGTATTGAATTTATGGCAACTCTAAACCCTACTTTCGATGCTTCTCGTTTTGGAATGGAAAGAAACTCGTTTTCACCGCGCCAGGCAGATATGCTGATGGTTTGCGGTACCATTGCCAAAAAACTCGGACCTGTTTTGAAACAGGTTTACACCCAAATGGCAGAACCGAAATGGGTAATCGCAGTTGGTGCCTGTGCTTCCAGTGGTGGAATTTTCGACAGCTACTCTGTGTTGCAGGGCATTGATAAAATTATTCCGGTGGACGTATATGTTCCCGGTTGCCCACCGCGTCCGGAGCAGATTATTGAAGGAGTAATGCAGGTTCAGGCATTGTGCGAAAGCGAAAGCATCCGCAGAAGAGACATGCCGGAATACAAGAAATTACTGGAATCTTACGACATACATTAAAAGGAATGACAAACGAATTTGTGCTGGAAGCGATTACCAGAGAATTTCCCGAATCGGTGATTTCTTACGCTACACCTTACGATTTTTTAACTTTAGAAATTAAGAAAGAAGACATCAAAAAAGTGATTCATCATTTGAGAGATTCTTCCCTTCAAATTGACTTTCTTACCGATATTACCGGCATTCACTATCCGGAAACCCCCGAAAAGGAAATCGGTGTTATCTACCATTTGCATAACATGAGAACGAATTTCAGAATTCGTTTGAAAGCTTTTATGCCCCGTGAAAACGCGGAAGTAGATACATTAACCGATCTTTATGCTGGCGCGAACTGGATGGAAAGGGAAACTTTCGAATTTTTCGGAATTAAATTTAAAGGTCATCCCGACTTACGCGTCATCCTGAATGTGGAAGATATGGACTATCACCCGATGTTGAAGGAATACCGTTTAGAAGACGGCACCAGAACGGATAAGGATGATAAAATGTTCGGCCGATAATTAATTAAATGTTTGAGGACAAACTCAAGCGGATTTTATTATGAAAGATAACGCACTCTCTAATATACTCAGTCAGCAAGAATCCAGCGATCATATCGACGGACAGCTGTACACCCTGAACCTTGGTCCTACGCACCCGGCGACGCACGGTATTTTCCAGAATGTTCTTACCATGGATGGTGAGAAAATTCTGCACTCCGAGCAAACGATCGGATATATTCACCGGGCTTTTGAGAAAATTTCCGAAAGAAGAAATTTTACGCAAATAACCACTTTAACAGACCGTATGAATTATTGTTCAGCGCCCATCAACAACATCGGTTGGCACATGACGGTAGAAAAACTTGTGGGCATTGAAACGCCAAAGCGCGTAGATTATATGCGTGTGATTATGATGGAGCTAGCGCGAATTGCCGATCACCTCATCTGTAATGGTGTAATCGCAATGGACGCCGGCGCAATTACAGGTTTAACTTACCTTTTCCAGGAAAGAGAGAAAATTTACAATATGTACGAAGAAGTTTGTGGTGCTAGATTAACCACAAACATGGGAAGAATTGGTGGTTTCGAAAGAGATTTCACGCCAAAATTCCATGAATTTCTTCAGGACTGGTTAAAGAAATTCCCGAAAATTTTCGGTGAATTCTGTTCTTTGAATGAAAGAAACAGAATTTTTATGGATAGAACCATTAAAGCCGGACCAATTTCTGCGGAACGCGCTTTAAGCTACGGATTTACCGGACCAAACCTGCGTGCGACCGGCGTTGATTATGACGTTCGTGTTGCTGATCCCTACTCTTCTTATCAGGATTTCGATTTCATCATTCCTGTAGGAACTTCCGGTGATACTTACGACCGTTTTATGGTGCGCCAGCAGGAAGTTTGGGAAAGTTTGAAAATCATCGAACAAGCCTATAAAAATTTACCTGCCGGACCTTTCCACGCGGATGTTCCTGAATTTTATTTACCGGAAAAAGCAGATGTTTATACCAAAATGGAAGCTTTGATTTATCACTTCAAAATTGTGATGGGTGAAACCGATGTTCCAAAAGGTGAAGTATATCATGCCGTAGAAGGCGGAAATGGCGAATTAGGTTTCTATCTTGTAAGCGATGGCGGACGTACCCCTTACCGACTGCATTTTAGAAGACCATGTTTCATTTATTATCAGGCTTATCCTGAAATGATCAAAGGCGGACCGATCTCAGACGCGATTGTAACCATGTGTAGCATGAACGTAATTGCTGGTGAGCTGGATGCGTAAGCTTCAGAAAAAATAAAAAAAACCGACTTGTAGCAGCGAATTTTTTAAAAATAACTTTTCAGAAAAACTGGTCTGAAAGGAAAAATTAAAAAAAATGCCGTTTGAGCAGGTAAAAAACGTAAAAGTAAATTAAGTTTCAGGAAATTGAAATTTAGAATTTAAAAATAAAAAAGTGAGCGAAACGATAGCTTTTAAACCTGAAACATTAGCTCAGGTTCAAAAAATAACCGAAAGATATCCGGCACAGCACAAAAAATCAGCTTTGATTCCGGTTTTGCATTTAGCACAGAAAGAATTTGGTGGCTGGCTTCAGGTTCCGGTAATGGATTATGTGGCTGAACTTTTAGAAATTCAACCCATTGAAGTGTATGAAGTGGCAACATTTTATACCATGTTCAATATGAAACCTGTGGGAAAATATGTTTTGGAAGTTTGCCAAACCGGACCGTGTATGCTGAAAGGCAGCGATGAAATCATCAAACACATCAAAGAAACGCTTCACATAGAAAACGGTGAAACTACCGCTGACGGCTTATTTACGCTGAAAACTGCTGAATGCCTCGGCGCCTGCGGTTATGCACCAATGATGCAGCTGGGTAAATTTTACCATGAAAATTTAACGACCGAAAAAGTAGACGCCATCCTGGAGCTTTGCAGACAGGGCGCGCTTCCTTTAGATTAATTTATAAAACTGATGAGTAAAAAACTTTTACTTAAACACGCACATGTTGAGGGAATTCACACTTTCGACGTTTACCGCAAACACGGTGGCTACGAAGCTGTTGAAAAAGCACTGAAAATGGCACCCGACGCGATCACTGAAGAAGTGAAAGCTTCAGGTCTTCGCGGGCGTGGTGGCGCAGGTTTCCCAACCGGTTTGAAATGGAGCTTTTTGGCTAAGCCGGAAGGCGTACCAAGATATTTGGTGGTGAATGCTGATGAATCTGAACCCGGAACTTTTAAAGACCGGTATTTGATGGAATTTATTCCGCATCTTCTGATCGAAGGAATGATCGTTTCTTCCTACGCTTTGGGTGCAAACACCTCTTACATTTACATCCGTGGAGAATATTCCTGGATTCCGGATATTTTAGAAAAAGCGATTGATGAAGCAAAAGCTGCCGGATTTTTAGGACAAAACATTCAGGGAACCGGTTATAATTTAGAAATTTATGTTCACCGTGGCGCCGGCGCTTACATTTGTGGTGAAGAAACTGCTTTATTGGAGTCACTGGAAGGTAAGCGTGGAAACCCGCGTTTGAAACCACCTTTCCCTGCTGTAAAAGGACTTTGGGCTTGCCCAACCGTGGTGAATAATGTGGAAACGATTGCAGCAGTTGTGCCTGTCATTAATTTAGGCGGAGCAGAATATGCTAAAATCGGCGTGGGTAAATCTACAGGAACAAAATTGATTTCCGCGTGTGGAAACATCAATAAACCTGGAGTTTACGAAATCGATATGACCATTACGGTGGAAGAATTTATTTATTCTGATGAATACTGTGGTGGAATCCCGAACGGCAAAAGATTGAAAGCCTGTATTCCGGGCGGAAGTTCAGTACCGATTGTTCCCGCGAATTTATTGTTGAGAACCATCAATGGTGAACCGCGCTATATGAATTACGAATCTTTGGCTGACGGTGGTTTTGCTACCGGAACCATGATGGGTTCTGGCGGATTTATCGTTTTGGATGAAGACCAGTCAGTAGTGAAACACACCATGACTTTATCGCATTTCTATGCACACGAAAGTTGCGGCCAGTGTACGCCATGTCGTGAAGGAACGCCGTGGATGTTCAAGATTTTAAAGAAAATCGCGAGTGGCCAGGGAACTTTGAATGATATTGATTTGCTTTGGGATGTTCAGCGAAAAATTGAAGGAAATACAATTTGTCCATTAGGTGACGCTGCGGCGTGGCCAGTAGCGGCAGCAATCCGTCATTTCCGTGATGAATTTGAATGGTATATCGATAATCCGGACGCATTAACCGGAAATTATGGAATTGGAAATTATGATGTTCCTATCCCGATGCCGGAAAGAGCAGACGTTAATTCGTAAAAACTTAAGATCGCTAAAAAAGAAAAAAAGCAGGTTTTAACGGCAAATTTTTAAAAGTTGAAAATTGACAATTGATAATTGATAGTTTTAAAATTAAAAAAAATGCCGCTGCAACGGTTAAAATTTTAACCTTGGAAATATTTACGACCAAAAATTTTAATTAAAAGACAAATGCTTGAAGCTTTACGCTGAAAGCTGACAGATATGAGCGAAGAAATTAAAAAATTTAAAATCACCATTGACGGACAGACCACAGAAGTTCTGCCCGGTACTTCGATTCTGGAAGCAGCACGACAAATCGGTGGGCAATCTGTTCCGCCCGCAATGTGCTACTACAAGCCATTGGAAAACTCTGGTGGACGATGCAGAACGTGCTTGGTTGAAGTTTCTAAAGGTTCTGACGCCGACTCGCGACCGATGCCGAAATTGGTAGCAAGTTGCCGTACATCGGTAATGGATGGTATGGAAGTGAAAAATCTTTCGTCTGAAAAAACCCAGGAAGCACGCCACGCAGTGACCGAATTCCTCTTGATCAATCACCCTTTGGACTGCCCGATCTGTGACCAGGCCGGTGAATGTCATCTACAGGATTTGAGCTACGAACATGGTGTAGAACAAACCAGAACGGAATTCGAACGAAGAACTTTTGAACCGGAAGATATTGGTCCTTATATTAAATTGAACATGAACCGTTGCATTTTGTGTGCACGTTGTGTTTTAGTGGCGAATCAGCTTACCGACAACCGTGAGCACGGAATCTTGTTCCGCGGCGAGCATGCAGAGATTTCAACCAATTTAAATAAAGCTTTAGAAAGTGACTTTATCGGAAACGTTATCGACGTTTGTCCTGTGGGAGCTTTAACAGACAGAACTGCACGATTTGCGAGCAGAGTTTGGTTTACAAAACCGATGAATGCTAGCTGTGAATGTGACAAATGTGCTGGTAAAGCTGTTCTTTGGATGAAAGGTGAAGAAATCGTGCGGGTTACGGCAAGAAAAGATCAGTACGACGAAGTTCAGGACTGGATTTGTAATGAATGCCGATTCCACAAAAAAGATGTGACAAAATGGACGATTGAAGGTCCGAGACATATCTCCAGACATTCGGTAATTTCCTTGAACCACTATCAAAAACCTAAAAACACTTTTACTCTTTTGGACAACGCCGATGCCAAAGAAATCAGTGAAAAAGACGAAAAATAAGCATGGATTTAATTACATTTAAAATAATACTGGTTGTCAGCCTTTTCGCCTTATCATTGGGCGTAGCGGCCTACTCCACCTGGGGTGAAAGAAAAGTTGCAGCAATTTTGCAGGACCGTATCGGGCCGAACAGAGCCGGACCTTTCGGTATTTTGCAACCTTTAGCGGATGGTGGAAAACTATTCTTCAAAGAAGGATTTGTGCCACAGGGCGCCGACCGTTTTCTCTTTTACGTAGGTCCCGCGCTTACCATGTTTATTTCCCTGATTACCGGTGCGGTTATTCCGTGGGGAAAATCATTAAGTATCGGTGGAAGCTCTTTTGACATTCAGGTTGCGAATATTGATGTAGGTGTTTTATACCTAATCGGAATGGTTTCAATCGGAGTTTATGGAATGATGATCGGTGGTTGGGCCTCGAATAATAAATATTCCCTGATCGGAGCAATTCGTGCTTCCTCACAGATGATTTCTTATGAGCTTGCAATGGGCCTTTCTCTTCTTTCTATTATTTTAATGGCGGGAAGTCTTGATTTGAATGTGATTACGGGTTCGCAGGGAACCGGAAAAATCTGGGGTTTTATTCCTGCAGATGGTATGAACTGGAATATTTTCTACCAGCCTTTAGCTTTCATTATTTTCTTTGTAGCTGCGATGGCAGAAACGAACCGTCACCCTTTCGATTTACCTGAATGCGAATCTGAATTGGTAAATGGTTATATGACAGAATATTCTTCAATGAACTTTGGCCAGTATATGTTTGGTGAATATGTGAACATGTTCATTTCCAACGCCTTAATCGTAACCTTATTTTTCGGCGGATTTAACTATCCGGGAATCAACTGGGTTGGCGAAAACTGGGGAGAAAATATTGCGGGTGTTTTGAGTATTTTTGCGATGTTATTCAAAGTCATCATCGGGATTTTAATATTTATGTGGATTCGCTGGACAATCCCGAGATTCCGATATGACCAGTTGATGCACCTGGGCTGGAAAACATTAATTCCGCTTGCACTAGCCAATTTAGTTATTACAGCTGCTGTAATTGTATTTTTTACAAATTAAAAAGAAGTTTTATTTCCAACTTTTCGTTGAGTTAAAACCCACCAATATGAAATTGACAAACAGATCGAAAGTAGTCTCAAACAAAGAGATGACTTTCATGGAAAAATTATACCTCCCGGAAATCCTGAAGGGAATGGCCATTACCATGCGCCACGCTTTGGAAGGTCCGAAAGGTAAAGTATATTCTTATCCGGAACAGGAAAAACCGAGAACGAAATTCTGGCGTGGGCTTCACGTATTGAAACGTGATGAAGAAGGCCGCGAAAGATGTACTGCCTGTGGACTTTGTGCGGTTGTTTGCCCTGCGGAAGCCATTACCATGACCGCGGCGGAACGCACCCGCGATGAAAAACACCTTTACCGCGAAGAAAAATATGCCTCAGTATATGAAATTAATATGTTGAGATGTATTTTCTGTGGTTTGTGTGAAGAAGCTTGTCCAAAATCTGCGATTTACCTTACTGACCGTTTGGTAGATGTTGAAACCAACCGCGGAAGTTTCGTCTACGGAAAAGACAAGCTGGTGGAAAAAATCAATGAAAGAGTTGATATCACCGCGCGCCAAAGCGAATTGCAAAAGAAAACAGTTAAGTAATATGGAGCAGATTATCTTTTTCGTTGTCGCGCTTTTGGCCATTACAAGCGGCTTTTATTTCGTTTTTGCCAAAAATCCGCTTTATTCCATTTTATCCCTGATTATCACCTTTTTTTCAATTGCTGCACTGTATATTTTGCTCAATGCGCAATTCCTGGGAATTGTTCAGATCATTGTGTATGCCGGAGCGATCATGGTTTTGTTCCTGTACATTTTAATGATGTTGAATCTGAACAAAGAAGACGAAAGTAAGAAGCAAAATCTTTCCAAATTTATTGGCGTCTTTACGGCCGGAATTTTATTGGTTGGGATTTTAGGAGCTTTCAAAGGTTTAAATCAAACCACTTTTGGCACAGGTGCAGACAGCTCTATAGGTTTAACCAAAAACCTTGGAAAATTATTGTTCAACGAATATGTTTTACCTTTTGAACTGGCTTCAATACTCATTCTTGCCGGTATTGTAGGCGCGGTATTAATTGGTAAAAAAGATTTATAAATTATGGGAGAAGTTAATTCATTTACTCAGGCGGTTCCCTTGGAATATTTCATTATTCTGAGTTCCATCTTGTTTTGTCTCGGTGTCTTGGGAGTTTTGATCCGCAAAAATGCCATCATTATTTTAGGTTGTGTGGAATTGATGCTGAATTCAGTAAACCTGATGTTGGCGGCTTTTTCATCTTATAAAGGTGACGGTAACGGGCAAATCCTGGTATTTTTCATCATGGTAGTAGCTGCAGCAGAAGTAGCGGTTGGTTTAGCGATTATCGCCATGCTTTATCGAAATACCAAGTCTGTGGACATCAGTATTTTTAACAAATTAAGAGGATAAATAGAAGATGGAAAATTTAGTTTACGCAATTATACTTTTACCTCTGGCAGGATTTCTTTTTAACGGTTTTTTCGGTAAAAAACTTCCAAAAAATTTAGTAGGCGGTGTCGCAACAGCAGTGGTTTTTGCTTCATTTTTAATCGCCGTAAGTTTATTTCTAAAATTCGAGGCAGATTCGCAGCCGGTGATCATACGCGCTTTTGAATGGTTCCGCGTGAATGGCGTTCAGGTAAATTTCGGTTTCCAGATTGATCAGCTTTCCCTGATGATGATCATGATCATTACAGGAATCGGATCTTTAATTCACCTCTACTCCATTGGCTATATGCACGAGGATGACGGATTTTACAAATTCTTCGCTTACCTGAATCTCTTCATCTTTATGATGTTGCTTTTGGTGATGGGAAGCAATTATTTAATTCTTTTCATCGGCTGGGAAGGTGTAGGTTTATGCTCTTATTTACTCATCGGTTTCTGGTACAAAAACAAAGAATATGGTGCTGCAGCGCGAAAAGCGTTCATTATGAACCGTATTGGTGACTTAGGAATGATTGTCGGAATTCTGATGATTGCAGCTCAGACCAACGCGGTTGATTATTTATCAGTAGCGCAAAATTCCGGGAAATTTGAACTGGATTCTACCGTAATTATTTTTATCACCGCTAGTTTATTCATCGGTGCGATGGGTAAATCTGCGCAGATTCCTTTATTTACATGGCTTCCTGACGCGATGGCAGGTCCAACTCCCGTATCAGCATTAATTCACGCCGCGACAATGGTTACTGCGGGAATTTACCTGGTTGTACGGTCAAATTTTCTGTTTTCACTGGCGCCAACGACGATGGATGCAATTCTCTTCATCGGATTATTAACCGCTTTAGTAGCAGCATTTATCGGTTTACGCCAGAATGATATTAAAAAAGTATTGGCTTATTCTACGGTTTCTCAGCTTGGATTTATGTTTGTTGCTATAGGCGTTGGCGCATATACAACAGCGATGTTCCACCTGATGACGCACGCTTTCTTTAAAGCTCTGCTTTTCCTAGGTTCGGGCTCTGTAATTCACGCGATGAGCGGCGAGCAGGATATGAGATTTATGGGTGGTTTAAGACGGAAAATTCCAATTACACATATTACTTTCCTCATCGGAACATTAGCGATTTCCGGATTCCCATTCCTTTCCGGGATGATTTCGAAAGATGAAATCTTAACCAATACCTTTGCACGAAGCCCTATTATCTGGGGAGTTTTGTTCGCTATTGCAGCAATGACGGCGACTTATATGTTCCGAGCGTATTACCTGACTTTCCACGGGGAATTCCGCGGAACAAAAGAACAGGAACATCATCTGCATGAAAGTCCTTTAAATATGACTTTGCCGCTTATCGTGCTTGCAGTTCTAACGGTGATTGGTGGTTTCATTAATTTACCGCATTTCATCGGTCACGGTAACTATGCGAAATTGGCAGATTGGTTAAAAATAACTTATGTGTATGATGTAGAACTTTCCGAAGTTCCGTTTAACACCGAAATGATTTTGTTGGGCTTAACAGTGCTGATGTTTGCCGTTGTTTGGTTCCTGGTTAGAAACGTTTATGTAAACAAGAAAAAAATGGCCCTGGCAGACGAAAAATATACCGGCTGGGAAAGACTTTCGAACCGCAAATTATATTTGGATGAATTGAATAACGTAACATTCGTAAAATTCATCGAAGGCCTTGGTGTCGGCGGGAATATGTTTGACAAAGGAGTTCTGAAAAGATTTGTGGATTATATCGGCATCGGAGCCGAAGATTCCGGTCGCGCGGCGAAACGTCTTCAAAACGGAAACGTTGAAAACTACGTGCTCATCATGTCTTTAGCTGTAGGAATTATTTTAATCGTTAACTTTATATTACAATAGTAAATGTCGTACCTATTATTAACATTACTACTATTACCTCTTGTAGGTTCAGCATTGGTGTTCGCGTGGAAAAATCCCGCAAGTAAATTTTTAGCTTTAGGAATTGCATTTGCGCAAATGTTTCTTACTTTCTACATGCTGTCTTCTTTCGATTTCAAACCGACGGTCGACGGCGTTTTACAGTACGAAATCAATTATCCATGGTCAAATTATATCAAAAGCAATCTGCATTTTGGTATCGACGGGATGAGCATGCTGATGGTGCTTTTAACCAATATTTTAACACCGATCATTATTCTGTCTTCATTTAACGAAAAACCCGGTTATAGAAATTCATTTTACGGCTTGATTTTATTGATGCAGTTTGGCTTACTCGGACTTTTTACCTCTTTAGATGGCCTTCTTTTCTATATTTTCTGGGAAATCACTTTAATCCCGATCTGGTTAATCGCCGGAATCTGGGGTCAGGAAAACAAAAAAATCCAGTTTACAACACGGTTTTTTGTCTTCACATTTGTGGGTTCCCTTTTTATGTTGATTGGGCTGATTTATCTATACACCCATTCCGCATCATTCGCGCTTACTGATTTGTATAATGCCGACTTAACCTCCGGTGCACAAACGGTGATATTCTGGTTTATTTTCTTCGCTTTTGCGGTGAAGTTGCCGATATTTCCTTTCCACACCTGGCAGGCAGACACATACACGTATTCACCGACGCAAGGCTCAATGTTGCTTTCCGGAATTATGCTGAAAATGGCGGTTTACGGAATGCTCAGATATTTACTTCCGATTACTCCGGAACCTATTTTCGGACTTTCAGGAAAAATCGTTTTGGTTTTAGCCATCATCGGTGTTGTTCACGGTGCTCTAATTGCGATTGTTCAAAATGATTCAAAACGAATTATTGCGTACTCGTCCCTTTCACACGTTGGCTTAATTACTGCCGGAATCATCGCCTCTGCAATGGTAACAATGAATGGAACGGTGGTGACCACAGGTGGCGAAGGAGCTTTGGTGCAGTCTTTTGCGCACGGCATCAACGTAGTTGGTTTATTTTATTGCGCTGATATTCTCTATAAAAGATTTAAAACCCGCGATATTCGCCAAATGGGAGGTTTGGCAAAAATTGCCCCTAGATTTGCCGTTTTTTTCCTGATTATATTATTGGGCTCCATCGCTCTTCCGCTCACCAACGGTTTTGTCGGCGAATTCATCTTAATTAAATCCATTTTCGAATACAGTAAAATCGCTGCAGTTATTGCCGGCTTAACCATGATTTTTTCCGCAGTTTATCTTTTCAGATTCTATGGAAAAGCGATGTTCGGTGAGGGCGACGAAGCGGTTTTGGCCAGTGCAACCGACGTAAATGCTGTAGAATTTACCGTTTTGGCAAGTTTGGTAGTTTTCGTCATTCTGTTAGGAATTTTTCCACAGCCAATTATCGAAATGGTAAGCAGTTCATTGAAGTTCATTTATACTTCAATGTTGAATTAAAAAATAAATAATCAAGAAATTAAGAGATCGGGAACGAGATAAAAGTTCAATCCCAAATCTTTAAATCTCAAATCTAAATTAAATGAGCGTTTTAATTATTATTTTCCTTACCGCCTTAGTTGCGCTTTTTGCAGGTGTTTTTCAACAGGGAAAATTTTCACGTTATATCAGTATTTTGGGGCTGATGGTTGCTTTCTACGTCAGTTTTCTGTCCGAAGCAGCTTTCTTTTCGCAGTACCAAAATATGTATGAATTTGGTGCAAACGCCGCCTTATTCACCAAAATCACCATTGTAGTAACCATTTTGCTGTTTTTTATTGCCGGTTTCGCGTTCAGCAATCACCGCAGCCACCAGTCAGAATTGTATGCTTTAATGCTGTTTTCCCTTTGTGGCGGTATTATCCTGTTCGGCTACCAAAACTTAGTGACATTATTTTTAGGAATTGAAATCCTTTCCATCCCGTTATACGTTTTGGCTGGAAGCAACAAAACAGATTTACGTTCGAACGAAGCCTCAATTAAATACTTTTTGATGGGAGCTTTTGCAACCGGATTTTTGCTATTTGGAGTTGCTTTAATTTACGGCAGCACAGGCAGTTTTGACCTGTACACCATCCACGCTTTTGCGGTGAAAAATCCAAAAGATTTAATGTTAATTTTGGGTGCTGTTTTAATGTTGGTTGCGCTGGCGTTTAAAGTTTCACTCGCGCCTTTCCACATGTGGAGTCCCGATGTTTACCAAGGTTCCCCATCTTTAATTACGGCATTCATGATGTCCGTAGTAAAAATTTCCGCCTTTTTTGCCTTTTTTAAACTGATGACCATCGGCTTCCTCGGAATTACCAGTGAATGGATTAACGTGATCGGCGTTTTAATCATTATCACCTTATTCCTTGCGAATGTGATGGGTCTGGCGCAAAGCAACGCAAAAAGAATGTTGGCGTACTCTTCCGTTTCGCACGTGGGTTATCTGTCGCTTATTTTCTACGGAATGAACAGTTTGTCCAGCTACAACTTAGCTTTCTATTTATTCGCATATTCATTAGCTACAGTAGGCGTTATGATGTGCTTGATCTGGGTAGAAAAACTGAAAAGAGAAACTTCTTACAATGCTTTTAAAGGTTTAGCTCACACCGAACCGATTCTAGCTGTTACGGCAACAGTTTCTTTATTGTCAATGGCGGGGATTCCGCTAACTGCCGGATTCATGGGGAAATTTGCCATCTTCGCGCAGGCGATTGACACTACTCCATTCCTGGTTTTAGTTGCGGTTTTGGGTTCTGCACTTTCAATCGCATATTATTTGAGATTGATCATGGCGATGTTTTTCCCCGCGGAAAGCAGCTTTAAAACTTCAGAAAAAGTTTCTTTAACATACAATATTGTCGCGGTTTTCGTCGTGGTAGCGTTGGTTGCGATGGGCGTCTTCCCGGATTTATTCGCAAAACAATTTGGTTTGTAAAAACTCAATTTAAAAATATTAAAACGCAGGTCTTTTGATCCGCGTTTTTTTTAGCGCATTATTTAATCATTTGATTAATTATTTTGTTTAAATCAAAAAATTAGTTGTAGCTTTACATTAGAAATCGAAAAATGAAAGCAGAGGAATTTTCCACAGAAGATAAAATCTTACTCGCCGCCGCAAAAGTCTTTACAGAAAAAGGTTTTTCCGGAACGCGCACGCGCGATATTGCTGAAGAGGCTGGAATAAATTTGGCGCTTTTAAACTATTATTTCCGCACCAAAGAAAAGTTATTTGAGCAGGTGATGAAAGTGAAAATTGTGCTCCTTTTCGGGCAAATAATTCCGATTGTCACTAACGAAAAAACTACGCTGGAAGAAAAGATCGATTTAGCAGCAGAAAAATACTTCGATATTTTGACCAAAAATCCAAATCTTCCCCTTTTCGTTTTAAGTGAAATCCAGAAAAAAACTTCGGATGTCAAATCCATTCTTCCTTTTGAAAAAGTGCTGAATAATTCCTTTTTATTAAAACAAATCAAAGAGAAAAGACCGGATTTAAATCCTTTTCATTTTCTGCTGAACTTTCTCGGCCTCACCGTTTTTCCTTTTGTGGGAAAACCCATTTTGCAGTCATTTGATTTGATGAACGACTCGGAATTCCAAAAATTTGTGGAAGAAAGAAAGACGCTGGTTCCCATGTGGATTAAAATGATGCTGAACGGTTGAACCGACAATTTTAAATAAAGAATTAAAATTCTCATTTTTTCGTGCTTTTAACGGCTAAAAAATTTTAAAAATGAAATCGTTAAAATACCTCTTTTTACTCGTCTTTTTTTCCGGTTACTCGCAAAGGCTGACTTTAGAAGAAGCGCAGTCACTGGCGAAGCAAAATTATCCGCTCATCAAAAGGCACGATTTGATTACCAAAACACGCGATTACAGTCTTCAAAATGCTTCGAAAGCCTGGTTGCCCCAAATTCAGGTTATAGCACACGCAACATATCAAAATGATGTCATCCAGTTTCCTTTTCAGCTACCGAATATTTCTGTGGAACCGCTCAGCAAAGACCAGTATAAAATCTACGCCGATATTCAGCAAACCATTTATGGCGGCGGAACTATTGCCACGCAGAAAAAAATTGCGACCATTTCTTCTGAAATAGAATCCCAGAAAACAGAAGTGGAAACCGATCAGATGGAAATGCAGATTAACCAGATTTATTTTGGAATTCTCCAAACTGCGGAGCAAATCAAACAAACTGAATTAACAAAATCTGATTTGTTAAATGGCCTGAAAAAAGCCGAAGCGCAGCTTGAAAACGGCGTTATTTACCGCAGCAATATCGACGTTTTAAAAGCACAGCTCGTGAATCTAGACCAAAAAATGGTGGAATTGCAAGCGACGAAAAAAACTTTTGAGCAACTGCTGTCGCTCTTTCTCCAAAAAAATATTGATGAAAATACGGTTTTGGTTAAGCCGGAAAAAATACTGATTCAAGACCGAAATAACCGCGCCGAACTGAAACTTTTCGATTTGCGGAAAGCGGCATTAGAATATCAGAAAGCAAATATAAATTCGAAAAATTTGCCCAAAATAGGCGCTTTTTTTCAGGGCGGCTACGGAAAACCGGGCTTCAACATGCTGAAAAATGAGTTCGATGTTTTTTACATCGGTGGTTTGCGCCTGAATATTCCGATTTCCGGTTTTTACACCAAAAAAAACGATTTGGCTTTGGTGGAAACCCAACAGCAGGAAATTGAAATTCAAAAAGAAAACTTTCTCTTTAATCAACAGTTTCAAACGCTTCAAAATAACGTGGAGCTGGAAAAAATCCAGCAACTTTTAGGCAAAGACGACGAGCTAATCACCTTGCGCGAAAGCATCGCAAAAGCAGCATTAGCACAACTTGAAAATGGCGTAATCACAACCAGCGATTATCTCCGCGAAATAAATGAACTCGACCGTGCAAAAAACCAGAAAATCCTCCACGAAATGCAGTTTCTGCTGACTCAATATAATCTGAAAGCGCAATTGAACCAAGAGTGAGGGGAAGGATGGAGGATGGAGGATGAAGGATGGAGAATGAAAGTTGAGAGTTGACAATTGAGAGTTGACAATTGACAATACCCATTATAACCTCAGAACTATCAACTGTCAACTAATACCGATCACTGAACAATAATTATAAAAACTTAACAATGAAAAAATTGGCCGCTTTTTCTCTGTTTTTTTTCCTTTTTGCCTGCCAGAATTCCGCAGACACTTACGATGCTTCCGGAACTTTCGAAGCAGATGAAATCCTGGTTACCGCAAAAGCGACCGGCACCATTTTAAGCTTAAACGTGGAAGAAGGCCAGAACCTAGAAAATAATGAAAAAGTGGGCGAAATAGACCAAAAAAATGTAGAACTGCAAAAGGAACAAATTGTAGCCAGTCTTGATGCCATCAATCAGAAAACCAATTCTGCGCTGCCGCAAATTGAAGTTTTGCAATCACAAATTTCCGGGCAGTCTGCAAATATTTCTGTTTTACAGGAACAGCTTCAAAACGCGGTTCGCGAGCGCAACAGAACCGCAAATTTGGTCGCAAAAGATGCCGCCACAAAAAAACAACTCGATGATGCCAACGGTCAGGTGCAAGTTCTGCAAAAGCAAATTTCTGCCGCGCAAAGTCAGCGGAATGTTTTACAGCAACAAATTTCCGCAGCGAAAGAAAATGTTTCCATCCAAAACCGCGCAATTTTAAGCGAAAGAAAACCTGCGCAGAAAAAGGTAGAGCAAATTGAGGAACAGCTTAAAAACAACGAGATTATCAGCCCGATTTCGGGAATGGTTTTAACAAAATATTTGAACGAAGGAGAATTTGCAGTAATAGGCAAACCGATTTTTAAAATGGCAAATCTGGATGAAATGACTTTAAAAACTTTCGTCACGGGCGATCAGCTTGCGCAAATAAAAATTGGTCAGCAGGTAAAAGTTCTGATTGATGCGGGCGACGAAAAAACCCGGGAATTAGCCGGAAAAATTTACTGGATCAGCTCCAAAGCAGAGTTTACTCCGAAAACCATCCAAACCAAAAACGAAAGAGCAAATTTGGTCTACGCCGTAAAAATTCACGTCAAAAACGATGGATTTTTGAAAATTGGCATGTACGCCGATGTAAAATTTTAATATTTTTTCCCGCGACGTTCCTAATTTTCACCTTCAACTGTCAACTGTCAACCATCAACTAAAATGAACTCGCTCACCGTCGAAAATCTCACAAAAACCTACGGGAAAGGCAAAGAAAAAGTTCTTGCCGTGGACGACGTGAGCTTTGAGGTAAAATGCGGTGAAATCTTCGGACTGATCGGTCCCGACGGTGCTGGAAAAACTTCAATTTTCCGCATGCTGACCACACTTCTTCTACCCGATTCCGGCTCCGCGACCATTGAAAATTTTGATATGGTGAAAAATTACGCTGAAATTCGAAAAATTTTGGGCTATATGCCGGGAAAATTTTCGCTTTATCAGGATTTGACAATTGAGGAAAATCTGTACTTTTTTGCCAGTATTTTTAATACGACTGTCGCGGAAAACTATGATTTAATTAAAGAAATTTACGTTCAGATCGAACCTTTTAAAGACCGTCGGGCCGGTAAATTATCGGGCGGCATGAAGCAGAAACTGGCGCTCTGCTGCGCTTTAATTCATCAGCCGAAAGTTTTGTTTCTGGATGAACCCACAACCGGCGTGGATCCTGTTTCCCGAAAAGAATTCTGGGAAATGCTGAAACGTTTGAAATCTCGCGGTATCACCATCGTCGTCGCGACGCCTTATATGGACGAAGCGGCACTGTGCGACCGAATCGCGCTCATGCAAAACGGGAAAATTCTTTCCATTGAAACACCGGAAAATATCAGCCGGGATTTTCCGTATCTGATTTTTGAGATAAAAGCTGGCAGAACGTCGCGGGTTTTGCAGGCGCTGGAAAACTTTAAACACAAAAAAAATGTTTATGCATATGGTGAATTTGTGCATTTAATTACTGATAAAAACGAAAATGTCAGACCTGAAAATGTAAAAGAATATTTGCAAAATGAGGGTTTTGAAAATATCGAAATTAAGCTCGTTCAGGCCAGCATTGAAGACAGTTTCATCTATTTACTCTCGAACTAAAAATGAATACTGAATTCCAAAATATCGCCATTAAAGCGGAAAATTTAACCAAAACCTTTGGGAATTTTACCGCGGTTGACCACATCAGTTTCGAGGTGAAAAAAGGTGAAATTTTCGGATTTCTCGGTGCAAATGGCGCAGGAAAAACCACTGCCATACAACTGCTCTGTGGACTTTCAATCCCCAGCTCCGGAAGTGCAACAATCGCTGGATTTGATGTTTACCGCGAAACTGAAAAAATCAAAAAAAATATTGGTTATATGTGCCAAAAATTTTCGCTTTACGGAAATTTAACCGTCTGGGAAAACCTCAACTTTTTTGGCGGGATTTATGGCATTTCCAGGGGAAATTTAAAAACCAAAGGCGCCGAACTTCTGGAAAAAATTGGGCTGGAACACGAAAAAAATAAACTGGTCTCGGAACTTCCTTTGGGCTGGAAACAAAAACTGGCATTTTCTGTCGCTGTTTTTCACGAACCACAAATTGTTTTTTTGGATGAACCCACCGGCGGCGTAGATCCTGTAACCCGACGCCAGTTTTGGAAAATGATTTACGAGGCCTCCGACCGCGGAATTACCGTTTTTGTAACGACGCATTACATGGATGAAGCGGAATATTGCGAACGCGTTTCAATCATGTTGGATGGCAAAATTGCAGCCTTGGATACTCCATCAAACTTAAAAAAAGACTTCAATGCCGAAAATATGGATGATGTTTTTTATGAAATAGCGCGTGGAGCTAAAAGAATGGACAATTGAGAGTTGACAATTGACAATTTAAAAAATTATGAGATTATGCGAAATAATATGGTGGCTGAAAAATCAATTACTTTTTCAATTCGGCTAATCAAAATTTATAAAATTTTAGCTCAGGAAAGAAAGGATTTTATTCTTTCCAAGCAACTATTGCGAAGCGGAACCGCGATCGGAGCGCTGATTCGGGAAGCTGAACACGGTCAGTCTAAAGCTGATTTTTTAAACAAAATGAATATTGCATTGAAGGAAGCAAATGAAACAGATTATTGGCTACTTCTACTCTACAAGGGCAAATATTTAACTGAAAAAGAATATAATTCAATCAATGCCGACTGTTCGGAGCTGTTAAAAATGCTTATAAAAATCGTAAAAACCACCAAAGAAAATCTTGGCAGAACATAACTGTCAATCGTCCACTATCAACTGTCAACCTAAGAAATGAAGCAATTATTGCCTTTTGTAAAAAAAGAATTCTGGCACGTCTTGCGTGACAGAAGGACTTTGCTGCTTCTTTTCGGCATGCCGGTCGTGCAGATTTTGCTTTTCGGATTTGCGCTAAGTACCGAGGTAAAAAACACGAAGATTGGGATTTTGGATCAGGACAAATCGCAAAATTCCATCGAATTAACGGCGACAATTAATCAAAATCAATATTTCGAAATTGAGCAAAATTTAAGTTCAATTTCGGAGGCAGAAGATGCTTTTAAAGACGGAAAAATCAAAATTATACTCGTTATTCCGGCCGATTTTTCCCAAAATATGGAGAGCGGAAACAAAGCGCCGTTACAACTGATCTCCGACGGAATCGACCTAAACCTCGCAAACCAAACCTACAATTTCCTCTCAAACATCATTCTGGATTTTTACATCCAAAAAACATTTCAGCAAAATATGGGCATTCAGCCGGAAATCCACATGCTGTACAATCCGCAGCTCAAAGGCGCGCCCAACTTTGTTCCCGGCGTTATGGCGTTCATCCTTTTAATTATCTGCGTTTTAATGACCGCAATCGCCATCGTGCGGGAAAAAGAATCCGGCACGCTGGAGGTTCTGCTCGCTTCCCCCATGAAACCGAACATTATGATTTTAGCGAAGGCCATTCCCTATTTTATTTTATCGATGGTCATTCTAATTTCGATCCTTATTTTAAGCGTCACCGTTTTAGATTTACCAATCAAAGGAAACCTGCTTTTACTTTTCGCAATCAGCATTATTTTCATTATCACCAACCTTTTAATTGGAATCGTGATTTCAATCCTCACGGAAACGCAGCAAACCGCGATGCTTATTTCCCTGGTCGGCACCATGCTTCCGACACTCATGCTCAGCGGATTTATGTTTCCGGTAGAAAATATGCCGCTGATGCTGCAAATCATCAGCAACATCATCCCCGCAAAATGGTATTACGAAATCGTGAAAAATATTATGATTAAAGGAACCGGCCTGGAAATCGTCTGGAAGCACATTCTCGTACTTCTGGGAATGATGACGGTTTTATTTTTCGTCGCAGTCAAGAAATTTAAAATGCGGTTAGAATAAATTATGGCAGACATTTCCGCCCTCCACTCCCGCTTTTTTGCCCTTAAAAAGACCATTTTTTTGAAAATTTCCGTAGGGCAAAAAGAGCTCCGTTCAGGTCGGGCTGCAGATTTCGGTTACATCAATTTTCGTATTTAGAATTAAAAAAATGTTCAGAACACTACGCATATTAATCAAAAAAGAATTCCTGCAGATTTTCAGGAACAAATCGATTTTGGCAATAATATTCGTTATGCCAGTCATTCAGCTTGTGATTTTGCCATTAGCCGCGAATTACGAAATAAAAGATATAAAAATCGCGGTTGTAGACCACGACAAAACCACAGAATCGCGCGAATTGCTGTGGAAAATGACGGCTTCGGGTTACTTTAAAATCGTGCATTACGGCGAAAATTATTCAAAAGCGTATCAGGAAATCGAAAAAGACAAAGCAGATTTAATCATTGAAATCCCCAACAATTTCGAAAAAGATTTGGTTCGAGAAAATTCAGAAAAAGTTTTAATTGCCATCAACGCGATCAACGGAACGAAAGCCGGACTTTCTGCCAGCTATTTGGCACAAATTCTTCAAAATTACAACCGGCAAATTCAACTCAAAATGGCACCGGAGCTCGAAAGCGCGCAAGAAATTTCAGGCCTGAAAATCGTTCCCAACTTTTGGTTTAATCCAAATTACAACTACCTGCTTTCGCTTGTTCCCGGAATTTTAGCTTTTCTCGTCACTTTAATAACAAGTTATTTGGCGGCTTTAAACATCGTTCAGGAAACAGAAATCGGAACCATCGAACAGATTAATGTTTCGCCCATCAAAAAACGCGACTTCATTTTAGGCAAACTGATTCCATTTTGGATTTTAGCGATGGTTGCTTTCACCATCGGACTTTTGGTTACTATTTTCATATATAAAATCGAGATGCAGGGCAGTTTTCTACTGCTTTACGGCTTTATTTCTGTATATCTCGTCGCGATTTTAGGTATTGGACTTTTGGTTTCCGTTTACAGCGAAACCCAACAACAGGCGATGTTTATGGTGTTTTTCTTTATGATGATTTTCGTGCTGATGAGCGGACTTTTTACACCAATCGAAAGTATGGAAGATTGGGCAAAATTCATCGCTTATGCAAATCCCGTAACGTATGGCGTGGAAGGTGTTCGTTTGATTATGCTGAAAAACAGTGGTTTTAAAGATCTTGTACCGCATTTTGCTTTTATTTTAGGGCTGGGAATTGTGGTTATCACCTGGGCGGTTTTGCGTTACCGGAAAACCAACTAAAGTGTAATAAAATCAAATAATATAACTAACTTTAAGAAACCATCATGAAACGAATTATACTTCTCATTTTCCTTTTGCTTTTCGGCGCTGTTACGCTGTTCATGAGCAGTTCCGTACTTTTCGACTGGTTCGGTATCCGCGAAAAAGAAGGAAATTTTGTAACGCTGATCGTCTGGGCAAATTTGATCTGCGGTGTACTTTATTTAATAGCAGCTTTTGGAATTTTAAAAGCAAAAAAATGGGCAAAAGACCCGCTAATTTCTGCCTTAATTATTCTCGTCATCGCTTTTATTTTTCTCTTTCTCCACATCAATAATGGTGGACTTTACGAAACCAAAACCATCGGTGCCATGACTTTTCGAATCGCAGTTACGGCGCTGTTACTTTTCACAACTATTAAAATTTCAAAAAAATGAAAAAAGTAATCCTATCAGCACTTTTAGGGCTGGCAGTCATCGTTTCCTGCGAGAAAAAAAACGAAACGGCAACAACGGAGAATTCTGAAATGCATGCAGAACACGCTGAAAGTGAAAAAAATGCCACAGAAGCAGCCGAAAAATCTGATGATCACGACGAAACTGCCGATCTCACGCTTGACAACGGCAAAAAATGGGTCGTGAACGAAGAAATGAAACCGTATGTGGCAGAAATGGAAGACCAGCTGGAACAGTACAAACCCGAAAGCGACGATTACAAGCTGCTTGCGGCCAATTTAATTGCTTCCAATGACAACCTGGTAAAAAGCTGCACCATGACAGGAAAATCGCACGACGTCCTGCATGTTTGGCTCACCGATCACATTAAAGAACTTAAAAAACTGCAAAATGCGCCCAACCGCGAAGAAGCCAATGATAAAGTAAAAGAACTGAAAGAATCGATGGCGGAATACCACGAATATTTCAACTAAGCCGGCGAATTCCTTCAATATAAAACCTCCTTAACCGGAGGTTTTATAATGTTTGATCAATTTTAATTTCGTGCCGCCGATTCTCTTTTCCAGGTTTGCGACCAAAGTCTGGTTGTGTAAAAACCAGCCCGCAGCAAGTCCAATGAGGCTGCCGATCACGGTGTCCAGAATTCAGGCCCCCATCAGCTCATTAACACCGATGGTCATTCCTGCCGAATTTTCCGCCAAAAATATGGTTAAAGGCGTTATGAAAATAACCGCCAAACCGTAATTGCGCACAATAATCAGCTCCACAATAAACTGCAAACCTGCGATGATAAAAGCCAAAGCCAACCCGAGTGGTTCCAAAATAAGAATCAGCCAGGTAAGTCCCATTCCGATAAAAGTTCCTACAATCCGATGCAGATTCCGCTCTTTGGTATGCAGCAAATCTTTCCCCTGAATGATTGCCAAGGCGGAAACCGGAATCCAGTATGCACTTTTCATTTCGAAAATATTGGCAATGAAAAGGGCAAAAAACATGGAAATGCCTATCAGCAGACTTTCGACAATGTGCGTATATCTTTTCTTTCGCAGGACTCTCCGAACGCGTGGCGGATCCACTTTCTTCGCGATAAAAACCGAGTAAAAAAAAGCCAGCAGCACCGAAAGAAAAGCGCCCATCGAAACTACACCGACACGTGCCGGAATGTCATCCAAATCAAATGGCAGAGAAATGGCAATTGCGCCAAGCATGATTAAAAAGAAGTTTCGTGGCGGCGGAATATCGAAGTAAGACGTGATTAAATGTGCCAGAAAAGCAATTAAACCCAAAGCCAAAGCGCTGACATAAGGATTAAAACTTAAAATGTTTCCCATGGCAAAAGCAACGGTAAAACCAAAAGCGCAAATGCAGAGATGAACCATTCTTTTTGCCAGCGGCGCTTGCGTAAAATACAGGATTACCAAAGCTCCGATGCTCGCCAGATTTCCGTACGCAGGTTTTCCAAAATACCAGCCGACAGCAGGCAAATTCCGATGCAAATGCCCGCCAGAAAAGGAAAATGCCAAAGTCTTTCGGTTTTTTTTATTTCCAGCAAAGATTTTACGCGACTCGTTAACTGGTGCCGGATTTTCATTTTGGTTTTTCAAAAGTTTTTGCTTCTTCCCACAATTCATCCATTTTTTTCAGCGATAAATCGGCTAAATTTTGCTCTTTTTCCAAAGCTAAATTTTCCATTTTCTGAAATCGGGTAATGAATTTATTGTTGGTTCTTTCCAGCGCAGAATCCGGATTGATGCCTAGAATTCGCGCATAGTTTACGAGGGAGAAAAAAATATCGCCCAATTCGTCCTCTTTTTTTGAAATTTCCGTTTCCGCGTGAAATTCGCTCAGCTCCTCTTCCACTTTTTTCCAGGCGTCTTCAGCGTTCGCAAATTCAAAACCAATTCCTTTTACTTTATCCTGAATTCTGTAGGCCTTAATTAAACTTGGCGTACCTTTCGTCACCCCGGAAAGCACCGATTTATTTCCTTCTTTAAGCTTCAGTTTTTCCCAGTTTTGCTTGACTTCCTCTTCATCCTGAACTTCAACATCACCGTAAATATGCGGATGACGGAAAATGAGTTTTTCATTCAAAGAATTGATGACATCCGCGATATCAAAACTCTTTTTTTCGGAACCGATTTTCGCATAAAAAACCAAATGCAGCAGCACGTCGCCGAGTTCTTTTTTAATTTCGGGTAAATTTTCCGTAAGCAAAGCATCGGAAAGTTCGTAAACTTCCTCCAAGGTTAAATGCCTTAAACTCTGCAAAGTTTGCTTTTGATCCCACGGGCACTTTTCCCGCAAATCATCCATAATATCGAGTAATCTGCCGAAAGCTTCGAGTTTTTCTTGTCTGGAATTCATGTTGTGAAAAAAAATTGGAGTTTAAAGGAAGGAGTATTAAAGATAACAAAAAACCTTGTCAAATTGACAAGGTAATTTTTCAGTAAAAACAGGAATTTATCCCATTTTTCGGTGTGTACTGTTCGGCGCTGATTTCGCGGAAGAGCTTGCTGCTTTCACTTTCGGTGTGGTGGTTTTTTCCTTTTTGGGAGCCGCTTTTTTAGCTTCGGCTTTTTCGGTTTTCACCTCGTTTTCCGCCGGAGCTTCTGCGTCAGTTTCTGCTTTCACAAAGCTTTCTGGTGTGATGTATCCCGATTTGTGAAGGATGTTGTACCACTGCGCCAATTTTTTCATGTCCGAAACATACACTCTTTCAGTATCGTAATTCGGTAAAGATTTAGCCATTAATTCTTTCAATTCCGCTTCAGAAGATTTGTGGGAAATGGTTTCTTTATAATCTTCGTTTTTCGCCAAATTTTCGAAAACTTCGAACAATGGAACTTCGTTATCGAAAGTAAACATCGCGATATTGTCCAACAGGCTCACTTGTGAAGAATTAGAAATGCTGGCTTTTTTCTTGGTAAGCACATCTTCTACGATAAAGCCGCTTTTCAACTGCGAAATTAGCTTGTAAAGTCCTGGTTTTCCGGAAATTGAAATTATTTTCTCTAACTGCATCTGTTTATTTTTTTTTATAATTTAAGTCTTATTTTGTTCGAATTTTACTTTGGGAAGCGCATTTTATAATTCACCGCCACGTCACCGTGCGAAATTTTCATGAGTTTTCCTTTGACTAATTTTTTCTTCAGCGCGCTGAGGTGATCAGTAAACAGAATTCCATCAATGTGGTCGTATTCATGCTGGATGACACGTGCGCGCATGTCGGAAAAAGTGTCGGTATGTTTAACGAAATTTTCGTCGAAATATTCGATTTTTATGGTTTCTTTCCGTTTTACGTCTTCACGAACGTCCGGAATTGAAAGACAGCCTTCGTTAAATTTCCACTCTTCGCCGCTTTCTTCCAAGATTTTTGCATTAATAAAAACTTTGCGGAAATCCCTTAAATCTTCAGCAATATGGGCATAATCTTCATCTTCCGCCAAAGGCGAAACATCCACCACGAAAAGCCGGATATCCAAACCAACCTGAGGCGCCGCCAAACCAATGCCGCTCGCGCTTTGCATGGTTTCAAACATATTGTCGATGAGCGTTTTCAGCTCCGGATAATCTGGAGTTATATCGTGACACATTTTTCGTAAAACGGCATCGCCAAAGGCTCTTATCGGTAAAATCATCTTTGTTTCTGTTCTAAAAAATTCTGCAATATGATGGTTGCACTTACTTTATCAATCAACCCTTTTTCCTCTCTTTTTTTCTTTGTTTTCCCACTTTGTGAAATTGCAAAAGACGCCATTTTTGAGGTAAAACGCTCATCAAACCTGGAAACTTCAATGGCTGGAAATTCGGTTTTAAACTTCTCAATGAATTTTAAAATCTCCTTTTCAACTTCATTTAAATTTCCTTTTAAATCGGTAGGAAGTCCCACCACGATTTGCTCTACCCGATTCAGGGAAAAATAATTTTTCAAAAAAGGAAAAATTTCTTTCGTCGGAACGGTTTGCAGGCCGCTTGCAATAATTTGCATATCGTCGGTAACCGCTAAACCACAGCGCGCTTTCCCGTAATCAATGGCTAAAATTTGTGACATCAGCTGCAAATTTACAAATATTTGAGTGGGCGCACAAAATTTAAAAAAATACCGCCTTAAATGGGCAAATTTTTCACTTTTACACTATTGATTTTCAGAAAATTATTTCAATTTTCATTTTCGAAAAATTTGGCTTAAAAGTTCCCAATTTTTTAATTAATTTTATTCTTTTAAAACATTAGGGAATGAAAAAACTAATACTCGTTCGTCATGCTAAAAGCGACTGGCCGGAAAACACCGATGATTTCGACCGACCATTGTCTGAAAAAGGTGAAAAAAATGCCGAAAAAATGGCAAAATTCCTGAAAGAAAACAAGATAGAAATCGATAAATTTTACTCCAGTCCCGCACTGCGCGCCTTTAAAACCTGTGAAATTTTCAATAAAGAATATCAGCTGGAAGTGGAGACTCTGCAGAAACTGTATAACGCTTCCGAAACCAATTTTGAATCGCTTATCACCGATCTTCCCGATAATTTAAATACGGTCGCCATGTTTTCGCACAACAACGGAATTTCAAATTTCGCAAACAGCATGTCGCATGACGTTTTTATGTTTCCTACTTGTGGTGTCGCGGGTTTCCAGATTGACAGCGATTCCTGGTCGGACTTTCACAGCGCCGAAAAGAAACCGATTTTCTTCTACGAACCTTCGAAAATTTAAACGAAAAAACCTCATCAAAATTGGTGAGGTTTTTTATTAAAATTCTAGCCGTTATTTTACTGTTTTTTTTCCAAATGCAAATCTTCAAAATCAAAGCTGAAATCGGTAACATCCGAAATTGGTTTTAATTTTATCGCCACGGCTTTTCCGTTTTCATCCAAATCGAAATTTACAAAAGCGTCCGCATCATAACTTCTGTCGTCCCATTTTACGATCATCACGTTTGGTGAATATGGCAATAAATCGCCTTTTAAGCGCGGCGAATTTTTACTTGCAAAACGCAGCTTTTTTCCGTCCGCAGAAATGGTGACATCGCCAAACCACGGATCGTTATACGTTCCGGTGATCTGCTCGTTTTTGATCTGGCAGTTTTTATCTTTTTTAAAGGCATCGGATTTTGCGAAAATCTCTTTTTTATCTTTAGCATAATCCGCGTTTGCTTTCGCCATTCTGTCGCCATAAGTTTGCAGCCAGTCTTTTTTCGGCATTCCTAAATAAGAATCTTTGATGGTGTTGGTGATCGTGCTGAACGCCGCACCACTTTGCTGATTAGTTAACACTACAATTCCCAGCTTCAGATCCGGAATTAGAGTAAACTGAGTCACCGTACCGATCAAACCGCCGGTGTGATACACCTGCTTATGACCCTTCACGTCTGTTAAGAACCAGCCTAAACCATAACCTGCAAAATTGCTGTCGTACGGATTTTTCAGCGCCACGGGCGTAGAAATCTGTAGATTCCATAACTGCTGGATTTGCTTATCGGAAACCAGTTTTTTTCCGTCTTTGGTGGTGAAGCCTTTCATCAGAAATTCAGCCCAGGTCGTCATATCTTTGATATTGCTGATGATTCCGCCCGCCGCGTTTGCAGTTTCGTTCCAGTCGTGCGGCACAGCAACTGCTTTTCCGTCCACCGGCGCGTGCGCTTCAATGATGTTGGAAACTCCCGCAGCTTTTGCACGGTTATAACTACCAAAACTTGAAGTCATTCCGACAGGCTTCAAAATTCTTTGCTCGATAAATTCAGCCCAGGAAAGTCCGCTCACACGGTGGATTACCTCGCCTGCCACGATAAACATGATATTGTTGTAATCTAAAGTGGTGCGGAAAGGATTTTCCGGCTTCAGATATCTTACATTATGAATAATATCGTTCACGGTTAAACTTCCGCCTTCCGGGAAAAACATCAAATCGCCCTGACCTAAACCTAAGCCTGCGCGGTGCGTAATTAAATCTTTAATGGTGACATTTTGCGTCACATACGGATCATACATTTGGAATTCCGGAATGTATTTGGTCACTTTATCATCGAAATTCAGTTTTCCTTCATCCGCCAAAATTGCCAGCGCCGTCGCTGTAAAACCTTTACTGTTGGAAGCTATTCCGACCAAAGTTTCGTCGGTCATTTTCTCTTTTGAGGTTAAAGATCTCACACCAAAACCTTTGGAGTAAATAACTTTTCCATCTTTCACCACGCCCACGGAAATCCCCGGAACGTCGAAGGTCTTTAAAGTATTTTGGATGAGCTCATCCAGCTTTTTTTCTTCCACCTGAGAAAAGGCAAAGAAGGAAATGAGCAGTAGAAAAAGTGAAAATTTTGCTTTCATAGCAGGATATTTTTTGTTTTAAATGATTGTAATCGACATCAATTTTATTCGAGAAAAATTCGCCGTTAAAAGCGGTTTTTTTTCAAGTTTCCCAAAGATAGAAAATTTATAAATGCTGAAAGCGGCGTGGCACGGAAATCTCTGTTGGTTTTTCTTTTAAAATATTAACTTTGTGCAACAACTAAAATACATGGAAACTAAGAAAGAATTTTTTCTGGAGTGTTACAAGCTCGGCATCATTAAATTTGGGAAATTTACCCTGAAATCTGGTATTGAAAGCCCTTTTTATGTGGATTTACGACCGCTCGCGTCGGATCCGAAAATTCTGAAATCACTTGCCAATTATCTTTTGGATATGCTTCCGCTGGATAATTTCGATGTGATTTGTGGTGTTCCATACGCAGCTTTACCAATGGCTACAGCAATGTCTTTGGAAAGCTATATCCCATTGATTATCAAAAGAAAAGAAGCCAAACAACACGGTACCAAAAAACTGATTGAAGGAATTTATACCAAAGGTCAAAACTGTCTTTTGGTGGAAGATGTCATCACTTCCGGTGCTTCTTTGCTGGAAACCATTCCGGAAATTGAAAATGAAGGCATCACCGTTTCCGATATTATTGTGGTGCTCGACCGTCAGCAAGGTGGAAAAGAACTTCTGGAAAGCAAAGGTTACCGCGTGCACACGCTTTTCACCATTTCTGAAGTTTGCAAAATGTTGCGCTCCGAAGGTCATATTGATGACGACGAAGTGCTGAGAATAAATGATTTTCTGCACGGAAATAAAGTAAAATTCGAGGAAGAAAAAAGGCTTTCTTATGAGCAGAAATTAGAGATTTGTGAACATTCTGTAGCGCAGAAAATTTTACAGATTTCACTCGAAAAAAAATCAAATCTTATTGTTTCCGCAGATGTTACCACAACGCAGGAACTGCACGATTTAGCAGAAAAAGTCGGACCGCATATCGTGGCACTGAAAACGCATATTGATATTATTTTGGATTTTGATGCAGATGAAACCATTTTAAAATTAAAGGATATTGCTACCAAACACAATTTCCTTTTGATGGAAGACCGAAAGTTTGCGGACATCGGTAATACGCAGGAACTGCAGTTTGCGTATGGGACTTTTAAAATCTCGAACTGGGCAGATCTCGTGACCGCGCAGGTTATTGCGGGGTATGATTCGCTCGACTGTTTCCGAAATGTGGGCGTTGTTGCCATTCTTGGAATGTCATCGAAAGGAACTTTAACCGACCAAAATTATCAGGATGAAGCCACCAAAATTGCGGTGGCGCACCCGAATGTTTTTGGTGGAGTTTCTCAAAGAAAAATTCCAAACGAATTGCTGCTTTTCACGCCGGGCATCAACATCAACACAGCCGGCGATGGCAAAGGCCAGCAATACAATACGCCAGAACACGCTTTCCGAAATCTGAAAACCGATTTTATCATCGTGGGACGCGGAATTTATAAAGCTGATGACACAGAAATGGCAGCTTTGCATTATAAAATTGCCGGCTGGAAAGCGTATAGAGAATCTTTATAAAATCGAAAAAAATAGTAAAAGAAGGCTGAAAAATTTAAAAACATTCAGCCTTTCTTCATTTTTATAAATGACTTAAAAACCTGAAAGTTGTCTAATTTAATTTTACTTTTTGTCTGTCTTTTCCTCGGAATTTTTCTGAGAAAGCTGAAACTTTTCCCGGAAAACGGCCACGTTGCACTGAACGCTTTTGTGGTAAACATTTCGCTTTCCGCGCTGTCGCTGTATTATATTCCGAAAATTGTGCTCAATTACCAGGTAATTTTTCCGGTGTTGGTGCCGTGGTTAAACATTTTGCTGGCGCTATTGTTTTTCAGCATTCTCGGTAAAAAATTGGGCTGGTCTAAATCCTTAATTGGTGCTTTAATTTTATGCGCAGGTTTCAGCAATACTTCGTTTGTTGGAATTCCCGTAATTCAGGCGCTATATGGTGAAGGCGGAATTAAAACAGTGATGCTGGTGGACCAACCCGGTTCATTTGTGGCACTTTCAACGCTCGGTATTACTATAGCAAATGTGTATTCCGGCGGTAAAAGTTCTGCTGTACAACTCGTTCAGAAAGTCCTGAAATTTCCGCCTTTTATTGCCTTTTCAATTGCGGTAATTTTAAATATTTTTAATGTAAATATTCCGCTTCAAATCGATGAAGTTTTTGCAAAATTAGGCGCCACGACAGTTCCACTGGCGTTGGTTTCCGTGGGAAGTCAGCTGCGTTGGCAGAAACTGGATGCGGAAGCAAAGCCGCTCTTTTTCGGACTTTTATTTAAACTTCTGCTTTTTCCAGCGTTTATTTTCATCCTTTATTTTTTGGTTTTAAAACAGCGCGGCGAGATGATTGAAATTTCTTTTCTGGAATCCGCCATGGGCCCGATGGTTACGGCAGCAATCATCGCCGCAGCGCACAAACTGGAACCTAAACTTTGCAACCTCATGCTCGGCATCGGCATTCCGCTGTCGTTTGTAACGTTAGCGTTCTGGTATTTCGTTCTGCATTTTTCAGTCTTCAGGTAAATCATCTTACCTTAGGTCAATCCGCATTGGATTTACGATGCTTATCTTTGTGTGATTAAAGACAAAAATTATGAAAGTAGATATTTGGAGTGACATTAGATGTCCGTTTTGTTATGTTGGCAAAAAGAATTTCGAGAATGCTTTGGCAAATTTTCCGAATAAAGATCATATTCAGGTGACCTGGCACAGTTTTCAGCTCGATCCGAATTTGAAAACGCAGCCCGAGAAAAATTCGCTGGAATATTTTTCGGAAGCAAAAGGTGTTTCCGAGGAGCGCGCGAAAGAAATGTATGCGCACGTTTATAAAGCTGGAAAAGAGGCCGGGATCGATTTCAATTTTGATCATCAGAAAGTGGCGAATTCTTACCGCGGCCATTTGTTGCTGAAACTTGCTGAAAGCAAAGGTTTAGCAAATGAAGCTGAAGAAGCGCTTTTCAAAGCACAACTTGTGGACGGAAAAAATATCGATGATGAAGCCACTTTAATTGAGATCGGGAAATCACTTTCGTTAGGTGAAGATGAAATTAAAGCTGCGCTTACTTCTGATGAATTTGGTCACGCGGTTGCTCAGGATATCATGCAGGCGCGGCAAATAGGAATCAGCGGTGTGCCTTTTTTCGTTATTAATGATAAATATGGTGTTTCCGGAGCCCAACCAACGCCGGTATTTGCTGAGGTGTTAGAAAAATCCTGGCAGGAATTCGCCGAAGGCGACAAAGGTTTGAAAATCATTCACGAAGGTGAAAACTGCGATATCGACGGAAATTGCGACTAAATTATCGGCACAAAAAATTTAGTTAAATAAAACGTCTGAAACTTTTCAGGCGTTTTTTTATTTTTTTGCCGTTTTAAGGGCAAATTTTTTGGAAAGGAAGTTGCATTCATTCAGCGAAAAATAGTACCATGAGCCGAGGTTTTGTAAAAGAAGATGATCAGGAAGAAATTCCTTTAGTTCCGCCCAGAGCTGATTTGCCGGCGGGCACGGAAAATTTCGTCACCGAAAACGGGATGAAAGCACTTTTAGCAGAAAAGGAAAATTTGCTCGCCGAGCAGGAAAAATTAGACGCGTCGCAGGAAAAAGAATATCGCATTGCTTTTAACCATATTAACGCAAAACTTCAGCTGCTGAATGAAAGAATTGCTTCTGCCAAAATCATTGATTCTAGCAAATTGCCGCAAGACGAAGTGCATTTCGGAGCGACGGTCACCTTCAAAAATTCGGAAAAGAAAACCCAAACTTTTCAAATTGTCGGCGTCGATGAAGCCAACGTTTCTAAAGGTAAAATTTCTTTTACCACCCCTTTAGCTAAAGCTTTGATGCTTAAGAAAGCCGGTGAAAAAGCCACCCTGAAATTAGCAGACAGAGAAAATATTTTCGAAATTTTAGAAATAAAATACGTTTAGGCGCTGAAATTGCGTTTAGCATTTCGCTTTGTTTATCTTAAAGTATCGGCTTGGCAAAATCAAAAAAAATGCTGTTTAAGCGGCAAATTTTTGAACTGAGAAGCGCGGCCACCTTAAAAAAAACATCGTTATATTTGACGCACTTTTATAAATGAAAAGATATTTCTTTGCTTCTTTTTTCCTGATTTTTTTTGCTGAAGTTTGCGCCCAGCAGGACAGTATATCTATTTCTGCCACGCTTTCGGCGGACCAAAAAGAAATGTACGTGGAGCAAAGTTTGGTGTATTATAACACCACCGATTTTCCGCAGGATAAAATAAAACTGCTGAACTGGAGCGCCGCTTATAAAAACCGCGACACGCCGCTGCTGAAACGCACCATGGAAGACCGCAAAAATGATCTTTATTTTGCCTCAAAATACGAACTGGCGTCTGTAGAAAACCTAAAAATTAACCTGGACGGTAATTCGCTGGAACCGAATTCGCGGGAGGAAAATATTTTCATCCCTTTAGACCAAACATTACAACCCGGCGAAAGTAAAAAGTTAACTTTAAACTACAAAATTAACCTGCCCAATTCTCAGTTTACCGGCTACGGCACGCTGTATGGTGACACCCATTTTAAATATTTTTTCGTGGTTCCCGATGGTTTTGAAGATGAAAACCAAACGCCGAAATATTACCGCGGCATCGAGGAAAACCAAAGTCCCGGAAATTACTGGAAAGTTCAGTTTAATTTGCCCGCGGAGGTGAATGTAAAAAGCAATCTAACGCAGGAAAACGCCACCACTTTTAGCGGAAACCTGCCCGTAGACCCTGAATTTTTTCTGTCTAAAAGTGCCACAGATTTGCTGATGACCGAAATTGACGGACAGCATATTACGGTTCAGCTCGGTTATACTGTGCCGGAAGATGAAAAAAAAGCGCTGGAATTTTTCCTGCCTTTGCACCTTGCCTTTATCAAAAATAAAACGGGTTTTCTGCCGGATAAGCTTTTCATCAGCGAAAAATTCCGCCGGGACGAAAATTTTGTGGGCATTGATGACGTAAATTTTTGGAAATTCCATTTTCAGCTGTTTACGGATTACGAGAAAACCGACCTCACGTATTTCAGCATCATTTCCAAAGCGGTGATGCTGAACGCAGCGAAATTTGAAAAAAATGATGATCACTGGCTGACCAATGGTTTAAAATCTTATCTGGAAATCCAGTATTTGCACCAATATTACAAGGACCGAAAGCTGCTGGGAGACTTGCCGGAAAATGCGAAAATTTTGGGCATTAAACCGCTAAAATTTTTCCATGCTTCGGAGTTGAAACTTACGGAACGCTATGGGCTGGCGTACCAATATATGGTGACGCAAAATCTGGATCAAAAGATTGGGGAAAAATTTGCCAAGCTCAGCAACTTTAATGCAACAGCGATCAGCCATTTCGAAACGGGCAGCTTATTTTCTTTTTTGGCAGAAAAAATGGGCCAGGAACGTTTTGCCCAATTCTTACAGAATTATTTGGCTGAAAATAGAGGAAAGCACGTGGACAAGCAGATTTTTCTGGATAAATTGACTTTAGCTTCGGGTTACTCCGCGGATTTTCTGGACCAGTTCATTCAGCATAAAAATCGAGTGAATTTTCGACTAAAAAGATACCGGAAAGTAGGTGAAGATTTTCAGGTTAAAGTGTCGAAAAACACGGTGATGACCATTCCGTTTAAAATAGAAACCGAAGAAAAATCGGGCACCAGCAAGACTTTTTGGTTTGATACCGACGATACAAGGAAAACCGTTCAGTACAATATTCCACAGTCGAATGCGGAAAAAATCATCATTAATGATGATTATATTTTTCCCGAAAAAAACTTTCGCGACAATTATCTGTACACCAAAGGCGTTTTTGCGAACACCAAAAAGATTAAACTAAAACTGCTGAAAGATATCCCGAATCCGGAATTTAATGAAATTTACATTACTCCGCGCCTGAACTTTAACGCGTACGACAAAGTCTTGTTTGGTATAAATGTAAAAAACACCTCGTTATTCCCCCGAAAATTTGCGTATTCATTTACCCCATACTTCAGTTCCGGTACTGGACAGCTCGCCGGTTCCAGCAGCATTGGCTACTCATTTCAGCCGGCAGAAGCATTTTACCGGAGTTTGGATTTGGGTGTTTATGCCTCGCATTTTCACTATGATTACGATTTAACCTACCGAAAGGTAGCGGCTTTCGCGAACCTGAATTTCGCCCGGAATCCACGCGAGGAAATACGAAGAGACGCGGCGTTTTCGTACACGTATCTCGAAAAAGATTTAGATCCGAATAAGCCTAATGATAAAGAGTATTCCAAATACAATTTGTGGAATGTAGGTTATGCGTTTTCGGACCGCAGTCTGATCAACGAAAAATATTTCAGCACGGGCGTGCAGTGGATGGAAGATTTTCAAAAAATCACAACGGAGGTTTCCTACCGCTATGAATATGCAAAAGATAAAAAAATAAGTCTGCGTTTTTTTGGCGGAATTTTTCTGTCGAACAATACAAAAAACAGCCTTTTTGATTACGGTATTTCTCGCGTTTCCAACTATGCGTTTTCATACGGTTTGCTCGGGCAAAGTGCGACAACCGGTGTTTTGGCCCAGCAACTTATTATCGCGGAAGGCGGTTTTAAATCTTATGTCGGAACTACCGCAAACCAGTGGATCACCACGGTGAATTCGGACACTCATGTGTGGCGCTGGTTTAATGTCTATGCGGACGCTGGAGTTTATAAGAACAAATTTGAAAATCCAAAATTTATTTGGGATTCCGGCATTAAATTAAAGGTGATTCCGGATTTTCTTGAAGTGTATTTTCCCATCCAAAGTTCATTGGGCTTCGAACCGGCATTTAAAGATTACGGCAAAAGAATACGTTTTACGTTGAGCTTAAATATTTCCGCCATCACCAGTTATCTGCGGCGCGGCTGGTTTTAAACAAAAAAAAAGCGGCTCCGAAGAACCGCTTTAGTTTTGAGCTAAAAAATTTTAGTTTTTAATAATTTTTTGTGAAACTCTTTGGCCATCTACGTCTGCAGTAACGATATACATACCTTTTGCTAAAGAAGTAACGTCAAGGCTGGTTCCGTCTGTAACAGCAGCCGATTTTACAACCTGTCCGTTTACATTTAGAATTTGCACATTAGCTTTTGCGCCGAAGAAAATCTCATTTTTCACCGTACTGTTTTTAACCAAACCGATTTTAGCACGACTTACGTCGCGCACTGCTAATGAAGACTGTGGCGTTGGTGCACCTGCTTTAAAGTCAGCCGCGTTGTTGTTGGTATCTACTCCATTTGTTCTGGAAACAGACGTCGTGTTAGACATCGCTGGAGCTGCGCCGGCACCTTCATATTGATTGGCATTCCCCGTACCGACGAAATCTAAAACGTTAGTGTCATTAGGACCTGTAACTTGAGTACCATTGCTTGCAAGAACAATTTTAAGGTTTGTTCCGCTCATATTAAAACCAGCAGTGGTATTATTACCTTCACCAAAGTTTGTAGGTATCGGAGCTACATAATCTGCCTCTAAGTCTGTTGTTCCGCCGGTTCCCGCACCTTCCTGGATAAGATAAGTTTGTCCCGGCTTCAAAGTAATATCCGGTAAAGTGTGATATTGGTTAAATGTACCTGAGGACGATGCATACTGCAAAGTCGCCCCTGACAAAGTGACTTCGCTGGTTCCAGTGTTAATGAGTTCAATAAAGTCATTCTTATAAGTGGCACCGGAGTTTCCGCCTCCACCATAGACCTCATTAATAACAATCTGTGCGTTGACAGCTGAAAAAGCTGCTACAGTTAAAAAAGTAAAGATTTTTTTCATAATAAAATAATTTAAGGTTAATATTTACAACCCGAATTTAAGAAATTTCCGGAAATAAATTTTTTCTTTAAACAAAATTTAATATGCGCAGCCTCAATATTTTATCTTTTTTACCCGACACACGGGCTTTTGTTAAAAAGAACAGCTTTATACCTTTTTCGTTTGTGCGGAACTGCTTACAATTTTAGCCGTAAATTTTCGTTATTTTTACACTTTTCTTTGCGCACTTTGATTAAAAAATTACCTGCTTTTTTGCTGTTTTTTTCTGCATTTTATCTGCTGAATGCGCAAATTTTTACGTGGACGAATCCCAACCTCCCAAAAGATTCTTTAAAAAAAGACTCAATTCTAGCCGCAAAAATTAACAAAGATGTTTTTTCAAAAGACACTTTGGACTTCATCCGGCTTCCTGCACGTACCATTATTGATGATGGCGTAATCGTGAGAAACACCAAATCACAAACGCTTGGTGATTTAAATTCCAAAGGTTCTATCATTCGGGGCATTACTTTCGGAAACAACCAGGGACAAAGCGTGCAAAGCTCCATGGATCTGCAGATTTCCGGTAAACTTTCGCCGGATGTTTCAATTTTGGCTTCGATTTCAGATCACAATTTGCCGGTTCAGGCCGATGGTTATACGCAAACTTTGGAGGAATTCGACAAAGTTTACATGCAGCTTAACATCAAACAAAATTCAATTTTGCGCGCCGGCCACTTGGATTTGACGGATGATCAAACCTTTTTCGGCCGCTACCAAAGACGAAGCATGGGCTTGCAGTTTGAAACGGCTTTTGGCAAAGAAAACAAAACTTTTACCCATTTTTCTGCCGGCGTTGCGCGCAGCGAATTTCACCGGGTTCGCTTTGAAGGTATTGAAGGAAATCAAGGTCCGTATCGCCTGAACGGTAAAAATGGAGAGCAATTTATCACCATTATTTCCGGTTCCGAACAGGTTTTCATCGATGGTATTCTGATGAAAAGAGGTGAAAGTCTGGATTATGTCATCAATTATAATACGGGCGAAATTACGTTTACAAGTTTCCGGCCGATCTTGCGTCAGAATTTCATCACCATTTCCTACAATTACACAAACCGAAATTATACTCGTTTTCTCGTCACCGGCGGCGTTCAGCATCAAAGAGAAAAGGTGAAATTTGGTTTTAACTGGTTCCTGGAAAATGACAATAAAAATGCGCCTTTGGCTTTAAATTTATCCAAAGAAGATGAAAAAATTCTTGCCGATGCGGGCAACAATCCCGATTTGATGTTTGCACCGTCGGGAACCGTTTCAGAATATGATGTGAATAAAATTCTGTATGCTTTGAAGCAGAATTCTGCGGACAATTATTACGAATTTTCTACCGATCAAAATGAAACTTTATATCAGGTTTCATTCACCAATTTTGGCGATTTTAATGGCGATTACCGCATAAAACAAACCACGAACAACGGTCGCGTTTTCGAATACGTGGGGCCACAAAACGGAAATTACCGCGCAGTGCGAAAATTACCATCACCGCAAAAATCTCAGGTTTTTTCTACCAATGCGGAACTGCAGTTAAATGACGGAAAAATTGGAGCCGATTTCTCTTTGAGCAATTTCGACATCAATCTTTTTTCTTCCAAAGATTCCGAAAAAAACCTCGGTTTTGCAGGCAAAATTTTCGGCTTTAAATCGTTTACCAAGAATTCCTGGAAAGGCACTCCAAGTTTTGAATATCAACACATCAGCTCGCAGTTTCATATTCTGGACCGCATTAATGATGTGGAATTTTCGCGCGATTTCAACCTCACGCAGGAATTTAACCAGATTACACAGGACCGACTCATTTTCAGTTTTTTAAATCAATGGAAAAACACTTCATTTCTCAATTATCAGTTGAATTACTTAAATGAAAAAAACTCCTACGAAGGCCTGAAAAATGATCTGGATTTTGGCTGGCTGAAAAATAAATTCAACATCACCGGAAAAATTTCATACCTCGATACGAAATCGGTTTTCCAGGATACAAAATTCATTCGCGGCAGCGCGCAAACCGAATTTTTGGGGCAGAAAGGCAGTTGGATTTTTGGCGCCGGAATGGAACACAATCTGAAAAAATTTAACCAAACCGATTTGCTTGATGTGACCAGTTTTCGCTGGAAAGAAATTTTCCTTCAGAAAAAAATCGGTGATTCTTCTCGGGTGAAACTTTTGAGTAAAATTTACCTGCGCGACAATGATTCTGTCCGCGCAAACCGCCTGGAAAATGTAAACCGAATTTTAGGTTTCATGGCGGAAAGTCAGCTCATTAAAAATGAAAATACGACACTAAGCGCGTTGGTGCATTACCGTAAGTTGATGAATCAGCAGCAAAATTTGCACGTGGCGTACAACCAGGATTTTATTCTCGGAAATATCACTTATCAGCAACAATTATTTAATAATGGCTTGCGTTTGCAGGCTTTTTACGAATTGGGAAATGGCCAGGAAGCACAGCGTGAATTTCAATATATTAAAGTGACAGACGCCCAGGGAATTTATAAATGGACTGATTATAACGGCGACGGCATTCAGCAGCTCGACGAGTTTGAGATTGCAGAATATGCCGATTTGGCCCAGTATATACGAATTTACACCAATACGGTAAATTATATTCCGTCGAATAAAAATAAATTGCAGCTCGCGATTTTTGTGAATCCGTCGGTGGTTTTAAATTCAGAAAACCAGTTTTTAAAACGCTGGAATTTCAATGTTTCCTTAAATTCTCAAAATTCCTATTTAAAAACGGAAAAAGCTGTGGTGCTGAATCCTTTTAAAAAAAATCAGGAACAGATTTTGAAAAATCAAAATATTTTAGCGTCTGTTCAGTTTAATCAAACCGAAAAATCCGGCTGGAACGGTAATTACCGTTTCATCGACAGTAATAATTTGATCAATGCCAATTTCAGCAATGAAGAACGCCAGCAGACGTCGCACTTCGCAAATATTGGGCACTTTTTTGGCAAAAATTTCCGGATTGACTGGGAAAATTCTTTACATCACATTCAAAATTCTTCGGAACTTTTTTCGACTAGAAACTACGAATTACAGAATTTTGAAACCAAACCAAAAGCGACTTATAAATTTACGGACGCCATTCAATCTGAAATTTCTTCCGCCTTTCGACAGAAAAAAAGAGTCGATGGTGAAGAATTTCTGCAAACTTTCGACCTCACCGGAAGCCTACAATGGGAAAGACGCAAAACGTCGGTGCGTGGAAATTTTTCCTTTATTAATAATGATTTTACGGGAAACAACTTTTCGATTGTCGGCAATCAAATGCTGGATGGTTTAAAACCCGGAAAAAACCAACTTTGGTCGCTGTTTTTTCAGCAGGCTGTAAATTCTTTTATTCAGCTCAACGTAAATTATGAAGGACGAAACTCCGGTGAAAGAACCATACACATCGGTTCGATGCAGGTGAAAGCCAGTTTTTAGAATTAAAAAATTAGCTGCTTAATCGGCATAAATTACATATTTAGCTCTGATTTTCTGAAAAGCATCGAGGTCGGCTTTCCAGCTTTCTTTAATCTCAGCAGAACTTTTTCCTGCAATAATTTGTTTTCTCAACTGCTCACTTCCGGCCAATTTATCGAAAAAAAGATTTTTCAAAAAGAAATCCTGCTGCGGATTTTTGTAGTTTTTATAAGATGCAAGCAACCACTCCAAATTGATCTTTCGCAGATCCGCAGTCGTTTCCGAAAGATTTTCGCCGTAGCATAACTTTCCGTTCAGGAACGGATCTTTTGCGCCTGGGGAAGGTTTTGGTGTGAATTTAAAAGGAAAATTTTTGGTCCATGGAGAGCCAAAAATTTGAAAAGGCAAATCGGTGCCGCGACCCACGGAAACATGCGTTCCTTCGAAAAAGCAGAAACTCGGATACAAGTTAATCGCTTTTGCATTCGGCAAATTTGGTGACGGCGGTGCGGAAATTTCATAGCGCTGTTTTTTATGATAACGCTGCATCGGTATCAGCGTATACTTTGCCTGAATTCCTTTCGTGAGCCACTTTTCGCCATTGACCATTTTTCCATATTCACCAATCGTCAAACCATAAACCACAGGAATTGGATGCATGCCGACAAAACTTTGCCATTGTGATTTTAAAACCGGTCCGTCAATGTATCCGTCGTGCGGATTTGGGCGGTCCAGGACCAGAACTTCCACATTATTTTCCGCGGCAGCTTCCATCACGTAAGTCAGCGTTGAAATATAGGTGTAAAAGCGCACGCCGACGTCCTGAATATCAAAAACAATAACATCAAGTCCTTTAAGCTGAGCCGTTGTTGGTTTTTTATTGCTGCCGTACAACGAAATTATTGGGATTCCGGTTTTGGTATCCACGCCATTTTTCACGTGTTCGCCGGCGTCAGCGTCACCACGAAAACCATGTTCAGGTGCAAAAATTGCCTGTATTTTGACCGAATTTTTCACTAAAAAATCCACTAGAAAAGTGCCGTCTTTCAGCAAACCCGTTTGGTTGGTTACGACGCCCACGGTTTTATCTTTTAGCAAAGGCAGATATAATTCCGGCCGGTCCGCGCCGGTTTTAAAGCAGTTTTTATCGATATTCTGTGCGAAGCCCATCTGGCAAAAACCAAAATAAATTAGCATAGTCAGAAGTAAATCTTTAATTTTGGTCTTTAAAATCATTTGCTTGAATTTTCCGTTATATTTCTCTAAAAAAATAGCTTTTTCCAAAGATAATAAAAATAATCTCTCACGGGTGATTGTCTTTATAGGTCGTCTCTCCGTGGCATTGGGTGTCATCGTTTCGCTGATTACGGTGTCCACAGGTTTGGGTTCTAAAAAAGCCATCAAAGAAAGAATGGCCGATTTTTCAGGGCATATTTCCATAAAATCCAAGCAGTCCAATAATTCTTATAATTCTTCGATCTTAAGCACTGAAGGACTTCAGTTTCGAAAAATCAAAGAACTTCCGGATGTTGCTTCCACCCAAAAATATGTGGCTGCAAGCGGCATTTTCCGCAATGAGCATAATTTTGCCGGAATTATTTTTAAAGGCATCGGAAAAGATTTTGACAGCGCGAGATTCAAGAAATTTCTGGTGGCCGGGAAAGTTCCACACATCACTGAAAAAGGCTTCAATAACGGAGTTTGCATTTCCGCAAAAATAGCAGGTGACCTTCATCTTAAGGTAAAAGACAGCATCGTTGCCATTTTTTCCAAGGAAAACCAAAGTCCGCTCTACCGGAAATTTGAAGTCGTAGGTATTTACAAAACCGATATCAAGCAAATTGATGATATTTTCGTCATCGGCGGCATTAACCACGCGCGGAAAATTCAGGGTATGAAGCCAACTGAAGTCGGCGGCTTTGATGTTTTTCTGAAAGACATTAATGACATTGACCTTGATGCGCCCAAAATCGATAAGCTTGTCGGCTATAAAAATTACACCGTAAAAGCCACAGAAGAATATCCGCAGATCATGGATTTTATTGCTATTTTCGATATGAATATCGCTTTAATCATCATCATAATGCTTGTTGTTGTCATCATCAACATCATCATGGTGCTTTTAATTTTAATTATCGAGCGCACCAATTCCATCGGAATGCTGAAAACTTTAGGCGCCACCAACGGGCAAATCCGCACCATTTTCATTAATTATACTTTGCTCATCATGGTTCCGGGGCTTGTGGTTGGAAATGCCGTCGGAATTGGCTTTTTGCTGATTCAGAAATATTTCGGCGTGATTACCTTAAATCCGGAAAATTACTATTTAAGCGTGGTTCCGGTAGAACTCAATATTTTTTACATCCTGATGATTTCGGCGGGAATTCTCGTGGTTTCCGGAATTTCACTGGTTCTACCAAGTTACCTCATCAGCAAAATTTCGCCGGTAAAAGCCATTAAATACAATTAAAATTTTAAGTTATATCTTTGCAAACCCGTAATTATTGCTGAAATAATTCGGGAAAATAATGCTAAAAAACATATGAAATACGCAGAAAATATATTAGAAACGATAGGAAATACGCCGCTTGTAAAACTGAATAAAGTGCTAGGCGATGACTTCCCCGCCTTAGTTTTGGCGAAAGTTGAAACCTTTAATCCCGGAAATTCCGTGAAAGACAGAATGGCGCTGAAAATGATTGAAGACGCCGAAAAAGACGGCCGCTTAAAACCAGGTGGAACCATCATCGAAGGAACTTCGGGCAACACCGGAATGGGTTTGGCGCTCGCCGCAATTGTAAAAGGCTACAAATGTATTTTCGTGACCAATTCCAAACAGTCCAAAGAGAAAAATGATATTTTAAAAGCTGTTGGCGCTGAGGTTATCGTCTGTCCAACGGATGTTACACCGGAAGATCCACGCTCCTATTACAGCGTTTCAAAACGCCTTGGTGAGGAAACCAAAAACGGGTGGTACGTAAACCAATACGATAACTTGTCAAACCGCGTGGCGCATTACGAAACTACTGCGCCCGAGATTTGGGAGCAAACTGAAGGAAAACTGACGCATTTCGTGGCTGGTGCAGGGACGGGCGGTACAGTTACAGGTTGCGGACAGTTTTTCAAGGAAAAAAATCCGGACATCCAAATTATCGGAATTGACACTTATGGCTCCATTTTGAAAGAATATCACGAGACGGGCGAATTTCACCCGGAACACGCGCATTCCTACGTTACAGAAGGCATTGGCGAAGATATCATTCCGCTCAATTACGATATGTCGGTCATCGATCATTTCGAAAAAGTAACCGATAAAGACGGTGCGGTTTTCGCCAGAAAACTGGCAAAAGAAGAAGGTATTTTCTGTGGATATTCGGCAGGCAGCGCGATTGCGGGATTATTGCAGATGAAAGATCAATTTACCAAAGATGACATCGTGGTGGTTTTGCTGCACGATCACGGCTCGCGTTACGTAGGGAAAATCTACAATGACGAGTGGATGAAAGAAATGGGCTGGCTCTAAATTATTTGGGCATGCCCCTACACAAAAAAAAGAGCAAATTTATTTGCTCTTTTTTTTGTTTCGGGTCGGTCTGCGGCTCCCAATCTTTTTCTTTAGGCGGCGGCTGCGCCGCCGCCTAAAGAAAAAGGATTTCCGCCTCTGCCCTCACGCGGATGTTTTTTCCAAAATCTCGCTCAGTTGCTGGCTCAGGTTTTTCCGGCTAAATTGAGCAATATTTTCAGTTTTAGCTAAAGCATTTCCGCTGTTCCAATCGCTGAATTTTTGGAGAATATAGCGTTTCAGTTCAGCACTTTCATTATATGTAAAATGGTCACCGGCATTAGTTTCTTCCAAGATTTTCTTCACATCGCTGTCTTTTGGGCCAAAAGATAGAATCTGGTTTCCGGTGGCTAAATACTCAAATATTTTTCCGGGAATAATTCCTTTTGATTGGTCGTCCGGGAAATTTGTAATCAGCAGCAAATCTGAATTTTGCATTTCAGCATTTGCTTCAGAATGAGACATATAACCAAGGTTTTTAATGGAATTTATCAGGCTTGAACTTTCCAATTCTTCTAAAATTTTTCCATCGATTCTGCCAACAAAACGCAGCTCAAAATTCTGCCGGAAATCTCCGTTTTCCGCCATCAATTCTTCCAACACTTTCCAGAGAACTTCCGGATTTCGAAGCTGCTCCAAAACGCCGATGTAGCTCAAGGTAAATTTGGAATTTTTTGCCTTTTTAACGGCGAATTTTTCACCCAAATCCGCATCAAAACCATTGGTAATGCAGAAAGCGTTCGCCCCTTTTTTCCGGAAATTTTCCGCATCTGAAAAGCTGGTGGCTAAAGTAATATTTGCGTTTTTAAAAACCTGCGCTTCTAATTTGCGATGCTTTTCGTCGGCGCCTTTGGTGAGCTTCAGATGTTTATAATAGGAAATTTCCGTCCAGGGATCGCGAAAATCTGCAATCCATTTTAAATCAGGAAATTCCTTTTTTAATTCCAAGCCAATCAAATGCATCGAATGCGGCGGACCGGTCGTTACAAAAGCATCGAAACCGTTTTCTTTTAAATACTTTTTCAGGAAAACTACAGAAGGTTTTACCCAAAATTTCCGGGCATCCGGAATAAAGAAATTGCCGCGCACCCAAATCGATAACTTTGATTTCCAGGATTGGTGGTTTCCCACATCAAACTGGCCGGCTTTGAATTTCTTGTTGTCCTTCCCAAAAAATTCTGCGATTTGGTACGGTTCCCAAATCTTGGTTTTTATGATATCTAAATCGTTGGAAACATCTTTTTCCAACGTTTCGTCCACAATCGGGTAACTTGGGTTTTCCGGAATAAAAACGGTGGGTTTCCAACCGAATTCCGGCAGATATTTTACAAATTTCAACCAACGTTGCACACCCGGCCCACCTGCCGGCGGCCAATAGTAAGTGATGATTAATATTTTTTTCGGTGAATTCATTTAGAAAAATTAGCCGTTAGAAAGCCAAATTTTTTAAAATTAAAATTTTTACCCTTTTAGCTCGGTATTTTTCTCCGCAGAATTTTTCCTGTAGAGCCAATAAATTCCGAAGGCGCTCAACAAAATGAAAAGAGCAAAAGCGATCATAGAAACCAGTTTCCCAGTGGCGATGACATCGGGAGCAAAAACCATTTTCACGGTGTGCTCTCCAGCCGGAACATGCACCGCACGCAGCAAATAATCTGCTTTGATGTAGGGAACCTCTTTTCCGTCGATGCTGATTTTCCAACCTTTCGGATAATAGATTTCGGAGAAAACTGCCAATTGCGGTGTTTTCGATTGTGTTTTAAATTCCAGTTCATCTGCCTGATAATGCGTTAATTTTAAAAAGGCGGTAGAATCCGGCTGAATTTGTTTGCCGTCGAAATAAGATTTATCGTCACTGGAAACTATGGCGACTTTTTTCGTATCCACTTCACCGATTTGCGCGATTTCTTCGTTGGGTGAATTTACAAATTTCACGTTCGAAACAAACCAGGCATTTCCGTTTGCATCGGGATTTGTCACGACTTCCGGTTTTTCAGCATTTCCGAAAATGAGATATTTCGTGTTCAGCATATTCAGGATTCGCGGAACTTTTACAGTATCCATTTTTCCGAAATATTCGTTAATCAAATCATCGTATCGTCTCAGTTTCACGGCGTGATACCCGCCGACCGAAGATTTAAAATACGAAGTATTGGTTTCACCAAACGCGCCTAAAACCTGGTTGTAAATGCGGTAATGCGTTTGATCTTTTTCCGCAATGGTTTCCAGTGTTTTGTTGACATTTACGTTATTTAAAAGCGAAACCAGATTCGCGTTTTCACCCACTTTCTGCATTAAAATATCCGAATTTTCTGTTTGAAACGGATTTTCAGTGAATGCTTTGTCGATAAAATTGTCGTTGTTCAGATATCTTTTGTTGACGCTCCAAAGGTCGAAAAAACTGACCAAACCAATGACAATCAACGCGATATTTTGTGAAATTTTGTTCTTTAAACTCAGAAAAAGTACAGCCGCTGTTATTCCGACGAAAATGAGCGCTTTCAAAGCATCAACGGCGAACATTTTAAAACGTTCGTCTACCAAAAATTCTAATAAATATGGCGGCAAGTAGGCCTTTTCTGTCTCAGTATAAAAACCTAAAATCGATTTTCCGAACAGCAGCAAAAGCAAAGTAATTCCTAAAAATACGCCGCTAACTGACCATAAAATTTTCTTTTTCGATTCGAATGTAAGTGTATCTTCCGCAGAAATTTCAGCTTCTTTAGCATTGAAAAAGCGATACAAACCGATGATTGCAATCAGCGGAAATAACAATTCCACCACGACCAAAATTGAACTCGGCGCTCGGAATTTATTGTAGAATGGCACGAAATCGATGAAGAAATCAGAAACAATCATAAAATTGCTTCCCCACGCCAAAAATATGGTCAAAATTGAAGCGCCCAAAATCCAGTATCGGTATTTTTTTCGTGCGAAGAAAAAGCCGAGAACCGCCAGAAAACATACCACAGCGCCCTGATATGCGGGACCGGAAGTCCCGGGCTGCTCGCCCCAGTAGGTCAGTGAGCCGAATCCTTTACCGATCTGATCCATTTCCTGCTGCGAAGTCACATTTTGTTGAACCATTTCCTGCACCTTCGCCATCATTTCGTCGGAACCTTCTTCGTTGCTGGCGCCGCCCATTAATCTTGGAATGAAAAGATTCAGTGTTTCCAGTTTTCCGTAGCTCCACATGAGCATACTTTCTTTGTCCATGCCAGATTTATCATCGGAATGTCTCTCGTTATTTAAAATCTGCTTGCCACGCACCGTTTCGGTGATGTACTCGGAATTTGCCATGATTCGTTGTGAATTCATGCCTACGCCGAGTAAGAAAGCGAGAGCCAAAACGCCGGTCGAAATTCCAAAATGTTTCCAACTTGTTTTGCCTTGAAAAGCGCGGATGAGTTCCGAAATAAATAGAAATGCGAGCGCAATGAAAAGGTAAAAAGTCATCTGCGGGTGATTCGCCGCGATTTGCAAGCCCATGAAAAGCGCAGTTACGATAAATCCGATGATGTATTTTTTCCGGATGTAAACCAGTAAAATTCCGGCTAAAAGTGGCGCAAAATAAGCGACCGTGTGAATTTTTCCGTTATGTCCTGCCGCAAGTGCGATATAAAAATAAGTGGACAATCCGAAAAAAGTAGCGCCTAAAAGGGCATATTTCCAGTTTCTGACGGCGACCATTCCAAGTAGGAAAAATCCGGAAAAAAGCAGGAAAATATAATTTGCGGGTTTTGGTAAAAAATTCAGAAAATCATCGATGTTCTTAATGATATCTCCGCGGAACTGCGCGCCCATTTGGTAGGTTGGCATTCCGCCGAACATGGAATCGCTCCAATAAGTTTCTTTGCCGTGTTGCGCGCGGAAATCCAGCAATTCTTTTGCGCCGCCTTTATACTGCACAATATCGTGTTGAAAAAGCTGCTTGCCCGTCAGCACAGGATTTGCGTAGATCACCGCCAGAATCACAAACAGCACCAGACTGCCGAGGATGAAAATTAAATTTCTGTTTTTTACCATTTTAAAATGACTATTGAAAAACCCTTTGACTTTTGTCAAAGGATTATTTTGGTTTCTTTTCTTCTACTTCTTCGTAGTCCACAGTCTCCGCGTCCCAGGTAATCTTGGACTTCAGCTTTTTTTTGGTTTTTTCGTGCCTTTTTTCCTCAGTATTATTTGGCTTTGGAAATTTAAAAACCGCCGTGAAGAATAAACGTTTTAAAATATTCCAGACAAAAAAAATGATTACCGTAGTCAGAATTAATTCTAAAATAAATTTCATTGAAGATCTTTAATAGGAATTTCAAAAATTTAAAAAATGAAAAATTTGCCGCTAAAGCAGCTTATTTTCCCGGATTTACAACCACCGTGGAGTTGGAAGTTGATTTCATGGTTTGCGATTGTTTACCATCTGAAAGCGTTTCAGCCTGTGTTGTTTTCACGCTGATGTTCTGATTTTTCACCCAACCGGTATTTTGGTCCAAAGTAATGGTGCCGTTTTGCGAAAGTTCAGACGAAACGCTGCGCGTAATTCCCTGCTGCGTTTGCTTATCGGATTTTTTCGGGATTCCACCTGTAACACCAATTTGCGCAATACCGTTGCCGACATTTTTCAGTTCGTAGGTAGTTACGAGCTTAATTTTCCCGTCTGGCGTTGCATTTTCGCTTTCGGTCCATTTTTCACCGATTTTCACGCCTTTTTCCGGAATTAAAACCAGGTTTTTTGCGATTTGATCTTTCAGCGATTTTTCATTAAAACTCTGCTTAAAGCTGCTGATAAAAGCAGTTTTCGCTTTTGCATCTTTAATTCCGCTAGAAACGGCAGACGACACTTTGTTGTAAATCGGGTCAAAGCCTGTGATAGAAACTACTTTTCCGGTTTCGCTCATTTTCAAATTCAGCTTGTTGCCAACCAAAGCTTTGTTCACTTTCCACATCATTTTCAGCTGCTCATCTTTCGGTTCAGCTTGTTGCGTGTCTATAGAAACCGTTTTTCCGTTTGCCGACTGCGAATTTCTTTTTCCCACCAAGTTGATGGAAATATCATAAATACCGTCTTTAAAATCATTCACGGTGAACGACATTTCATCCGTCATTTCGCTGGTTCCGCTTTGAGATTTTCCGTCCGGCGCGGTCATCGTCTGTACGTCTTTTTGGTAAGTTTTCAGCGGATAAGTCTGGCCTTTTTCCAGTTTGAAAGTCTGCTTGTAAACACCGGCAGTTTCGTAAATCGCGGGCGCTGCAGCGTTCGTGGAAGTTTGAGCAACCGCCGTAGAATCCGTATTGTTTTCCGCGGGAACTTCAACAGTGATGCTTTTTCCGGTTTCAGGATCGATTTTCGTAACTGTTTTTGTTTCTTTTTTACAGGAAAGCAGCGCTATAGAAAGGAGGGCTAGTGCCGTGAATTTTTTCATTGAATATTTTTTCTGTTTAAATTTTATCCCAAATCCTCTGTATTTTTTGGAATAAGCGACAAATTTAAGGTAATTATTTCTGATGCTTTCAAAGATTATCATTATTTTAACAGTCATGGTAAATTAAGAAAAAAGTGCCGAATAGCAGGGAATAAATACGAACCGAATTTAAAATAAGAACGTTTTTTCTAAAAACGAAAAAAAAGCTGTTTAAGCAGCCAATTTTTTTTAACGCTTTACTCCAATTCAAGGATTTAGACAGAAATCCGTAATTTTAGCCTTCAAATCTAGAAACACAATGACAAACCCACTTTTAGAAACTTTTAATACCAAATACAATTCTGCGCCATTTAATGAAATTAAGGAAGAACATTTTCTGCCGGCTTTTCAGGAATTAATAAAAATTTCTGAAGAAGAAATAAATACAATTGTAGAGAATTCCGACGATGCAACTTTCGAAAATGTTATTGAAGCTTTAGCTTTTTCAGGACAAAAATTGGAGGTTGTTTCGGCCATTTTTTTCAATTTGAATTCGGCGGAAACCAATGATGAAATCCAGAAAATTGCGCAGGAAGTTTCACCACTTTTAACTGAATTTTCTACCAAAATTTCGCAAAACGAAAAGCTTTTTGAAAAAATTAAAAAGGTTTTCGACGAAAAAGATAAATACAGCTTAGACGAAGAGCAACAAATGCTTTTAAATGAAACCTACAAAGGTTTTGTGCGCAGTGGTGCTTTGCTGAATGATGCGGAGAAGGAAAAATTTAAAAATATGAGCATTGAGCTGTCAAAAAAATCGCTGCAATTTGGGCAAAATGTTTTGGCAGAAACCAATAATTATTTCAAACACATCACGGACGAAAGCGAACTTGCGGGAATTCCGGAACCGATTTTAGCGCAATACCGTGAAGAAGCGAAAGAGCGAAATCTGGACGGATTTGTGGTGACACTGCACTATCCAAGCTTTTTACCGCTGATGACTTACGCCGAAAACCGCGAATTGCGGAAAGAATTAGCGCTGGCAAACGGTAAAAAAGGTTTCCAAAAAAATGAGTTCGATAATCAGGATTTGATTAAAGATTTAATTGAATTAAAGCAGGAAAAAGCCAAACTTCTGGGTTATGAAAACTACGCCGATTTTGTGCTGGAAGAACGGATGGCGAAATCACCGACACAGGTTCGGTCATTCCTAAACGAACTTTTAGAAAAAGCCAAACCGTTTGCCGTAAAAGAAATCGAAGAACTAAAAAAACTTGCAAAAACGGACGGAATCGACGAAATGCAAAGTTATGATCACGCTTTCTACGCGGAAAAACTGAGAAAACAAAAATTCGATATCGATGATGAAGAACTGAAACCCTATTTTCAGCTGGAAAAAGTTCAGGATGCGGTTTTTAGTTTAGCGAAAAAGCTTTTCGATTTGGAATTTAAAGAAACCACCGAAATCCAAAAATATCATCCGGAGGTAAAAACCTACGAAATTTGGGAAAATCAAGAATCAAGTGCCAAGAATCAAGATGAAAATCCGGCAACTGACAACCAACATCAATCAACTGACAACAATCAACTAACAACACATTTCAAAGCACTGTTATACGCCGATTATTTTCCGCGAAAAGGCAAACGCGCCGGCGCCTGGATGACGAGTTTTAAAAATCAGTTCATTAAAGACGGAATAAATCACCGTCCGCATATTTCTGTGGTCTGCAACTTTTCCAAACGAAGCTCAGACACGCCAAGTTTGCTGACTTTTCAGGAAGTGACAACCCTTTTCCACGAATTCGGGCACGCTTTGCACGGCGTTTTAGCGAATACGACCTATCCAAATCTTTCCGGAACTTCGGTTAAATGGGATTTTGTGGAATTGCCTTCGCAGTTTTTGGAAAATTACTGCTACGAACCGGAATTTTTACAGACTTTCGCGAAACACTATGAAACAGGCGAGATTTTACCAGCTGAAAAAATCCAGAAAATATCGGAATCGAAGAATTTCATGGAAGGTTACCAGACTTTGCGACAAATCGGTTTCGGGATTTTAGATATGGCTTACCATTCAAATTTAGAAAAAATTGGTGATGTAAAAACCTTTGAAGTGGAAGAAACTAAAGCGACAAACCTTTATCCCAGCAATCCGGAAACCGTGATGAGCACGAGTTTTTCGCATATTTTTCAGGGTGGTTATTCCGCCGGATATTATTCTTACAAATGGGCAGAAGTTTTGGATGCAGATGCTTTTCAATATTTCAAAGAAAATGGCATTTTCAACCCGGAAATTGCAGCGAAATACAAAGTTTTGCTGTCATCCGGCGGCACCAAAGATCCCATGGAACTGTACCGAAATTTCCGCGGCAGCGAACCGAAAGTTGAAAGTTTACTTAACAGAGCTTTTGGAGCAGCCCAGATGTAGCAAATATTCATCAATTAAAAGCAAAAAAATGGAACCAAATTTCTATATGCTGAACCATCAAAAACTGCTGTTTATGGTGGGTGAACTTCATCAGCGAGGATTTGAAAACCTTCGGGTTGTTCCCTCGCTTTCACCATCGGGACTTTCGTGGCGGTGTTCTTTCATCAACACTGTAAATCGGGATAAAATTGAGGTGATCGCTTCCAATTGGATTCGGAGAAATTACGATTGTGAGAAACAGGAAATAGCGCGCAGCATCGCGGAAATGGCTGATGATTTTATGGAGCAGGAAATGGATTTTTTGGAAAATTGCCGCGGCAAAAATGAAGAATATGTGAAATGGTTTCAAGAAATGCTTCAGAAACTAAAACCTGAAGAATTACCGTATGCTTTTGCGGATTATTTTTCGCCGACGGATTACTGGCAAACTTCGCTGCGAAACAGAATTCCAATTCTTCCCGGTGAAGAAAAATATTATTTGGGAAACTGATTAGAAAAGCATTTAAAGCTAGCTTGCAGAACGAGATTTTCAAAATTTCTATTTAAAATCCTGGTTTTTGACTGCAGCATATCTGGCTTTTGCTAAAATTGGGATTGAAACAGCGCCCAGAACCAACATTAAAACAAGTTGCATGGTGTGCGAAATAAACGCGTAAGAAAGTCCGACTTCACCACCTTCTTCCGGGTTTTTGCCCATGGAAAGAAAGAGCGCCATAATGCCCAATTTTAAGGCCAAGTGAAATGCGCCGATTCCGCCGGAAGCCGGGACCATCATCCCCAAAGTTCCTACGACAATGATGAAAAATCCATCTGCGAGCGTAAAATTGGACGTTTCAGGCAAAGCGAAACACACCAGATACGCTGCGAGGTAATAGCAGAGCCAAATTCCAACGGTATAAGCCAGGAATTTTCCTTTTTGTTTCATTTTGAAAATGGAAGTCAGGCCGTGGAAAATTCCATTTATAAATGCAATAACTTTCTGGTAAATAACGAATTGTGCTAATTTTTTCCGCAGCAAAAACACTAAAATGGCTAAAACTAAAAATACTGCGCCAACATACAATAATGGAAAATTTGCTGTTTGTTCGGGATTTTTTCCTTTTTCTGCGGTGACGTAAGAATAGAAGGCTAAGATTGCTTTGTACTTGAAAATAAGCGTTAATCCAAGAAAAATCAGCATACACATCAGATCGACGACGCGCTCCAAAATAATGGTGCCGAAAGATTTATCTACAGGAACTTTTTCTACACCGAAAAGCGCTGTAGATCGGGCGACTTCACCACTTCGGGGAATGGTGAGATTCATTAAATATCCAAAAGAAATCGTCCAGAAAGAATTGGAAGTGGAAATGTTATAACCCATCGGCTCCAATAGCAAATTCCAGCGGACTGCGCGGAACCAGTAAGCTAACACCCCAAAGATCGCGGCGATAAACACCCAAAAGTAATTGGCTTTCGCAAAATAGCCGGCGATTTTACTAAATTCCATGCCCTTCAGCGCCCACCACATAAACATGGCGGCGATTGCAAGCGAAACTGCAATTGTAAAAAATGTCTTTAAAAAGGGCGTTTTTTTTGAATTTTCCAACAGAAAGAAAATCAGAAATTAAGAAAGAAGATTTGTTTTTTCGTCCGGGAAAATAATTTTCGGCTGAAATGTTTTGGCTTCTTCAGGCGTCATCTGGGCGTATGACATGATAATAATGATGTCATCTTTTTGAACCAAACGTGCTGCCGGCCCGTTTAAACAAATTTCACCGGATTTTCTTTTGCCTTTAATCGCGTAGGTATCGAAGCGTGCGCCATTGTTTACATTCACGATGAAAACGCGCTCTCCCACCATGATTCCGGAAGCATCCAGCAAGTCTTCATCGATGGTTACGCTGCCGATATAGTTAAGGTCAGACTCCGTTACGCGGACGCGGTGAATCTTTGATTTAAAAATTTCAATTAACATGCTGCAAATTTAATTATTTTAAACAAAACAAAGTACAAAATAATTTTTTCGGTGAGGTTTTAACAGAAATCATTAAAATCATTTAGCAGGTTAATATATTGTTTTTCAACCCGTTCCATTACCAATCTAAAGGTAGAATTTAAAAGGCGATTTTTGATAATTCATAATTATAATTAAAAAAGACGCGATTCCAATTAATTCCCGCCAGCAGCAGCTTTGGCATAATTATAGCACTTGGCAAGGCTCATTAATCAGGTAAAATGCGTTTTTTAAGTTTATGTTAAAAATGCACATTTGTTGAATTTTGATTAATTATTTGCAAAAAATTTGCGCAATATGAAAAAAGTTTTATATTTGCTCTAGAATCAAATTAACCCTAACTAATTTATTATTATGAACAAGTCTGAATTAATCGACGCTATTGCAAAGGATGCGAACATCACGAAAGTTGCAGCAAAAGCAGCATTAGAATCATTTATCTCTAACGTTTCCAACACTTTAAAGCAAAAAGACGGTAAAGTTTCTTTAGTAGGTTTCGGAACTTTCTCAGTAGCTGAAAGAGCTGCAAGACAAGGTATCAACCCTGCTACTAAAAAACCAATCCAAATTGACGCTAAAAAAGTTGCAAAATTCAAAGCTGGTGCTGATTTAGCTGGTGCAGTTATGGAAGGAATGACTAGCGGAAAAAAGAAAAAATAATCGAAAAGATTAGCTAAAAAAATTTAGTCCCGATCACTCGGGACTTTTTTTATGGGGCTAAACGGCTGATTTTCCACTCGAACTCTTCCGTTAAATTATAAATTAGCCTGTCGTGCAGGCGGTTTGGACGGCCCTGCCAAAATTCAATTTCATAAGGCTTTGCAAGATAGCCGCCCCAATTCTCAGGGCGTGGAACTTCTTTGTTTTCAAATTCTGTTTCAAGCGCTTTCAGTTTTTCCTCTAGAAATTCCCGATTTGGGATCACCTGGCTTTGTGGTGACACTACGGCGCCCAACTGGCTGCCTTTCGGGCGCGAATGGAAATATCCGTCGCTTAAATTTTCCGGCAGTCGTTCCAGGTTCGCTTTAATGATAATTTGCCGTTCAAGCGAAGGCCAGAAAAAATGCAGACAGGCTTTATGTGTGCTTTCTATCGCCTGGCCTTTGCGGCTGTCGTAGTTCGTGTAAAAAATAAAACCTTCCCAAGTATAAGCTTTCAGCAAGACCATTCGCGTACGCGGGCAACCGTCATCTTCCACAGTGGAAATCGCCATTGCATTCACTTCCGCCACCTGCGCATCGGTCTCGGCTTCGAGGAACCAGGTGCGAAACTGCTCAATCGGATTCTCTTTAATCTGATCCTCCAAAAGTTCGGAACGGTCGTAAATTTTTCTTTTATCGTGTAAGTTTTCCATTAATTTTTTATTACTTTTGATCAAAGGTTTTCTATTTTGACCTAAGATTTCACATGAATTACTCTTACAAAGGTAAAATTTTAATCTCCACTCCGGATATTTCCGGCGACATATTTTCCCGTTCGGTAGTCCTGATCATCGAACATAACGAGCAAGGTGCGTTCGGTTTGATCCTCAATAAAAAGAACGAAAATATGAGCTCCAAACTTCTGGATATTTTCGGTTTTCAGGTTGCTGTTTACGACGGCGGCCCAGTGGAAAATGATAAGATATTTTTCATCTGCAAAGGTGAAAAAGTGACGGACAGCTATTCGGAAATTACAGAAGATTTCTACCTGACAGAAGATATTGAAAACATAGTAGCAGCAATGATTGATCTTCGACTGCCCATTAACGATGTGAAAGTATTTTCCGGCTATACCGGCTGGGGAATGCAGCAGCTGGATGGTGAACTCCTAAGAAAAGTCTGGACTCCGGTGGACGTTTATAACCTTGATTATACCTCGCCAAACGACCAGAATCTCTGGAAAAATATCATGCAGAATTTGGGTGGTGAATATCTTTTGTGGGCAAACGCGCCGCAGGATGTCTCAATGAATTAAATTCCCGCCACATTTAACATAATTTTAATATTTGGCATCTAGGAAGATTCCAAAATTAAAGCTATCTTCGTGTCATTAAAGTCTTAAAGCCCGGTTACTGACCTTTTAATGGTTGTTGACCGGGTTTGCCAATTTTAACCGAAGCTCTGGGACCACGCCGAAACCATTTCCTCAAACCGCGTCTTTTCAAAGGTCTTATTCCGGATTTTCATCACCGGGAAAATCCCTTTTTCGTCGGAAATAATGATAATCTCCTCCGCTTTTTGAGATTCAAAAGCAATAAGTTCCGCTTCTTCGATTACCGCCAGTTTATTTTGGTGCACGAAAGTCACAAAACTTTCCATCAATGGCGAAACAAAAGCTCCTTCCGACTGTTTCGGGATTTTAATCGTATTTCCGCTTAAAAACAGCAAATTTCCAATCACAGTTCTGGCAATTCTTTTGTTCGGATTCAGCAGAATCACATCATCCAGCTCATTATCAGCTGCATAAACCTCCGCGTAAATATTTTCCGGCGAATGTACGTGGATTCCGCTCAAAACATTGGCATTTACACTGATTTCTTTAATCAAATCAATTGCAAAAACGCGCTGCATTTCCAAAATATTCCGCGGCGTTTCCACTTCAAAATAAAAAGAAATTTGCCGCTTCGAGAGCAAATTTTCCTGAGAATTGCGGTACACCTGAAAATTAATGACACCTTCCGAAATACCCTTTTCAATCACATTTTCCGTAAAAAGTTCGACAAAAAATTCGAGCGTGTAAGAAAGCGGAATCGCCATACGCATTTTCCGCATGGAAGCCATCAGAAAAAAATAGCATTCTTCTGCCAAAATAATTCTGGATTGGTGCACAAAAAAAGAAACGCGCACCGCATCGCCGTACAAAAACGCGCGGTTATTAAGCTCAGCGGTATCGGAATAAAAAGATAAATTCAAGATTTTCAGGGTTTTTGGGGTAAAAAAATAATGAACGAAAATTCGTTCATCATGTTATTCAGTGGAAAAAAACTAAGACGCGCCTAATTTCAGTTTTAGATTTTCAATAAGATTTTCCCAGTACAGTCTGTTTTCCTCTTCGTCGCCTGCGTCACAAAAATCTACAATGTTCAGGGCTAAATCTTCGGTAATATCGTCGATGACGATGGTCATTTCAAAATAATTTTTGGTGCCCTCATCCTCTTCCCAACGAAAACGTACAAAGCTTTCCGGCTTGTAACGAATAAGCGTCGCTTTCTCTTCCGGTCCGTTACCCCAGCTGAAAAAGAAATCATCTCCTTTTTCCTCCACATCATCAGCAAACCATTCCGAAAGTCCTTCCGCGCTCGCCATATATTCGTATAAAATCTCTGACTGGCAGTGCATTGGAAATTCATATTGCACCTTCGTTTTCGCCATATTGCTACCTATTTTTAATGTGTCGCAATATATAAATTAATTTTTTATTACAGCAATTAATATTCATTCAAAATAACAAATTTTTAGGAGCAACAAAGGGGTTTTTCCCTCACCAGATGGGTCCCGCTGTCCGCTATATCCCCGATGAGGGGGATTTGTGTTTTCCGGTATGATAAATATCATCGGGGGATGCCGCTTCCATCGGGGCTAGAATTCAACATTTTCGCATCTTTTCCAGGTTTTTTCCCGCGCCGTTCCCAAGTTCACAATTTGATGATGTGATGATGTGATAATTTGATAATTTGATAATTTGATAATTTGATAATTTGATAATTTGATAATACGAAGATTTCGAGAGCTTAAAATTTGAGATATGAGATTTGAGATTTGATGATTAGAAAAATTCGCCGCTAAACTGGTCAATTTTTCGAAAAAAAAAGATCCGCCAAATCCCCAAGATCCGCGAGAGAAATTCCGACTTTTAGTTCCAAAAAAATTCGCGAGAGACATTTCCAGATTTTTCGTGCAAAAAACTCGCCGCTAAAACGACTAAATTTTCGAAAATAAAAATCTGCGAAATCCGCAAAAATCCGCGCGAAATATTATGCCACGAATGCACGAATAAAAAATTCGCCTCAAAAACGACTAATTTTTCGAAAATAAAAATCTGCCCAATCCGCAAAATCCGTGAGAGAAAGTCCCAACATTTCGATCCAAAAAAATTTGCCGCTAAAGCGGCATATTTTTTCAAAATCTATTTATTCAAATTCATTCAGCACCTCCAGTATGATTTCACAACCCTGCCGGATTTCCTCCAGCGAAATCGTCAGCGGCGGCGAGATTCTTAAATATTCGTTGCGGTACAATTGCCAGAAAACAATCAAACCTTTTTCGATGCAGCGTTTTGCAACTTCCAAAGTAAAATCCGGTGCACCGAGATTTACCGCCAGCATCAAACCTTTACCGTTGACATTTTTAATTTTCGGATGCACCAAAAGTTCCCGGAAAAGTTGTTCTTTTTTAGCAACTTCTTTCATCAGATCGCTTTCCACCACTTCTTTCAAAGTCGCGTAACTCGCCGCCGCAATCAGCGGATTTCCACCAAAAGTCGTGATATGTCCCAGTTTCGGCGAATGTGTCAGCGACTGCATAATTTGCGCAGAACTCATAAAAGCGCCCACAGGAACACCGCCGCCCATGCCTTTTCCCATCACCAATATATCCGGCACCATATCGAAATGTTCAAACGCGAACAATTTTCCTGTTCTGCCAAAGCCAGGCTGAATTTCATCCAGAATTAAAAGCGCGCCCACTTCTTCACAGCGCCTTTTCAAATTTTTGAAATAATCGGCGTCAGGCACCAAAAATCCCGCTGCGCCTTGAATGGTTTCCGCTAAAACACACGCGGTGTTCTCGGTAATTTTTGAGAAATCATTTTGGTTATTAAATTCAATGAAACTTATCATTGGCAAAAGCGGACGAAATTCACGTTTGTGATATTCATTCCCGGAAACCGACAGTGCGCCGTGCGTATTTCCGTGGTAAGAATTTTTCATCGAAATGATTTCTTCCCGCCCGGTGTAGCGTTTCGCGAGTTTCAAAGCGCCGTCGATCGCTTCTGCACCGGAATTCACGAGGTATGTAACTTCCAAAGGTTCAGGCGTAGATTCTGCCAAAAATTTGCAAAGTTTCACCGGCATTTCCTGCGCATATTCGCCATAAACCATAACGTGCAGATATTTTTCCGCCTGCATTTTTATGGCTTCTACAATTTTCGGATGCGAATGGCCTAAAGTATTCGCGGAAACACCCGCCACGAAATCCAGGTATTTTTTTCCGTTTTTGCCGTAAATAAAGGAGCCTGAAGCTTTTTCAACCTCAAAGCCGGCGGCAAACGGCGTGGTTTGTGCCTGATATTTAAAAAAATCTGTCTGCATTTATCGGTGATTTATTTTTTTGATTTAGGTAAAGAGGACGAATTTAAGGTTTGTAACTCATATATATATCAAAAAAAACCTTTGGTTTTTAAATTCCAAAGGTATAATTGTCTTTATTAAAGAAATTTACGTCTAACTTGCATTTTAAATTAGTAGCAAGAAATATGACAATCTGTACCGCAAAGAAGTACTGCTGTATTACTTTCGAGATTATAACATCCTTTTTCCCGGTGGCATTTAATTACAGCTATTGTATCATATAGCACTCAATCAAACAGTCGGTTGCACATAAGACCTTGCCAGCATCACTTGGCCTCGAATAGCACTCGTAAATCCTATTACAGCGCGAGTAACAATTTTCAACCGGCAATTGATTGAGAGCCTCGCTTAAAGAGCTATCTCCATTTACGCTATTAATAAAAATTTCAAACTTTTTCTTTGTCCCTTCCAAATCTATCACTTTTGATAGATCGGTTATCACATTATTTCAGACCATTTCTAATGAGACAGAGGAAACTTTACCTAGATCACTATGACCTACTGTTACTTTCAAAGTTAAAATATTCCCATTTACGGTTTTACTGATAAATGTTGATGAAGAAGTAGTGGCGATGATTAGCTGATTTTTGAACAATTCTACTTTATCATTTGCAAAAAGGCAAGTTGATAAAGTTACCATCATAATAAGTAAGATTTTTTTCGTAATAATTTTTTTTAATTAAATTGTGATAAATTGCACTAGTGTGTAGTAAAAATATTAAAAAAAACATATTACGCAAGTTTTATTCTTAAAAAAAAACATATTGCAAAACAATTAATTAATTGTTTACAATTCGATAAAGTAATCGTTGTCTTGTTATTACAAAAATTATTACAAATACCTCTATTATTTCCGGACGCGCTTTGGTTTTTTCTCCTCTTCCTTGGCTTTTTCCGCATCAATCGCTTTTTGGGCAGCGTCGTAGAGTTCGTTGTTTGATTCGTACTTTATTTCGGGATAGTTCGGCGAGTCCACAAAAATGTCGCGCCAGCTTCGCAAGCGGTCTTTGGTATTCCAGTTAAAATCCGGGAAAAAGCGCTGTTCACGGGAAATTAAACTCATCGGATAAGTATCCACATTTGCGCCGATATTGCAGGATATAATCTGAACTTTGCGGTCTTCAAATTCGGCTTCAATGGTGCCGCAAGTCGAAAGCGAAACGCCAATTCTTTCCACTTCTTTAGTATTTTCGTTTTGGTCATCAGCGTAGGTAATCGCCTGCGCATTGCCGATAACTTTGGCGAGTTTCACCTCATTTTTCTCATAATAAACGGCCATTAATTTGCCTTTCACCTGGTTGAATTCATCTTTCATATTCAAAGAATCGGCTTTACTGATGGCGAAAGCATCGCCGATGACGCGCAAAGAATCAATAAACTCGTTTTCGGTATCAAAATAGGCTTCGATCTTGTTTCCTGTGACTTGCTTTTCGCCGCTCCAAGCGATTGGGCTGCCAAGGAGATGCATGACACCGTCGGTTTCATTAAAACTCAAAGAATCTGCGCGCACCTGAATATTGGATTTGAACATACGCGCTTTACGGTACGCCCGCAAGAAGCTTTTTTTCTCGAGTGGATTTTGAACATCCGGTTTTTGGAAGGCCAAGATCCGGTCCGCAGAAAAATACATGGAATCTTTTTCCAGAATTTTTACAGCATACGGCTTATCGGTAATCATGGCGGAATCTTTTTTCTCGTAAATCTCCGCATAACCGCCTTTCATATAGCGGTTTTCTTTCGGGTCGCGCAGCGTCACGTTTCCTTTTGCGGTTCCGAAACCTGTAATTTGGTTAAAATACATATCGTCGCCGGTGAGCAATTTTCCGTTGTAATGAATGCGGGAATTTTTCTTCAGATAAACCTCCTTGGAATTCATGTTGTACGTTCCGTTCTCGGTGTAAATGAGATTTCCAGGATTTTTCTTATTTGTGATCGTAGTTGGACCGTTGAAAGTAGCGGTATTTGTATTTTGGTTTTGAATGATGTTTACGCCTTCCACCGTATATTCCGGATTGTCGATTTTCACGTTGCCGGTAAAATCGATCATTCTGGAGTTTAAATCATAGGTGGCAGATTTGGTATACATCACATTGCCATCTTTCGTAATGGTGCCGCCGGTATTGAAATATGCTTTGTTGGAAAGCCGGTCGTAATACAGCGTTTCCGTTTGGATGGTCTGGCCGGGATCGCTGAGCAAAACTTTTTTTCGGGCAATTCCTTTTTGGGTATTTCCGTCGTATTCCATTTCGCCGGAAGTGATGACGGAGCCATCCGCATTTTGAAGACGGACGTTTCCCAGCGCTCTAACAAAATTCTGGTCCTGATAAAAAATAACTTCATCCGCCGTTAAAACCGAACCTTGATGGGCAAACTGAACATTGCCGGAGAAAAAAGGATTTCCGTTGTATTTATCGGGCGTTTTCTGAAAAAAGTCGGAATGTATCAATTTTACTTTTTCCGATGTAGCGCCAATTTGTGGAGTATTGAAGTAGGGATCACGCGCCAAATCCTGCTGAGGCTGGGTTTTGATCTGCGCAAAAAAATGGGCACTGACAAAGAGAAAAAAAACGAAAAGTTTTTTCATTAATCCTTTTTGGTTCCGTAAAAATAAAGTGAATGGGAATCAATGTTTACGCCGAAAGCATTTTCGATGGATTCTTTAATGCCCTGAATACGTGGGTCACAAAACTCAATGATTTCCTGGATTTCTTTGTTGGAATCTTTTTTATAAATCACCATATGATCGTGCTGCATATTGAAGTACGATTTTTCATATGATGAAGAAGTGAGCGTCTTTTCGCCAAACTGGTGTTTTCGGATGAGGCCCGCATCTAAAAATATTTCGATGGTGTTGTAAATGGTGGCTTTGGACACGTGATATTTTTTCTGCATCATTAGCAAATACAGATCATCAACATTAAAGTGATGTTCCAGGTTGTAAATTTCTTCCAGAATCGTGTAGCGTTCCGGTGTATTTCTAAAACCTTTTTCCTGAAGATACTGTCGTAAAACCTCTTTTATAGTGGCAATATTGAGTTCTTTATGCTTCGCGTTCATTTGATAAAAATATGTACAAATTTACCGATAATTTTATTAACGGCTAAACGGGCAAATTTATTGAAAATGCAAATTTTAAGAGTCAGAACGCTTAAAACTCACCTGTTGAATTTTGTTGGTAATTATTTTCTGATCCAATAATGGCGCAGATTCAACAACTACATTGTGCGCAGAAATTCCCCAGGCTTTGAAGTCATCACTGCCAATATATTTTACGAAATTGTAAATGTTCAGAATGATTTTTTCTTTTACCGTAAGCAAGGTGTCATTAATATACGTATTGTCGATAATCACATATTTTAAGTCGGGCGGTACGTTGTAGGAACGCAAAGACGGATGGCTGCTACGCGACGGAATAGTTCCCTCTTCCATCATATCTTCCAAAACCTGATCGAAATAATCGTTGATGCGACGGTCGATTTTAAATCCGAGCATGAAATTGATGCGGTAAATGGTTCCCGGCATAATTTCGTCAATCGTATAACTGAAGGTGAACGGATCTTCCTGATTGATAATATTGAGAATGAAATAATGATCTGCACGTTTCGGCTGTTTCCGGATGATGGAATAAATAATTTTAGACTCTACTTCATCGGCTCTTTTGGCCCGACTTAAAAAGGCAAGGTTGGTTGCATATTTCGGTATTGTTTCATCGAGTTTCAACTCCTTGATGACTGGAACATATTTATCAAGCTTAACGAATTTGATAAATTTCCCTTTGATGGAACGGCCATTATACCAAGCGTACATACACACCGCGATAAAGCCGCCCAAGACCATAGTAAGCCAGCCGCCATCGAAAAATTTGATAACATTCGCATAGAAAAATCCAAGTTCTATAAACAGGTAAACGGCTAAGAATCCGAAGGCAAAAACCTTGGTCGCTTTGTTCCGCCTCAGCCAGAAAAACAGCAATGTAGTCGTCATGAGCATCGTAATGGTAATGGTTAGACCATACGCCGCCTCCATCGCTTCGGATTTCTGGAAATAAATGACCACGATGAAACACAGCAGCATCAAACCATAATTGATGCGCGGAATATACATCTGCCCTTTAACACCGGAAGGATAATCAATCTGCTGATTCGGCCAAAAGGTAACCGACATCGCTTCTGAAAACATGGTAAAAGAACCGGTAATAACCGACTGGCTTGCAATAATAGCCGCTGCAGTTGCTAAAATTACACCGGGAAGCACTGCCCATTGCGGCATAATACCGAAAATAGGATTAATGCCCTGCGCCACCTTATGATAGTTGTCCAGTAGCCAGGCACCTTGCCCTAAATAGTTTAAAATCAGCATCACTTTTACAAAAGCCCAGCTTACGCGGATATTTTTTTTACCGCAATGTCCCAAATCGGAATACAAAGCTTCGGCACCAGTTGTACACAGGAAAACGGCACCCATAATCACAATGGCCGTCGGTGAATGCGTAATTAAGTTGTAGGCATAATAC